>ERZ772772.286-NODE-286-length-31078-cov-10.240499_pt1 | contig 31078 bp, 16 predicted proteins | sample MGYA00511484_ERZ772772 | MGnify/ENA primary metagenome ERZ772772 (study PRJEB29015, sample SAMEA2737913) | human oral metagenome | biome: human oral; feature: human-associated habitat; material: dental | place: China | collected 2088 ... | reverse complement strand
TCAGGGTGGTCACCGGACGGTTATTCGTATCCAGCAGTTTGACGCTGCTCTTGTCCAGGGTGTGGTTGCCCTGCGGGTCGCTGTCGTTTGCCAGCACGTCCACTTCAACTGGCTGGCCTGCCGTGCCTTTGCCCGTGTCGTTGCTTGCCACCGGTTTGACGTTGCCTGGCGGCGGGGTAGTGCCGTCGTAGGTCACGGTCACGCTCGCCGGATCGCTGACGTTGCCATCAACGTCGGCCACGGTGTATTTGACCGGTTTCGGGTTACCAGTGAAGCCCGCAACCGGGGTGAAGGTGATTTTGCCGGTGGTCGGGTTGACTGTCCAGGTGCCTTCGCCGGCAACGGTCAGGGTGGTCACCGGGCGGTTATTCGTATCCAGCAGTTTGACGCTGCTCTTGTCCAGGGTGTGGTTGCCCTGCGGGTCGCTGTCGTTCGCAAGCACGTCCACTTCAACCGGCTGGCCTGCTGTTGCAGATACTGCATCGTCAGCAGCCACTGGTTTGACTGCTCCGGGTGGGAATACACCATTGTAATTAATGGTGATGGTAGCCGGCTGACTGATGTGTCCATCAACGTCAGTGATGGAGTATTTAACTGGGGTTGGATTACCGGTAAAGCCTGTCTCAGGAGTAAAAGTAACTTTGCCGGTCGTAGTATCGACTACCCATTTACCTTCGCCTGCAACCGTCAATGAAGTTACTCGGTTTCCGGCAGCATCCACTAAACGCACTCCTCCCGGATTAATAGTGCTCTTACCATCGGCATCAGTATCGTTAGCAAGAACGTCCACTGTTACTGGGCGACCTGGAACACCAGTGACACTATCAGGGTTAGCGACAGGCGTTGCGCCCTGCGGGGGAGTAGTACCATCGGTTACCGCAAAAGTCGGAGAACTATTAGTGCTTTCCTGATTACCGGCATTATCTGTGTATTCAACATGTACACTGAGATTCTTGCCTTTATCACCCGGCTTAATGGTATAAGTGGGACCTGTTGCACCAGGGATGGCTACTCCGTTAGCAAACCATTGATAAGAAATACCACCAGTAGGCACACCATCCACATCGCTAATATTGGCGGTCAGGGTTTTCCCAACTCGTGGTTCACCGCTGACGGTAACAACGCCGTTCCCCGGACCAGGAGTGGGTCCAGGATTTGGATTCGGCCCAGGATTTGGGTTGGGATTAGGATTTGGCTGTGGTGCAGCCTCATAAGTTAGTGTTACTTCTGCCGGTTGACTGACATTACCATCCTTATCAGCAACGGTATATTTAATTGGTGTCGGATTACCGGTAAAACCCGCATCCGGTGTAAAGGTAATCTTGCCGTCTGCACCAACTACCCAAGTACCTTCACCGGCAACTGTCAAAGTTTTTACACCTTGGCCACTGGCATTCAAAATAGTGACACTCTTATCGTTCAGCGTTTCCTTACCTTGCGGATCAGTGTCATTAGCCAACACATCAATCGTAACTGGCTGTCCCTTCACGCCTGTCGCCTTATCAGCATTCGCAACAGGATTGACGTTTGATGGTTGATTAGGATTATTAGGGTTATTAGTGTCATCACTCGGCGGATTAGGTACCGGCGGCGGCGGTGCCGGCTGGATGCCGGAATTATCGTTCTTGCTATCACTATTATGGCTGGCTAAAGCTGCTAACCCCCCTATAGCGACCAGACCACCAAGAATCGCCCATGGGCTTATTCCACCACTAGCACCAACCGGCACAATACCAGCAAAATGCGATTCACCTCCAAGCGCCTGTCCTGCTGCGACGTGATCGGCGAGCATGTGCACGGCATCAGCCTGTTGCGCACTTTCCGGGATATAGGGATAGAACGAACCGTTTTCATGTTGGCCGACCAGCAGGTTCTTGCTGCCGTTCGGATTCAGGCTGTAGTAGCCGTCGATAATCAGGCTGGGGTTGTCGATGCTCTCGCCTTCAAACGCGATATACAAATCATTGCCGACGCGCTGCGTCATGATGTTTTCCGGCCCGTACTGTGTGCTGAGGTCGGTGAGCTGGTAGTAGACGTTATCCACTGCCCGGATGTGTACGGGGCTGCCGCTGGCGGTATTGATGTTGACTTGATCGACGATGTCTGCACTATTGCTGCTGCCTTTGACCTTGGCGAGTGTCAGAACGATTTGTTTAGCCATGATTTACCTCGTAAATACGTAACTGTATGGGATTGCCCTTTGGCGGGTATCTCTACCCTGAGATTCAGGCGATTCGACTGATTGAATTCCGGCCAGACCTTCATCCTTAAACGATGCCAAGCCGACCTCCTTGACTTATGCCTTGCGGCATACCGCACGCTATACGGCTAAATTCCTTAGCGTTATAGATAGGCGTGACCATAATCTTAACTTAGGCAGTTCTACATTTCTACCTTATCTTTCCACTTTATTACAAATCATCAAGTATCATGCAATCCGTCTACCCTGTCTTTCCTTGTAAAATCCGCAGGATAGCTTGAAAAAAGCGCTATTATGCCTACCTAAAAACCTTATCCCAAAAAGCTATCTCCATGATTATGCGTAACTATTGCACATTGCTTCTTTCCTTACCGCTCGCCCTTGCCATCCATGCGGCACCTCTTGACAGCAGTCGTCTGGTACAGGATGCCCGCGCGCAAATCGGCGTTACCATCGGTTATGACGGCAGCTACCGCAATTTAGCCTATCCGCTGGGCGACGTGCCTATTGAAACCGGCGTCTGCACTGACGTTATTATCCGCGCGCTGCGCCAGCAGGGTATCGACCTGCAACAGCGTGTGCACGAAGACATGGCGCGGCATTTCAGCGCCTACCCGCGCCTGTGGGGTCAAAAAACCACCGACCGCAACATCGACCACCGCCGCGTCCCCAACCTGGAAACCTACCTGAGCCGCCACGGCGAAAGCCTGCCGCTAGAAGATCGCGACAGCTACCAAGCGGGTGACATCGTCACCTGGCGCCTGCCCGGTAACCGGCCACACATTGGCATCGTTTCTGACCGCCGCGCCGAAGATGGCACCCCGCTTATCATCCACAACATTGGCCGTGGCACCCAGGAAGAAAACATCCTCTTCGCCTACCCCATCACCACCCACACCCGCTACCAACCATGACCAAACGTCTCCTCGCTACCACTGCCCTGCTTCTCACCGTTCCGCTTGCCTTTTGGCTTACCGGCTGGCACTGGCAGGCAGCCACTCCCGGCAACTACCCGCTCTACCTCATCACCCAGACTGCCGGCAAATACGGCATTCTCCCTATCAGCGCCGTCCTTTACGCCTTGCTGTGGTGGACGCACCGCCGTGGCGAAGCGCGCGCCCTGTTGCTCGTTGCCCTCCTTGCCATTGGCAGTACCCAAGTCGCCAAAGTCCTGCTCAAACCACTCATCGCCGAACCGCGTCCCTACGTCGTCGCCATGACGGATGCCGATCTATCCCGCATCCACGCTTTTTACGCCCAGCCACGTTCAGAGCGTCGTGCCTACGTCACCCACTACTACGCCGACAGCGCAACCCCTACCTATCTCAGCGCACACCGCGCCAGTGAGACCGGATACAGCTTCCCCTCCGGCCACAGCCTCTTTGCCACCAGCTGGGCGTTACTCTTCGCCGGCATCATCGGCTACGCCAACCGGCGCCGGCGCCTCGTCAGCACTGCCGTCACCCTTTGGGCGATGCTGGTCATGGCGAGCCGCGTCACGCTAGGCCTGCACTACCCCATCGACCTCGCAGGCGCCATACTCCTCGCCTGCGCTATCGCCCTACCGCTGCTGCACGTCTGGCAACGACGCCATCACTCGCCACGTCTGCGCCGCCTACTCAGCTATTTGACAGCCTCCCCACGAAATTTATAAAAGAATTTCATGCGGTCCCCGCTGACAAACGCGCCCACGTCAGACAGCCAATCCCTGCAACAGCGAGCACCAGCCCCGCCACATGACGCAGCAACAAACGTTCGCCAAAAAACCCGGCACCAACCAGCGTCCCCAGCGCAATTACCCCCACATTCATCCCGGCGAAAACCACGCTGGGATTCTCCTTCATCGCTGTATGCGCCTTGATATAAAACACAATATTGCCCACATTGAGCACACCAAGCAGCACGCCTGCGGCACAGGCTGCTGCTGATACCCGTACCCGTCGCCAGCACACATAACCCGCCATCAGCGCCCCGGCCAGCACAAACGTGACCAGCAACAACGAAGTCACCTTCGCCTGCTGCGATAACGCCTTCAACAACACATCAATCACGCCATAGCCCGCCCAGACGCCGGCCAGCAGCCATGACGCGCGCTGACTTTCCTTTGCCTCACCATAGGCGAGCAGACAGAAGAGCGCGGCAAAGACCAACCCGATCCCGACGAGCGACCACGGCGACAACTGCTCACGAAAAAGCACAAACGCAGAGACAAGCGGAATCACCAGCGCAAGACGCTGCGCCGCATCGGCACGGACAATCCCCGCAGCCTGCACCGCACGCCCCATCACGATAAACACCGACGGCAAGAGCACACCGAGCGCGGCGAACAGCCACCACCCTTCCCGCCAAACGGCAGCATCGGGCAACGACGGCCGCGCCACCAGCCATAACGTGAACGCCGCCGTCGGATAATTGAGCGCGACCAGCAGCGCCACCTCCCAGCTACGCCGCCGTGCCACCTTGAGCAATACCGACACCGCGACACTGCAACAGACACTCAACAACAAAAAAACCATGACGACCTCCAAGCGGATAGAAAAACAGGCGGCGCATCATGCCATAAAACGCGCAACCATCCCGCTTGCCGGCAACTGCCCTGCCCTCCTCTGCGAATCCCGCTGCCATCCCGCTTATCCCTTCGTACGCGGCAAAAAATCATCACTTGCCAAAGAAGCGTGTACAGATGTTTCGCCAAGCGGTGTAAACACTGGCCCCGTCAAGCGGGATAAACATTGGATCCGCCAAGCGGCGTAAACACTGACCCCGTCAAGCGGTGAGGTTATGGAATTTTGTCACGCACGAAGCGTCGCCGTTAAAAAAATTCCCCTCACCACAAGGCGTGTACCTATCCCGCTTAATGACAACTACGCGCCTCGCTGATGGCGATGGGCGTGCTTTGTCCACCAGTCACGTCATATGCCTGCACGGAACATTGCGAAGAGAGGCTGCCGCGCATCGCGGTGAGCAGCACGAACTCATAATCATGATCCTTGTCCGGGATAAAAGTCGCGCCGACACCGCACGACATGCGGCTTTCCGGCGTGTTGGTCAGCATCAGCGTAAAAGGCTCACCCGCACGCACATAAAACTCGGCGTAATCGCGCGCCTTGCTGTGATTCGGGTCGGGGATACCGAGATTGCGATCGCGGAAGCCCTTGTTACCGACAATACCGCCGAGAATGGTGCCGGTCTGCTCGCTGTTCCAGTCCATGCAGCTGGTGTTGGGCGAGCCGCGCACCAGCATATTGGCGGAGACGCGTACCCGGGCGCGATCGCCGTCCTGCGGCTCCACCATTGGCTTGAACTGGGTGCCGATACTGTGGATGGCGGTGCAGGCGGTGAGCAGGAGCAGCAGGGGCAGGGCGCGAGGCTTCATGGGGATTCCTTGATTGATAGAAAAGATGCAGATTGTAACGATTGACCAGCGTGCGCATCTAAAAGATCGTGCAGCGGCAAACCTCGCCATCTGGTGCGAAGGACGGCGGGAACGGACGACCTCAGGCAGGCAGAAAGCGTGGTGCGGGGCAAGCCGCCGCTGAATAGAACCGTTGCCCGACCGGGCGGCGCAGCCGCACCGTACCAAACCTCAACCTTTCAGGCAGCCGTACCGCTATACAATGCCATTTCCCAAAAAACGGAGAACCGCCATGTACAAAAAACTGTTTACCCTCGTCCTGCTCACCACAGCCGCTGCGGCATCTGCCACTGCCCAAGACGCCCCTGCTCCCGGCGCGGACAAAACCCCGCCCGGCGCCGCAAGCCCCGTGTACCGGCAGGTCTTCACCCTCGCCAAAGACGGCGAGCCGCTTATCCAGTGCGGCAGCGGCATCCGCGCCGGACAAAACAACAGTGACGACCCGCTGCCGCCCGACGGACTCAACTGCTACCTGTACATCCCGCTGACCAACGACACGCTGGACAAAGAAAAACCCGCCTCTTGTCCGCTGGCCTGGCAACCCGTCTTTACTCTACCGCCGGGCGGCGAAGTCACCATCCACTGGCAATGCCGGGGCGACAGCGATTTCAGCGGCTTCGGTCAGGTCATCGCTGACGGTGAGACCCTCAACAACCCCAACTGGCGCTGCACCCGCAGCGGTGACAGCCTGAGCTGCACCAACAAAGACGGCCACGGTTACACCCTCGGCCCCGACAACCAGGAACTCTACTGAGCCATCCCATGACAAAAAAACTCCTCACCTTTGCCTTCCTCGCCGCCTCGCTCACCGCCACTGCCGGGCCGGAACCACCGCCGCAGGAAACCCTCGACACCATCATCCAGAACCTCAAAAACGGGCGCAACACCGCTGCTATGGTCGAATATATCGACAGCATCAACCGCGTCCCCTTCTCGGATGACATCTACGAAATCACCTACAAAGACAAGAACAACGAAATCCTCTACGTCAACAAAGACGGCAGCTACATCTTCCAGGCCGACATCATCTCCGTGCCGGACGCGCTGAATATCACCCGCGAGCGTCGCGAAGCACTGGCCGCTGCCAAAGGCATCGCGAGCGAAGACGATAAAAAAGGAAGCGCCGCGAAAAACCCGGACGACCCGCCGCCGAAAGCCGGTAAACAAAAAGGTGACGGCCAATTCGCCGCCCTGCCGGTCGCACTCGCGCAAAAAGAGAAAAAAGGCGACGGCAGCCGCCGCCTGTGGATTGTCACTGCACCCGACTGCGACATGTGCAAAACGCTGGAAGAACAACTCGGCAGCATCAGCGACGTCACCCTCTACCGCTATCTCTACACCGCAAGCGACGCCGCCCGCCAGCGTGCGCTGGCCATCAACTGTCACCACAACCCGCCGGAAGCGCTGCGTGATCATCTGCTCTACGGCCTGCACAGTGAAGAAGCGCCGAAAGAAGACTGCGCCGCGCGCGAAGGCGAGAAACTCAAACAAATCAAAGAAGAGACTGGCGAGGCCGACCGCGCCGAACTACCCGTGCTCACCTTCCCGGACGGCTACGAAACGCGTGTCCTCGCCGCTACCAGTGAAGAACTTAATAGCTGGATCACCATGCACCAACCTGCAAAAAGCGACGACAAACCCGCCGAGGCCGAATCTGTAACAAACGCAGACGGCAGCACGACAACTGCTACCGATAATCCTGCGCCTGCAAACGGCGAAGACAGCGACCCGACCCCGACCGATATTCAGCCCGCTGCTGAAGACCGCGAACCTGCCGCAGATGCCGCTCCCGTTACCGACCAGCCCGTCAATGCCCACGCCCAACCCGCTCCGGATGGCGCTCCTGTCGCTAATCCGAACGGTGGTCGCGTCAAGATTGATGCCCCGCCCATCCGCCCGCGTCCGTAAAGAGCGCGATTGACTGTCGACACAAACAAAACCTTTCCTTGCTTGCAGAGGAAGGGTTTTTATGTCGGTTTTGTCGTGTACAAAGGAAGAAGAGCCCATAAAAAACCCCGCCGGGGCGGAGTTTTTAGGGATTCAAGCGGTAGCCATGTTTTCCCGCATGCGGCTAAGGTAGTCGCGCAGGAGTTCGCGTTCGCCTTCGTTGAAATTTTTGAGCGCCGCTTCTTTGGCCTCAACCGCGATTTCGTGCATGCGGTTCATCAGTGGCTGGCTTTTTTCGGTGAGGAAGATGAGGTTGGTGCGGCGGTCTTGCGGGTCCTGACGGCGGTCAAGCAGGCCGTCTTTTTCAAGCTTGTCGATTTGCCGCGTCAGCGTCATCGGCGCAAGGTCCATGTATTCGGCCAATTTGGTCTGGCTGACACCTTCGTAGCGCGAGAGGTAGGTGAGCAATGTCCATTGGGTTCGGGTGATGCCGTAGTTGCGCACCCGCCGGTCGTAATAACGGTTCATCAGGCGCGTGGTGTCGTGCATCAGGAAGCCGAAGCCGTGACGCAGGTCATCCAGGCTGTGCTGTTCTTCTATCATGTTTTGGTCTCTTTCTTTTTCGCGGTCGCTTTGCTGCGGCTGTTTTTCCCTGTCGTACTGCCGCTTTTCTTCGCGGTTTTGCCAGCCGCCTTGTTGGTTGCCCCCCGCTTCGCTTTGCGCTCCTTGGCTTTTTCAAGCAGTTCGAGCGCAGCTTCTAGTTCGAGGGTCGCGGGTTCTATCGTTTTTGGGATAGATGCGTTAATACTACCATTTGTTACATATGGACCAAAGCGACCATTTAATATTTGTAATATCTCCTCGCCATTTTTTATCTCTTTTATATATTTTTGGCTATCGGCTTCTTTTTTGGCGGCCACAAGTTCGAGGGCGCGTTCGAGGGTGACGGTAAACGGGTCTTCATCTTTGGGCAGGGAAACGTAGCGCTTGCCGTAGCGGATGTAGGGGCCGTAGCGACCGATGTTGGCGACGAGTTCACCGTCTTCTTCGCTCATGCCGATGACGCGTGGCAATTTGAAGAGTTCGAGCGCTTCTTCAAGGGTGATGGTGTCCATGCTGCGCTCGGGCGGAATGCTCGCGAACTGGGGTTTTTCTTCGTCATCCTTGCTGCCGATTTGCACGAAGGGCCCAAAGCGGCCGAAGCGGGCGGTCACGGGCTTGCCGCTTTTCGGGTCGGTGCCGAGTTCGCGCGCCTGCATGACTTCTTCGCGCGAGATGTCCTTTTTCTCGTCAAGGCGTTCGGAGAAGGCACCCCAGAAGTCGCCAAGCAGCGGTTTCCATTGGCGTTCGCCGCGCGAAACGGCATCGAGGTCATCTTCGAGGCGGGCGGTAAAGTCGTAGTCCACGTAGCGCTCAAAGTGTTTGGTGAGGAAGTCGTTGACGACTTTGCCGATGGTGGTCGGGATGAAGCGGCGGTTTTCTTGTTCGACGTATTCGCGCTCTTGCAGGGTGCTGATGATGCTGGCGTAGGTGGACGGACGGCCAATGCCGTTGGCTTCAAGTTCTTTGATGAGCGCGGCTTCGGAGTAGCGCGGCGGTGGCTGGGTGAAGTGCTGGCTGCCGGTGATGTCGTACAGCTGGATGCGGTCACCGTTTTTCATTGGCGGCAGCAGGCGGTTGTCGTCGTCTTCGTCTTTGTTGTCCTCGCGTTCTTCCTGGTACACGCTCATGTATCCGGGGAATTTGACGGTGCTACCGCTGGCACGGAATTGGCGTTTTTCGCTGCCGGCGTAGAGGTCAGCGCTGATGTTTTCGAGGATGGCAGAGGCCATTTGTGAGGCGACGGCGCGTTTTCTGATGAGTTCGTAGAGTTTGTATTCGTCGCCGCTGAGACCAAGCGAGGTGCCGTCCCGGCCACAGTCGGTGGGGCGGATGGCTTCGTGCGCTTCCTGGGCGTTCTTGGATTTGGTTTTGTAGTGGCGGGGTTTGTCCGGCAGGTAATTTGCACCGTATTGTTGGGTGACCCAGTCACGAATGGCGGCGATGGCTTCTTGGGCGAGGTTGACGGAGTCGGTTCGCATGTAGGTGATGTGACCTTCTTCGTAAAGACGCTGCGCGACACGCATGGTTTTTTGCGCACCGAAGTAGAGTTTGCTCGCCGCTGCCTGCTGCATAGTGGAGGTGGTAAAGGGCGGCGCGGGGTTACGCTTGCTGTCTTTTTTGTTGATGTCGGCGACAAGCAGGCTGCCTTGGGCGGCAGCTTTCAGGGTATCGATGGCGGTTTCGGTATCGGCGGCGTTGGTGAAGCTGAATTTTTTGGTTTTTTCGCCGTTGTAAACGGTGAGTTTGCCGGGGAAGGCCTGACCTGCGTGGCTAAGGGCAGCAGCGATATCCCAGTATTCTTCGCTGTTGAAAGCTTCTATTTCGCGCTCGCGTTCAACGATCATGCGCAGGGCAGGCGATTGGACGCGGCCGGCGGAGAGTCCGGGGCGGACTTTACGCCACAGCAGTGGTGAGAGGTTGAAACCAACGAGGTAATCCAGCGCACGCCGCGCTTGTTGGGCGTTGACGAGGTCCATTTCAAGATGACGCGGGTTGGCAACGGCCTGCTGGATGGCGTTTTTGGTGATTTCGTGGAAGGCGACGCGGTAGAGGTTTTTGTCGCGCAGAGCACCGCGTTCGTGCAGGATTTCTTTGAGATGCCAGGAGATGGCTTCGCCTTCGCGGTCGGGGTCAGTCGCGAGGTAGATATTCTCGGCGGTTTTGGCCGCTTTGGTGATTTCGTTGACGTGGCGGGCGTTGCGCTCGATGATTTCGTAGTGCATGGCGAAATCGTCGCCGGTATCAACCGCACCGTTTTTCGGGATAAGGTCACGCACGTGGCCGTAAGAGGCCATGACGGCGTAGTCTTTGCCGAGATATTTGTGCAAGGTTTTGGCTTTCGCCGGGGATTCGACGATGAGAAGATTTTTGCTCATGGGATACTTTCGCTTTTGCGGTTTCAGGTGACGCGCTGGAACATGCCGCCTGGCAGCGCAGCGACGCGCCCGTCCAGCTCAAGTATTATCAGCATGGCCGAAATTTCCGCACTCGTCAATTCCAGGCGCGGCACGAGGTCGTCCACGCGGCAGGGGTCATATCCCATCGCTTGCAGCAGACGTTCTTCAGGAGTATCGGCGGCTGCTACGGTAGCCTCCGGAGCGTTTTCCGGTTGTTTTTGTTGCAGTTCCAGATTGGCGCGAGCAAGCGGATAGAGTTCTTCCAGCACGTCTTGCGCGGTTTCGATAAGTTTGGCGCCTTCGCGGATAAGGCGGTGGCAACCTTTAACCAGCGGGTTGTGGATAGAACCGGGAATGGCAAAGACTTCCCGCCCCTGTTCAGCGGCGAGACGGGCGGTGATGAGCGAACCGCTTTGCGCCGAGGCTTCGACAACGAGGACGCCGAGCGAAAGGCCGCTGATGATGCGGTTGCGGCGTGGAAAGTTGCCGGCGCGCACACCGGTGCCAACGGGATATTCGGAGACGATAGCGCCATGCGCGGCGACACGGTGAGCAAGATCGCGGTGACGGGCGGGATAGACACGGTCGAGGCCAGTGCCAACCACGGCAATGGTGTTGCCGCCGCTGAGTGCGCCTTCGTGCGCAGCGCCGTCGATACCGAGAGCGAGGCCGCTGGTGACGGTCAATCCCGCTTGCGCGAAGGCTTCGGCGAAGGCGTGGCAGGTGCGCAAGGCCGGTTCGCTGGCGTTGCGGCTGCCAACGATGGCAATTTGTGCGGTAGTGAGCAATGCCGGGTTGCCCTGCACGAAAAGTAGCGGCGGCGGGTCGGGAATTTCGCGCAAAAGCGGCGGGTAAGCGGGATCGTCATAAGGAATGATGTGACGCAAGCCGTTGCCCGCAGCTAGCCAGTCCATGTCGGCATTCGCCGCTGCATTATGTTCTGCCGCCTGCCAGACGCTGATTTGTTCGGCACGGTATTGCGGCAGGCGTTTGCGGATTTCTGCTGTCGGCGCATGAAAAAACGCTTCCGGCGAGCCAAAAGCTTCCAGAAGCGTTTGATAGGTCTTGCTGCCGACGCCTGGTGCACGCAGGAGCGCACACCAAGCGCGTAGGTTCGCCGTCATCAGGGATGAACGAGCGTGTCGGTTTCGTAGATGCTCTGGGTAGAATCGAGCACAAAGCCGATACTGACGTCGTCGTACACACGAATAATCATTAGGTAGCCGATGTCTTTACCCGGCACTTGTACCGGCTGGCCTTTCATCACACGACCCGGACCTTCGCGGACAATCTTCCAGATATCGCCTACTTGCGCGCCGTTATCACGACCGAAGCTGGTGATCACCGTATCAAATTCCTTGATACTCGGATAAATGTTCGCGCTACGGACGATATAGCCGCGTGAGCACTGACCGGTCGGCATTTTCGGGAAGTAGTTGGCAGGTTCTTCGTGGGCATTGATCGGCAGGATGACGTCTTCTTCCTGCATCGGCTCAACGGCCTCGAGGATATGCAGCTTGGTCAGGTCGGTTGCCACGTCGTAACCGGTAACGGCGACATCACCGATATGGCGCATTTCGTAGCCAACGATTTGACCTTTCTTGCCATCCTTGAGAATCGGGGCACCCACGACACGGAAGACACCGAATTCCTGATCCTGCTGGGGATTGTTTATACCTCTCGCATAAATTTCCTGCTGCTCGGTGAGGGTCAGGTAATCGCCGGCATCGCCGAGGATGAACGGCAGATTCTGGATTTCGTTTGATCTCAGGATGCGCGTCTTCAAGGCGTGAGCCTGTACCACGTCGGAGGCGATGGAAACCGGACGTGAACCGAAATTATCGACGCGCATATGCGGTGAATAGCGGACAATCGGCAGACCGTCACGCGTTCTGCGACCGGTCTCAACGCCGTGATATTCCTCGTTTGCTTCGACAATGGTGACCCGCTTCGAGCCATTGATGGAGACTACGCTCAACACGTCGCCCGGATAAATCATGTGCGGGTTTTTCACCTGCGGGTTGTCATACCAAATATTGGTCCAGTACCACGGCAGGACGAGGAAACGCTTGGAAATACCCCACAGCGTGTCGCCTTTCTTGACCACATAACGCATCGGCACTTCCGATTCCTGACGGAACGCCTCATCCGTATTGGCAAGGATCTTCGGGAAACTACCATCGTTGAGACACAGTTCCGTCGGGCGCTCCTGCCGGTTCTGGAACGGATCGCGGGCAGAAGAACAACCGGCGATGACGACGGCAAGGGCAAGGCCCAATCCTGTAATATGGGTTTTCAACACAATAAATACTCCTATCTGAACACATCGGTTTCCATTACACCCGCAAGGGGCCGTTCCCGTATAATAGCCTTTTCGTAACCATTTTCCTACCAAAATTTCATATTTCGGTAAAAAAAAATCAAGAGAAGCCCTAATGCCCCTACTCGACATCCTCATTCACCCCGACCAACGCCTGCGCCAGATAGCCGAATCCGTCACTACCTTTGACAACCGCCTGAAAAGCATCACCGATGACATGTTTGCCACCATGTACGAAGCACATGGCATCGGTCTTGCGGCAACACAAATTAACATTCACCGCCGCATCGTCGTCATGGATGTCCCCGAAAAACGCGAGGAAGATGAAGACAACGACACCCCGCCGGAAACCCCGGTGCCGCACACCAAACTCATCCTCATCAATCCAGAAATCATCAGCCACAGCGCAGAAACCGCTGTTTGGCAAGAAGGCTGCCTGTCTCTGCCCGGTCAATTTGCCGACGTCAAACGCCCGAAAACCATCCGCTACGCCTACTACGACCTCGGCGGTGCGCGCTGCGAAGCCGAAGCCGAAGGCCTGCTCGGCGTCTGCATCCAGCACGAAATCGACCACCTGAATGGCGTCCTCTTCATTGACCACCTCTCCCGCTTGAAATGCGAACGCATCGAAAAAAAACTCGCCAAGAGCCAAGCTCATAAAGAACAAAACACATGAACACTCTCCGCCTTTGGTACGCCGGCACCCCCACCTTTGCCGCGCATAGCCTGCAAGCCCTCATTGACGCCGGATACACCATAGACGGCGTCCTTACCCAGCCCGACCGGCCCGCCGGACGCGGCCGCAAACTCACCGCCAGCGCCGTCAAACAAACCGCTACCGCGCACCACATCCCTGTCGCCCAGCCGGAAAAACTGCACGCCGACGCGCCGCCCTTCCCTGAGCTGCCGCGCCCTGACCTCATCATCGTCGCCGCCTACGGCCTGCTACTGCCGCCGTGGTTTCTCGCCTACCCACGCCTTGGCTGCATCAACATCCACGCCTCGCTATTGCCGCGCTGGCGAGGGGCCGCCCCCATCCAGCGCGCTATCGAAGCGGGCGACAAAGAAACCGGCATCGGCATCATGCAAATGGACGAAGGCCTGGACACTGGCGCCGTCTGGCAAGAAAGCCGCCTCGCCATCGCTCCGGACGACACCGCCGCCACCCTGCATGACCGCCTCATGCAACTCGGTGCTGACACCCTCTTGCGCACCCTGCCCGACATCCTCGCGCAAACCCGCGTCCCCACGCCGCAAGCCACAGAGGGCGTTACCTACGCACACAAACTGAGTAAAGCCGAAGCCCAACTCGACTGGCAACAACCCATCGCTACCCTAGCGCGCAAAATCCGTGCCTACAACCCCGTTCCCATCGCCTATACAAACCTGGATGGTGAACCCCTGCGCCTCTACGACGCCCACATCCACAGCACCACCCCGCCTGCCGCCGCGCCCGGCACCATCACTGCCCACCACGAACACGGCCTCGACATCGCCTGCATTGACGGCATACTGCGCGTCACCCGCTTACAGCAACCCGGAAAAGCCGCCACCGATGCCGCCGCCCTGCGTCACGGCCGCAACCTCAGCGGAAAAAACCTCACATGAAAGCCCGTCAAGCCGCCTACGCCACTGTCCACGGCGTCATCAACCAGCACCGCACCCTCAATACCCTCATCGCCCAGCACAAAAGCCATACCGCGCCCGCCGACCAGGCCCTCTACCAGGCTCTGGTCTATGGCACCCTGCGCCAATACCGTGCCTATAGCCACCTCTGCGCGCAAATGATGACCAAACCACCGGCGCGCCCCGGCCACCCGCTTGCGATCATCCTCAACCTCGGCCTCTGCCAGCTGCTTACCATGAACCTCGGCGACCACGGCGTTATCAACGAAACCGTCAACCTCGCCGCGCATAACGGCCAAATCCGCGCCAAAGGCCTCATCAACGCCATCCTGCGCCGCGTCCAGCGCGAACGCGAGCACTGGCAACACGCCCTTACCGCTGCACAAACACACAACCTGCCTCACTGGCTGTGCCCACATTACCCTGCTGAAAACGCCGCTATCGCTGCGGTGAACACCCTGCCACCGCCGCTCACCCTGCGTCTGCACTCGCGGCATGACCGCGCCGCCTGGCTAGCCGAACACCCCGAAGCCCACGCCAACCCGCTGCATCCGCAAGCCGTCACCCTGCACCAGGGCAGCAACGTCGCGCACATCCCCGGCTTTCGCGACGGCGATACCAGCGTCCAGGACGCCTCTGCCCAACATGCCGCTACCATCCTCGCCCTGCGTGACGGCGAACACATCCTTGACGCCTGCGCTGCGCCGGGTGGCAAAACCTGCCACCTGCTCGAACTCGCGCCAAAAGCGCACATGACCGCGCTTGACCATGACGACGCCCGTCTCGTCCGCGTCAAAGAAAACCTTGACCGCCTGCACCAGCAGGCCACCCTCAGCCACGCTGACGCCGCCGACACCGCCGCCTGGTGGGACGGCACCCTCTTTGACGCCATCCTGCTCGATGCCCCATGCAGCGGCAGCGGCGTCCTGCGCCGCCACCCGGATATCGCCTGGCTGCGCACCGTTGCCGATTTACACCGATTGCCCGGACAACAGCGTCACCTGCTCAACCGCCTCTGGCCGACCCTGAAGCCCGGCGGCCGCCTGCTCTACACCACCTGCAGCATCCTGCCGACAGAAAATCAGGACAACATCCGTGCCTTCCTCGCTGCCCACCCTGACGCCCGCCTGCAACCCCTCGATCTGCCCGCCTGCCGCGATACCGGCTACGGCAGCCTGCACCTGCCCGATACCGACGGCGACGGTTTCTACTACGCCTTGCTCTATAAAAGCGTCTGAAAATGCCATAACGGAGCGGAGCGGCCTTTCTTGTCAGGCAAAAGAAAGTGCGTATAATCCGCCGCTCAATGCGCGGAGAGATGGCAGAGTGGTTGAATGCGTCGGTCTCGAAAGCCGAAGAGGGTTCACGCCCTCCCAGGGTTCGAATCCCTGTCTCTCCGCCATCTACTCAAAAACGCCATGTTTCATGGCGTTTTTTTTCGTCCCTATTCGTTCAAAGGTTCAAGGAAAAATCCTTGATAAACAAAGTTTAACAGAAATTTATTGTTTATTTTCGTTTGTCAAGTTTCATGTCCGTTTAAGCTCAACGAAAGAAAAATGGGGTTCTTTTGGGGTTCATTTTCGGTGGTTACAATCCCGCCGAACCCTCCATCTTCCGCCCCCATGCGACTGACCGAAAAAACCATCAAAAATGCCCCGCCAGGCGAACGTCCCTACAAGCTGTTTGACGGCGGTGGGCTGCATCTGTTCATTACCCCACGCGGCGGCAAATACTGGCGTTACCGTTACCGCTTCGACGGCCAGGATTGCACCCTGTCGCTGGGTGTATATCCAAAAGTCAGGCTGAAACAGGCGCGGCAACTGCACCGTGACGCACAAAGCCTGCTCGCGCAAGACACCGACCCGCACCGCCACAAGCAGAAGCGGAAACAGGCAGAAAAGCAGCAAGACAACTTTGAGAAAGTCGCGCGTGAGTGGTACGCCCACCAACGCCCCGCGTGGAAGAACGAGAAACACGCCTGGCAGGTCATCCATACCCTGGAGCAGTACGTTTTTCCGCATATTGGCGGCAAAGCCGTCAGCGAGATTCAGCCGCCTGCCATCGTCAGCATCCTGAACCGACTGGCCGATAAACCCGAAACCAGAACCCGCGTCAAACAGCGCATTAGTGCCGTTTTCGCCTTCGCCATCCAAACCGGCAGGGCGATGCTCAACCCCGCCTTATCCGCCCCGAAAACGGTACGCAGCGCGCAAAACCGGGTTCGACACCAACCATCTTTGCCGGCGGCAGAAATCCCTACCTTCTTTCAACGCCTCGAGTGCTATCCCAACCGTAAAACGGCGTTGGCATTGCGCCTCTTGATCTTGACCCTGACCCGTAGCGGCGAAGTCAGGCTGGGACAATGGGCGGAACTGCACGGCGATCAATGGCACATTCCCGCCGAGCGCATGAAGATGGGCATTGCCCATGTGGTGCCACTGTCAGACTGGGCACTGGCAACGCTGGACGAACTGCGTGCCCTGAACCGCTACAACAGCCCCTATTTCATCACCGGCAACCGCAACCAGCCCCTTAGCGACACAACCCTGTCGCTGGCGATGAAACGCATGGGTTATGGCGGACGCGCCGTGCCGCACGGTTTTCGCGCAATGGGTTCGAGCATCCTTAACGAAAGTGGGCAATGGAATCCCGATGCCATCGAGCGGCAGCTGGCGCACCGTGAGGGCAATCAGGTCAGGGCAGCCTATAACCGCGCCGAATATCTGGAAGAACGGCAACGCATGATGCAATGGTATGCCGATTATTTACGCGCGCAGATTAGCAGCGGGGGATAGATCGATTATTGATAATAACTGCCCAATTTGTCATTCCGTTGATCCTGGTACAGATAATAGCGACCTATATCATGACTTTTCATCAGCAGCCTACCGCTTGCCATGTAGGGGCTAGTCGAAACCATAGACGCATTGCCTTTAGCCATCATGCGGAATAATATGCGACTTAATCGCTTAGGAGTATAAACCTGCGGTGGGCCGGTCATTATGCGCCGGTCGGCGATTAGCCCGAACGGTTTTCAAGAACCGTTCGGGTTTTATTTTTATCCTCTCTATTGGCAGCGTATCTATCCTTTCCTTCAAGTTATGAACAGATGTCATGACAATAGTTATTCTGGCATCTGGCTACTGTATTACCGCAAGATAATATATACCTATATTGTTTCCTGTTGCGCCAATACCCCCTTAATTAACCCTGCTTTGTGCCAACGTTGACCAAAATTATTGACTCAACTTTGTGTCAGTATTGACTCAACTTTGCGTCAGTATTGACACACTTTCGCGTCAATCCCTGTATTCATTCTGCTAATAACCCTTCGCTGCCATTGGTTCAATTAAACCATTTCCGACCATTCTGAATAAATGGTAATTCTATATTATTTGTTTCTTTCAATAGCGTTCGAAGTCTGCTTTTTCAAGCCATTACCAATTTGTCGTTTTTTGACAGGCACGACGACGGTTGTTTACAAATCTGACGATTTGCCCCAGCCGTTCGTGCCAAAGGGGCGACGCCCCTTTGTAACCCCGCTATGATGCGCTGACCTCCAAACCAGCGAGAAGAAGCCATGAAGGAAAGCGAAGCTGTCATGAACGAACCCCCATCTCCCTCTTTTGCAACACAGGAAAGCGAAGCACGCCTGTTACGCGTTGATGAAGTCAGCGCGATAGTGGGCTTGAAGCGCACCACGATTTGGCATCGGTGTAATCCGGATAGTCCCTATTACGATGCGAGTTTCCCCAAACCCATCCGTATTGGCAGCCGACGGATTGCCTGGAACAGCCGCGATATTCAAGCATGGATTGCTGCTATTACCGCACAAGGCCATTCCGGTTAATTCAATTCATCAAGGATAAATGTTTTCCTATTGATTATTGCCATGGCTATCGTAACTGTGTCATTTAATATCGTGTTGCCGTAAGAAACGGCAATCAAATTATGCAGCCGGAATTTCAACAAGCGTAATGAGTGCTATGTGCGCTCTTTTTATGCCCTATTCTTGCGCCCGTTTTTATGGCGGTTTACGTGGTAACGCTATTTTCTTACTTGAGCGGTAATACAATCCCCTGTACACCGTCGCCCTTTTGGGTTCGCAGCAATGGCAATGGTTATCCTGAAATCAGCAAGGAGACTGTCATGTCATGCCATTTTCCCCGGCCGCGCAGCGATGTCGCCGCTAGTGCCTGCGTATCCTTCGAACACAACGCTTGCTGTCAAATGGCGGGCGGTGCCGCATGAGCGATCCCCGCTTTACCTGCCGCGATGGCGGTTTGTGGTTCGACAATGGCAATGGCGAGCCGCAACGCATCAGCGATGCCTTCGATGTGGTTGGCGATGCCTACGACGACAACGGCGAACCGCACTACATCCTCAAGCACAACGGTCAGCACTTCGCCTTACCTTGGGCGGAAGTGGGTGAACGCAACGGCTGGCGCATCATGCGCCGCCACATCCGCCGCATCCCGACTTCCCGTCGCCAGCAGGAACGCCTGGCCGACTACCTGCAAGCTCAACCTCTGCCGCAACGATGGACACTGACCGATACCGCCGGTTGGCATGGGCACGGCTACATCCTGCCCAACGGCGACACCCTCGGTAGCGCGAACAATATTCTCTTCCAGCGACCCGCACCGCGTCATGACGCCTTTACCCCGCGCGGTACTCTTGCCGAATGGCGCGATAGCATCGGCCATTACGCTGCCGGTAACAGTCGCATGTGCCTGATGCTGGGCGCCGCCTTTGCCGCCCCGCTGTTGCAACGTTTCGGCCTGGAAGGCGGCATCCTGCACCTCTACGGCCCGTCATCGAGTGGCAAAAGCACCCTGCAACGCGTGGCGCTATCGGTGTGGGGACACGGCCGCGACGCCGGCCATAGCTGGAACGCCACCGGCTATGCTCTGACCAACGCCGCCGCCGCGCGCAACGACGGCCTGCTCTCCCTCGATGAAATCGGCGAAGACAGCAAACAGGCCGTAGAAACCTGCGCCTACGCCATTGCCAACGGACGCGCCCGTCTGCAAGGGGCGAAAGAAGGCGGCAATCGCCCGGAATTGCGCTTCCGCGTGCTGGCCATCTCCAGCGGCGAAACCAGCCTGCAAGCCCACTTCGGCAAACAGGGGCGGCAGATGATGGCCGGGCAGATGGTGCGCTGCCCGTCCATCCCGCACCAATTGGAGGACAAACACGACTTCCCTGACTTCCGCGCTTTTACCGACCACCTCAACCATGCCGCCATAACCACCTATGGCAGCGCAGGGCGGCTTTTTATCCAAATCCTGATGAAGGGACACCACCCAGGCGGAAAAACGGCTGAAAACGCTGTACACGGCGTTCTTGGGAGAGGCACACGACCGTCACCCCATGACCGCGCAACAGGGACGTAGCGCGCGTCTCTTCGCCCTCTGCGCCGCCGCGTTGATGCAGGCGAGTGAGTGGGGCATCAGCGGCATCAGTGCCGCAGCCGCGCGCGAAGGCGTCATGCAAGCTTTCGCCGACTGGTACGCCTTGCAACCCCGGGGCAGCTACGAAGAAGCACGGATACGCGAAGCAGCAGAACGCTTTCCCCTGTTGCTGCCGCGCTTCGTGCGCCTGAGCGAGGGGCAAATGTTCTATCCCAACGACTGGGCGGGCTACGTCTGGAACGAGGCGGACGGTGCACTGTACGACGTGCTGCCCGCCGTCTTCGTCGCCCACTTCTGCGACGGCGACAAAGAACGCATCGCCGATGCCTGCGACATCCTCGGCGGCAAAATGGGCTGGCTGCTGCGCCCGGCAGGCAGCCGCCATGGCGACCGCCGCTGGCAGCACCGCCGCAAGGTCAGGGGCAATTTATTGCGCGTTTACCGCTTCAAAGGTGCCCAGCCGCCTGTAGCAGGCGAAGAAGAGGCGGAGGAAGGGGAAGTCACCTGATCCGTCGTCCACAAATGCGACAAGCCGCCTACGGGCGGTTTTTTATGCGGCGGTGATAGCGATGGCAGCGGTGGGTATAGCCGAGCGGGAAGGTCAGGGAAGAAGCATTGCCCCGGCCTGGTCGACAGCATTAAGAATCGCAGGATGCCCTAAAATCTGCCCGGGAAAACGGGTCAACATGGATAAAATATGGGCAATTGGTAACGGCAAGAAGTCAGAAAGGATCGCACCACGCGCTCGCACGCCTGATGCGAGAACGGCAAAGATAGCGGGAACCACGGGAACCCCATTGATTTTATTATTAGCACAACGGGAACCATAACGGGAATCTAACGGGAACCCGATGGGAACTTTGATATATATCAAACGGATGACACCCAGCCGGTTCCCGCCTGATTCCCAGTAGCGTTCCCACCCTATTCCTTTAAAAAACAATGCGGTTCCCGTGGTTCCCGCTGTTTTTCGATTTTTACCCACTTTTACATCACCCCCTGCTCTTCCCCGCAAGATGAACCGTAATGTTTACCGCTTGGGCTGTTAATGTTTCCCCACTGCCACGCTCACCCACGTCAGCGTGTCATCCACCCTGCTTTCCCAACTTGACGGAACAAAGCTGATAGGCGTAGTTTGTTTAATGCTTCCAGTGCCGTCTGGGCCGAGGAACCGCCGCATCGGATGATGTGGAAGGCCCGGTCTAGAACCCAGACGGCACTGGGGCTTTCTCTTTCTATCAAGCTCCCCTCCCCTCTTTCTCCACCTATTGTTCTTTGGTATTGGACGATCTCTGAACTCAAGGAAAATTCCCTCGGGTTTCCCGACTAAAGCCATTGACAAATTCATTGCGCATCCTTTATCAGGACATCGCCTATTTTTTCAAGGGTGTTCAAAACGGTATAATACTGTGCGTACAATCAAACCACGGATGGACCATCATCCAAGGAAGGCTTATGCGCTACCTCCCCTGTTTCTTGCTGCTGGGTGCTATTTCTGCCACGGCACAACAACAGCCAGTATCTCCCGCCCAACTGGAGCAGCAGGCTGAAGCGCGGCAGACAGAAATCAACCGTTCCCAGGCCCCGCGCGGCTTTACGCCGGGCGAGCGGTCATCCTCTACCCCGTCCCCTCACTCCGATACTGCGGCGCAAACGCGTTGCCTGCCAATACACCGCGTTGTCCTTGATGGTGAAGGGGCGACCCGTTTTAGCCGTTACCTCAAGCAGGCGCTTTCCCGGCAAGCACTGCAACCGCGCAAAACGGGGGAGGTGCAATACAGCATCAACCGTGCGGACGAAACTGCCTGCCTGAGCGCGGCGGATATTGAGCGCCTGAGTGAGGCGGTGCAAAACGCCGTGATAGATGCCGGGCTTGTCACCAGCCGCATCGTGGTTGCCGACCAGGACCTGAATAGCGGCCATCTGCACCTCACTATCCTGCCGGGCTACGCCGGCGACAAGATCCTGACGGCCGATAGCGCAGGCAAACGCACCCCCAATCTGCGCAGCACCATCCCCGTGCGCCGTGGCGAATTGCTAAACCTACGCGATATCGAACAGGGGCTAGAAAACCTGCGTCGACTGCCGACCGTGGAAGCGGGCATTGACATCGTACCGGGTGGGCAGATGGGGCAGAGCGACCTGCAAGTACGCTGGCAACAGCAACGCTGGTGGCGCTTCAACTTTGCCGTAGATGACAGCGGCAGCAAAGCCACCGGTAAATATCTCGGTACGCTGGGCCTCTCACTAGATAATCCCCTGCGTTTGAGCGATACCCTGGCGCTGAACTACAGCCGCAACCTGCTGCCTGGCAAAAAACAGCGCAGCCAGAGCGGACACAGCGGGCGCGGGCGTAGCGACAACTATGCAGCCAACTACAGCATGCCGTTAGGCTACTGGACACTGGAACTGGGAGCGAACCGCTATTACTACGACCAGGCCGTGGCGGGACAAACCCGTACCTACCACTACCAGGGTACGAGTACCCAGGAACAGGCCAACCTGAGCCGAACCCTGTACCGTAATGCGCGGCATAAAGTGGAGGCAAGCGTGGGCGTGTGGCAAAAGACCAACAAAAGCTATGTGGATGATGCCGAGATTACCGTACAGCGCCGCCGCCAGGGCGGCTGGCAGGCGGGCATCACGCACACTGCCTACTTGGGTACGGGTAACCTGCAAAGCAGTCTTAACTACAAAAAAGGCACGGGTGCCTTTTCTTCCTTACCGGCACCCGAGGCTGCCTGGGGCGAAGGCACCTCGCGCTTTGCCATCTGGACGGGGGATGTGAACTGGCAGCAGCCCTTCACCCTCGGTCAACACACTTTTATCTGGAATAGCCGGCTGCACGGACAATGGACGGATGACCGCCTGACCCCGGTGGATCGTCTCAGCATCGGTGGACGCTACAACGTACGTGGCTACAACGGCGAGATTACCCTCTCCGGCGATAAAGGCGCTTACTTGCGCAACGACCTGCAATGGCGTTACCGGGGCCAACATGGTGTCTATCTGGCCTTGGACGGCGGCCACGTTAGCGGCCCCTCAACGGCACGTCTGCCCGGCAAAACCCTGTTAGGCGGCGCACTTGGCCTCAAAGGCCACTGGGATGCGCGCGGTGCCTGGCACTATGACTTCTTCATCGGTACGCCGCTACATCATCCGGATGCCATGCACCCGGATAACTTCGTCACCGGCTTTAGCATCCATTACAACTACTGAACACCATAAGGACAGCCACCATGAACAAAAACTGCTACAAAACCATTTATAGCCGCAATCTGGGACGTATCGTTGTCGTCAGCGAACGGGCGCGAAACATCGGCAAAACCCACAGCCAGGGCAATAGCGGCGCATGGCACCGCCTGTTACCGCTTAGCTGGCGGGTAGCGCTGATACTGGGCAGCCTCTGTATTCTGCCGGCCGGGGCAGAGATCATCGCGGATAGCAATGCCGTGCGCGAACATCAGCCACAAGTATTACTTAGCAGTGAAGGCGTGCCGCAGGTCGATATCCAGGCGCCAACCGCGGCCGGTGTATCGATGAACGAATACACGCGCTTCGACGTGGGCGGCGAAGGCGCCATCCTCAACAACAGCCGCAAAGGCGCACCGACCCATATCGGCGGTTGGGTCAGCGGCAACCCGAACCTGATCAAAAACGACGCCAGCGTGATCGTTAACCAGGTCAACAGCAGCGATCCGTCGCGTCTGCATGGCACCATCGAAGTGGCGGGCAAACGGGCGGACGTTATCATCGCCAATCCGGCGGGCATCAGCGTCAACGGCGGCGGATTTATCAACGCGGATAAAGCCTGGCTGACGAGCGGCAAACCCGAACTGCAAGATGGCGCCTTCCGTGGCGTCAATGTCGAGCAGGGTCGTATCACCGTCGGTGCAGACGGACTGGATGTGCGCGACAGCAACTACGCCGCCATCATCGCCAAAGCGGCGAAAATCGACGGACCAGTGCGCGCCGGCGACAAGAAGCTGGACGTCATCACCGGTGCTAACCGTGTAGACAGCGACGGTAACGTGCAAAAAACCGGCGGTGATAATGCCGCGCCGGTTGCCATTGATACCGGCCACCTCGGCGGCATGTACGGCGGCAGTATCCGTCTCATCAGCAGTGACCGGGGCGTCGGCGTCAACCATGCCGGGGTAGTGCAGGCACAACAACTGCACATCAGTGCGGACGGCAAACTGGAGAACCGGGGCAGCATCCAGAGCGATAACCTGCAGGTGGATGCACAAGCGCTAGCAAATCACGGCAAAATCAGCCAGGGTAACGGCACCCTGAACATCACAGCCGACAACGTGGACAACCAGGGCGGCATCTACCGCAACCGCGTTGCAGCACAAGACGCGGTGCAAGACAGCAAAACCCCGGAAAAAGCCAAGGCCGCGTCCAACAAAAAAACAGACGGACATATCCGCCTCAAGGGCACGCTCGCCAACAACGGACAAATCGAGAGCGGCGGCGAAGTGAACCTCAGCGCCGCACGAGACCTCAACAACAGCGGCGACATTGATGCGGGTACCCTGCGCGTGGCGGAGGGCAGCCATAAAAACACCGGAAATATCCGCACCCAGAACGCGACACTAAATGGCCGTCATCTGGATAACCGGGGCAGCATCAGCGCGGCGGATACCCTGACCATCCACACCCAAACCCTCGAAAACGATGGCAGCCTGCGCGCCAGCGCGCTGGATCTTGCTGGTGACAGCCTGTACAACCGGGATGAAATCAGCGGCACAGGCAGCGGCGAAATGCAGATTACGACGGCCAGCTGGAGCAACCTTGGTTACGTTGGCCGCGGCGGTGGCGAAGGCAGTGGCGCGGCAACAGGCGCCAAAACGGGCGGGACAACGGCTAAAAACGGCGGCGGCACGGGCAGCAGCCGTCTGAACTACGCCCGCATCAACAACGAAGGCAGTATCAGCCAAGCGGGTGGTGTATCACTGGATGTGAAGGGCGACTTTGCCAACCACGGCAGTATGACACTCAACAGCCTGACCTATCGTGGCGAGACCCTGGACAACCGTGACGGACGCCTGCAAACCCAAAAGGCCGACATCAGCGCGCACACGCTGGATAACGAAAACGGCCTCTTTGCCGCCGAGCATATCAGCCGCCTGGACCTGACGGGCAAACTGAACAACAAAAACGGCACCTTTTACAGCGGTGATGACCTGCGCTTTACCGTGCCGCACTTCGAGAACCCGGAAGGCTCAAGTTTTGGCAGCGGCAAAACCCTCAGCGTCAAGAGCGACACCCTCAACAACGATGGCCGCCTCTTTGCCGCGAATGTTCTGGAACTGCAAGCCCAGCAACTGAATAACCGGGGCAGCCTGCAAGGCGGGGCACTGGCCATTGATGCCGATACCCTGACGAACAGCGGCCAGATCGAACAAACCGGACGCGGCACCCTGACCGTGCGCGCCGATAACCTCGACAACCGGCAAGACGGCATCATCGGCAAAAGCCCGGCAGACGGCAAAAACAGCGGCAGCGTAGGCAAAAGCGGCGGCGCAACAAGTGCCACGGCTGCCGACGGCCACATCAACGTCGGCGGCACCCTGACCAACAGCGGCCGCATCAGCGCGGCGGGCAAACTGCGCCTGGAAGGCGGCAGCAAAATCCATAATGCTGGCCACATCCAGGTAGAAGAACTGGCAAGCCGCAATACCCTGCTGGATAACCATGGCCATCTGCAAGCCGATAACGCCTGGTTAAGCGGCGACGCACTCACCAACTACGGCGCACTCATCGCCGGTACCTATCACGAATTCCGCTATGACCGGAGCGTGACCAACCACGGCAGTATCTATGGTCAGCACAACTACCGCATCGACAGCCCGCAAATCACCAACCATCAAGAGGCCCATATCGTCGGTGCCGCCGGCCTGCAACTAGGCGGCAATGTGGACAACCGGGGTGACATCCGCGCGCAGCGCCTCAGCATCGATGCCGGCGGTAACCTGACGAACAGCGGCAACCTTATCGGCACAGAACAAATCCAACTCAGCGACATTCACACCACAAACAACAGTAGCGGCCTGATCTACGGCGGCCGCACCGACATTGACGGCGGCGACCTGACGAACCATGGCCGCATTGGCGCGACCCGTGAACTGCGCTTCACCCTGCCGCAACTCACCAACCACGGTCAGCTGTTCAGCGCCGGCCTGATCACGGGCGAAGTGGCACGTCTGAACAACCACGAACTGATCCGGGGACAAACCGTCACCCTGCGTGGTATTACCCTCAACAACCACGGCCAGATTGCGGCGGATAGCAGCCTGACCTTGCAGCAGCAACAGCTGACGAATCACGGCCTGCTGGATGCGGCGCGCTTTGCCATTAGCGGCCAACAACTCGATAACCACGGCATCATCCGCCAGCGCGGGGGTACCCTGGCCATCAAAACCGGGCAACTGGACAACCGGGGCAACATTGGCCTGCTGCCGGCAGATAACCCCACCACGGGCAGCGGTAACGGCACGAGCCCCGCCCCGGGCAATGATGCGGCGAACAGCGGAGCAGGCGGCGGTTCCGGCAGCATCGAGCTGGCCGGCATCAACAACCACGATGGTGCCGCCATCCTGAGTGCGGGCCAGACCGACCTCAGCGTTAACCAGCAACAGCTCATTAACCACGGCAAGATGCAGCTCGGCACCTTCCATTACAGCGGCGACGCCCTCGATAACTACGGGCAAATCCGTGCGCGACGCGGCGAACTGAGCGGCAAAGCGCTGACGAACCGTGAAGGCGCCGTCCTGAGTGCTGGCGATTTTGCCACCTTCAGCTTTACCGACAACATCAAGAACAGCGGCACCCTCTACAGCGATAGCAACTTCCGCCTGCACAGCACACACATCGAAAACCAGGGGGCGAACAGCCTCATCGCCAGCAGCGGCACGTTGGACATCAACAGCGAGCACGTGGAAAACAGGGGCCGCATCCAAAGCGGCGGCAGCCTGCAGGGCAACATCGGCAGCCTGGAAAACAGCGGCCTGCTTGGCAGCGGCGGCAACCTGCAACTCGATCTGCAACGCCTCGACAACCAGGGCACAGGCCAACTGCTGGCGCGTGGACGCCTCAGCCTGGCGGTTAGCGAAGCCATCCAACAGCATGGCCGGATAGAAGCAGGGGGTGCCCTGCAACTACACGCCCCGCTACTGGCGAACTACGGCACCATTCAGAGTGCGCTGACCACCCTGCGCATTGACGGCAAACTGGACAACCACGGCACCATTAGCGCTTCGGACAGCCAGCACATCACCGCCGAAAGCGTCGCGAACCAGGGCACCCTGGGGGCGGGAAGTCAGCAGCACATCGATAGCCAGAGCCTCGACAATGCTGGGCTCGTCACTGCCGCCAGCCTGCACCTTAAAAGCGACACGCTCGACAACCGGGGCGACATCCGCCAGACCGGCAGCGCCGGCTTCAACATCCGCGTCGCCGATCTGGACAACCGCCAAGGTGCCACCCTGGGCGAAAACCGCGCGGCCGATCATCCCGCCCCGGGCGGACAAACCCCGGCGACACCGGCCACACCGCCTGCAACAAGCGGTGGTGCGAACGGCAGCATCACCGCTACCACCCTGACGAACAGCGGCAACATCGTCGCTGGCGGGGCGGTGGATCTCGCGACCACAAACCGCCTCAACAACGACGGCACCCTGCGCGCCAGCCGCCTGCTGGCGGATGGAGAAACCATGCGCAGCACGGGCGACATTGACGCCACCGATGCCATCATCCGCAGCAAAGACACCGACATCGGCGGCCGCTTCAGCGGCCAGCGCCTTGACCTGGACATTGAGCACTACACCAACCGTGCCATCCTGCGCTTTGACCACATCAACTGGAACAAACTCAAAACCCTCAGCAACTACGGCGACATCGACAGCAAAGTCAGCCTCAACTTCCGCATGGAGCGCCTGGAAAATGGCGCGGGCGGCAGCCTGCGCACCGCCGGCACCTTTGACTTCAACGGCGAACACATCAAAAACGACGGTACCCTGCTCAGCCAGGGCGCGCAAACCATCACGGCCAAACACATCGAAAACGGCGGCCTGCTGGCCAGCGGCGCCGGGCAGACCCTGCGCGCAGAAAAAATCAGCCATCACGCCGGCGGCGAAATCGACGCGACCCACATTGACTGGCAGGCGGATAGCATCAACAACGACGGCGCCGTCTTCATTGGCGGCGACAGCGCCCTTAACATCACTGCCCCCGTCATCACCAACCACGGCATCATCGGCCAGACCGACGTCAACCTGCCCAACCGCGCCCACCAACTGAGCGAAGCCGTTGCCCGGGCACAGCAGGATGCACAACAACAAGACCCGCAGACACCGCAACCCCCATCCACACCCGCCCCGCAAAATCCCCCGCCGGCACTACCGGCAAGCAAAGTTGAGGCTAAAGAACAGCTCAGCATCGGTTCCCGCCAGGGTGGCTTCATCAGCAACGGACGGGTCAGCGTGACCACCCCCGCGCTCGCCAACCACGGCAAAATGCGCCTGGCGGAACTCGACGTAGCCGGCACGGACAGCGAACCCGGCAGCTTCACCAACAGCGGCCAGATTGATGCCGATACCGCCCGCATCATGACCCCGGACATCCACAACAGCGGTACCCTGGCCAGTGCCGACCTCACCCTGGAAACCGAGCGCCTGCACAACAGCGGTACCCTGGCCGGCGAGCACAGCTATGCCGTCAATGCCAAAGAAAGCATCAAAAACAGCGGCAACATCCTCTCGGGCGAGACCCTCACCCTGAACAGCCCGTACCTGGAAAGCACGGGCGGACGCATCAGCGCGGTGGACCTCATCCTCAACCTGCCGGACTACCTGCGTAACGGCGGCAAAATCATCGCCCGCCACCTCACCCTGAACACCCCCAACCTTCACAACAGCGGCCACATCTACGGCGAAGCGGACTACCAGGTCAAAGTGGATACCCTGGTGAACAGTGGCATCCTCTCCAGTCCGGGCAAACTGACCGTTGCGGCGCTGCATGACCGGCTCGCCATCGCCAACGACGGACAAATCCTCGCCGGACAAACCGAGCTGACTGCCGATAGCCTGCACGGCAGCGGCACCGTCTCCGGTGCCGATACCGCGACCGTCAGCGTCGGCAGCGTCAGCGGTTCGCAAAGCATCACCGCCGGACGCCACCTGCAACTCGACGTCGCGGGCGACCTCAGCACGGATAGCGGCATCATCGGTGCTGGCGGCGTAGCGGACATCCGCGCGGCGAACATCCATAACGGCGGCAAACTGCTCGCCGGACAAGAACTCAACCTGACGACCAACACCCTCAACAACACCGGCCTTATCAACACCAGCGGCACGACCCGCATCCGCGTCAACCACCTCGCCAACCACGGCCGCCTCTACGGCGACTGGGTAGATCTCATCACCCCCTACCTGAAAAACTACGACGGCGCCGTCATCGCGGCGCGTCAGCACCTCGAAGTGGATGGCGGCATCATAGACAACCGCCTCGGCAGCGCGAATGGCGCCGCACCGCTCATCAAGAGCGATGGCAGCATGCTGCTCAAAGGACAAAGCCTGGATAACGGTGGCGGCACCGTACAAAGCGCGGGGGATATGGAACTGCGCGGTCTGCGCGTCAAAAACGACAACCCCTTCTTCCAGACCTACACCAAAGTCGAAGAACAAAAAGGGCAGCAGTTCATGCGCAGCCTCGATCCGGATGCGCCGAACCATGACATGTACGAGCGCAGCCAATTCAAAGGAGGACAGCGCAAATACATCGCCCACGATCCGGGTGCCGTTGGTGGCATCAAAGAAATCAACCGCGCGCAGGAAATCACCGCCGACGTGCGCACCGAAACCACCGAAGTGGCGCACAGCACCCCGGGCCGCATCCTCGCCGGCGGTAACCTCATCGTGAATGCTACCTCCATCACCAACGACAAAGGACAAGTCATCGCTGGCGGTGCCATTACCTACCTCAATGGCAGCGATGAAATCAAAAATCTGGATGCCGAGCGCACCACCCAAACCTTCTACGACGGTACCTATAAAAGTACCGTTAATGCTAAAAGGAAACACGGATTTGGATACAAACGCAAAACCTACGATGAAGGCGAATTCCACGATTCCACCCCGTCCAAAACCGACAAAATGGACATCGTCAAAACCGCCGCACACAGCGATCCGGGACTGATCGAGCACGACAACAGCGCTGATAGCAACGTTACTGCGAGCAGCGGCCCAGTGGAGCGCATCGAAAACGGTAACTACGTCACCACCGGTATCGAACAAATCCTGCCGGACGGACAACTCTTCCAAAGCGCCGACAACGAGCGCGATCCCCTGCTGCGAACTGACCCGGACTACATCGGCGGCGTCAAACCGGATGTCCCCGCCTACCGTAAACCGGCCCCCCCGCAAGGCGGCACACAACCCCCCGCCGTGGCGCAGGCAGACCACAGCACACCGCAGCCCCGGGCACGCGACGGCAAAGAAGCACTGGCACTGGTTGAAGCCAACCTTGCTGACCGCCTCAAAGCACGGCTGAACCGCATCGAAGGCCGCCTGGCCGATATCAACCCGCAAGATGCACCGCAAAGCGGTGTCAGCTTCGGCGTGGACCAAAACAAAATCGCCGCGCTTGAACCCTGGCTGCCGTCGGGATTGGATCCGCACGACCTGCACAAACCCATTGGCGATCTCTACGCCAACCTCGAACTCGTGCGTCGCCAGCTCGCCCTGCAAACCGGACGCCTGCAACTGCCGGGCGAAGGCGACGAAATCGAGCGCTACAAAACACTGCTGGCGAGCGGCGAGCAAGTCCGATCCCGCTTCGGCCTCAAACCCGGCGTGGCGCTGAGCGGCGAACAAATGGCGGCGCTCACCGGCGACGTGCTGCTCATGGTCAACACCCGCGTGCGCGGTGCCGATGGCCGCTGGCACGACGTCAGCGTGCCGCAGCTCTATAGCAAAAAACGCCAGGGCGACGTGGATGGCCGCCGCACCCTGATCAGCGGCGAACACATCGAAGGCCGCGCTGAAAAACTCGACAACCGCGCCATCTTCAACGCACGGCAGCGCAACACCCTGCACGTCGCCAAAGCCGACAACCGGGGCGGCACCCTCAGCGCGCGCGATTTGCTTCTCGAGAGCGACAGCGCCATTGACAACACCGGCGGAGAAATCCGCGCCCGCCGCATCCTCTACCTCA
>ERZ772772.285-NODE-285-length-31096-cov-3.957604_pt1 | contig 31096 bp, 24 predicted proteins | sample MGYA00511484_ERZ772772 | MGnify/ENA primary metagenome ERZ772772 (study PRJEB29015, sample SAMEA2737913) | human oral metagenome | biome: human oral; feature: human-associated habitat; material: dental | place: China | collected 2088 ... | reverse complement strand
ATAAAGTTTTAGAAAAAATAAAAAAAGAATATAAAATGGGACTTTTTATGATTTGTATAAAAGGGCAGACAAAAGAAATGATTTTACGAGATATAGAACTTGCTCAGGAGTATTTTGATGAAATAGCCTTAAAATCAAATAAAACTGTAATTATTGACTTCTGGGCTCCGTGGTGCAATCCATGCAGGGCACTTTTACCTATACTTGATGAAGTTGCAAGAGAAACCGACGAATTCATAGTAGGAAAGGTCAATGTAGATGTGGAAAAAGAACTTGCAAAGAGATATAAGGTAAGGACTGTTCCAAGTATTCTTGTTTTTAAACTTGGAATGCTTGTAAAAACATCTGTAGGTTTTATATCAAAAGAAGAAATTTATGATTTGGTTAAATAATAAGGTTTGGAGATAAAGAGATTAAGATGATTGACAAATATGAGGCGCTGAAGCTCGATAATCAGGTATGTTTTCCTCTTTATGCCTGCTCAAAGGAGATAGTGAGAGCATACACCCCGTTTTTAAAAAAGCTTGATATCACATATACCCAGTATATTACTATGCTTGTTTTATGGGAAGAAAAGCAGGTATATGTAAAGGATCTCGGAAAAAAATTGTACCTTGATTCAGGTACGCTTACACCGGTATTAAAGAAACTTGAACATAAAGGTCTTGTAAAGAGGGACAGGTGTAAGTCGGATGAGAGAAATTTATGTGTTACACTTACTGCTGAAGGTGAGCGGCTTAAAGAAGAGGCGGCAAATATACCGCCTAAGATGAGAGAATGTTTAAGGATAGATAATGAAGAAAAAGAGGTTCTATGCAGGCTACTTGCAAAGGTGCTTGAGGGAGTTGTACCTGAATAGCATTGTGTAGGGTTTATTATATATTTATGTATTGATTGGTTTTATTATTTTAAATTTATTTTTACGGCAGCTTATGATGCCCTCATGCTGAAGTTTGCTGATCTCATTTGAAAGTGCACTGCGGTCAACAAACAGAAAGTCGGCAAGCTCCTGTCGGTTGAAGGGTATTTCAAAGCTGTCAGCTTTGTTTTTTATGGATTCTGCACTAAGATAGGCAAGCAGCCTGTCCCTTATCTTTTTCTTTGATATATAATTAATTTTCTGGTTTAAAATAAGGTTTTTTTCTGCGACAACGGTTAGAAGATTCTGTACTATCCTGTTGTGAAAATCACATGCCACTGAACATATATGTATAAATCTTTCTATATTAAAAAACATAACAGTAGACTGTTCTTTTGCTATTATATTTATATCAACCGGTCTGTGCGAAAAACATGCATAACTTTCAGCGAAACTCATTGAAGGTGTTATCTCTGATATTATACTCAGATTTCCCCATATATCATCACGCTCTACCATTATCATGCCTGACATTAAAAGCCCTATTGAAGATATAGATTCGCCGTTTCTGAGTATATATTCATGCTTTTTATAGTTTGCAACCCTAGGGGCAAGACAGTGTATCAGGACTTCAAGCTCATCTTTATGTATGCCTGAAAAAAGTACTGATGAGAGGATCCTGTCAGAGTATTGTTCCAAAATGGTGCTTTCTTCCATAAAATGCTCCTTATTTAAAATTAAATATTATACATGTGTTGTAATAACAACAGACTTTATTACTGTATTATAGTATAATAAACCCGTAAAAACAAGCACAATAACAATAACAACAAAAAGTAAATAAATCCGCTGAAAGGAGTCAGTTATGAACAATAAACTAAAAAATGTAGAACATGAAGAAATATTTAAATTTGTAGATTTGGTTGAGCAAAAGGATGGTCAGATAGTAAGTAAAACCCTTGCACAGAATAAGGCTGTAAGTGTTACTGTATTTGCTTTTTCAAAGGGAGAGGAGATAAGCACTCATGAGTCTGACGGAGATGCACTTGTAAATGTGATTGAGGGCAGGGGCAAATTTACCATTGACGGCAAGGAGTATATACTTAATGCCGGAGAAAGTATAGTTATGCCTGCCAGAAAGCCACATGCAGTATATGGTGAGGAGAATTTTAAATTTATACTTACTGTAATTTTTTAACATAGGTCTGTAAATAAGGTGGTATTTTTATTTCAAAGATAAATTCAGAATTTACTGACCTGTTGATTTTATAAATTATTTATTTTAAGAGGAGATTTTTATGAGCGGTTTTTTAGGACCAATACATATCTGGTTGTATAATAAGATAAAATTTCAGGATGGTCTTACAAAACTTTTTATATCACTTGCTGATGAAAAAAGTTATAGTGTGGAATCATTAAAGGAGATAGATAAATTATGCGGAAGCTTACAGGAAGGAGAGCTTGTAGATCTTATAGATGGCACCAACATACATGGTTGGCTTCAGGAAAGGCTTTCGCTTGTTGAGACAAGACTCGCTTATACGGTTGGTGAGATATTAAAGGGAGGTGCCGGCAGGATTGAAGAGTTATGTAAGACCGCTTTTGAATACGGCAGGAAGTCTGCGGCTGATAAAAACATCACTCCGGCTGGAGGCTATGAGTACCTTGACAATGTACTTTTAAATGGAATGCCGTGTGATAGAGTAAATATAATTACTTCACAAGATGATACAAGTATTAGCTGGGAACAATATGAGGATATACACAGACCATATTGGGAGATGCTTTCTGTAGATGTAGATAATTATTACCGTATAAGGCAGGCTGTTATAGGCGGGATTTTTGAGGATACGGATATTAAGTTTAATGTGCTTAAAAATCAAAATTACAGACTGGAATATAAAAATATTTAATACTGTATATTTTTAATATATTTACATTATATAAGCTATTATTATATAATGATGTCTTTGCAGTCTGCCTGTGCCGGCAGAATTTGCAATTAGATTTAATTTTAAATTAAATATTTTAAGGAGATAATCCATGCCGGGACTTATTCATATATATACGGGAGACGGTAAAGGAAAGACAACGGCAGCAATCGGACTTGCTGTAAGGACAGCAGGTTCGCGAGGGAAGGTCTTATTTTCACAGTTTTTAAAAGATGGTTCTTCAAGTGAGATAAAGCTTTTAAATAAAATAGATAACATAAATTGTATATCGTATAAGCATAAAATTAAATTCATAAAAGATATGAGCAGTGAAGAGTTCGATTCTGCATTAAAGCACAATGCCTGTTATTTTGATGAGATTAGAGAAGAGGCTGTAAAGAATAATTATTCTCTGTTTATAATGGATGAATTTATAGCGGCTTATAATTTCGGACTGATTGACAAGGCAAAAGCCATGGAGTTTTTGGAAACAAAACCTTCATGGCTTGAAGTCGTTCTTACAGGAAGAGATGCTCCGGCAAAGATATGTAATATTGCTGACTATATAAGTGAAATAAAGAAGATAAAGCATCCGTTTGATATAGGAGTATATGCCAGAAAAGGAATAGAATATTGAGTGCTGTAAGCTTTTGATTAGACATGAATTTTTGAGATATGTAATATAAAGCAACTGTATAATAAAAGAAATAATAATCTATTATGCTTATAAAATATTATAAAATGATATAAATCAAGATAAATGAATATAGATGAATATAATGAAAAATACTCTAAAAACTCCTTAAAAGTCGGATATACAACCGGAACCTGTGCAGCAGCCGCAGCAAAGGCGGCGTTTATGATACTGGAAGGAAAGGATGTTTTAGAGGTTAGAGTATCAACTCCGGCAGGAATAGATCTTAATATACCGGTGCTTGATATTAAAGTGTATGAAAAAAGTGCTTCATGTGCGGTTCGGAAGTATTCAGGTGATGATCCCGATATAACTGACGGTATGCTTATATATGCACATGTAAGTATTAAGAATATAAATAGGGATAAAACTGTAAGAGTATTTATAGAGGGTGGTCGGGGAATAGGAAGAATTACAAGACCGGGGCTTGAGCAGAAAGTAGGCGAGGCTGCTATAAATGCGATTCCGAGAGAGATGATTAAAAGGCATATAACTGAATGTGCCGAAAATATGAAAGTTTTTGCAGATATAGAGGTTCTTATATATGCACCATGTGGTAAGCAGATTGCAAAAAAAACTTTTAATCCGAAGCTTGGAATCAAAGGAGGGATATCAATACTTGGAACTACCGGTATGGTAACTCCAATGAGCAAAGCGGCACTTATAGATACTATTAAAGTTGAAATGAAGATGAAACTGCTGAATTCAAATATTGTAATAGGAGTTCCGGGAAATTATGGGCTTGAATTTACAAAAAAAAATTATGGCATATCTGATGATATGACTGTTGAATTCAGCAATTATATAGGTGAGGCGATTGACTGTGCCGTTGCACTTGATGCTTCAGGGCTTCTTTTGATAGGTCATATAGGAAAATTTGTAAAAGCTGCGGCAGGTATTATGAATACACATTCAAATGAAGCCGATGCGAGGGCTGAAGTGATTGCGGCACATGTATTAAAAGCAGGTATTTCTGAAAAACAATTTTCTGAATATATATTTGATGATGCATTTATAAAAAAAAGGTATTTACTTGCACTTAAGATTCTTAATTCAAATACTACCGTTGAAGCGGTACGCCTATTAAAGGATGAGAATATGCTGGAGTCTGTGATGAATTCACTTGCAGATTCAATGTACAGTTCAATTATGTCAAGAGCACAAAAGGCGTTTTATATGCTTAGGAAAAATAAAAAAATACAATATACATATAAAGAAGAAGGTGCCGTAAATACAATAAATACACAGTCTGATATGAAAATGAGTATAGGTATAATTACATTTACAAATGAGGACGGAGAGCTTGCAAGAGCAGGAAAAGCTTCGGAATTACTGAAACAGATAGAGAATGCATATAAAAGTGAAGAAATGAAATAAGAGCCTATTTAATAAATATATGCAAAATAGTATAAAATATCAAATTTGGAGATAAGTATGGCAAAATTATATGGTGTCGGTGTAGGTCCCGGAGACCCTGAACTTATGACACTTAAGGCTGTAAATACAATAAAAAAATGCAGTGTAATAGCTTTTCCACATAGGAAAACCGCATATGAGATAGCACTTGCAGCCTGTCCTGAGATAAAACATAAAAAGCTTGTAAGTCTTGAACTGCCTATGACAAAAAGTAAAGAGGAAATATATGCTGCACATAAAAAGGCGGCTTTTATTTTAGAAGAATATATTAAAAACAATGAAGATACGGCTTTTTTAACATTGGGCGATCCATGTATATATTCAACATTTATGTATATTGAAAGGATATTATCCATGCATGGATATGATACACGGATAATATCAGGGGTACCGTCTTTTTGTGCTGCTTCTGCAGCTTTTAAAATATCACTTGCTGATGGAAAAAAACAGATTCATATATCGGCAGGAGATGATGATATAGACGAAGTATTAAATTATAATGGCTGTCGTATATTTATGAAGGCAGGAAAATCGCTTAAAAATATAAATGACAGAATACTTAAAGCTAAGTCCAAAGCATATGTGGCAGTAAACTGCACTATGGATAATGAAAGGTTGTATACAGATATTGCAGATATAATAAAGACGGATGGAGATATAGGATATTTCAGTCTGGTCATAGTAAAGGATGAGAAAGATTAAAACCTGTAACCGTTCTGTATTAAATTGATTTTAAAAATCTTATTTTAAGGAAAATTTATATTATGAATACGGTTTATATTGTCGGGATAGGTCCCGGAGAATATAAAAAGATGACAATTGAAGCGGTTGATATATTAAAAAAATGTGATATTATAGTAGGATATACTGTATATATACAGTTGCTTATGCCCTATTTTCCACAAAAGACATATATTGATACACCTATGAAAAAAGAGGAAGAAAGATGCAGACTGGCATTTCAAACTGCACAAAAAGGACATGATGTGGCACTTGTTTGTTCAGGAGATGCAGGTGTATACGGTCTTGCAGGACTTATGATTTTGCTTGAAAAAGAATATCCGGGATGTCGCACGGAAGTGGTGGCAGGTGTAAGTTCAATGCTTTCAGGTGCTGCCGTGCTGGGTGCACCGCTTATACATGATTTTGCAGTTATAAGTTTAAGCGATTTGCTTACACCTTGGGAAAAAATAGAAAAGAGATTATTATATGCTGCAGAGGCGGATTTTGTAATATGTATATATAATCCTTCAAGTAAAAAAAGAGCTGATTATCTGCAAAAAGCATGTGATATTATTTTAAATAAAAGATCTGAAACTACTGAATGTGCAGTGGTAAGAAACATAGGAAGGCAGGGTGAAGAAAGTGTATGTATGACATTAAAGTGCTTAAGAGAATATAGGGCGGATATGTTCTGCACTGTATTTATAGGCAGTTCAATGACAAAAAGGATTGGAGAAAGGCTTGTAACGCCACGTGGTTATAATATTGAAAAGTTTTGATTAAATACCGGAAATATATATTATATAAACTTTCGGTATATTCTAAAAATTGCGGGACGGTTTTGCGGGTACAATTATGGAGAAAATACTTATATTTGGAGGCACATCAGAAGGCAGAGAGCTTGCTCTGATGTGTGAAAACAGTGAACTACCTGCTTATATCTGTGTTGCAGGAAATTATGGAAGCGGTGTTTTAGGTAATTTAAAACATGTAAAAATAATAGAGGGAAAAAAAGACAGTACCGATATGTTAAGTCTTATTAAGGAACTTGGCATATCCGTTGTTTATGATGCGACTCATCCATATGCAGCGGTAGTATCAAAAAATATAAAATCCGCTTGTGAAAAGTCAAAAATTAAATATTTAAGAGTCAGAAGAAAAACTGATGACTTTAATGACTGTATAGATGGTAATTCTATAAATAACACATCAGACGATATTTCAGGCAGTGTATCTGTCAGTGATTTTAGCAGCATATATTTAAATAGAAAATCTAAAAAAATATATAATAATATATTTGATTTTGCTGATGTTATAGAAGTGCCTGATATTGAAAGTGCCGTTGAATATTTAAAGGATACACAGGGCAGCATACTCATTTCAACCGGAAGCAAGGAAATATCAAAATATACGGTTCTTGATCCTAAGCGTCTCTATCCCCGTGTGCTTCCAAGTTATGAAAGTATAGAAGCGTGTACTGAGGCAGGCATTGAAAATTCACATATAATTGCAATGCAGGGACCTTTTAATACTGAACTTAATATAGCTATGCTTAATTTTTATAAATGCAGTTATATGGTCAGCAAACAGTCAGGAAATAGAGGGGGGTTTAAAGATAAGGTCTATGCCTGTAAAAGTACAGGTACAAAGCTTATAATAATAAAAGCTCCTTCTGAAAAAGGGGGTATAAGTATAGAAGAGGCTTTGAAAGATATAGAAATGATGAATAAAGCCTATAAAAAAAATATTTGCAAAAAAGAAAAAAATTCCGATAATAAAAGAAATTTAACGGATAGTATATATATATCAGTTAAAGCGGCAGGTATGGGCATGGGTGCTTATGAAAATATGAGCATTGAAACTATAAGGTGTATACTTGAGGCTGATGTTATATGCGGTGCAGTGCGAATGGTCGATAATGCCTGTAAAATCAGGGGGAAATATAATACAGGCAGGGATTTTGATAAATTTGTTTCTTATAAAACAGATGAGATAGTAACATTTATAAAAGAAAAGATAAAATATAAAATAAAAGAAAAAATAAAAAATAAAGAATGTAAAGCGGCAGAAGAAAGAATACAGAACATACAAAATTATAATATAGAAAAGGATGTATTATATAACGATATAAATATACATAGATATAATATAGTTATTTTAGTAAGCGGAGACAGCGGTTTTTACAGTCTTGCACAGAATTTATCAGAATATGTGTACCGTATGTTTGATGAGATGGTATTTGAATATAAAGCCGGAGAGATTGATTTAAAAACAGAATTTAATATACTGCCGGGTATATCAAGCATATCATATATGTCTGCAAAATGCATGCTTTCATGGCATGATATGAAAATTATAAGCTTCCACGGAAAAGATGAAGATATAGTATATGAGGTAAAAAATAATTATAAGATCTTTGCACTGACATCAGGAGATAAAACAGTTTCCCGGCTTATGAGAACATTGACCGACCACGGGCTTGGCAAAGTTCTTGTATATGTAGGTGAAAGACTTTCATATGATGATGAAAAAATAACCTGTAAATATGCCTGTGAGCTTACAGAGTATAATTTTGCAAAGCTTACAAGCCTTATTATATTAAATCAGGGATTTAATAACAGGGAAAATGAAAATATTGAATCTAAAAGTGTAATATCGCTTTTCGGTATAGATGATGATAGATTTATCAGAGATAAGGTTCCTATGACAAAGGCGGAGATCAGAGCTGTATCACTTTCAAAGCTTTGTATAAAACCTGATTCAATATGTATAGATATAGGTGCAGGAACAGGCTCTGTAAGTATAGAGATGGCACTTGCCGCATATAAAGGAAAAGTATATGCCATAGAGAAAAATAAAGAAGCATGCAGACTTATAAAAGAAAATATAAAAAAATTTGATCTTAAGGACAGTACAGGTGATGAATATAGTAATTCCTGTAATAATCCGGCTATTGAAATTATAAACTCAGAAGGATATTTTATGCTTAAAAACTTTAAAGAAAGATTTAGCACTTTAACACATGCTTTTATAGGCGGTTCTTCAGGGAAATTGAGTTTAATAGTTGATAAACTGCTTGAGATAAATAAAAATATGAGAATAGTTATAAATGCAATATCTCTGGAAACTGTTTCTGAAATAATAACTATTTTTAAAAAATATGAAAAGGCGGGTTATAGTACACAAATAGTTCAGGTAGCTGTAACAAAAACAAAAAAGGTGGCAGGATATACTATGGCATCGGCTCTTAATCCTGTGTTTATTGGACTACTGCATAATTAAATCTTTAAATTAAGGAGAATGTATGTCGGGAGGTGTTATGATTACCGCAACAGGTTCAAATCATGGCAAGACTATTATAACTTTTGGACTTATAGCGGCGATGAAAAGAAAGGGATTTAAGATAAGAAGCTTTAAGACGGGACCTGACTATATAGATCCTCTTTATCATGAGAAAATAAGCAAAGTAGAATGTATAAATCTTGATCCTTTTTTTGTTGGCGAATATATAGATGAGAATTCATGCACAATAAAAGAAATATTTAAAAGATATACGCAAAATTTCGACTGTGCAGTTACTGAAGGTGCTATGGGATATTTTTCAGGCATATATCTTCAGGAACCAAGAGCAAGTGCATATAGTGTGGCATGTATTATAAAACCTTATGTTATAATTGTAATTGATAAAAATGAACTGTATGAAAAGGGTGCAGGTATAATTAATGAATACATAGAAAAATATATTAAAAGAGGTGAAAGCTCATATATAAAAGGGTTTATTTTAAATAAAATACAGCATGATGAATACAATAAATTTAAATATAAAATTAAAAAAGCTTCCGGCTTGAAGCCGCTCGGGTATATCCCCTATATCAGCGATTTTGAGATTCCAAGCCGGCATCTGGGACTTTATATGCCTGATGATACCGAAGTTAGTGAAAGTATATATAAAATAGTATGCAGGCTTGCGGATATTATGGAAAAAAGTATTAATCTGGAGTATATTATAAAGGCTGCTATTTTAAATAAATCCTTAAATAATGTTAATTTAAATAATATAGAATCATTAAACAATGTCGCTTTAGACAATATAAAACCTTTAAGTACCGCTGTTTTAAATCATATAAAAGAGTCTGAGACTGCTGAATCATCAAAAAATATAAACTTATTAAAACGTGAGGATCTAAAGGTTAGGCTTGCATTTGCCTATGATAAGGCTTTTTTATTTATTTATAAAGAAAATATAAGGATACTTGAGGAAAACGGTTTTGATATAGTTTATTTCAGTCCTTTAAGTGATGACGGACTGCCGGAAAATATTGACTGTATATGGATTCCGGGAGGCTATCCTGAAAGATATGCCAAAGAATTGTCTGAGAATAAAAAAATGATTAATTCAATAAAGAAAGCTTATGCCGACGGCATAAATATAGTAGCTGAATGTGGCGGTTTTATGTATCTTCATGAAAAACTTGAGGATGAAAACGGGAGCTTTTATCCCTGTATAGGGATTATAAAAGGAAATGCCGTAAATAAAAGAAAGCTTGTAAGATTCGGATATATAGAAGTATGTGCAGATAAAGATACATTGCTTTTAAAAAAGACGGAAAAATGCAGATCACATGAGTTTCATTACTGGGACAGTGATAATACTGAGTATTCATGCAGTGCAGTTAAGGCAAACGGCTCAAAATCATGGAGATGTATATATTCTTCAAAAAATATATTTGCAGGTTTTCCACATATATATTTAGGCAGTAATGTTAATATGGCAAAAAATCTGTATAATACAGTAAATTTTAAATAAGAATTTAACGGATTTAATTTTTTTAAATATATAAATAGCATGAAAACTATGAATAGAGAAGTATTATTTAAACTTATAAATTCACTTAATGAAAGTGATAAGGAAATTTATAATCTTGTAAAAAAAAGATGGGACTGTCTTGCAAAACCTTTAAACGGATTGGGAAGTTTTGAAAAACAGATTTGTGATATAGCAGCTATTAAAAAAAATACAAGAATAAAGCTTGATAAAAAAGCTGTACTTATAATGTGTGCAGACAACGGGGTAGTTGAGGAAGGTATATCACAGACCGGCAGTGAAGTTACTGCGATAGTTAGCGGTAATTTCACAAAAAATGATGCGGCAAGTATAAATATAATAGCAGGGCAAGCCGGTGCCGATGTTATCCCTATTGATATAGGTATAGCCGCTGATATTAATAACGATGGCTTAATAAACAGAAAGACCGCATTTGGAACCCGAAACTTTATAAAAGAGGATGCCATGTCTGAGGAAGAACTTATTAACGCCGTTTATACAGGTATTGATATGGTCAGAATGTGCTGTGATATGGGCTATGATATAATCGGCACAGGTGAGATGGGCATAGGTAATACAACTACAAGTTCGGCTGTATGTTCAGTACTTCTCGGGCTCTCTCCAAAAGACACTACCGGAGCCGGGGCAGGGCTTTCAAAAGAAGGAGTGCAGCATAAAATAAATATAATAAACAAAGGAATAGAACTTAGAAAACCCGATAAAACAGATCCGCTTGATGTCGTAAAAAAACTGGGAGGTTTTGATATTGCAGGATTGTGCGGTATATTTATAGGTGCTGCACTTTATTCAGTTCCGGCAGTGCTTGACGGTATAGTAACACTTACCGCCGCATATGTAGCCTGTATGATGAATCCTGTAATTGCAGATTATATTATAGCTTCACATATAAGCAAAGAGCCGGCTGCAGTGTATATACTTGAAAAAATAGGAAAGCGGGGCATAATAGATGCCGGCATGGGGCTTGGAGAAGGGACCGGGGCAGGTATGCACTTTATGCTGCTTGATGCCGCACTTAAAGTTTATAACAGGCTGCCGGATTTTAAAGGTATAGGGATAGAGGGATATAAATGCTTTTAAAGGCAGTTTTCAGCTTGGATAATTTTTTAATTACATTAACAGCATATATAATAGATTTAATTATAGGCGATCCGGGCTTTATAATGCATCCGGTAGCAATTATGGGCAGACTGATTTCAATTACTGAAGATGCTGCAAGAAGGCTTGCGGGTAAAAACCGTACATTGATTAAAATAAACGGCTTTATAATAACCGGAGTAAATATGGCAGCTGCATTATTGACGGCTTTTTTAATAAAAAAAATTATTTATTTACCCGGGAAAAATGTAGGCTTTGTGCTTGAAAGTATTCTGGTATCACAGATGATAGCTGCAAACGGACTGAGAAAAGAAAGTATGAAGGTATATCATGCACTGAAAGGCTCGGGCTGTGCCGAATTTTCGGAAAACTCTATTTCAGAAAATTCCATCTCTGAAAATTCCATTTCGGAAAACTCTATTAAAGAAGCCAGAGGGGCTGTTTCAAGGATAGTCGGCAGAGATACTGAAAATCTCTCATCTGAAGGAGTTATAAAAGCTGCCGTTGAAACGGTGGCTGAAAATTTTTCGGATGGAGTAACTGCACCTGTACTGTTTTCATTTTTATGTGGACTTTCAGGGATTTATTTGTATAAAATGATTAATACTATGGATTCAATGATAGGGTATAAGGACGAAAAATATAAGGAAATAGGTATGTGCGCTGCAAGGCTTGACGATGTTGTAAATTTTATACCTGCAAGAATTTCAGCACTGCTTATGCTTGTATCAGGCATAATTTTAAGGTTTAATATAAAAAATGCAGTAAAAGTATTTTTAAAGTACAGGTATAAGCACGCAAGCCCTAATTCGGCACAGACCGAATCTATGGCAGCGGGGCTTTTAGGCATAGAACTTGCAGGCGATGCTTATTATTTCGGTAAATTGTATAAAAAACCTAAAATAGGTACTGCACTTAGAGATGTAGATAAAGATGATATAAAGAGAATAAACAGACTTGTATTTTTAAGCGGAATTTTAATATTTATTACAGGAGGTATATTTTGGTATATTTTATAGGTGCAGGTCCGGGTGATCCCGAGCTTTTGACAATTAAAGGAAAAAGAATAATAGACAGTGCAGACCTTATAATATATACAGGTTCGCTTGTAAATCATGAAATATTAAAAGATGCAAAAAAAAATGCGAAAATTTATAACAGTGCGCTGCTCAATCTTAACGAAATTATTGATTTGATAAGTGATGCCGACAGTATGGGAAAAATGGTTGCGAGGGTTCATACAGGCGATCCGTCTATATACGGTGCACATAGAGAACAGATGAGAGAACTTGAAAAACTGGGGATCAGCTATAAGGTAATACCCGGAGTAAGCTCTTTTAACGCTGCCGCTGCTTCACTGAATATAGAATATACGCTTCCTGACGTAAGTCAGACAATTATAATTACAAGGATGGAGGGAAAAACTCCGGTACCGGAAAAGGAAAGTATAGAATCGCTTTCAATACACAATGCCTCTATGGTAATTTTTTTAAGTGCCGGAATGATTAAAGAGCTTGTAAAGCGCTTATGTGTGCATTATCCTGTAACAACCCCGGCGGCAGTGGTATATAAGGCGAGCTGGGATGATGAAAAGATATTAAAAGGAAGCCTGGCGGATATAGTTAAAAAGGCAAATGAAGCAGGCATTAAAAAAACTGCACTTATTATAGTCGGTGAGATTTTAAATGATAAATTTGGATACTCAAAATTATATGATAAAAATTTTGAGCATGAGTTCAGAAAAACGTCGTATGTAAATGAAGTGAAAAAATCTGAGGTGGGCTTTGCGGACAGTACTGATAATAAATTTAATATAAACAATGCAGACAATATGGATTTAAAATCTGATACAGATGAGAAAAAACAGCATATTCACGGGGGGAATATAATTGAAATATCACGGGATAAAATCTCTGATTTTATCGATTTTTCTGCCAATATAAATCCCTTCGGTATTAATAAAAAAATCAAAGAAAATATAATTAGAAATATTGACCTTATAGAATATTACCCCGTACATATAAATAAAAGACTTGCTGAAAAAATAGCTTTAAGGTATGGCGTATTGAAAGAAAATATAATTATAGGAAACGGTGCTGAAGATCTTATATTCAGAATAATAAATTTATTTAAAAGAGATATAAGGATACTCCTTACCGCACCATGCTTTTCAGGATATAAAGCTGCAGCTTCAGCCTACAATAAAAATCAGATTATATATTATTATTTAGATAATGATATGAATTTAAAAAGTGATTATATAGAATATCTTGATTATAATATAGATATGGCATTTATAACAGTTCCAAACAATCCTACCGGATTGCTTCCTGATAAATCGCTGTTAGAGGAGATATTTAATAAATCTATAAAGAAAAATATTCTTCTTGTAGTTGATGAGTCTTTTCTTGATTTTGTCATAAAGAAAGACGGATATTCATTTGCAGGCAGGATTAAAGAATATGATAAACTTATTGTATTAAGGTCATTTACAAAAATGTATGCAATACCGGGAGTAAGGCTTGGATATGCACTTTGCGGCAGTAAGGATATAATAGATGCGATGCTTAAAGATGCGCCTTACTGGCAGGTAAATACACTTGCAATGGCAGCGGGTGAAGCGGCACTTGAGGTTGACGGCAGTGAAGAAAAAATAAAAAATTACGCATTTAAGAAAAATGTTGAAACTCTAAATATACCTAAGCCTGATGCAGGCGAAAAGAAACTGAAAGCGGATATATTGCAAAAGAATGATAACAGTTATGAATATAGAGTGGCTGAATATATAGAAGCTGAAAGACATTACCTTGCAAAAGAACTTAGAAAATTTGATTTTAAAGTATATGATGGAAGTGCAAATTATATTTTATTTAAAATATCAAAACAAATTGATTTATATAAAGAGCTTTTAAAATATAATATAATTATAAGGAAATGCAATGATTTTGAAGGACTTGATGACAGCTATTACAGGACTGCAGTCAGATTGCATGAGGATAATAAAAATCTGATAGCTGCACTTAAAAAAATAATAGACTCATATAATTAGCTTAATTTTGATAATTGTTACGAAATATATAATTTGATTTGAACTAAATTATAAGCTCTAAAAAATAGTTTTTAAGAACTTGCAGCCTACTTTAAAGACTTATTAAAATATTTTAATATTAACTATTTTAAAATATAAAGGAGTAAAAATATAATATTATGGCAGACTGTATAATGATACAGGGTACTATGTCAAATTCAGGTAAAAGCTTTGTTGCTGCCGGATTGTGTCGTATATTTACACAGGACGGCATAAGGACTGCACCATTTAAATCACAGAATATGTCAAATAACTCATTTATAACAAATGAGGGGCTTGAGATAGGAACAGCACAGGCATTACAGGCAATAGCCTGTAAAATCCCGCCTCTTTCATGTATGAATCCGATACTTTTAAAACCGAACTCGGATGTAGGCAGTCAGGTGATAGTGAATGGGATTGTATACGGTAATATGAATGCTGCAGAATATTATAGCAATAAAAAGAAATTTATACCGGATGTACTAAGTGCTTATAAAAAACTTTATGATAATTATGATGCGGTTGTAATTGAAGGAGCAGGTTCTCCTGCGGAGATAAACCTGCAGGAAGATGATATAGTTAATATGGGGCTTGCCGGGCTTGTGGATGCACCAGTGATACTTGTTGCCGATATAGACAGGGGTGGTGTATTTGCTTCGATTTACGGTACTGTAATGCTTCTTGATAAGGAAGCAAGAGAAAGGATAAAGGGGATTGTAATTAATAAATTCAGAGGAGATCCTGATATACTTATGCCCGGCATCAAAATGATAGAGGATAAAATCGGAAAAAAAGTTATAGGTATTATTCCTTACAAAAGCATAGATATTGAAGATGAGGACAGTCTGTCTGAAAGGCTTGAATATAAAAAGGCGGCAGGAGTCCATAAAAATTTATATAGTTATGAATATTTACATGATTTAAAAACTGTACATAAAAGTGGATTTAATAAACAGACAGAAGCCTGTGTTGAAATTTATATAATAAAGTTTCCACATATATCAAACTTTAATGATTTTAATGTATTTGAGAGGATAGAAAATGTAAATGTAAGATATATAGAAAATGTAGAAATATTTGAAAATACTAAAATGCCGGATATAATAATACTTCCCGGAACTAAAAATACAATGTACGATCTTGCATGGCTTAAAGCTAATAATTTTGAGAATAAAATAAAATCTGCAGCAGACTCAGGAACTATGATAATAGGTATATGCGGAGGCTTTCAGATGCTTGGAGATCTGATTGATGACAGTAATTTTACAGAACATGGAGGGCTGATGCATGGATTAGGAATGCTTGATTTAGATACAATATTTGAAACAATAAAAACAAGGGTTGATTTTAACGGTTTTGTGGATACAGGTTGTAAAAATCCTGCATATAAAGTTGATGTCGAAAAATCATATACAGATAGAAATGTTTTTAAATATAAGTCAAATGAGGATACTTCAATAAAAGGGTATGAGATACATATGGGTACAAGTATAAAAAAAGGCTTCGGAATTGAATTTATAAAAGAGGATAAAAATTCATGCAGACTTGTTTCTTTGTCAAATGAGGATGGCAGTATATGGGGAAGTTATATACACGGTCTTTTTGAAAATGAAGTATTTACTCAAAAGGTTTTAAATATGGCATCAAAAAATAAAATTGATTTTGCAGGGAAGATAAAAGATACGTCGGTATACAGAGATAATCAAATTGATAAACTTGCAGAGCTTATAAGGTCAAATGTTGATATAAATATGGTGTATAAGATATTAAAAAAAAGCATGTAGCTGTGTAAAAGCTGTTAGATGAGGACATAAAACCGAAGCACAACAGTTTATTAAAAATAAATAAAAACCTGCTGTTGTATAATAATTGCAGTTTTGTCAGCTACACGAAAATAAAATCACAGGAGGTATACAAGATGGATAAGAACAGTTTAGAACATACTGTTTTGGGGGAATTATGTTTGTAAAACCTGAAATGATAGAAAAGGAAAGTATGAGACTTATTGAAGAGGGTATGGATAAAAAAAGAATTGCTTTTTATTCAAAACGGGAATTAAAAATTGTAAAAAGATGTATACATACCTCTGCCGATTTTGATTACCAGTATAATATGATATTTTCAAAAGATGTTGTGGGTAATGCATTTGAAATATTTAAAAGAGGTGCTGTTGTAGTATGTGATACCGCTATGGCGGCTGCCGGTATAAATAAAAGAGTTCTTGGCGAGCTTAATTCCGAGGTGAGAAGTTTTATTGCTGATGAGGATGTGGCAAAAGAGGCGGCAGAAAGAGGAATAACACGTTCTGCAATATGTATGGAAAGAGCCGCCTCACTTTATGAAAAAAGTAAAAAACCTGTAATTATAGCTGTCGGTAATGCACCTACCGCACTTATAAAACTTCATGAGATGATAAAAGACGGCAGTTTTATACCTGATTTAATAATAGGAGTACCTGTAGGTTTTGTAAATGTAGTTGAGTCGAAAGAGCTTATACTTTCAGACAACTGTAAGTGTATAGTATCTGCCGGAAGAAAAGGCGGCAGCAATATAGCCGCATGTATAGTTAATTCAATTATGTACCAGCTAAAAGAGGAAAATATATAAAGAGAAAAAAGATAAGGGTAAAAATTTAATTATGATTAAGACTGAAATTTCAGAGATTAAAAAATTATTTAATAAAGATACAAATGTTATAACAAGGATAGCTTCATGTTATGTTGATGCTGAAAAAAATATAAAAATGACATCAAATGAATCATTTTATATACTTACCGAAGATGATGCCTTTAAGTATGAGGAGATATTTAAAAAGACATTAAGCGGAACGGTAGGTAAAGGGCTTTTAAATATAGGTTTTCCTATTTCGGCACAAGCACAGGGCGGGGCACATGATTTTCTTATGAAATTAAGAGACAGTGCTCTTGAGGATGAAGAACTTCTTAAAAGTTTTTATAATCAAGTCATAGAAAATTTTGTCTGTGATGAGAATTATTATATTATTTTAATAAATATAATGTATGATATACCTGTAAAAACAAAGGATAAGATGCTGCTTGATGATGCTTCCGATGAGATCTATCATGCCCTGTTATGTTCGATATGTCCTGTAAGGCTTTCAAAATCCGCACTGGTATATAATTCAATCAGGCAACATATTGAAAATCGTGCAGGAGACTGGAAAATAGAGGTCCCTGTAAACGGTTTTTTGTTTCCGGTATTTAATGACAGAACGACTGATATACATGAGGCACTCTATTTTTCAAAAAATCCGGCAGAGATAAATAAAAAATTTCTTGAGAATATACTTGGTGTTGAGGCTCCGTTTAATGCAAAAGAACAAAAAGAAATAATACAGCAGGAACTTGTAAAAGCAATAGGTAATGATTGTAATTATGAAATAATAAGCCGCATACATGAGGAGATAGGCGAGCTTATAGAGGCAAATGCCGCAGATCCGAATCCTCTTATACTTGAAAAGAATGATATGTTGAATGTAATGTCAAAAAGCGGTGCGGCTGATGAGGCTATATCAATGTACAGAGATTCTGAAAATACCGATATAAGTGTGCCTGCGGAAAATATAATTGACAGTGGAAGGCTTGATGTAAAAACCTCAGGTATAAGTATAAAGGTTGAAAATTCTGATATGTACAGGCTTAAAACAATGGATATAAACGGCAGGAAATGTCTTGTAATTGAGGTGGATGACTGCATTGAAGTAAACGGCATACCGGTAAAAGGATAGTGTCGCAGGCACCTGGCGGTAAAGTTTAAATTTACTGCCGTTATACCGCTAAGGTATATCAGGGCTTTAATAAATAAAACAGTTGCATTTAAATTCAGGCTTATGGTATCAGCATATCAGAGGAGGAAAAGTATGCTTTATTTTTTCAGCAACACTAATGATTATAACAAGTGTATGCTTTATCTTAAAAAAAATACAATCGGGCATATGTCATATAAAGTCGGTAACAATCATATAATCAGTATCTTTGATGCCTTTGCAGCATCAAAGATTGAAGTAGAGGAACCGGCATTTTTAAAATCTGACGATATGCCGCTTGAAAATGGCTACCTTGTATCCAAAAGATATAAGGATAAGACGGTAATTGAAGTAGGAAGTATAAAGATAGGTATGCATAAGCCTGTGTTTATTTCAGGACCATGTTCTGTGGAATCAGAGGAGATACTTATGGCTACCGCTTCAAAGATAAAACGGTATGGAGTGCATATACTAAGAGCAGGTGCATACAAGCCCCGCACTTCTCCCTACGATTTTCAGGGTTTTGGAAGAAAAGGCATTGATATGTTATATAATGTCGGAAAATCACTTGATATGCCTGTTGCAACTGAAATTATGGATATAAGAGAGCTTGAGTATATGTTTGATAAGGTCGATATATTTCAGGTGGGTACAAGAAATATGTATAATTATCCGCTGCTTAAAGAACTTGGAAAAATTAAAAAGCCTGTACTTCTTAAAAGAGGTTTTTGTGCAACTATAAATGAGTTTTTATTAAGTGCGGAGTATATAATGCTTGAAGGCAATGGAAATGTGATTTTATGTGAGCGGGGTATAAGGACTTATGAGGATTTTACAAGAAACAGCATGGATATTTCAGCAATACCGCTTTTAAAGCAGCTTACACATCTTCCTGTTTTAGCAGATCCAAGTCATGCAAGTGGGAAAAGGAGCCTTATAAAACCTGTTTCAATAGCGGCAGTAGCGGCAGGTGCGGACGGAATAATGATAGAAACCCATATAAATCCTGATTGTGCATGGAGTGATGGCAGTCAGTCTATAACTCCTGAACTGCTCAAGGAAATAGTAAACAGATATTTTCCGGACGTTTAAAAAATATAAAAAAAACATTGGAATGTAGCAAAAGAATCCTACTGTACAACTGGAGTATTTTAAGATAAAATTATAAAGTCTGATGAGATGAAAAGCGGCAGTCAGGTATAAAAACTCCGAAACATCAAACATTAAAAAACACATTCTCAATATAGAGAATGAAGTATTTGAGGAGCCTGCAAGGCTGTTAAATACTTGACCGTAATCAGTTGATTAAGGTGATTATAGAAAACAAAAGGAGCTGCACAATAATGAATTCAAATATTCTTGATACAATTACAAAGCTTGCACTAAAAAGGATGTATGAGGCTAAAAAGGCTTTTTCACCGGAAATGATGAAAAATCATGCTTTAAGCCTTCCGACAGGACAATACGAATTTAAGAAGTTATTAACTGAGAGAAATAATACTGCACAGATAAAATTGATATGTGAGCTGAAGAAAGCTTCACCGTTAAAGGGGATTATAGATCCTGTATTTGATTATATAAATATAGCAAAAGAGTATGAAACAGCAGGAGCAGATGCGGTTTCCGTCATTACAGAACCGGGATATTATCTGGGGAGTATTGAGGCATTCAGGCAGATAAGAAAGATAATCAATCTGCCTATGCTGCGAAAGGATTTTATTGTTGATGAATTTCAGATATATGAATCAAAGGTTATAGGTGCGGATGCTGTATTGATAATTGTTGCGATTACAGCTCAAAAAGAGATAGAAAGGTATCTTAATATATGCAGAAAACTTGGTATTTCTGCAGTTGTTGAGGTACATGATGAGTCTGAACTTAAAAAAGCTGTACTTTCAGGTGCGGATATAATCGCAGTAAATAACAGGAATTTAAATGATTTCAGTCTTGATATGGAAAAAACCGGTGTTTTAGGTGCTTTAATGCCAAAGAGCTGTGTATTTATAGCTGAATCGGGATTTTCCAATGTGATGGATATAAAAACAGCCCGGGTAGCAGGTGCTGCCGCTGTAACAGTAGGAGAAGCGGTTATGACGGCATGGGATAGAATATCATTTATAAAAGGACTTAGAACTATTGTATGATAATAAAGAGAGTTTTTTAATAATATGACAGACTTATCACAATAAAAATATTAAGGCTAAATAAATGGAATTTTTAAACAACACAAAGGAAATTAACAAAACAGATATATCAATTACACAAAGAAGCCGTAATTATTGGGAAAAACGTGCTAAGACCTATACGGATATAAATAAAGAGGAACTTGTAGGCAGTACCAGAGCTGCATGGTTAAATACTTTAAAAAGACATGTCATAAATAACTTTAAAGATATAGCACCAAAGGATATAAAGGTGCTTGATATAGGTACAGGACCCGGTTTTATGGCAATTATAGCTGCACTGGAAGGCTTTAATGTAAGTGCCGTGGACTTTAGCGAAAGTATGCTTGCCGAGGCTAGTTTAAACATAAAGAATGAAGGTCTTCCAGACAATGCTGTAAAGTTGTTTAAAGCCGATGCTCATGATACAGGCTTTTCTTTAGAAAGTTTTGATGTAATTTTCACAAGGAATCTGACATGGAATTTACAAGATCCTGTTAAAGCTTATAAGGAGTGGTACCGTATTCTTAAAAAAGGCGGTATTCTTCTTAACTATGATGCAAACTGGTACTCTTATTTGTATGATAAAAATCAGAGACTTGCCTATGAAATTGACAGAAAAAATGTCAGGCAACATAGCCTTAAAGATAAGTGGATAGGCGATAATTTTGATGAATGTGAAGATATAGCAAGGAATATTGTATTAAGCCGTATTCATCGTCCTGAATGGGATTTAAAAATTCTAAAAAAAATCGGCTTTATAGACTGTTATGCAGATACGGATATATGGAAAAAACTATGGAGCGAGGATAAAAAAATTAATTTTGCTTCAACTCCCCTTTTTGAGATAAAGGCTAAAAAACAAATGTAAGAAATGAACAAATTAATAAATAAATTAATAAATAAATTAATATTAAGAAATAAATCTAATAAGTCGTAAATAGATATAAATATATATATATTTACAAAACTCTAATGAGATTTTGTATGTTTTATAAACTGTACTTATAGAAAGTTTTAAATAGTGCAGTAGTAGCCATCAAGTGCCTACTTGACAGATTTTTTTTGATTGTATATAATGCCATCTGAAAAAGACTTTGACGGAGAGAGTAGTTATACTAGGAAGCCTTAGCGAGTCGGGGATGGTGTAAGCCCGGTGTGGATGGTATATATGAAGATCACTCCTGAGTTTCCTGCTGAATATGCTTAATTATATTAATATTCTTAATTTACATTTTTAAGAAGTAAAATATTTAAAGTCTGCGCAGTATCCTGCTTATATATGGTAGATGCTGTGTCCGCCAGGTTGCCGCCTATGTGTAGGTGTGCAGCCCATGTATTTAAGCAAGTAAGTAAGGACGTTTTCCCACGTTACAGGGAGGGCATATGCCGGTATGCTGTGAAAGGTGGTTAAAAATGAGATTCTCATCCTGTTCGCAGGGTGGGATTTTTTTATTTATAAAAATATCGACAGCCGATTTTATACTAAACAGGACCGGTAAAGTAATAAAAGAGAAAAGAAAGGAATAAAAGGTATTATGTACAAAAAAGTTTCAACCGATCTGAATTTTGTCGATAGAGAAAAAGAGATTGAGAAGTTTTGGAAAGAAGGAGATTATTTTAAAAAGAGCCTTGAACTTAGGAAAGATTCACCTACATATATGTTTTATGACGGACCGCCTACTGCTAACGGAAAGCCGCATATAGGACATGTTCTTACAAGGGTTATAAAGGACATGATCCCGAGATATAGAACTATGAAAGGAAACAATGTGCCTAGAAAGGCAGGCTGGGACACACATGGGCTTCCGGTTGAACTTGAGGTTGAAAAGGCACTTAATATAGATGGAAAAGATCAGATAGAAGCTTATGGTCTTGAACCGTTTATAGCAAAATGTAAGGAAAGTGTATGGGAGTATAAGGGGATGTGGGAAGAATTCTCAGATACAGTAGGCTTTTGGGCTGATATGGAAGATCCTTATGTAACCTATCACAATGATTATATAGAATCTGAATTTTGGGCATTAAAGCAGATCTGGGAAAAGGGGCTGCTGTATAAAGGTTTTAAAATAGTTCCTTATTGCCCAAGATGCGGTACTCCCCTTTCAAGTCATGAGGTTGCACTCGGATATAAAGAACTGAAAGAACGTTCTGCAGTTGTAAGATTTAAAGCAAAAGACGATGAAGCATATTATCTTGCATGGACAACAACTCCATGGACTCTTCCAAGCAATGTTGCACTTTGTGTAAACCCGAATGAAAAGTATGTAAAGGTTAAGTATGCAGGCTATACCTATATAATGGCAGAAGCTTTATGCAGCCAGATGTTTGAAGGTGATTATGAGATAATTGAAACATATACTGGAAAAGATCTTGAATATCGTGAATACGAACCGCTTTTTGATTTTGTTGAGCCAGATAAAAAGGCATATTACATAGTTTGTGATACTTATGTAACACTAACGGATGGTACCGGAATTGTACATACTGCACCATCATTCGGTGAGGATGACTCAAGAGTAGGACTTAAATACAATCTGCCTTTTGTACAGCTTGTAGATTCAAAGGGAGAGATGACTGAAAATACGAAATGGGCAGGCGTATTTGTAAAAGATGCGGATCCTCTTATACTTGATGATCTTGATAAGAGTGGAAAACTTTTTTCAGCACCTGAATTTACACACAGTTATCCACACTGCTGGAGATGTAATACTCCGCTTTTGTATTATGCGAGAGAATCATGGTACATAAAAATGACTGCTGTAAAAGATGATCTTATAAGAAATAACAAGACTATAAATTGGATACCTGAAAGCATAGGAAAAGGGCGTTTTGGCGACTGGCTTGAAAATATACAGGACTGGGCTATATCAAGGAACCGCTACTGGGGTACACCACTTAATATATGGGTATGTGAATGTGGTCATATGCATAGTATAGGAAGCATTGATGAGCTTAAATCCATGTCAGATAACTGCCCTGACAATATAGAGCTTCACAGACCTTTTATAGACAAAGTAACTATAAAATGTCCCAAATGTTCAAAACAGATGGTAAGGACACCCGAGGTTATAGACTGTTGGTTTGATTCAGGAGCTATGCCTTTTGCTCAGCACCATTATCCGTTTGAAAACAAGGAGTTATTTGAGGATCAGTTCCCGGCAGATTTCATATCGGAAGCCGTTGACCAAACGAGAGGCTGGTTTTATTCACTTCTTGCGGTGTCAACACTTTTATTTAATAAATCTTCATATAAGAATGTTATAGTGCTTGGCCATGTACAGGATGAGAACGGACAGAAGATGAGTAAATCCAAGGGCAATGTTGTTGATCCTATGGAGGCGCTTAGAGAATACGGTGCAGATGCGATAAGGTGGTATTTCTATGTAAATTCGGCGCCCTGGCTTCCAAATAGATTCCATGGTAAGGCGGTTACCGAGGGTCAAAGAAAATTTATGGGAACCCTCTGGAATACATATGCTTTTTACATACTTTACGCTGATATAGATAAATTTGATCCTACAAAATACAAGCTTGAACAAAATAAATTAAGTGTTATGGACAAATGGCTGCTTTCAAAACTCAATTCTCTTGTGCTTGAAGTTGACTCGGCTCTGGAAAATTACAAAATAACCGAATCGGCAAGAGCTTTGCAGGAGTTTGTTGAGAATTTAAGCAACTGGTATGTGCGCCGCTGCCGTGAAAGATTCTGGGCAAAGGGTATGGAGCAGGATAAGATAAGTGCCTATATGACACTTTATACCGCGCTTGAGGAAGTATGCAGGCTTTCTGCACCTATGATACCGTTTATCACTGAGTCTATATATCAAAATATGGTAAGAAGTGTTAATAAGGCGGCACCTGAGAGCATACATTTATGTGATTATCCTAAGGCTGACGAGTCCTATATAGATAAGGAGCTTGAGGCATGTATGGATGAGGTTCTGGATATAGTTGCAGCAGGTCGTGCGGCAAGAAATGCAGCTAATATAAAAAATCGCCAGCCGATCGCTAAAATGTATGTAAAAGCGGAAAATACATTAAGCAGTTTTTATGTGCAGATAGTTGAAGAAGAGCTGAATGTTAAATCAGTGGAATTTAGGGATGATGTTGAGGAATTCGTTTCATATGAGTTTAAGCCGCAGTTAAAGACTGTGGGACCTAAATATGGCAAGTTACTTGGAGGTATAAAACAGGTACTTTCAGAGCTTGACAGCCGTACTGCTCTTAAAGAGCTTGAAAAAGAAGGTTCGCTTAGATTTGAAGTGGATGGAAACGAGGTTGAACTTTCAAAAGAGGATCTTTTAATTGAAGTTTTAAAGGATTCTGAGTTTGTGGTTGAAAGCAATCCCAGGGTAAGTGTAGTGATTGATGTAAAGCTTACGCCTGAGCTTATAAATGAGGGCTTTATAAGAGAACTTATAAGTAAGGTTCAGACCATGAGAAAAGAGGCTGGATTTGAAGTTACCGATCACATAGTTCTCGGGCAATCGGGAAATGACAGGATTGCTGAAATTATAAATAATAATATTGAGACAATAAAATCTGAGGTGCTTGCCGATGAGATAAATACCGGAAAAACAGAGGGTTTCACAAAAGAGTGGAATTTAAATACAGAACATGTTATACTTAGTGTTTCAAAGGTTAATTAAATCGGCAGTTATAAACTGAAATTTTAAATCCCGCCTGGTACAGGTATGTGGACGGAATTATTATGTTAAAATCATATGGTGAGTTTTGTAATAAGTTCCGTGAAACCTTTGTGCTATGCGGGATAATTTTTTTGGAGGAATATTTAATCAGGAGGAAGATTTAATAATGAATAAACGCTTAAGCAAGAGTGAGTTTAAGGCTGCGATAGAAAGCAACATAAAAACCCTTTACAGAAAAACTATAGATGAAGCAACTGTTGACCAGGTGTTTCAGGCAGTGTCATATGCAGTGAAGGATATAATCATAGATGAGTGGATAGCTACACATGATGAATATGAAAAGCAGGATGAAAAGGTACTTTATTATATGTCGATGGAATTTCTTATAGGAAGAACCCTCGGTAATAATATAATTAATATAGGTGCGATTAAGGAAGTAAGGGAAGCACTTTCAGAACTGGGCTTTGATTTAAATGCAGTGGAGGATAAGGAACCCGATCCGGCACTTGGAAACGGAGGACTTGGAAGGCTTGCAGCCTGCTTTCTTGATTCACTTGCAACACTGGGGTATCCGGCATATGGCTGCGGTATAAGGTATCGTTATGGTATGTTCAAACAGAAGATAGAAAAGGGCTATCAGGTTGAAGTACCTGATGAATGGCTTAAAAATCCATATCCGTTTGAGATGAAAAGACCGGAGTATGCTTATGAAGTGAAATTTGGCGGCAATGTAAGGGTTGAAAAGAAAGACGGTAAGGATGTATTTATTCATGAAAACTATAATTCAGTCAGGGCGGTGCCTTATGACCTTCCTATACTGGGATATAAAAATAATGTGGTAAATTCATTAAGAATATGGGATGCCGAAGCTATAACAAATTTCAGTCTTGAGCATTTCGACAGGGGTGAGTATCAGATGGCAGTTGAGCAGGAAAACCTTGCAAGAACTATAGTTGAGGTTCTTTATCCAAATGATAATCATTATGCAGGCAAGGAATTAAGACTTAAACAGCAGTATTTCTTTATATCTGCGAGCATACAGAGAGCTATAGCCAGATATAAGGAAAAACATAATGATATAAAAAAGCTGCATGAGAAAGTTGTATTCCAGATGAATGATACACATCCTACAGTTGCAGTGCCTGAGCTTATGCGCATACTTCTTGATGAAGAAGGGCTTAATTGGGATGATGCATGGGCAGTTACAACAAAAACCTGTGCCTATACAAATCATACTATAATGTCAGAAGCACTTGAAAAATGGCCTATTGATTTATTTTCAAGACTTTTGCCCAGGATTTATCAAATAGTTGAAGAAATTAATCGAAGATTTGTTGAAAGTATAAAAAAAGCTTATCCGTGTAATGAAGAAAAGGTTGCCGATATGGCAATTCTTTACAACAACCAGGTTAGAATGGCTTATATGGCGATAGTAGGAAGCTTTTCAGTAAACGGAGTTGCGAGGCTGCATACCGAGATACTGAAAAAACAGGAATTAAAAGATTTTTACCTTATGATGCCTGAAAAATTTAATAATAAAACAAATGGTATAACGCAAAGACGTTTTCTGCTTCATGCAAATGAGCTGCTTGCCGACTGGGTCAGCAAAAAGATAGGCAGCGACTGGATATGCAATCTTTCTGCCATATCAAAGCTTAAGGATTATCTTGATGATGAAAAAGCTGCAATGGAATTTATGGACATCAAACACCGCAATAAAGTGAGACTTGCCGCCTATATAAAAGAACATAACAACATAGAAGTTGATCCTGATTCAATATTTGATATACAGGTTAAGAGACTTCATGAATATAAAAGACAGCTTCTTAATATACTGCATGTTATGTATCTTTATAATAAACTTAAAGATGATGACGGATTTGATATGTATCCGAGAACGTTTATATTCGGGGCAAAGGCGGCAGCGGGTTACAGAAGAGCGAAACTTACAATTAAACTTATAAATTCAGTGGCAGATGTTATAAATAATGACAGCAGTATAAACGGGAAGATAAAAGTTGTGTTTATAGAAGATTATAAGGTTTCAAACGCTGAGATTATATTTGCAGCTGCAGATGTAAGCGAACAGATATCTACCGCCAGCAAGGAGGCTTCAGGCACAGGAAATATGAAATTTATGCTCAATGGAGCAATTACCTTAGGTACTATGGACGGTGCCAATGTTGAGATAGTTGAGGAAGTGGGAAAAGATAATGCGTTTATATTTGGTCTTTCGTCTGATGAAGTGATTAAGTATGAAAAAGATGGAGGCTATGATCCGCTTGAGATATTTAATAAAGATTCTGAGATAAGAAAGGTGCTTATGCAGCTTACAAACGGGTATTTTTCAGCTGAAAATCCGGGTATGTTTAAGGAGATATATGATTCACTTCTTTACCCTGATGAAGGTGGAAGAGCTGATATATACTTTATACTTAAGGATTTTAATTCATATGCACAGGCACATGAGAGGATAGATAAAGCTTACCAAAATAAAAAGGCATGGGCTAGAATGGCACTTTTACAGACTGCTTCATGCGGTAAGTTTTCTTCAGACAGGACTATTGAAGAATATGTTAGAGATATATGGCATCTTAAGAAAGTGGAAGTGAAAATGCCAAAAAACAGCAAATAGTATAAATAATATATAAATATAATCTATAAAGAAATGTAAATATATGAAAAAATTAATAAGTTTTGATGTTGACATGACTTTGCTTGATCATGCGGATTATAATATACCTAAGTCCGCACTCAAAGCAGTAGAGCTTTTAAAAAAGGCGGGCAATATAGTTGCAATAGCTACGGGAAGAGATATGGCGAATCACCATGGGAAGCCTCTTGCAGATATTATAGATCCTGATGCTATGATAGAACTTAACGGTACTAAGATTACTGTGGGAGAGAAGATAATATACAGGCATTATTTTGATAAATCTCTTTTAAGGAGACTTGCACAGTTCTGCCTTAAAAAAGGCTATGCGATAGGTGTTACAATAGGTGATGATGATTATTATTTTAATCAAAATATAATTGATGAATATGATAGAAAATATTGGGGGGCTTCATTTAGAAATTTTAAAAATCCTGAAAAGCTTTTTGATATGGATATAGGCACCTTGGCTTATGTAGGCGAGATATCAGGGGCTTATGATATTGAAAAAAATTTTAATGAATTAAGATGCCCGGCTTTTGCCGCTGTACATGGTGCCGATATAATAGAAAAGGGAAACAGTAAGGCAGAGGGACTTAAAAGACTGTGCAGCTACTACGGGATAGATATAGCCGATACAGTGGCTTTCGGTGATTCATATAATGATCTTGAGATAGTAAGTGAAGCGGGTACTGGAGTTGCTATGGGCAATGCTATAGAGGAGCTTAAAAATGCAGCTGATTTTGTAACTGATGATGTAGGCAAGGACGGAGTATATAATGCATGTGTAAAATTGGGGCTTATTTAATTATTTTAATTAAAAAATAAGGTATTATTTATAGTTTTTATTTTGAAAATATGCTAAAGTATCTAAGGAAATAATGATTTAATTATTGTTTCATCTAAGCAAGATATTTATTGTAGCATTTTATAAAATTTATATAAAATTATATGCCGCAATAAATTAAAATCAAGGAGGATAATTATGAAGCTTAATAAGAAAATAGCACTATATGTTTCTGTATTTGTGATTGGAGTAGCTTTAGCAACAGCCTGTTCAAGTAAAAAAAATGAGGAGTCCGGTCAGAACCAGAGTCAGAGCGGCTCAGGTGCAGAATCCGCACCATCAGGGCAAACCTCAGCCGGTGCAGCTTCATCAGCTGCAAAAAAGGCTGATAAAAAGGTTGATCTTAATTATGACATAATAAATAATATAGGTGATGATAAGGAAGCTATTATAAATGCACTTGGAAATCCGGCAAATGAAAGCAAGACGGATATTTCAATTATACTTGAATATAAAAATCCTGACAGAAAGTTACATCTTTTTCCTGAAACAGATATGAAGGCTGCAAATACCTGTTGGGCAGCTTTTGCAACGGCTGGAGATATGTGGGGTGTCAAGGAAAAAATGAAAAAGGAAGATTTCCTGAAGGAAGCTGTAAGTGGTGAAAATCAGGAAGTTATTGATGGTGAAAATCTTGATGACAGCGAAGTCAGTGTAGGTAAAAAAGGACAAAAGACTATTGAATTTGCAAGTGAAGGATATTCATTTATTATAGCATTAAATGATGACGGTACAATAGATGCAAATTCGCCTGCAGGTGTATTTTCACTTGATGCCGAGGCTACTCCCGTTGAAAACGCACCATAAAGAAATAAAATCATAAATGCATAAAAAGATATACATGATGTATAATTACTGCTGTATATCTTTTTTGCATGTTTATAAGGCTTAACTGCTAAATAAAAATCAAAATTAGGAGATGGTGTGTTTCACACCGCATTTATTTTAAGAGCGGAGATTTTAGCATACCGATTGTATTTATGAGAATAAAATCAGATAAATTAACGATATTTTTTTTAGTACTTTTACTTATTTTAAATACATGTATGTGGATGGGAGACGGTTTTGTATATGCACAAGGTGAAGTTCCTGATATAGCCTCTGAAGGAGCAGTGCTTATGGATGCTGACAGCGGTGAGATTTTATATGAAAAAAATGCTTCAAAAAGATATTATCCCGCATCTATAACAAAGATGATGACTGCTCTTGTCGTAATTGAAAATTCAGGGCTTGATGATACTGTGGTATTTTCAAAATCGGCAACAACAAATCTTGAAAGCGGAGCGGTAAATTTAAAGGTTAGTGCAGGTGATAAGATAAGCGTAAGAGACTGTCTTTACGGATTGCTTTTAAAATCGGCAAATGAGGTTGCAAATGGTCTTGCAGAGCATACAGGAGGTTCAACCGGCGGATTTGCTTCAATGATGAATTCAAAAGCGAAGGAGCTTGGCTGTACAAATACAAACTTTGTAAATCCAAGCGGTTTAAATAACAATTCACATTATACAACTGCCAGGGATATGGCAATTATTGCACAGGCGTGCTTTAATAATGCCTCCTTTAGAAAAATAAATCAGACTGAATCCTATACTTTTCCGGCAGTTAAAAATTGCGGCAGCAAAGTAATTACAGTAGGTCATAAAATGATGCGTAAATCCGATTCCAGGTACTATGAAGGTATTATAGGCGGAAAGACCGGCTATACCAAAAAAGCCGGACATACACTTGTAACGGGTGCACAAAGAGACGGAAAAAGGCTTATAGTGGTTATATTAAAAAGTTCGTCAACACATTATGAAGATACGAAAAAACTGCTTGATTACGGTTTTTCAAAAAAAACATCTTCAAAATCAGTAAAAAATCCTATTGAAAATACAAATCAACCACCTGAACTTTCAAATGCAGTTCAGAGCCGTACACCTGTTGATCCCCCTGATTCAGGAAATGCTTCGAAAGAAAGTGTTTATGAAAATATGCCTTATAAAACAGGCTGGCAAAGGGATGATAGAGGATGGTATTATATGACCGGTGAAAAAAGCTGGTATGCTTCGGGTATATACACTATTAATGGAGAAAAATATTATTTTGACGCAGGCGGATATATGCTTACAGGCTGGCAGCAGTATGCACCGGGGGACTGGTATTATATGATGGACTCCGGGGCTGTAAAGTATTCTTCATGGCTTGAATATAAAGGAGCATGGTACTATCTTGGTTCTGACGGAAAGATGCTTAAGGATACTAAAACTCCTGACGGTTACTATGTAGACAGCAGCGGAGTATGGGTAAAACATTGATTTTATATTTAAAGAAAATTATCTTGGCAGGGATTTTTTTAGTCTCTGCCTTATTATTAAGGTCCGAGTATGAAAAATCATGCCT
>ERZ772772.282-NODE-282-length-31250-cov-9.523834_pt1 | contig 31250 bp, 25 predicted proteins | sample MGYA00511484_ERZ772772 | MGnify/ENA primary metagenome ERZ772772 (study PRJEB29015, sample SAMEA2737913) | human oral metagenome | biome: human oral; feature: human-associated habitat; material: dental | place: China | collected 2088 ... | reverse complement strand
CTTCTCTTTGAGAAGTGGTCAAGAACGCTCCGAGTCTGCCTGATGGCAGACTTCTATGCTTGCAGGTCAATGGGGTTATGTGCTAAGGTTAAGCGGCACAGAGGGATTTCACTTGTACTTCCGCGGGAAGAACGCTCCGGAAGTACTCAGAAGTACGGATTTTTCAGAGGAGGTATGTACATGCTGGTAGATGCGAAGGAAATGCTTCATAAGGCGCTTTCCGGTCACTACGGGATTCCGCAGTTCAATATCAATAATCTCGAGTGGACGAAATCCGTCCTGAGTGCCTGTGAGGAGGAGAAGTCCCCGGTGATTCTCGGAGTTTCCGAGGGCGCCGGAAAGTATATGTGCGGCTTCGAGACGGTCAGCGCGATGGTCCGGGCGATGGACAAGGCGCTGGGGATCACGGTTCCGGTGGCGCTTCATCTCGATCACGGGACCTATGACGGCTGCTACCGCTGCATCCGGGCGGGCTTCACCTCCATTATGTTTGACGGCTCCCACTATCCCATCGAGGAAAATGTTGAAAAGACCAGGGAGCTTGTGAAGGCGGCGCACGAAGCCGGACTTTCCATCGAGGCCGAGGTGGGCGCGATCGGAGGAGAGGAGGACGGAGTCATAGGCATGGGAGAGTGCGCGGACCCGGAGGAGTGCAAAAGGATCGCGGATCTCGGCGTGGATTTCCTCGCAGCCGGTATCGGGAATATCCATGGCATTTATCCCCCGGACTGGAAGGGGCTGTCCTTTGAGACTCTGGCCGCGATTAAGGAAAGAATCGGGGAGCTTCCGCTGGTCCTTCACGGAGGCTCCGGCATCCCCGATGAGCAGATCGAAAAAGCGATCCGGCTCGGTGTCTCCAAGATCAATGTCAATACGGAGCTCCAGCTTGTCTTTGCGGCCGCGACCAGAAAATATATCGAGGAGGGTCTCGACAAGAAGGGGAAGGGCTATGACCCCAGAAAGCTTTTGAAGCCGGGCGCGGAGGCCATCGTCGAGGAATGCAGGAACCGGATCGCCGTCTTCGGCTCCAAGAATAAGGCCTAGGATACGCAGACCGCCGCTCTCTCAAGCCGCGAAGACCCAGGGGGATTTCCTGATCCGAAAAAAGGGAAAGCCGGGGCCGGGATTCGATATAGAGCGTTTTCAAGGAGAATAGAGCTCTGAGATCATCGTCCACGGCCATAAGCGCATCCGGATTCGGTGCAGGGCCTTTTCGAAGAGAACAGAACAGGGAGAGAAGAGCAGAAAAGAAGTACAGAAAAAGAAGATGGGCACGGCAAAGGGGGCGCCTCCGGCGGGGAGGCGCCTTCGTGCTTCAGAGCTGCCTAAAGCGGGGATCCCCGCCCGGGCGGCAGCGAGGAGGAGCGGATGGAGGGAAGCCTTAACATTTCCGATATCTTCGGGAGGGATGTCTTCAGCGACAGGGTTATGCGGGAGCGTCTCCCGAAGTCAGTCTATCAGAGGCTCAGAAAGACCGTGAAGGAGGGCTATGAGCTGGACCCGACGATCGCGGATTCCGTGGCACAGGCGATGAGGGAATGGGCCATAGAGAATGGAGCGAGCCATTATACCCACTGGTTCCAGCCCTTGAACGGCATTACGGCGGAGAAGCACGACAGCTTCCTCTCCGCCGTGGATTCCGAGGGGAAGGCGATCCTGGAATTTTCCGGAGGGGAGCTTGTCAGGAGCGAGACGGATGCCTCCTCCTTCCCCTCCGGCGGGCTCCGGGCCACCTTTGAGGCCAGGGGCTATACGGTCTGGGACTGCACAAGCCCCGCCTTCCTCCGGAGGGAGGGGGAGAATGTAACCCTTTGCATTCCGACGGCGTTTTGCTCCTTTACCGGGGAGGCGCTGGATAAAAAGACGCCTCTCCTTCGCTCCATGCAGGCGCTCAGCCGGGAGGCGCTCCGCCTGCTCCGCCTCTTCGGCAATACGAGTTCCCGCTCCGTAAAGCCCACGGTCGGCGCAGAGCAGGAGTACTTTCTTATCGACCGGGAAAAATACCTTCGGAGGAAGGACCTGGTCTATACCGGGAGGACGCTCTTTGGCTCGATGCCGGCGAAGGGACAGGAGCTGGACGACCATTACTTCGGTGTCTTAAGGAGCCGGGTGGCCGCCTTTATGAGGGATGTGGACATCGAGCTTTGGAGGCTTGGCGTGACAGCGAAGACAGAGCACAATGAGGCCGCGCCGGCGCAGCATGAGCTGGCCTGCATCTACGATGAGGCGAACCTGGCCGCGGACCACAATCAGCTCGTCATGGAGATCCTGAAGAAGGCCGCGAGCCGACACGGACTCGAGTGCCTGCTCCATGAAAAGCCCTTCGAGGGGGTGAACGGCTCCGGGAAGCACAATAACTGGTCTCTGATGACAGACGACGGGATCAATCTCATGAATCCGGGGGATACGCCCCACGAGAATCTCCAGTTTCTCCTCCTTCTCTCCTGCATTCTCGCGGCGGTGGACATCCACGCGGATCTTCTCCGCCTCTCCGCGGCTGATGTGGGAAACGATCATCGGCTCGGAGCGGACGAAGCGCCCCCGGCCATCATCTCCTGCTTCATCGGGACCCAGCTTCAGGAGGTTGTGAAGCAGCTGATCGGGACGGGCTACGCGACGAACTCCCCCCGGGGAAAAAATTTAAAGACCCGCGTGAACACCTTGCCGGAGCTCTGCGCGGACGGGACCGACCGAAACCGCACCTCGCCCTTCGCCTTCACCGGAAATAAATTTGAGTTCCGCATGGTCGGCTCCTCGGACTCCATCGCGAACGCGAACATCGTTTTAAATACGATAGCCGCGGAGCAGTTCCGCGCGGCGGCGGAGCGGCTGGAGAAGGCGGAAAAGTTTGATCTCGAGGTCCACGACCTCATAAAGGAGCTTCTCACAGAGCATCAGAGGATCATCTTCAACGGAAACGGCTACTCCGGAGAATGGGTTTTGGAGGCGAAGCGGAGAGGACTGCCGAATTACCCCTCCATGGTGGATTCCATCGCCGCGCTCACTACGGAAAAGGCCGTGAAGCTCTTCGGGGACTTCGAGATCTACACGGAGACGGAGCTTCAGAGCAGGCGCCAGGTGGAATATGAGCACTACGCAAAGGTGATCAATATCGAGGCCAGGGCCATGATCAATATCACGGGAAAGCAGATTATCCCCGCGGTGATCCACTACAATACGCGCCTTGCGGACTCTGTGAACAAGGTGAGATCGGCCTGTCCGGATGCGGATGTGTCGACCCAGACAGAGCTTCTCCTCCGCTCCTCGAAGCTCCTCGCGAAGATGCAGGCCGCCCGGGAGAAGCTTCTCTCTGATGTGGAGGACTCCATCCGGATTTCAGACCCGGAAAAGAGGGCCAGAGTCTACCGCGAGCTGGTATTTCCGGATATGCAGGCCCTCAGGGGACCCGCGGATCAGCTGGAGAAAATCATCGACAAGGACCTCTGGCCCTTCCCCTCCTATGGGGATCTCCTCTTCGAGGTCTCAGAGCCGTAGCGAAGGGAGCGCTCCCATTCTCAAAAGACCGCGTTTTCCCGGCTCCCTGGCGTAAAATGGCAAAAAGCCCTGTTCTGCGCCTAAAGTCCCGCTCTGCAGCTTGAAATCCGCATCCCTGCGCATCCCTCCTCCTTGCGAGATCGAAAGATCCGTGTTATTATGTTCATAGATATATATTTATCGACGAGAATGAACGAGAGAAAATTGCGGAGAAAGGCGGACGCTGAGATGGACGAGAGAGTGCTGGTCCTGAGAGGACTTCATGAAAAGCCGAGTATGACACAGAGGGAGCTTTCGGAGTATTGCGGGATCTCTCTGGGAAAGGTAAATCACCTTCTCTCCTCCTGCGAGGAGCAGGGATATCTTCTCCGTGAGAGAGGGGAGGGGAGGGGGAGAAATGTGAGCTTTCGCCTGGAAAGAGCGGCTCTTGACTTCCTTAAGCCGTATAAGGTGGATGCGGCCCTGATCCTTGCCGCCGGCTTCGGCTCCCGCTTTGTGCCCTTGAGCTATGAGCTCCCGAAGGGACTGTGGGAGGTCTTCGGAGAGCGCATGATCGAGCGGCAGATCCGCCAGCTCAGGGAGGCCGGTATAAGCGATATCACAATTCTGGTCGGCTATCTCAAGGAGAAGTTCGATTATCTGATCGACCGCTATGGCGTGAAGCTTCTCTATAATCCGGAATACGCGGAGAAAAACACGCTCGCGACGCTCTACCATGCGAGAGAGCTTCTCCGCGGGAAAAACTGCTATATCCTCTCCTCCGACAACTGGATTCGGGAGAATCTCTATCATGAATATGAGCCTGCGAGCTGGTACGCTGCAAGCTTTATGGAGGGGGAAACCGAGGAGTGGGTTCTTCATTTCGGAAAGGACAGGCGGATCCGGGAGGCGGAGGTCGGAGGGAGGGATGCCTTCTGTATGTACGGACCGGTATTTCTCTCGAGGGATTTCTCCGCGGACTTCCTTCCGCTCCTGGGAAGCTACTACAGGATGCCGGGCACGGAGCAGTTCTACTGGGAGGATGTCCTGATCCGGAACCTGAAATCTCTGCCCCCGATCTATGCGAATCCCCAAAGGGAGAACATTATTTATGAATTCGAGAACCTGGAGGAGCTCCGGAGCTTCGATGAACGATACATTCACAGCTCTGGCTCCCGGGCGATGCGAATAACGGCGGAGGTCCTGGGCGTCCCGGAGTCCGACATCGTGAATATTCGCTGTCTGAAGGCCGGAATGACGAATAAGTCCTGGCTCTTTTCTGTCCGGGAGAGCTCAGAGACAGAGAAATACCGCGGGAAATCCTTCATCTGCCGAATCCCCGGGCCCGGGACGGAGAAGCTCATCGACCGCCGGGCGGAGGGGAGGACCTATGAGAAGATCAGGGCACTCCATATCACGGAGGAGCTTCTCCACTTTGACCCCGAGAACGGATACAAGATCTCCGTCTACTACCGGGGGGCGAGGAATGCGGACTTCTCGAAGGAGGAGGAGAGAAGAGCGTGCATGAGGAAGCTCCGGGAGCTGCATGCTTCAGGAATCCGTCTGGATCACGACTTCGATATCGGAGAGCGGCTGAAAAGCTATGAGAGCCTCTGTCTCTCCTCCGGGGGCGATATCCCCTTTGAGGATTATCCAAAGATCCGTCGGGAATCCTTCCTGCTCCTCCGCTTTTTAGAGGAGCGGAAACGGGAGAAGACGATCTGCCATATCGACTCGGTCTGCGATAACTTCCTTTTCACAGAAGAGGGCTTAAAGATGATCGACTGGGAATACGCCGGCATGGCGGATCCCATGATCGATATCGCAATGGCGGCAATCTACTCCTATATGGACTTCGAGGAGGCGCGGAATCTCCTCCGGGAATACCTTCACGCCGATCCGGAAGGGGCGAAAAGCTCCCCGGACCAGCCGGACAGAGAAGAAGAACTCTATCCGCTCGTCGCGGCCTATATGGGGCTTGGCGGCCTCCTCTGGGCCCTCTGGTGCTGCTACAAAATCTCGCTGGGCGAAAAATTCGGCGATTACAGTCTGAAAATGTACAGATACTTTAAGGACAGCCTGAGGATCTTACAAAACTTAGGGAAATTTTAAGGCGATACAGGGCGACAGAATGAAACGGGAGTGATATAGTGATTCCAGTGCCGAAAGTCCGCCTCCACGACGTGCTTGCACGGGAGTGGAGGGAGGACTTTATGGCACGCCCCTTTATGAGCAGGAAGCGGGAGCAGCCCGCGGAGTGCGAATAAAGGGCAGCATGGCGGAAGCCATGCGGAATCACGAGAAAAAGCCAGGCGGAAGCCGGTGCTTGCACGGGAGTGGAGGGAGAACTTTATGGCACGCCCCTTTATGAGCAGGAAGCGGGAGAAGCCCGCGAAGTGCGAATAAAGGGCAGCATGGCGAAAGCCATGCGGAATCACGAGAAAGAGCCAGGCGGAAGCCGGTGCTTGCACGGGAGTGGAGGCGTTCTTCTCTCTGCCTCTGCATTGCCGCTCCGCCATCAGGACGCTCTCGCTCCGACTGCCGCGACCAGCGGCGCATAAGCGATTTAAAAGACCAAATCGCAAAGCGCCGGGGCGTCAGACGGCCTGCTGTGGAGCGGCAATGGCACACGACAGAAAGAGGAATCGCGAAGCAGCGGAAGCCATGCGGAATCACGAGAAAGAGCCAGGCGGAAGCCGGTGCTTGCACGGGAGTGGAGGCGTTCTTCTTTCCGCCGCCGTATTGCCGCTCCGCCATCGGGACGCTCTCGCTCTGCACCGCGGTGCGGCCATGCGGCAGGAGATGAGTGGAAATTTTGGAATTATGCGGACATAGAGATATCACGCAGAAAGCTGCAGGAGTTGGGATCAGGATCTTGAGAGGGAGACGGAAATGAAAGCAGGGAAAAAGCTCGGAATCGCGCTGATTGCATTCAGCTTAGGGGCAGCGGGACTGACCCAGGCATCCCTTGCCGGTTGGAACCAGAAGAACGGAAAATATTATTATATCGATGAGAAGACCAATACGAGAATCACCGGCAAGTGGATCCACACCAATTCCGGATATTATTATATCGGCTCGGACGGCTACATGGTGACCGGCTGGAAGCGGATTAACAATAATTGGCATTTCTTTAATAAGTCGGGCCTCATGGTCACAGGCTGGAGAAAGGTGGAGAACAGCTGGTTCTACCTTAAGTCCGACGGCGTCATGCAGACCGGCTGGCTGAAGACGACGAAGGACGGCAAGGTGAGCTGGTATTACCTGAAATCGAGCGGCGTGATGGCGACCGGCTGGCGTCCCCTCAATAATAAGTGGTATTATTTCGAGACCGGTGAAGAAGAGGGCGTGATGGCCATGGACAAGTGGGAGAAGCTGAAGGACAAGTGGTATCACTTCGGCTCCGACGGCGCGATGCAGACCGGCTGGATCCAGATCAACGAGGGGCCTTATTATTATCTGAATTCCACTACGGGCGTCATGGAGACCGGATGGAAGACCGATACGGAGGGAAATAAATATTACCTCAGGCCGGAGAGCGGGAAGATGGCGGTCGCCTGGTACAAGATCGACAATGTCTGGTATTACTTTGCGCAGAACGGCAAGATGGTCAAGGGCTGGCTGCAGGACGGGAATCGCTATTACTACCTCAGCGAAGGGAAGATGATCGTGAACCAGGAGCTCAGTATCGACGGAAAGAGCTATCGCTTCGACGGCTCCGGTGTCTGTACCTCGGATGTGAGCTCTGTCAGCGCGGCTCAGGCGACGGCAAAGGAGCTGAAGGAAAACAAGCAGAGCAAAAATACCGGCTCATCGGACGGACCGGGTGCCGCGGTAGGCAGCGGCGCAAAGGGCACACAGGGCACACAGGCTGACGGAAGCTCCTCCGCCGAAAAAAAATCTGAGAACGAGAGCTCCTCTGCTGCAGCTTCCTCTTCGTCAGCTTCATCATCGTCATCTTCTTCGGGAGGGGAAGAGGCCGTGCCGAACTCGGCAAAGAATAATGGAGGCAAGAATAAAACGGCGGCAACAAAATCCTCTGAGCTTGTTGAAGGAGGTACCGCCGGACCGGATTAAGGAGGGCGATCCGCTCCGAAAGGAGCGGAAAAGAGGTGGAGCCAAAAGGCTTCGCCTTTGCTGTATAATTGTATCAGTCTTTGTCGGGCGCCGGACTTAGGACATTTTTGTGGGGGGGGGAATCGATGCTGGAAGACTATATCGAGGCGAAGCGGCTCGGGGACTGGGCCTATCGGAGGGCACTGCTTTTCGGAAATTATCCCTATCTTCCGGCTCTCGACGATATGCTGAAGCCGGAAAATGTGCAGGGGGAGAATCCGATCGGCACACTGGAGATCCCGCTTTCTGACATTGTCGGGACGAAGAGCCCGGGGCGCCAGCAGGCCTTTGCGATGAACTTCATGCCTATCCTCGGGCAGAAGACGGAGTTTGCCACGAAGTGGTCCGCGCTCTACGATTCTGCTGTGAAGGATGGGATCCGAGATCCGATTTTGGTCTATGAGTACCTGAAAAAGTTCTATGTGCAGGAGGGAAACAAACGAGTTTCCGTCATGAAATACAATGGCGCAGTCTCCATCCCCGCCTCGGTGATCCGCGTCATGCCGGTTCGAACGGAGGATGAGCAGAACCGCCTCTACTATGAATTTGTGGATTTCTTCCGCTGCGCCCGAATCTACCGGATCAGCTTCTCGGAGTGCGGCTCCTACGAAAAGCTCACGGAGCTTCTCGGGAAAAAGCCCGGGGAGATCTGGAGCGAGGAGCTCTCCCGGGATGTAAAGGCGGCCTACGACCGCTTCTCCGAGCTCTACCTCGCACGGGGCGGTGGAAAGCTCAGCATTACGGTCGGAGATGCCTTCCTGACCTATCTGAATATCTATGGTCTTTCGGGAATTCTCGATCTCTCCGGTCCGGAGATCCGCCTGAACCTGGACCGCCTCTGGAGAGAATACCTGAAATCCGCAGGCGAGATCACTCTGATCGAGACACCGGATGAGCTGAAGAGAAGCGCGGATCTTCGGAGCCTTTTTTCGCGGGATCGCCGGGAGGAGCTTCGCATCGCCTTTCTCTATGAAAGGCGGGTGGAGAACTCAAGCTGGGCCTACGGGCACGAGCTGGGGCGTCTCTATGTCGAGGAGAAGTTCGGGCCGGCGATCCGGAGCAGCCGCTATGAGGACTGTGATACGGATGAAAAGACGGCGGCGGCGATCGATAAGGCGGTCGGAGAGGGCTGCGGCCTGATCTTTACGACGGGGGGGATGATGATAGAGGAGTCCCTGAAGGCGGCGATCCGCTATCCCACGGTCCACTTCATGAACTGCTCTGTAAATCAGACCCATAATTCAATCCGAAGCTACTATGGGAGGATGTACGAGGCGAAATTCCTGATGGGCGCCCTCGCGGCATCTATCAGCGAGGGGCAGGAGATCGGCTATGTAGAGCGCTGCCCGCTCTACGGGACGATGGCGAATATTAACGCCTTTGCGATCGGCGCGCAGCTCGTAAATCCCTGGGTGAGGATCTGCCTTCGCTGGAGCGGTTTAAAGAAGGAGGACTGGAGGGAGGTATTCCGGGAGAGGCGGATCACGACGATCTCCGGACCGGAGTATGCGCGGCTCGGCGGCAATCCGAGGGAATTCGGCCTCTATGTCTCCATGGACGGGGATGTGCTTTCCAATGTGGCGGCGCCGGTCTTTGACTGGGGGAAGTATTATGAGATTATCATCCGCTCTGTCCTGGAGGGCTCCTATGGGGAGAATCGACTCGCAAAATCCCATCAGGCGCTGAATTACTGGTTCGGAATGAGCGAGAAGGTCATCGACATCATTCTCTCGGGCGAGCTGAAATACCCCTCCCGAAAGCTGATTCGCTTCTTAAGGAGAGAGCTTCTTTCGGATCATCTGAGTCCCTTCGAGGGGGAGCTCCACAGCCAGGAAAAGAAGATCAGAGGAGAGGAAGCCGGGAGGATGAGCCCGGAGGAGATCGTCGACATGCGCTGGCTCAATGAGAACGTCATGGGCTCCATCCCGCCGCTCTCCGAATTCACAGAGGCCTCGCAGGAGCTCATCCGGAGGGGGGGCTTCCTGTCATGAGGATCCTCTTTATCGCGGACGAAGAGTCGAAATCTCTCTGGGATTATTTCGACAGATCCAAGCTGGAGGGCGTGGACCTCATCATTTCCTGCGGGGATCTCTCGCCGGATTATCTCCAGTTTCTGGTCACGATGGGCAGGGCTCCGCTCCTCTATGTCTACGGAAATCATGACGAATCCTATGATTTCCGTCCTCCGCTCGGCTGCGAGTGCATCGAAGACAGGGTCTATGACTTCCGGGGACTCAGGATTCTTGGACTCGGCGGCTCCTACCGCTATCGGAAGGGAAGCCATATGTACACGGAGCAGGAGATGCGGAAGAGGGTGCAGAGAGTGAAGAGGGATATCGCCCTGAAAAACGGCTTTGACATCCTGGTGACTCACGCGCCGGTGAAGGGCTATGGGGACCTTCCGGATCTTCCGCACCAGGGCTTCGCCTGTTTTTCGGAGCTCCTCGAGAAGTATCATCCGAAGTATATGGTGCACGGCCATGTCCATAAGAGCTACGGGAACTTCCGAAGAGAGCTCAAGCACCCCAGCGGAACCAGAATCATCAACGCCTACGAGAAATATCTCCTCGATGTAGGAGAAGACGAGCATCCGGCGGAGGGAAAGACCGGCTCCTTCCTCTATGATCTCTATAAGCAGGTGGCATCCTCCCGGGACCGGCGCTTTTCCCACAGAAGAAGGGAGGAAGAATGATCACAAATGATTGGCTGGAGCCGATGAAGCCGGAGTTTTCGAAGCCCTACTACCGAAAGCTTTATGAGACGGTGAAGCGGGAGTACGAGACGAGGAGAATATTTCCGGAGGCAAGGGACATCTTCAACGCCTTTGATTTCACACCCCTGTCCCGGGTAAAGGTCGTGATTTTGGGCCAGGATCCCTACCATGAGCCGGGGCAGGCGCACGGGCTCAGCTTCTCTGTGAAGCCCGGCGTTCCGGCCCCTCCCTCCCTTCAGAACATCTATCAGGAGCTGCACGACGATCTGGGACTCTATATCCCGGACAACGGCTACTTGAAGAAGTGGACGGAGCAGGGGGTGCTCCTTCTGAATACGGTCCTTACGGTCCGGGCGCACGAGGCGAACTCTCACCGCGGGATCGGCTGGGAGGAATTCACGGATGCCGCGATCCGAGCCCTGGACCGTCAGGACAGGCCCATGGTCTTCCTTCTTTTCGGGCGCCCCGCGCAGCAGAAGGAGGGGATGCTTCGGAACGAGAAGCACTGCATCCTGAAGGCGCCTCATCCGAGCCCGCTGAGCGCTTACCGCGGCTTCTTCGGCTCGAAGGTCTTTTCGCGGGCGAACCGCTTTCTGGAGGAGCAGGGCCTGAGCCCCATCGACTGGCAGATCGAGAATCTTGGAGGAAAAGGATGAATTTTGTTGAGATTTTAAAGGTGATTGTGCAGGGACTCGTGGAGGGCTTCACGGAGTGGCTTCCGATCTCCTCCACCGGACATCTGATGCTTGTGAACGCGCTGATTCCGCTCCATCAGCCGGAGTCCTACTACGAGGTCTTTAAAGTCGTGATTCAGCTCGGCGCGATTTTCGCGGTCTGCTTTCGTTTTTTCCATGAGCTCTGGCCCTTTGCCAGAGCACAGCACAGCGGGAAGCTTGCGGTCCGCCCCGCAAAGATCAACCTTTGGCTGAAGATCATCATCGCCTGCCTCCCGGCGGCTGTCCTCGGAATTCTCTTTGACGACTTCCTGGACGCGCATCTGAACAACGCCCCGGTCATAGCGATCGTTCTGATCCTCTACGGCGTCCTCTTCATCTGGATCGAGAGACGGAACGCAAAGGCCGAATTTCCGATTCGCTCGGTCGATCAGATCGAGCTCTCCACGGCCCTTTTGATCGGTCTCTTCCAGTGCCTCGCCCTGATTCCCGGGACCTCCCGCTCCGGAGTGACGATACTCGGGGCGATGCTGATCGGCGTATCGAGAGTCTGCGCAGCGGAATTCTCCTTCTTTCTGAGTGTACCGATCATGTTCGGCGCGAGCGCTGTGAAGCTCATCAAATATTTCGTAAAGGGAGGGAGCTTCACGGGGAGTCAGAGCTTTTACCTGATCCTCGCCATGCTGGTCGCCTTTGTTGTCAGCCTCTACTGCATCAACTTCCTTCTTGAGTTCATCCGAAAGCACAGCTTTGCGGTCTTTGGCTGGTATCGCATTCTCCTTGGAATTTTGGTTCTCCTTGGGACGGTATTCACCTTTCTCGCGAGGATTCTGTAGGAGGGGCGAGGGGGGCTCTCATCTCTTTCAAAAAGCGCAAAGAGAGTAAAGGAAACGTAAGAGGACGTAATTAAAACTGAATTGCATCTTGAGTGATTTCGCGCTAGACTCTTCCTAAGAAGCGAACTTTCCCTCCCGGAGCGCGGGGGATTTCCTCCATAGTCCGGGAGATCGGGACGGGAAAGAACAGAGGGAGACAGGATGAAGAAGTTCCGCGTACTTTTATTGAGCGTGATTCTGAGTGTGCTGATGGCGCTAAGGGCCTTTGCGTCCACGGAGATCGGACTGAATCTGGACTGGCGCTATGCCGCAAACTCCAGGATCAACACGGGAAAAGCGGTTCTCTATACGACGGACGCTTCGCATAAAAAGGGCATCACGATTGCGGTCAATGCGGGGCACGGCACCAAGGGAGGGGAGTCGGTGCAGACGCTCTGCCATCCCGACGGCTCGAAAAAGCTGAGCGGCGGCACAACGGCCGCGGGCTCTGTGACGTCCTTTGCGGTCTCCTCCGGCATGACCTTTTCGGACGGAACGCCGGAGCACGTCGTCACGAGGCAGCTCGCTCACGCCTTTATGAAGCAGCTTCTCGCGGAGGGCTATGATGTGCTGATGCTCCGGGACGGGGAGGACGTGCAGCTCGACAATGTCGCGCGGACCGTCATCGCGAACAATCGGGCGAACTGCCATATCGCGCTCCACTGGGACTCCACCAGTCAGAACAAGGGCGCCTTCTACATGTCGACTCCGGACGGCCTTAAGGGGATGGAGCCGGTGGCCTCGATCTGGAAGAAGCATGAGAACCTGGGCGAGAGCCTGCTCTACGGACTCAGGAAATCCGGGGTGAAGATCTACTCCTCCGGCTCCATGCCGATGGATCTGACGCAGACAGCCTACTCCACCATCCCCTCTGTGGACATAGAGCTTGGGGACAGGATCTCCGACCACTCCGATGCCTGTATCCAGACGCTTGCGAAGGCGCTGACGGACGGCGTCAATAAATATTACGGCTTCTCATAAGGGAGAGCATTCCGCGGGAAAACTCACCGGGCCTTAGGGCCCGGTTTTTTTATTTCCTTTACATAGAAATTTCCCTCTGCTATACTCGCCATGGTCCGGCATTTTATGGGGGAGGCAGCAGGACTGCCATTATGAGGAGGAGATATGTCGATCCAGCTGATTTCCAATCTTTTCAGCCTTTTCGGCGGGCTGGGAATGTTTTTGTACGGCATGACGGTCATGAGCGACGGGATGCAGAAGGCGGCGAGCTCAAAAATGTCCGGCTTTCTGAATATCGTCACAGAAAAGCGCTATATGGCGGTCCTTCTCGGGGCCGGCATCACCGCTCTTGTCCAGTCCTCCTCCGCGACGACGGTCATGGTCGTCGGCTTCGTCAACGCGGGACTCCTGAATCTCTCTCAGGCGGTCGGCATCATCATGGGCGCGAATATCGGAACGACGATCACCGCCTGGATGGTCTCCCTCACGCAGGTCTCCGGGGATCTTCTCACAGTATTCAAGCCCGAATTCTTCTCTCCGCTCCTCGTCGGCTTCGGCGCCTTCCGCCTTCTCTTTCGGAAGAAGGGGGCGGACGATCTCGCCGCGGACTTCTGCATCGGCGTCGGACTCATCTTCATCGGACTGGAATTCATGGCGGATGCGGTCAAGCCCTACGCGGACTCCCCGATCTTTTCCGAGGCCTTTTCCTATATGGGGGGGAATCCGGTGCTCGGCATCCTGGCCGGCGCGGTCGTGACCGGACTCATCCAGTCCTCCGCGGCTTCCGTCTCCATCCTTCAGACCCTCTCCCTCTCCGGCGCTGTCCCAAGAGTCGCCGGCTTTTACATTACTCTCGGCCAGAACATCGGAACCTGCGTGACAGCCCTCATTTCCTCCGCGGGTACCTCCCGGACAGCGAAGAGAGCGGCCGTGATCCACCTACTTTTTAACGTCGTTGGCGCAGTGATCTTCTGCATCATTATCTCCCTTTGTGCCATCCCGCTCCGGAGCTTCTTCTCCGGGGCCCTGAGTCCGGTGGAGATCTCGATCTTTCATACGATCTTCAATGTGAGCTCTACCCTGCTCCTCTATCCCTTCGGGGATCTTCTGGTGAGTCTCTCCGGGAAGCTCGTGCGGGAGAGCCAGAAGGACAGAGAGGAGCTTCTCGCAAGGGACGGCTATACAGAGATCGAGAGGAATCTGATCCAGCACTTAGACCTCCGTCTCCTGGAGTCCCCGGCCATGGCGATCCAGGCCTCCCGCAGCGAGGTCATCAATATGGGCCGTATCGTCGAGCTCAATGTCGCGGAGTCGGTCATGGTCATGCTGGACCGGGACAGGGAGAAGCTGGAGGAGGTTTTTGCGAGGGAGAAGGTCATCGACAATATGCAGAAGATCCTCACGGACTACCTGATCCAGGTGGACAATCTCTCCCTGAACGAGACGCAGAAGCTCCTTGTCACAAACATGTTCAATACCATGACGGATATGGAGAGAGCGGGAGATCACGCGGAAAATATCGCGGAGGAGGCCCAGTACGCCTGGGAGCACGAGATCGTGTTCTCCGACGTAGGGCGGAGTGATTTCCGCCGCCTCTCCGAGAAGTCGATGGCGAGCTTTGAGTCCTCCATCGAGGCCTTTGAGGAGAGCTCCCTGGATGCGGTGGTTAAGACCGCGCACCTGGAGGATGAGGTTGACGATCTGGAGGAGGAGATGCGGGAGCGCCATATACAGCGCCTCACAAAGGGGGAGTGCGCTCCTCCGGCGGGGGTCATCTTCCTGGATGCGATCTCCGACCTCGAGAGGATCTCCGATCACGCGGACAATATCGCGGGCTATGTGAAGAGCATGCTCTAGGGATACGGAGCGGAAATGTGTTTTTTGCACTTGCAAAGGCACAATCTTTGGCATAGAATAAAAGCGTTGCAGAGAAATGTCGGATGACAGAACGCTATAGAGGAGGGTATAAGTATGGCAGTGAAGGTTGCGATCAATGGATTTGGGCGGATCGGTCGTCTTGCTTTTCGCCAGATGTTCGATCATGAAGGCACGGAAATCGTCGCGATCAACGATCTGACGGATCCCAAGATGCTGGCTCAGCTTCTGAAGTACGATTCCTCTCAGGGAAGGTATAAGTATGGGGATACGGTAAAGGCGGGTGAGGATTCCATCACGGTGAAGGGGAAGACGATCCGGATCTACAAGGAACCGGATGCCGCGAACCTTCCCTGGGGGAAGCTCGGCGTGGATGTCGTGCTGGAGTGCACCGGATTCTACACGAAGAAGGAGAAGGCGCAGGCGCATATCAATGCGGGCGCGAAGAAGGTCGTGATCTCCGCCCCGGCTGGAAATGATATCCCGACCATCGTCTACAATGTCAATCACGAGAAGCTGACCGCCGAAGACAATATCATCTCCGCAGCCTCCTGCACCACAAACTGCCTGGCTCCGATGGCAAAGGCGCTGAATGATTTCGCGCCGATCCAGTCCGGAATCATGGCGACGATTCACGCCTATACCGGAGATCAGATGATCCTGGACGGACCGCACAGAAAGGGTGATCTGAGAAGAGCGAGAGCGGCGGCGATCAACATCGTCCCGAACTCCACCGGCGCGGCGAAGGCGATCGGCCTCGTCATCCCCGAGCTCAACGGAAAGCTTATCGGCTCTGCGCAGAGAGTTCCGGTTCCGACCGGCTCCACCACCCTCCTTTTCGCTGTCGTAAAGAGCGATCGCGAGCTGACGGCGGAGTCTGTGAATGCCGCGATGAAGGCGGCCTCCGATCCGGAGACCTTCGGCTACAACGAGGACGAGATCGTGTCCTCCGATGTGATCGGGATGAGCTACGGCTCTCTCTTTGATGCGACACAGACCATGGTTTCGAAGGTCGCAGACGGCCTCTATGAGGTCCAGGTTGTGTCCTGGTATGACAATGAGAATTCCTATACCTCACAGATGGTCCGCACCATCAAGTACTTCGAGAAATTCGTGAAATAATTCTCCATGCCCTGCGAGCGCGTTCGCCCGGCATCCATGGGATCAGCGGGGAAGCCGTCGGGAGCGAGAAGCACCGGCGGCTTTTTTCTACGGCTGCGGAACTCCCCACACGGCATATACCGGGAAGCACAGGAAGCCTTGGAAGAAAGCTGCGTCAATTTGCGGAAAATCGCGGAAAGGAAAAAGAATGGCTGCATTAAATAAAAAGACGGTGGATGATATCAATGTGAAGGGGAAGAGAGTGCTCTGCCGCTGTGACTTCAATGTCCCCCTGAAGGACGGGAGGATTACGGACGAGAGCCGCCTGACCGCGGCGCTTCCCACCATTGAAAAGCTGCTTAAGGACGGAGGGAGAGTGATCCTTTGCTCCCATCTCGGAAAGCCGAAGGGGGAGCCGAAGCCGGAGCTCTCTCTCGCCCCGGTCGCAAAGCGCCTCTCCGAGCTCCTCCACAAAGAGATTAACTTCGCAAGAGACGAGAATGTGGTCGGAGAGAATGCGCGGAAGGCGGTCGCCGCGATGAAGGACGGGGATATCGTACTTTTGGAGAATACCCGTTACCGCCCGGAGGAGACGAAGAACGGGGATGCCTTCTCGAAGGAGCTCGCGGAGCTCGCGGATGTCTTCGTGGATGACGCCTTCGGCACGGCGCACCGCGCGCACTGCTCCAATGTCGGCGTGACGAAATTCGTGAAGGGGCCGCATGTCGTGGGCTACCTCATGGAAAAGGAGATCCGCTTCCTCGGTCAGGCCGTGGAAAATCCGGTCCGACCCTTTGTTGCGATCCTGGGAGGAGCGAAGATTTCCGATAAGCTGAATGTCATCTCGAATCTGCTCGAAAAGTGCGATACCCTGATTATCGGCGGAGGCATGGCCTTTACCTTTATCAAAGCGCAGGGACACGAAATCGGAAAATCCCTCGTGGACGACAGCAAGCTCGACTACTGCCGGGAGATGATCGAAAAGGCGAAGAAGATCGGATGCAGGCTGCTGCTCCCGCTCGATGCGGTCGTCGCCCCCTCCTTCCCGGACCCGATTGATGATCCGAAGCTTTCCGTCAGCACCGTGGATATCAATGCCATCCCGGCCGATCAGCTGGGACTGGACATCGGTCCGAAGACGAGGGAGCTCTATGCGGAGGCCGTGAAGTCCGCAAAGACCGCGGTCTGGAACGGTCCGATGGGAGTCTTTGAGAATCCGATCCTCGCAGAGGGCACAAAGGCAGTGGCAAAGGCACTGGCGGAGACGGAGGCGACGACCATCATCGGCGGCGGAGACAGTGCGGCGGCGGTAAATATCCTGGGATACGGCAAGAAGATGACCCATATCTCCACGGGCGGCGGCGCCTCCCTCGAGTTCCTGGAGGGGAAGGAGCTTCCGGGTGTCGCGGCGGCAGATGACCGATAAAGAGAGCGGGAGACGAAGCCGCTGAAAAGGGAGGGGCGGGCCCTTGCCCGTCCCGATCGGGGATATCCCGAAACGGAAAGGAATACAGAGAATAAAATGAGAAAAAAGATTATCGCCGGAAACTGGAAGATGAACATGACGCCATCGGAGGCGAAGGCACTCTGCGAGACACTCAAGCCCCTTGTCGCGGGAAGCTCCGCGGATATCGTTTTCTGCGTGCCCGCGATCGACATTGTTCCTGTGGTCGAGGCCGTGAGAGGCACGAATATCCGAGTCGGCGGAGAGAATCTCTACTTTGAGGATAAGGGAGCCTATACCGGAGAGATCTCCGCGGATATGCTGAAGGATGCCGGAGCGGAATATGTCATCATCGGTCATTCCGAGCGGAGAGGATATTTTTCCGAGAGCGATTCGGATATCAACAGAAAGCTCAAAAAGGCGCTGGAGAAGGGCTTAAATCCGATCGTCTGCTGCGGAGAATCCCTGGAGCAAAGAGAGCAGGGCATCTGCTTTGACTGGATCCGGATGCAGCTGAAGATCGCCTTTGACGGCATATCAAGGGAGGACGCCGAGAAGGTCGTCATCGCCTATGAGCCGATCTGGGCGATCGGGACCGGAAAGACCGCGAGCGCCGATCAGGCGGAGGAGGTCTGCGCCGCCATCCGGGAGCTGATCTCCGAGCTCTATGGCGAAAAGACCGCGGAGCGCATCCGCATCCAGTACGGCGGCTCCATGAACGCCGGAAATTGCAGGGAGCTTCTCGGAAAGCCGAATATCGACGGAGGCCTCATTGGAGGAGCCTCCCTGAAGGCGGAGTTTGGAGAAATCGCAAACAGCGGCCGGTAAGTGATTTGCTGTGTAAATTCCCGTCAATAAGCCAAATACGAGGCCGGCACGTCTGCACAAGCATTTGGCTATTGACGGGACAACATTCACTGCGGTTTCAGGGTGCAAAGCTCATTTTTACTACGGGGACTTTGAGTCAATTATCGGGAATCGCTTTAATCAGTCTTTTGGTTCTTTATTGTTTTGCTGTTCGATGCGTTTTTTCCGGATATCTGCGAAACAAATTCCTAAGTTGGAGTACCTTTCCAGAGAATGGAGATCTTTTTTAATGAATTCCCAGGATTCTTTGTAATCCTCGATTTTTGAAAAGTCCGAGTCAGAAATAAAACTTAAAAATCCGTCTATATCATCTCTGTACTTTTTCGCAAATGCATAGGCATCATTCTCTTTTTCCTCATCCGTACTGTTGATCTTGCCATGCAGAACATGGTCAAGATTGCTCGACATATAGTATGCCCGATAAGGAATGGATACCCAGACTTTGCTTAACTTGCTGATACGGTTCAATTTGTCCTGCTTATGTTTGTTCCTGAGGATCAATTGATCCGGTCTTGCTGTCTGAATCTCCGTCAGGGAATACAGCGGTTTCAGAACAGAAGCGTTTTCTACGACAGAGGACTCAGGCACATAAGCTCCGTCCATGTCAACGATATGAATGACCTGCTGGAAATGAATCTGAGAAAAATGCATCGAATTTGCATAGTTTTTTACAATATCTCCAATCGCGCTGACGATATCATTCGGGTCAATGGAATAATCTGCGCTGATATCACCGTGCAGGATCTCAATGTGGACCTTGTTCTTATCGAAGAGTCTGTTCAGTATGACGCCCAATGCTGTATCGTCAGAAGGCCCTTCGACAAGCACCAATACGATCTTTTTACGTGCCACTGAACTCACCTGCCTCTCGGAAAGCTACTGCGATTTCCGCATTATTTGTCGGATCGTATACCTCTTCACTCTGTTCACCGAGAATGATATCCCTGAAGTAGAAATCACGCAGGTTGTTGCTGTCCTTAATATTGCTCATCCGGATATATCTGTGAGACGGGTTCGTTGTAGTAAATGCGATAAAACCACGATCCAGCGTCTCAAGAGGGCGCAGATTGTGCGAGGTAAAGATCAACTGGCCTTTTCCTTTTTCGGATATGACGCGAAGCAATTCACCTAACAGATATTCAAATACTCCGGCATCCAATTCATCAATCGCTACCGTAATAGATGAGCGGTTATAAACAACAATGAGCAGCTGAAGAATAGAGATAATCTTTTTGATGCCTTCCGATTCGTACTTCAGCGGGATTTCCTTTTTATTCTTTAAAGACATCAGCTGTATCTTGACGCCTTTTTTTCCATTGGCAAATACCATTTCGCCAAGATGCTTGATACGAATTGTCAGCCCCGGTACGATTTGGGACAGTACAATATTCATGTTCGTGATAACCTGATGCACCGTTGCAACGGCTTTTTCGGGGATCGGAACAGCTTCCTCCAGCGGAATCAGGATATTGCCTGCTGCCCCGTTAGTTTCGCTTTCATATTTAAATGAAAGAGGAAGCATATTCATGCTGATGATACCCGAATTTGTGGTATTGATCACAAAAAGCTCAAGGTTGCCATATCTTACCAGACTTTCAATCAGCAGCATATGACGCTGATACTCCAAATCATCCTTTCCGGCAGGATTACTTCTCATAGCCGTAAGCAGTTCCCTGGAGAAAATGAACGATCTGGATGTTCCGGCGGCCATCTTTTTCTCTACTAAGAGATCCATTGCCTTATCTTTATCTTTTCCAATAAGGCAATTGTATTTTCCGAGCGGAGCAAATACCTTGGATGAGGTGGTATCGATCAGAGAACTTTTACGTTCTTTTGACTTCTTGTCTTCATAAGAATAGCTAAGAATCTCTTCCGTAATAACAGGGCGGTAGTGAGCTTCCTCCCCATCACTGAGCGCCAGATTTTGAGACGCTTCGATTACTTCGGACTTTAGTTTGAAATCATAGAAAGCCCGATACTTTATCGTATCATCAGCGACGGAGAACTCATAACGAAGAACCGCATTCCCAGATTCTACATGGATATAGTCAGCAAATTTCGCAGGAACCGTCTGCCCCTTCAGCGCAAGCTGCAGCAGCTCAATTGCATCAATCAACGCCGTTTTTCCTGATCCGTTCTGACCGTATAATCCTAAAATGCTTGTCTTATAGGCTTTTCTGCTGTTTGCAAAACTCAACTGACCGGCCTTTATATTCTTGAAGTTCTCGATTGAGAGACTTTCCAATCGAACAACGGTATTCTTCATGTCAGCTGCCTCCTTGTGGGTTTGCGCAATATGATTATATCATCCACGGCGGAAAAAACAATATGAAGCAATAAATCGTTATTTTTTATACTGTTTTTATAATTTAAATTTGAATTTTACCGGATAAGGTCCGAACTTAGGATTTTAGAGAAATCAAAAATGCGCTAGAGACTGCCTTTTATAAGGCGGAGACCGCGCAACTCTATTATGAGCTGCACGGTCTCCGTTTTGACATAAAGCAGAGTCATCTCGGCTCTGCGCTTTGGCTCGGCATCCCGATTCCGGGCCTTTGTTTTTGGGGATAGGGGAGAGAGGTCTTACTGCTCCCAGGGGAGCTCCGGCTTTCCGAAGTGACCGTAGGAGGAGACCAGATTGTAGTCGACCTCCCGGAGCCGAAGACGCTCGATGATCGCCTTTGGCGTGAGCTCATAGTTTTGTACGACATCGCTCCAGATATTCCCTACATTCTCATGGGCGCTTCCGAAGCAGTCCAGGTAGACGGACACCGGCTCCGCGACGCCGATCGCGTAGGCGAGCTGCACCTCGCAGCGCTCGGCCCGCCCCGATAGGACGATATCTCTTGCGATCTTCCGCGCCATATAGGCCGCGGAGCGGTCGACCTTCGAGGGATCCTTCCCGGAGAAGGCTCCGCCGCCGTGGTGCGCGGCCCCACCGTAGGTATCCGCGATGATCTTTCGCCCGGTGAGGCCGGAGTCCGCGAAGGAGGATCCGAGAACGAAGCGGCCTGTCGGATTCACGAGGATCCGGAAGTCGGTGTTCAGATTCATCTCCTCCGCGCTCTCCTTCATGATTTTGCTGATGATCTCCCTGACCTCCTCCAGGGAGGTGGACTCCCTGTGCTGGCTGGAGAGGAGGAAGGTGTCGATGCGCCCTGCCTTGTAGTCGTAGCTCACCTGTGCCTTTGCGTCCGGGAGAAGCCTGGAAAAGCCCTCTGCAAGGTTTTGCTCCCGAAGCTTGAGGAGCGCCCTCGTAGAGAGGACATAGGGGATCGGGAGGAGCTCCTTCGTCTCATTTGTGGCATAGCCGAACATCATGCCCTGATCGCCGGCACCGTCGACATCGACGCCGCGCGCGATGTCCGGGGACTGGCGGGAGATCAGAAGGTTGAGCTCATATTTTTCGGCATCGGGGAGACCGATCCGGCGGAGAACCTCCGCGATGATGCCGTGGTAGTTCGGCTCATAGTCCGTGCTGATTTCGCCGAGGATGCAGATGCTGTAGTCCTTGATGCAGCATTCCGCCGCGATCCGGGCCCTCTTATCGTGGGCGAGGATGTCGGTGACGATGGCATCCGAGATCTGGTCGCAGATCTTGTCGGGATGGCCGTTTGAAACCTGTTCCGATGAAAATAGCATATACTTTCCTTTCTGCCGCGCTGTGCGGGATAATTGCTGTAAACGGATGGAATCCGCCGGATGGTGAAGCGCCCCGGACATAAGCGCCGGACGATGCGAAGCTCTGCCGTTCTTCGTGTCTGGGCTGTCGGCCTTGTCTTTGCCTGTTGACTGGCGCAGAAGACTGCCGCCCGGACTGCCGCGGCAGAGAAAAGAGGCCGCCGCACTGAGCGACAGCCTCTGTCCGTTCGTCTTATTGTTCGAAACAAATTGTTCGCTCAGGTTAGCACCTTCCGTTTCCGGGGTTGCTGCGGCTTCTTCGCTCCTATGTAGCTCCACCGTCTCTGAATAAGATATTTAATTGTGGAACCAAAGTATAACACGCTGCGGCGGGGAAGCGCAAGGGGATTGGAAAATTTCGATTCCGCTTTCAAAACGGCCTTTCATCGACTGCTTATCCATCGGCCTCCGCCGCTTGTTTTCCAATCGGTTTTTCATTTCAGACTCAGACTTTAATTCGGCCTGAAAATGAAGTGCCGGGAGTTCACCGGCCTCTTTAGACAAAATTATATATTTTTCGGAATGAATATTAGTAGATATTTCAGGGGTAATTGTATTTACAAAGAAACAATTTTCTGCTATCCTATAGACACAGAGAGAAGAGTGGCTGATGGGCCTCGGCTGACGAGAAAGGCCGAGGCGAACCGGCAAAGTGCAGGCCGCGAGTCTGCGAACGATACCGCAGAAAGCAAGAGGTGCAAAGCAATGGTTCCAGCACAGACATTTGATACGGCCACCGGAGCTTTCGGAAAGTAAATTTATTTTGATAACGGCGCAGCGGGCGCTCATGTTATTCAACAAAAGAAGTGTTTCTTCGAAATTTCCGGAAAGCACTGCGCGGGTTCAGTATCAAACGAACGGGATGAGAAACTGATTGGCTTCATCGATCGATGCACACAGAACGATATGGAAAATCAAAGATAAAGCGCATATCTTTGAAATATCAAGGTGACGGTATCAGACCAATGTACTCTTCATGAAAATTGAATATTGGGTTCGGGAGAGGGAAAGCGTTTTATTCGCTTTCCCTCTTTCCCTATACCTTTCCTTTCGGCTGCTTCTTCTCCTGATCCTTTATTTCTTTCCGATCATTTCCTCGGTCAGCTTTTTCAGGACCTCGACCATTTTTTCCATGGAGTTGATATTCAGGTATTCGTAAATGCCGTGATAGTTCTCCCCGCCGGTGGAGAGGTTCGGGCAGGGGAGCCCCATGAAGGAGAGCTTTGCGCCGTCTGTTCCGCCCCGGATCGGAAGGGTCTCCGGCTTTACGCCGCAGCTTCGGAAGGCTTCCTTCGCGCAGTCGATGAGATAGGGGTAGGGCTCCAGCTTCTCCTTCATATTGTAATAGCTGTCCGTGAGCTGGGCCTCCAGGGCCGCGCCGCCGGAGTGGTATTTCTCATTCAGACGATCTGCCGCGGACTGAAACTGCCTCTTTTTCTCCTCGAATTTCTCTCTGTCATGATCCCGGATGATGTAGCGAAGCTCCGCGAGGCTCTCATCTCCCTTCATGGACATCAGATGAAAGAAGCCCTCGTAGCCCTCGGTATTTGCCGGAGTGCAGGGCGGGAGCAGGGCATTGAACTCCATCGCGATCAAAAGCGCGTTCAGCATCTTATCCTTTGCGGAGCCGGGGTGGACATTGACGCCGTGAATTGTGAGGACGGCGGAGGCGGCATTGAAGTTCTCATATTCGATGCCTCCCAGCGTTCCGCCGTCCACGGTATAGGCGACCTCCGCGCCGAAGCCCGCGAGATCGAAGAAGTCCGCGCCCGAGCCGATCTCTTCGTCCGGCGTAAACGCGATGCAGATTTCCCCGTGGCGCCGCTCCGGCTGAGAGAGCAGCTCTTCGATACACTGCATAATTTCCGCGACACCCGCCTTATCATCGGCGCCGAGGAGGGTGCTTCCGTCTGTGACGAGGAGATCATCCCCCTTTGCGGAGAGAAGCTGCGGGAAGATCCCGGGATCGAGGATGGCTCCATGCCCGAGAGGGATCGGAGAGCCGTCATAGCTCTTTATCACCCGGGGCTTTACATCCTTTCCGCTCGCGGAGGGAGAGGTGTCCATATGCGCGATCAGGCCTAGAGTCGGCGTGTGCATGTTCTCCTCTGCGGAGAGATTTGAGGGGATGCGGGCGTAGACATAGCAGTGCTCGGAGAGACGCACATCATCCGCGCCGAGCTCCCGGAGTTCCCGCTCGAGCTGCCTTGCCAGCACGAACTGCTTCTCCGTGGACGGGTGCGTGCCGCTCTCCTCTGAGGACTGCGTATCCACTTTGACATAAGAAACCAGACGATCCAATACCTTCATGTTTCCTCCTTCCGTTTTCCTTCTGTTTTCTTTCGGTTGTTTTTCTGTTTTTTCTCATTTCGTCTTTCGCTGAGGGGGAGCGTTCTCCCCTTGCTCAGTGAGAAGGCAGTTCTCTCTCCTTTGACATCGTTCGCAGGGAGCATGGCTTTTCATCGGTCCGTTTCGTTTCCGCTTTTAGCTTCTCGTATCTCCTCCGCTCTCAGCTTCCCGTATCGTCAATCTCTCTTTCATGACTTGCCCGAAGGTAGCTGTCGCATTCCACCGGCTTCAGGTCCTCCAGGCGATAGGGAGTTTCCTGATATACGAAGTTCAGCCAGTTCGTATAGGTGCAGTTGGAGCTGGAACGCCAGGAGAGGATGGGGGGCTTTGAGGGGTCATCATCCGGATAGTAGTTCACGGGGATGTCGGGGGCGAGCCCCCTTGCGAGGTCCCGCCGATACTCCTTGTCCAGGTCGTAGCGGTCGTACTCGGAGTGTCCGGTGACGAAGATCTGCCTGGAGGAGCAGGCGAGGATCAGATAGCTCCCGCTCTCCTCTCCCTCCGCGACGACATAGAGCTCGGGATTTCTCTTCAAGGCCTCCTCATCGATTCCGGTATAGCGGGACTGAGGAACATAAAAAAAGTCATCCATGCCCCGCATAAGCATTTTGCGGCGGTGCAGTACCCGGTGCAGATAGACGCCGCTCAGCTTTTTGGGGAGAAGGCGTTTCTGAATTCCGTAGTGATGGTAGAGAGCGGCCTGCGCTCCCCAGCAGATGTGAAAGCTTGAGAAAACATGAGTTTTTGACCAATCCATAATTTCACAGAGCTCATCCCAGTATTCGACCTCCGAGTACGCAAGCTTTTCGACGGGCGCCCCGGTGATGATAAGACCGTCGAAGCGCTCCTCGCGGACATCGTTAAAGCCGACATAGAATTTATTGAGGTGAGAGGCGCTGGTGTGCTTTGCCTCGTGGCTCTCCGTCTTCATAAAACTGATCTCCGTTTGGATCGGGAAATTGGACAGGACCCGGAGAAGGTCAAGCTCCGTATCCTCCTTCAGCGGCATGAGGTTCAGGATTGCGATGCGAAGCGGCCGGATCTCCTGCGCGCTCGCCCTGTCCTCATCCATGACAAAGATATTTTCCGATTCCAGCATTTGTTTTGCCGGAAGATCGTTTTGAACCCGGATTGGCATGATTTTTCCTTTCTTTGCTTCCCGAGGGGAGATATCCCTCCCGATGCGTCCCCCTCTCGCATTCCCGAGGGACGAGGTCCCTCTTCATGCTCATGAGGGGGGGCGCGTCATAAAGTCCTTCCTCCGCTTTCGTGCAAGCACGCCGCGGAGGAGAGACTTTCGACGCTGGAATCATTATACAAAAATAGTTCTGGTTTCGAAATGGGGGAGCTATGTTTTCTTTTTCTTTCTCTTGACAAGGCGGGGGAAAGAATGGAACATGGGGACAGAGCCGGGAATGGGAGCTGTCCGATAGGGAGAAAGCGGGCAGAAGGCAGGGAAAAGGAAGGAGAGAAGAGATTATGGGGGACGAGATCAGAGAGAGGAAGGCGAGAGAGAGGGAGGAGGTGTCCGGGCTTCGGAAAGGGCTCAGCGAAGAGTACTGCCGGAGCGCGGATGCGGAGATCAGCTCCCGGATCCTTCAGCATCCGTATTTTCAGCAGGCGGACACGATTTTTTGCTATATCAGCGTGGAGAAGGAGCCGGATACGAAGCTGCTGTTGGAGAGCGCCTGGCAGATGGGAAAGAGGGTTTCCGTGCCGCGCTGCATTCCGGGAAGGGAGAGGCGGATGGAGGCAGTGGAGATCCGATCCTTTCAGGATCTCGGAGCCGGAGTTCTCGGGATACCGGAGCCAAAACCGGGACTTCCCCCGGTGGAGAAGGAGGAGATCGATCTCGCCCTGATTCCCTGTATTTCCGCGGATCGGAGCGGAAGGAGACTTGGTCACGGGGCGGGCTATTACGATCGCTTCCTGGAAGGGCAGAGGATGCATCGCTTTTGTCTATGCTATGAGAAGTTGCTTCTCGATAGAATTTCTGTGGATAATCACGATATCCCGATGGAGCGGGTTTTCAGTGAAGATGGCGTATATCCGTCTTTTTTCGCCGCGAGAGAGGATAAGCAGGCGGAAAATTCCGGGTCTTTTCTGTCGAAGCTTCAGAGATTTTTTCATAGAATCTAACGGATTCTACGGGGAAAGAGCGGGTTTTTGCACATTGGATTTATGCACCTGTGCTAAATTCACAAAAATTTGCCTTTCATTTCTACTTGTGCTATTTTTTCCATCCGTATATGATTGCCTATAGCAAAAACTTTTAGGTTTCAAAATAAAATTTAGTTTCAGGAGGAAAAGGATGGGGAAGAAGGATGGAATGGAGGCGTTGTTTTGCTGGAAGGGAAATCCGCCGGTCTGGAGCGTGATTTCTCTCGCGCTCCAGCATCTGGTGGCGATGATTATCGGCTGCGTGACGCCGGCGATTATCATCGCGAATGTGGCGCAGCTGCCGATCGAGCAGCGAATTATTCTGATTCAGGCATCTCTTACGATGTCCGCGATCGCGACCTTTTTTCAGCTGTTTCCGATCGGCGGGAAATTCGGCTCGGGCCTTCCCGTCATCCTGGGGATCAGCTTTGCCTATCTCCCCAGTCTTCAGGCAATCGCCGAAGCGGGGGAGGGGGTGCACACCATCACGGGGGCTCTTCTCGTCGGCGGAATCGTCGCGGTCTTTGTCGGTATCTTTGTGAAGAAGATCCGTCCGCTCTTTCCCCCGCTCATCACCGGAACCGTGGTTTTTACGATCGGCGTATCCCTCTATCCGACGGCCGTCAATTATATGGCCGGCGGCGTCGCGAATACGAGGGAGCTTGTTGTGGAGAAGAAGCATCTGACGGAGGCTCTGATCTACGGCTCCTGGCAGAACTGGGCGGTCGCCGCGGTGACACTGCTTATCGTGCTTCTCTTAAATAACTTCGGCAAGGGGATTTTTAAGCTCGCATCCATTCTTCTCGGAATGCTGGCCGGCTATCTCGCGGCGCTCTGCTTCGGTATGGTGAATTTCTCGGAGATCGGGAAGGCGTCCTGGTTCGCTCTCCCGCACTTCCTCCCCTTCGGTGTGAGCTTTGATCCGGCGGCCTGCATCTCGATCGGCCTTCTCTTTGCGATCAATTCCGTCCAGGCGATCGGCGATTTTACGGCTACAACCGTAGGCGGCTTTGATCGGGAACCGACGGACGGGGAGCTCCAGGGCGGGATCATCGCCTATGGCACGACGAATTTTCTCTCCGCCTTCTTCGGGGGACTTCCCACGGCGACCTACTCTCAGAATGTCGGCATTGTGACGAATAACAAGGTCGTAAATCGGAAGGTCTTCGCGACCTGTGCGGCCTTGATCCTTTTATCCGGGCTTTGCCCGAAGTTCTCCGCAATTCTCACGACGATTCCGCAGTGCGTCCTCGGCGGGGCGACGATCACCGTTTTCTCCACGATTGCGATGACGGGGATGAAGCTTATTACCTCGAAGCCGCTCACGGCGAGAAGCTCCACGGTAGTGGGTCTCTCCGTGGCGCTCGGAGTCGGCATTGCGCAGGCTGCCGGAAGCTTGAACCAGTTTCCGCTCTCTGTGACGATGGTCTTCGGAAAGTCCCCGGTCGTCATCACGACGATCTGCGCGATTCTCTTGAATCTCTTGCTCCCGAAGGAGAAGTTGGAGGAAAAGTAAAGTAATCCTATGCATCGCGCGAGCTCAGGAAGCGCCTGCCCGCGGGCAAGCTGCTTCCTGAGCTTTTCTGAGTCCATATTGAGGGAAAGGATAGAGTGGCTTTTCCGGGATATCTGGGCTAAGATAGTAAAAAGGACTATATTTTAGCCAGAGGGAGGAGGGCGCAGATGGAAGAGAAGAGAGAGAAGCTTCGGAAATGGATCAAAGAGGCCCGGAATATCGTATTTTTTGGGGGAGCCGGAGTCTCCACGGAGAGCGGGATCCCCGATTTTCGGAGCCAGGACGGACTTTACCGGCAAAGCTATGCCTATCCGCCGGAACAGATCATTTCCCACAGCTTTTTTGAGATAAATCCGGAAGAGTTTTACCGTTTTTATCGGGAGAAGATGCTTTTTCCGGAGGCGAAACCGAATCGGGCACATCTTGCGCTTGCAAGACTCGAGGAAGAAGGGAAGCTCCGGGCAGTTATCACACAGAATATTGACGGACTTCACCAGAGAGCAGGGAGCAAAAAGGTATATGAGCTTCACGGCTCAGTCTGGAGAAATCACTGCCTTCTCTGCGGGAAATCCTATCCTCTCGATTTCATTCTCTCCGGAAGCGGAGTACCGAGATGCAGCTGCGGCGGCATCGTGAAGCCGGATGTCGTCCTCTATGAGGAGGGGCTGGATCAGGCGGTTTTACAGGGAGCGGCGGAAGCGATCCGGGAGGCGGACCTTCTCATCGTCGGAGGAACCTCGCTCGTGGTCTACCCCGCCGCGGGTCTTCTTCGTTACTTCGATGATTCCGCTCACATACTTGTTTTAATCAATAAAAGCGAGACCGCCTGTGACGGGCGAGCAGACCTTGTGATCCGGGAAAGTATCGGAGATGTTCTGGGGTCTGTAGTCCTTGACGAATCCTGAGGGAGGGAAGAAGATGAAATGAGAAGCCGGAGGCAGGGCCTCCGGCTTCTCATTGATGTTTTATGCGGATAACAGGACTTGAACCTGCACGGTCTCCCACCAGAACCTAAATCTGGCGCGTCTGCCAATTCCGCCATATCCGCAGAGCCGCCAAAATCCTGCGGCCCTTTATTCTATCATCAAAGGCAGGTGCTGTCAAAGCCGGGATTCGCGTGGGACAAAATGAAATGCTTGTTAATTGCTATTCGAAGTTCCACCTGGAAATCTGAAAGGTGGAACTTTAATTCTTCCGAAGGATGGGGTAGAAGTTAATTCTCCTGAGCATTTTTTTCTGTCATATATATTTTCCACACGGTAGCTTTTCAGCATTTGTTCTATCACGGCACTCATGTCAGATCCTTTTTAAAAGCGAACACAGCTTTTTGATGTTCGTTGCATGAAACGCATCGCTGTACCCGCAGACCTTACTTGCATCCAACTTTCTCAGCTCCGCTTCTTCGATCCGCAGATCATCTGTCAATAGCCGCAAAAGTTCCTTCGTATTCGGTGCTGGAGGCATCGTATAAAGCTGATCGCACAGCGCCTTTTCCGGATCGGCGATCCGATAGAAGTAATCTCCCTCCTGAACTAGACGAATGCCCAGAGGAAACGCCTCGGAAGGCACATCGCGATAGGTAAATGCCCCGAAAGCCGTTTCATACTTCTTTTTCTTTTTCTTTTCAAATGTAGCGCAGGTAACGGTGTACACCGCTTCAGGAATCAAGCCATAGCAGCTTAAGGCATATTCAAAAGAGATGTAGGACGGTCCATAAATACTGCCCGCAAGCAGGTGCGCCGGAACATTCGGATTAGTCTCATAAAGCCCCCTTGTGATCGGGAAGCACTCACTGCGCTTCGCCATACGGGAGAGCTTGGACTTCGGAGAACCGTATTCTCTTAATTCTTCCAGAAACATTGCCGTTGTCTTTATCATATTCTCACCTCTTAGTATCATTATATGCAACTATCTGGCAAAAATAAAGCATTTTCATACTTCCCCAAGATTCAGCCTAAAATGAAAGGCTCTTCGGTCATACCTGTGGGTAAAATTCGTGGTAGAAATACCCGTTAAGCCCATCTGATGTTGTATAAATAAAGTTGACACCTTATCCTCAAGGATTTCTAATATAATTAAGACGATAAGGAGGTCAATAAATGGCAGAAAACAGGCAATACGATAACGAATTTAAGGTGCAGGCGGTTAAGCTGGCCAAGGAAATTGGTCAAGCTAAGGCTGCCAGGAAGCTCGGTATCCCAAAGAATACACTCTATACTTGGATGAAAGCAAACCGTCTGGGAAATCTCGATCTCGGTGCCGGCACACAGACACCACAAAGCGCTATGACGCTTAATGAGGAGCTTATCAAACTCCGTGCGCAGCTTAAAGAGCAGGATAAGGAGATCCGCCGCTTAAAGAAAGAAAATGAGTTCCTTGAGGAAGCAAGCGCTTTTTTCGCCGCGAGCCGTCTGAAGTCAGCAAAAACGAAAGAATGAAGTTTATTGCCATCAAAACGGAAGACGGCACCATCAAGGGCGAAATTAGTTTCTATTGCCGCATGCTCCACGTAACCCGTCAAGGGTTCTATAAATATCTGGCGACCAAAGATCGCCCGTGGAAATATCAGCCTCTCGCAGATGCTGTGCTCGATATAAATGCGGAGGATGAGTGCAATGATACGTATGGAAGAATACGCATGTACCAGGCTCTGAAACTCAGGAAACCGGAAGGTGTTGCTATTCCAGGCGAACGTACCGTGTATCGTGTGATGGAGGAAATCGGGCTTAGTCACAGACCGCGCAGAAAGCCTAATGGCATTACAAAGGCTGATCGTGAAGCACGCAAATCCGATGATCTGCTGAAACGTGATTTCCAATCGGATACACCGCTAACCAAATGTGTAACGGACATCACTGAGATTAAAGCTGCTGATGGCAAGCTATATGTCTCCTCCATTTTTGATTGCTTTGATTCTGCTGTTCTGGGGCTGGCGATGGAGACTAACATGAAGGCAGCTCTATGTGTAAGGACCTTAGATAACGCAATGATGGTTTATCCAGAGCTTCGGGGAGCCATTATCCATTCCGATCGTGGAACCCAGTATACCAGCCAAACTTATCGGGATGCAATCAGTTATCATGGAATACAACAGAGTATGAATAGTGCTGGTGGCCGATGCCATGATAATGCTCGCTGTGAAAGCATGTGGGCTCGAATGAAGTCCGAACTGCTTTATGATCGTTATGAACCAGAAAAAATAACTGTTGAAGAACTCAAGGTTCTAATTTGGCGATACTTCTTCAGCTATTGGAATAATCGCCGGATTTGCTCTGCCAATGGAGGACTTCCTCCTATGGTAAAGAGAGCACGGTATTACCGCTCCCCAGGAGTAGCTGCTTAATGCTTGGAATACTTGAGGATAATCTGTCAACCAATATTGACAATATCATTGGCAACAGGACGATGCGGGCACATATGAATGAAACGGAGGATGCCCGGATCT
>ERZ772772.281-NODE-281-length-31328-cov-11.482717_pt1 | contig 31328 bp, 29 predicted proteins | sample MGYA00511484_ERZ772772 | MGnify/ENA primary metagenome ERZ772772 (study PRJEB29015, sample SAMEA2737913) | human oral metagenome | biome: human oral; feature: human-associated habitat; material: dental | place: China | collected 2088 ... | reverse complement strand
CAACCATGATTCATATCCTGATACTGATTGCTTTGGGTCTTGCTGCCTATCTTTTCCACAATTACCAGGTCTTCAATGATGCCTATATGCGGCCATGGGTAGTAGAGCAGGTTAACTACAACCGTGAGGCTAACCCGCAGGCATTATGTGATCTCTTGGCGCCGGATGTTGTCGTTAACATCAAAGATAAATATACGCGCTTCAGTTATAAAATTGAGAATGGCAACAAAAATGATGCGTGCAAATATTTTGCAGATTCAGCACGAAACTTTCGAAAACCACCTAGGGATAAAAATGGATATATAAGGGATTGGATTAGAGAATATTCCATTGACCATGAAAATCTGTTTAAAGATTATGCCGATGTTACCTTCAGCACCGATACAAGGGCCGATACGGCGGCCAGTCTGGTGACCAAAGAAGGGGATGCTTTGCGTGGCAAGACCACCACTAAGCTCACCGTCAAAAGTCCCATTTTCAAAGACAGCAAAATTACTAGCTATACCTTTGAGCGCAAACTTGAGCAAGTCCTAAAGGACTAACTCAATACCGCCACCTGCGCCGCGCGGATGGCAGCACCCAGAGCAGCGCCTTGATACCGCGTTGCCAGCGTATCCACCGACAACGCCCGCACCCGTTCGCGGGCGTTTTCAATGGCGGTATATATGGCGTCGTCCACCTGCATCAGGCAAGCAAGTATCAGCACATCACCCGCCTCGCGCAGACTGTGACACGCTTTCAGAAGCGCCCAGCGCGCTTCGCCGGTGAGTTCTGCCCACATCTGCACACTGGTGCCATAAGTAGCCACCAGCGCCAGCCAATACACAAACCGCTTCGGCAGCGGCAGCGTTTCCTGCAAACCCGTCCGCGCTGCCGCACAGTCTTCCTCCTGTAACCACCGCGCAAGACGTTGCTCTGGTGCATTGGTAACCGCGACAGCTGCCTGTAAACGGGCATTCATCGCCGCAAGCTGGGCGTCACCAATCGAGATTCCCAGCACATCCAGCGCGCCAATCATCTGCAAACCAATGAAGAACTGCTGCGGCGCAGGCGAGGCTAACGCCTTCTCGCATTCCGCCCACACCCGCTCCGCGCTCAAATGACGCAATTCGCCCGCTGCCACCATCTCCCGACACAAATCCAGCGTCTCTTCGGCAATCACGAATCCCAGTGGCGCGAAGCGTGCCCAAAAACGCATCAGGCGCAGCACCCGCAGCGGGTCCTCAACAAATGCGGGCGAAACATGGCGCAGTCGCCGTGCCGCCAAATCCGCCTGCCCGCCGTAAGGGTCAATCACCCGCCCGTCCGCATCCATCGCCATGGCATTGATGGACAAATCGCGGCGCAACAAATCCGCTTCCAGCGACACATCCGGCGCGAAATAAAAAGCGAAGCCCTGATGCCCCGGCCCGGATTTACGCTCCTGCCGCGCCAACGCATATTCCTCGCCCGAATCGGGATGCAAAAACACCGGAAAATCCCGCCCGACCTGGCGAAAACCCTGTGCCAGCAATGCTTCCGCTGTCGCACCAACGACCACCCAATCGCGATCCTGCACCGGCAGACCGAGCAACTTGTCGCGCACTGCCCCGCCGACCAGAAAAAATTCCATCACATCCTCCCGCGACAGCGCCGCAAAAACAAAAGAAAACAAACAACTGCGTATAATAAAGGCAAATCCAACCCATTAAAAAACATGCCCCTACACATCCGACACATCGGTATCGTCGGCAAATACGGCGCCGTGCGCGTTGATGACACCATCGCCCGCCTTATCGCCGCCCTCACCGCGCGTGGCCTCACTTACACCCTCGACCGCGATACCGCCCCGCCGCAATACCAAAACGACCCTGCCGCCCTGCCCATTGCCGCCTGGGGCGACGTGGATCTCTGCATCGTTGTCGGCGGCGACGGTACCTTCCTCTATGCCGGACGCGCCCTCATCGCACGGCAAATCCCGCTTATCGGCATCCACACCGGCCGTCTCGGCTTCCTCACCGACCTCACCCTCGCCGATATTGACAGCGGACTCGATCATATCCTCGCTGGCGAATACTACCGCGAAGAGCGCCACACCCTGCACGTCACCGTGGACACCCGCGACGGCAGCTACGAACACACTGCCATCAACGATGCCGTCATCCACAGCAGCAAAGCGCGCATGATTGAGCTGGACGTGTACACCCATGCACGCCACCTCAGCCACTACCGCGCCGACGGCCTCATCATCGCCACCCCGACCGGCTCGACGGCCTACGCCCTGGCTGCCGGCGGCCCCATCATCGAACCCAACCTGCCGGTCAGCCTGGTCGTTCCCATCTGCCCGCACACCCTTACCCAGCGTCCCGTCGTCATAGACGCCGCCAGCCCCATCACCATCACCCCCTGCGGCAGTGGCGCCCACCTCAGCATCGACGGCCAGCAACAGCACCGCCTGCACCCCAAAGACCGCATCACCATCCGCGCCGGCATCCCCCTGCCCGTGCTGCACCCCGCCGACTACCACTTCCAGGACCGCTTGCGCGCCAAACTGAACTGGGGCGTCGCCCCCGAAGACAGCCAGCCCAAATATAGTTGAATAGATAAAAAAGCGTAACAAGGCGCGTCGCCGCAGACAGTACAGGTAGTACGGCGGGTTCCCATAAAAATCGCGTAGCGATTTTTATGGGGCCCGGTCAGGCGACGCAACGCAGTTACGATTTTTTAGATGTTTAACTGTAACGCCAAGCGGGACAACCACGCGCCTACCCACCCCAGAACCCCATGCTCGAACAACTCACCATCGACCAAATCGCCATCATCGCCCACAGCGACATCCGCTTCCGCCCCGGCTACAACGTCCTCACCGGCGAAACCGGCGCAGGCAAAAGCATCCTTATTGACGCCCTCAGCCTCGTCCTCGGCGAACGCGCCGACGCCAGCCACATCCGCCACGGCGCAGAACGCGCGACCGTCAGCGCCACCTTTACCCACCTCAGCCCCGCCATCTGCCAACCCCTGGCAGAAGACGCCCTCGACGACCCCGACAACCCCGGACAAATCCACATCCGCCGCAGCCTGCGTGACGGCGGCAGCAAAGCCTGGGTGAACGACCAGAACATTACCGGTGCCAAACTCAAAACCCTCGCGGCCACACTCGTCAACATCCACGGCCAGCACAGCAACCAGGCGCTGCTCAAAAACGACGAACAGCGCCGCCGCCTCGACCGCTACGGCGGACATCACGACCAGCTCGCCGCTTGCGCCGAAGCCTACCGCCACTGGCAGGCCCTCGAAAAACAACAACAGGACTGGCAACAAAACCGCGCCGCGCAAGAAGAACGCCTGGCCCTGCTCGCCTACCAGCTTGAAGAAATCGAGAACATCGCGCCGCAGCCGGACGAATTCAGCACCCTGGCCGAGCGGCAAAGCCTGCTTGCCGCTGCCGACGAAATCCTCGGCAAAGGCGGCCAACTCAGCGCCCAACTGAGCGAAAGCGACCACAACCTGAAAACCGCCCTGCGCCAGGCCCTGCGCGAAGCCAACCACCTCGCCACCACCAGCCACACCTTCCAGGAAACCGCCGAACTGCTCGAACAGGCCGTCGTTTATCTTGACGAAGCCAGCGACGCCCTCAACAAACAACTGAACAAAATCGAACACGACCCCGAAGCCCTGGCCGCCGTCGAAGAACGCATGAGCGCCCTGCACAGCCTTGCGCGCAAACACCATTGCGACCCCGCTGACCTGCCTGCGCACTGGCAAAAACTCGCCGACGAACACGCGGCACTGGCCGCAGAAAACGAAGACGGCAGCCAACTCGCCGCCGCCTGCCAGGCTGCCGAAACCGCCTACCGCGAACGCGCCGCCGCCCTCAGCGCCGCGCGCCAGCAGGCTGCGCCCAAACTCGCGCACGAAGTCGAACACTGGATCCGCCAGCTCGGCATGAACAAAGCCACCTTTACCATCGACATCGCCCCCGCCGCACGTCCGGCCACGCACGGCACGGACGACATCACCTACACCCTCTGCGCCAACCCCGGCCAGACCCTGCAACCGCTGGCGAAAGTTGCCTCCGGCGGCGAACTCTCGCGCGTCAGCCTTGCCATCGAAGTTGCCTGCCTCGACGAAGCCCCAACCCCGACCGTCATCTTCGACGAAATCGACAGCGGCATCGGCGGTGAAGTCGCCGACACCATCGGCCGCCTGTTGCACACCCTCGGACAAAGCCGGCAAGTGCTGTGTATCACCCACCTGCCGCAAGTCGCCGCCTACGCGGATGCGCATTACCGCATCGAAAAAACCAGCGACGACAAAGAAACCCAAACCCGCGTTACCGCGCTGGATGACGAAGCGCGCATCATCGAAATCGCGCGGATGCTGGGCAGCGCCGACAGCGACACCAGCCGCGAGCACGCGCGCAGCATGCTGGCGCGTAAAAGCGCCGGAACCGAACAGGACTGAAATCACCCGCCTAACCGCTCACGACCCATGCAAACCCCGATCGCCCCCGCCGCCCCGCTCCTGCCGCACAGCGGCCACATGGTGCTCATCGACCGCGTCCTCGCCTACGACGTACACCACATCAACACCGAAACCGACGTCACGCACGACAACATCTTTGCCGAAGACGGCCATCTGCCCGTGTGGGCCTATCTTGAAATCATGGCGCAGGCCATTGGTGCCCTGGCGGGTGCGCTGGCTCTGGATGCGGGCGAACCCGTGCGTCTCGGCTACCTGCTCGGCACGCGCAAACTGAGCCTGCACCAGGGCGCTCTGCTGCTGCCTGCCACCCTGCGTGTCGAGGCGCAAGAATCCACGCGCGACAGCACCGGCTTCGGCATTTTCGACTGCCGCCTCTATCACGGCGATGCCCTGCTGGCCGAAGCGGCGCTGAGCGTCTATGTCCCGCCGGACGGACAACCGGGCGGTAATCTGTAACGCCCGCCAGGCGGGATAAGCACGGGGTTGGGCAGGGCGGTCGTTAAACGGGGCAACAGCGCGATTTAGAAGGTGTCGAAGTGCAGGCGGTTTTCTTTCGTCAGGCGGTCGCAGGTTTTTTCGCCAAGCAGTCGGCTCAGGGTGTCCATCGTCCCCGCGCCGATTTTGTCCGCGCTGCCGCAGATATAGATGACGGCACCGGCGTCCAGCTGGCTAAGCAGGCGTTCTTGCTGGGCTTCCAGGATGTGCTGCGCGTATTGCGGCGGATTGCCCCGGCTGTAAGTGCGGTCCAGCCAGGCGAGGATGCCGTCTTCACGCTGTTTTTCGAGGCAGGAAGCGTAGATGCGGTCGTGTTCGGGGTGGCGTTCGCCGTAGATGAGCCAGTGTTTGAGGCCGTTTGCGCGCGCGGGGTAGCGGGCTTCCATGCGGGTGAGGATGCCGAGGATGCCGGCGAGACCGCTGCCGCTCGCGATGAGGATGAGCGGGCGGGGAGCGGCGGGCAGGTCGGCGGGGTGGTGGGTGAGCGGGCGGATGTGCAGGGTGTCGCCAATGGCGAGGGTTTGCGTGAGATAGGCGGAACCGGGACCGGGGGTGCCGTCGCGGTGGGTTTGCAAGCGGACGATGAGGTCGAGGCCGCGGCTGCCGTCCGGCGCAATGGCGGCGACGCTGTATTGGCGGCGGATGTCCTGCCCGTTTTCCTGCGGGATGGTGATTTCGATGAGGGCGGTGTCGGCGGGGATGGTCTGGCAGTCGAGGCGCAGGTGGTAGATGGGTTGGGCACTTTCGGGGTTGAGCAGGGTACGCGCGCCGAGGGTGGCGTGGTGCGCGGGTGTCTGGACGGGAGCGGTGATGGTGAGGTCGTGCGCGGCGGCGAGTTGTTGTTGCCAGTAGCTGATGGTTTGCGGGTCGAGGTTGTCCACGGTGGCGAGGGGGCTCGCGGCGGCGGCGCCGAGGCGTTTGAGTTCGCGGTCAAGAGTATGGCCGTAGGCGCAGTAGTGCGGGTAGCGTTTGTCGCCAAGTGCCAGCAGGTGGTAGCGGGTGTCGGCAAGCGGTGTACTGTGTTTGCGCAGGGAGCGGGTGAAGCGCACGGCGTTGTCGGGCGCATCGCCTTCGCCGGTGGTGCTGGCGATGAGGATGAGGGTTTTGTGGTCGAGGGCTTTCACGGGGTGGTGCGCGTGCCAGGCGTCGAGGCTCTGCGCGGTCACGCCGAGTTGCGGCGCCAAGGTGCGGGCGAGGGTTTCGGCCTGACCGCCCTGGCTGGCGTAGAGCAGGAGCAGCGGGCTGTTGTCGTCGCTTGTGCGCTGCGGGCGGCGGCTCCACAGCCAGATGAGCCAGGCAAGGCTTTGCGCGGCGATGAGGAGGTAGGCGAGGGTTGGATTCATGCGGGCGTCTCGGTTGGGCGTGGTTTGTTTTTTGGCGGGCGGGGCCGGCCTGTTCCGGAAATCAAGCCGGGAAGGCGGCGCGCCGACACCCGGATGGATTTCCGGGATGGGTCAGTAGTGGATGCTGAGGAAGATGATGATGAGCGGGATGCTGATGCCGGTGGTCGTCCACAGCCAGGTGCTGCTGCGCTGTTTGCGGTAGTAAACGAGCAGCGCCAGGCCGCTGATGGCGACAAGGATGGTGAGGATGGCGAAGCTGTCCATGAAGAGGTGCCAGATGCGCGGGGCGTGGCGGCCTTTGTGCAGGTTGTTGAGCAGGCTGATGATGCCGTTTTTGCGCCCGCTGTATTCGACGCTGCGGGTTTCACTGTCAATGGTGATGCTGGCTTCGCTGCCGGGGGCGCTGGTTTCGAGGATGAGCTGCGGTGGTTCGGCTTTCAGGGTGTAGGTGTGCATGGGGTAGGGGCTGCGTTCGGCCAGCCAGGCGGTAAGTCCGGGGCTGAGGGCGGGGGTGGGCGCGTTTTCGTCGTCGCTGAGTGCGGGCAGGGGGAGGTCGTCCGGCAGGTTGGCCTGCCATTGGGTTTCGATGGGGTCGCGCTCGAACCAGGCACCGTGGTTGAGCATGAAGCCGGTGGCGGCGAAGAAGGTCAGCGCGGTGAGGATGTAGGCACCGAGGGTCCAGTGGATGATGCGTATCCAGCGCCAGAAGGTTTGGTTCATGGGGGCTCCTTGTGGTTTGGGTGATTGCCTTCAGGTGGGGCCGCGATGTGGTTTTTCAGTACTGGCTTTCGTGCTGGCGGCGCAGGTAGGCGGTTTCTGTCGGCAGGGTAATCTGGATGCGCAAACCGGGTTTGTTGTCGTGCAGGGTCAGGCTGCCGTTGTGCAGGGCGACGATGGCGCTGACCAGCGACAGGCCGAGGCCGTTACCGGGGGTGCTGCGCGCGCTGTCGAGGCGGACGAAACGTTTCAGCACGTCGTCGCGTTTGTCCGGCGGGATGCCTTTGCCGTTATCGGCGACGTTGATCAGGATGTTGTCGCCGCGTTTTTCAGCGCTGAGGCGGATGTTGCCGCCGCTTGGCGTGTATTTGACGGCATTGTCGAGCAGGTTGGTGATGGCTTGCGCGATGAGTTGGCGGTTGCCCATGATGTCGAGGTCGGGTTCGATGCTGGCGGCGAAGGTGTGTTCGCCGTCTTCGCTCAAGACGTCGTAGAGTTCGGCAAGGTCTTCGCAGATGTCGCTCAGGCTGGTGTGGGTGAAGTCGTCTTTGGCGCGGCTTTCGACTTGCGCGATACTGAGGAGGGCGTTGAAGGTTTTGAGCAGGTTTTCGGCGTCTTCGACGGAGTCGGCGATGACGTCGCGCAGGGTTTTGTTGTCGCTATTGCGGTCAAGCAGTGCCACTTCCATGCGGTTGCGCAGGCGGTTCAGCGGGCTTCTGAGGTCGTGGGCGATGTTGTTTGTCACTTGCCGCTGGCTGGTGATGAGCGCTTCGATGCGATCGAGCATGTGGTTCAGGTCGTCGGCGAGCTGGTTCATTTCGTCGGCGTCGTTGGCACGGATGGGGACGCGTTCGGCGAAGTCGCCGTCCACGATACGCCGCGCGGTGCGCGAGATGCGCGAGATGCTGTGGATGATGGTGTAGCCGATGAGGAAGGCGCCGATGAAGGCGATAAGGATGAGGAAGCCGGTAACGTAGATGGTGTTATCGAGCATCCGCCGCAGCATTTTCCGCTCGTTTGTGGTGTCGTAGGCGGTGATGAGGGTGTAGCGGTTGTCGGCGGTGTTGACGACGACGACGCGCATGACGAGGTTGATGCGCATGCTGCTGCCGACGCTGTTGTCGGCATCGGCGGTGTTGATGCGGCAGAGGTCGGCGACGCTGCTGTCGAGGATGATGAGGTCGGCGACATTGCTGTCCACGCTGGTGGATACGCCGTCGCTCGGTGCGCTGATGGGGCTGTTGGTCGCAAAACCGTTGGTGAAGGGGTTGTTGCTGCTGTAGTCGCTGACGCTGTTTGCGCTGCCGCTGCGGGCGGTGACGCAGAAGGTGATGTTCGGGTCGCCGGGGACGCGTTCGATGATGCCGAGCACCGGGGTGTAGAGGCCGATGCTGGTGCGTTCTTCGAAGCGGCGACGCAGACTGGTGGTTTCGGCGAGGAGGCGGGAGTCGATTTGTTCGCGGATTTCTTTTTCGGCGCTGCGGTAGAGGGTGTACATCGAGATGCCGGTGACGAAGCTCGATGCCAGGGTAAAGAGCAGGGAAAATTTGAAGGCGGTGGTGCGCACCGCCTTCCCCCAGTCGCGCAGGCGCTTAGTTATAGCCGCTTGGGTCATAGAGGCTGTATCCTGCGCCGCGTTCGGTGTGAATTAGTGGGGGTTCGAAGTCTTTGTCGATTTTGCTGCGCAGGCGCGAGATGTGGACGTCGATGACGTTGGTCTGCGGGTCGAAATGGTATTCCCAGACTTTTTCGAGCAGCATGGTGCGGGTGACGACCTGGCCGGCGTTGCTCATCAGGTATTCGAGCAGGCGGAATTCGCGCGGTTGCAGGTTGATTTTTTTACCGCCACGGGTGACTTTGCGTTTTAAGCGGTCAAGTTGCAGGTCGGCGACTTCCAGCATCATCTGATCCTGGATTTCGCCGCCCCGGCGGCGGGTCAGCGCACGCACGCGGGCGAGCAGTTCGGAGAAGGCGTAGGGCTTGACGAGGTAGTCGTCGCCGCCGGCGGCGAGCCCTTCGACGCGGTCATCCACTTCGCCGAGCGCCGAGAGGATAAGGACGGGGGTGCTCATGCCTTCCCTGCGCAGTTGAGCGATCACGGAGAGGCCGTCCATTTCGGGCAGCATGCGGTCCACGATAAGGATGTCGTACTGGCCGCTTTGCGCCATGGCAAGCCCTTCGCTGCCGGTATGTGCGGCATCGACGACGTAGCCGCTTTCGCTGAGTCCTTTGGTGATGTAGGCGGCGACGTCTTTGTCGTCTTCGATGATCAAAACGTGCATGAGTTGCTCCTTATTTTTCTTTAATCGACCGTTTCGGCTGATGTAAGGTGGGGTTGGCCAAAATGCGCGACCTATCTTAAAGCAAGCAGAGGTATTGATGAATAAAACATTGGTTATGTTGGCTTTGGCATTTACCATCCCGACAGGTTTTGCCGACCCCGCCCCCGACTTCACCGCCCTGGTCGCGAAGACCAAGGATGCGGTGGTCAGCATCGAGGTGGAAAGCCGCGTCAAGGAACCGACGACGTTTAACGGCCTGCCGCCGGAGGTGTTTGAAGATTTCTTCGGCCTGCCCGCTCCGTTCGGCGCCTTACCCTTTGAGCAGGATGCGCCCAGGGAACGTGTGCTGGAAGGGCAAGGCTCCGGCTTCATCATCGATAGCGACGGCTACATTCTCACCAATGCGCACGTTGTCGAAGGGGCGGACAAGGTGCGCGTGCAGCTCAACAACAACAAGGAATACAGCGCCGAAGTCATCGGCCTCGACAAACGCACCGATATTGCGCTGGTAAAAATCCAGGGCGAACATCTGCCCGTCGCCAAACTCGGCGATTCTGACCAGGTGCAGGTTGGTGACTGGGTACTGGCCATCGGCTCACCCTTCGGCTTCACCCACACCGCGACGAAGGGTATTGTCAGCGCGGTCGCCCGCAACCTGCCGCGCGGCGATTATGTGCCGTTCATCCAGACCGATGCGGCGGTCAACCCCGGTAATTCCGGCGGCCCGCTCTTCAACAGCAAAGGCGAAGTCATCGCCATCAATTCGCAGATTTACAGTCGCAGCGGCGCCTTCAACGGTCTCGCTTTCTCCATTCCCATCAACATGGCGAAGAACATCGCCGACCAGTTGAAAGACAAGGGCGAAGTGGTACGCGGCTGGCTCGGCGTGCTGATTCAGGGGCTGGATCAAACCCTGGCCGAATCCTTCGGCATGGACAGCCCGCATGGCGCGCTTGTTGCCGAAGTCATGGAAAACTCGCCAGCCGCCAAAGCGGGCATCGAAAACGGCGACGTCATCATCGAGTTTAACGGCAAACCCGTGCAGAAATCCGCCGACCTGCCGGCGCTGGTCGCCACCGCGCCGATCGGCAACAAGGCCGACGTCAAACTGCTGCGTGACGGCAAAGAGCACATCGTCAAAGTCGAAATCGGCAACCTCAACGACGCCGGCGACGACATCCCCGGAGCGGGCAAAGCAACAACGCAGGCGGTGCGCGGTCTGAGCCTGAGCGCGCTTGATGAAGAAAGCCGCGAGGCCTTGAAATACAAAGGCAAAGGCGTGCGCATCAGCGGCGTGAAAAGCGGCTCGGCGGCGGAACGCTCCGGCCTGCGCGAGAACGACATCCTCGTCGCAGTCGGCGGCAAGCGCGTTGAAGACGTGAAAACGGCGCGTAGCCTGCTGGAAAAAGCCAACAGCAAGCGCCCGGTGCCGCTGCTCATCTCCCGCAATGGGCAGAACCTCTACCTCGCGCTGCAACCGTAACCGCCTGGCGCAATCATAAAGGGCTGCATCGCAGCCCTTTTTTCATGCCCCCGCTTTCTTCCCGGAGTTTTTATGGAAATCGAAACCCACCCCTTCCCGCCGCTGCTGCCGCCGCAGGCGACCGTGATGATGAGCGGCAGTTTCCCGCCGCCGGCGGAAAAGCGCAGCATGGCGTTCCACTATCCCAACTATCAGAACGATATGTGGCGCGTCTATGGCAGCCTCTTCTTTGACGATCCCGCCTATTTCGAAGTAGCCGGGGAAAAGCGCTTTGATGCCGGGCGTATCCGTGCCTTCCTCGTCGCACGCGGCATCGCCATCTGCCCCAGTGTGCGCCGCGCCATCCGCGAGAAGGGCAATGCCGCCGATGCCCACCTGCGCATCGTCGAGACTCTCGACCTGCCCGCCGTGCTGGCAGAGCTACCGCAGTTGCGCCATATCTTCACCACCGGCGGCAAGGCGACTGATGTCCTGCTCGGCTTTGTCCCCGGCGGGAACGCGACGCTGAAAACCGGGCAGAGCCTGACTTTTCAGTTGGACGGGCGGAGACTGGAATTGACCCGCCTGCCTTCCACCTCTCGCGCCTATCCGCTCAAACTCACGCAGAAAATCGCCGCTTACCGCCACTATTTCCAGCACTGCGGTTTGTTATAGCGACTTCAACGCGGCGTCATTACTGGGGTCGTTACCGGGCCCGCCAAGCGGCGTAAATGCTGGGCCCGTTAAGCGGCGTATTTGTCCGCTTGGCGGCACGGCGGTTTGTCATGAAGCGCAATCGGGGCGGGTCACATCCACGCATTCCGTTACCTGATGCTGCGAAAAGGCGGCAAAGAGGCGCGCCAGGCCGTTCTCTTCTTCCAGCAGGGCGACTTCGGCGGGATAGAGCGGCAGCAGCGCGAGGAACGTTACCTCCCCGCCATCGGGCAGGGTCAGGTGCAGGAAATCCTGCGGCAGGCTGACCAGCGGCGGATAGAGGAAAAAACCGCCGAACGGCGTGCCGGGCAGGGTCTCTTTCCGGTCTCGATCGAGCGCGATGATCCTGCCCCGCCCCGGCGCGAAGCTGGGGGGAACCGGCATTTGCGCGATGATTTGCAGCCATTGCAGCGGCCAGGCGGCAGCAGGGTCGTCCGCCTGAATATTCCACTGCGGTGGCAGCAGCAGCACCAGTTCCGTCCGCGCCGCCGCTTCTGCTTGCCCCGCTTGCGCCGGATCGCCCATGCCGCTGGTGATGAGTACCTGAAACGGCCGCGTTTCATTCGCCGCGAGATGGTGGATGTGTATCCGCTTCAGATCGTCGTCTTCGGCCATATGGCGCAGAACGCCGTCGGTTTCCCCCAGTGTGCGGACGATATGCGCCTCGACCGCCGCGTCATAAGCGCCGAAATCCTGCTGCGCGATGCCGAGCAGATCGCCGAAGGCGTCCAGATCCTCCCCCGTTTGTGCCAGGAAGGATTCGATATCCAGCGGGGTGTCATCGCTCATATCAACGGCTATATCTTCCAGGCACTCTTCAAAGGTATCGAACATCAGCAGCAGCGGCGCCATATCGTCCGGTGTCGGTTCGCCCATCACGGCGACTATCTGGCCCTGCACGCCGCCGGGCGCCGGGATGAAATCCAGGCAGTAGAAATCGTTGTTCGTATTCTGGAAGACCGGCAGGCGTGCCGCATCAAACAGCACCTCGCGCACCGCTTCGCCGTCCTCGAAATCGGGCAGGCGGAACGCCGCCCAGTCCGCGCCGAAGGCCTGCTCGATATGCGCCAGCAGGCGCGCCTGCACCTGCGGGATTTCCGCCAACGGCAGCAGGCGGTACGGCACGGCGTTGAGCACTTCGCTCTCCTGCCCGTTCATGACCTGGTACAGCTCGCGCAGGGCGGGAGGCAGGGTGATGCCGTGCGCCGCTTCAAATGCCGCCAGCGCGGCGGCATCGGCGGGCGGATAGGCGTAGCCAGCGGCGTCCTGTTCCTGTAACACGTGCAAAAAGCGTTCGACGGCATGATTCATGGCGATTCCTCATTAAAGATAAAAAAACACGCATCACCGCCGCCAGGGATGGGCGGGATGCCGGGATAGCGCGGACGTTTATTCGCCGCGCATGAAGTATTTGCCGATCTCGTCGGTCGAGAGCTGGATCCAGGTCGGGCGGCCATGGTTGCATTGCCCGCTGGCCGGGGTGTTTTCGATGTCGCGCAGCAGCTGGTTCATTTCGTCGAGATTGAGGGCGTCGTGGGCGCGCACGGCTTTGTGGCAGGAGAGGCGCGAGAGGATCTGGTCTTCGAGACGGGCGATGGCGGTGCTTGCCGGGTACTCGCCCAGTTCGTGCAGCAGTTCGCCGACGATTTCCGGCGCAGGCGCGTGTTTGAGCAGGGCGGGAACGGTGGTGATGTGGATGCGGCTTTCGTCCGCGCTTGCCGTCAGGGTATAGCCGAGGCGGGCGAGCCAGTCATGATGCCGCGCGAGGATATCGAGGATCGCCGGGGTAGCGGCGAGACTTTGCGGGATGAGCAGGTGCTGGGTTTGCGGGTTTTGTGCGCGCAGTTGTTGTTTCAGGCGTTCGTAGAGGATGCGTTCGTGCGCGGCGTGCATATCGACGATGACGAGGCCGTGCGCGTTCTGCGCGAGGATGAAAATATTGTGAATTTGGCCGAGGGCGTAGCCGAGCGGATGTTCCTGTGCCTGTTCTGTGGCGGCGGGAAGGACGGGGCCGGGCGCGACGCTGTCCGGCGGCGGCAGTGGATAGGCGGAGGCGGGCGGAGCCGGGGCGGGGATGTGTTGCGCCCATTGGTAGTAAGCGGTGCTTTCGGCGACGGCGCTGCGCCCGGGGCGGCGTTCGCTGCCTGCGAGGTAGAGCGGGGTTTGCCGTGGTCGCGGTGCGCTGTCGTCCGCGCTGCTACGGGCGGGTGGAGCGGCGGGTGGCGGCGTGGGTGCATTGGCGGGGATGTTGCCGCGCAGGGCGTGGTTGAGGCTGCTGTAAATGAAGTCGTGGGTGAGGCGGCTTTCGCGGAAGCGGACTTCATGTTTGGCGGGGTGGGCGTTGACGTCGATGAGTTCGGGGTTGATGTCGAGGTAGAGGACGTAGATGGGGTGGCGGCCGTGGTAGGTCATGTCCTGGTAGGCCTGGCGGATGGCGTGGGCGATGATTTTGTCGCGGATGATGCGGCCGTTGATATAAAAGTATTGTTGGTCGGGCTGGGTGTGGGTGCAGGTGGGCAGGCCAACGCGGCCATAGAGGTGCATGTCGGCGGCGCGGGCATCGATTGCGACGGCCTGTTCGAGCAGTTCGTCGCCAAGCACGCTCTGGATGCGCGCAGCAAGGTCATCGCCGCCGTAGTCACCGAGGGTTTTGCCGTGGTTTTTCAGGTGGATGCGGATGCCTGTGTGGCTGAGGGCGAGGCTTTGCACGAGTTGCTGGATGTGGGCGCGCTCGGTGCGCTCGCTTTTGAGGAATTTTTTCCGCGCCGGGGTGTTGTAGAAAAGGTCGCGGATTTCGATGGTGGTACCGGGCGGGTGCGCGGCGGGGCTGACGGTGAGCCCCAGATGCGGGCTGATGCGCCAGGCTTGTTCTTGTCCTTCGGCGCGGCTGGTCAGGGTGGTTTTGGAGACGGAGGCGATGCTGGGCAGTGCCTCGCCGCGAAAGCCGAGGGTGGTGATGTGTTCGAGGTCGTCGATGTTCTGGATTTTGCTGGTGGCGTGGGTGGCGAAGGCGAGGGCGAGGTCGTCGGGGTGGATGCCGCAGCCGTTATCGCGGACGCGGATGAGTTTGCCGCCGCCGTCTTCGATGTCGATGTCAATGTCGGTCGCGCCGGCGTCAATGGCGTTTTCGATGATTTCTTTAACCACGGAAGCAGGGCGTTCGATGACTTCGCCGGCGGCGATCTGGTTGATGAGGCTGTTGGGCAGTTGCTGGATGCGGGGCATGGGGGGAGTGATATAAAAACGAGTTATTGATATGGGCGCGTGTTCACCACAATTTCATTCTTTTTTTCTCTATGACGACTTTGCTGTTTTTAACGTTAACGTCGTAGATGGATTGGGGATTTACGATATGGCCCAAATACAGCAGCGGTTTTTTCTCCCGCAGTTCAAAATCCAGGCTGCCAATCAGGGTCAGTGCGTATTTGTCCGCCTCGATATTTTGTCCGTCTTTGCGCAGTTGTTTCAGATCAAAGCGCCGCAGATACAATTTACCGTTGTGGTCATCCACATCGCTGCTAAAGGTCGCTTGTGCCTGTATGTGCTCGGTGTGTTCGGCATTGGTAAATTCGTAGGCGGTTTCGATGATGATTTCGTTATTTTCAATACGAATGTTGGGATGAGAGAGTTTGATGGTGCCGATCGAGAATACGGACTCTTTCACTTCCAGCGGGAATTGGGCCTTGATAGCAGTTATGACGGTTTCATCTGGAATTTCGATTTCATTTTGACTGTATAGATAGGTGCCAATAGCGGTGGCGATAGCAAGGATGCCCAAGATGATAAAGGTCAGGATTTTTTTCATGCATGTTCTCCGTATGGGTGAAGGTCTATCTGTTGCGCCCGCCGGATGCGGGTAAGCGGTTAACGGCGCCTCTCACCTTGGGCGCCGTGGATGATGTCGAGGATGGTCACGCTGTGGCGGATTTCGTCAATGTCGTAATAGATAAGGTAGGGGTAGGGCAGGCAGTAGGCGTGCGCTGTGCCGCTTGGCACCTGGGTTAACATACGCGGCATGAAGGCGATGTAGTCGTCAACCACCCGCTTTATGTTGGCAACGGTTTTTCCGGCAACCCACGGCACCCCGTTATCGTTAATCAGATAGTCGGTAATGGCGAACAATGCTGCATTGGACTGTTCAGACCAGCGTATGTGGTACGGTTTTGCAGTTTCTTTCGGCATCGCGGATTTTCTCTTCCAGCAGGCGAAATCGTTCCTGCATTTCTTCGTGGCTGATGGTGGGTGATTGCCGCGCTTTGGCAAGGCGTTCTTCAACATAAGCATCCCAGGCTTCGAGTTCTTCCTGACTATCGAAGACGAGGCCGTAGCGGTTGGTGTAGGTGTTGTCCGTCATGATTTTCTCCTGGTTGTGGCATGGCTGAACGGTGCCGCGTCCGCTGGCTTCAGGCAGGTGAACCAAGGCCCACCTGCCTGCGCTCGTGTGCTACTCGGAAAGCAGCGACAGGTCGGCGATTTTGTCGAAGCCGCGTTGCAGGGTGGTGAGCAGCGTCAGGCGGTTTTGTTGCAGTGCCGGGTCGTCGCTCATCACCATCACGTCGGTGAAGAAGGCATCCAGCGGTGCGCCGAGGGTCGCCAGTGGTTCCAGGGCGGCGCGGTAGTCGCCGGCGGCGAGGGCTTGTTCGAAGGCGGGCTGTTTGTCTTGCCACGCTTGCCACAGCGCCTGTTCGGCGGGCTCTTGCAGCAGGGCGGTTTGCACTGCGCCGTCGCGTTCGCCGTTCTTTTTCAGGATGTTGCGGATGCGTTTGGCACTCGCCAGCAGGTTCTTCACGTTGTCGCCTGCGGCGAAGGTGTCAAGCGCGCGGATGCGGCGGTCGTTATCGACGAGGTCGTCGCTGTTGAGCGCTAGCACGGCCTGCACGGTTTCGCTGCGGATGCCCTGTTCGCGGTAGTAGCTGTCAAGGCGTTCGCGGATGTAGTCGCGCACGGCGGCGGTATGTTTGTCTGCGGCGAGGGCGGCGGGGTAGGTGGCGGCGCTGGCGGCAAGGGCGCGGTCCAGCGGCAGGTTCAGGCCGTTTTCGTTAATGAGGCGGATGAGGCTGATGGCCATGCGGCGCAGGGCGTAGGGGTCTTTGCTGCCGGTCGGTTTGGCGCCGATGGCGAAGCCGCCGACGAGGGTGTCGAGTTTTTCGGCGAGCGCCAGTGTCAGTCCTGTCGGGCTTTGTGGCAGTTCGCCGCCTGCGCCGCGCGGGTAGTATTGTTCGTCGAGGGCGGCGGCGATGTCAGCGGGCAGGCCTTCGGCAGCGGCGTAGTAGCGACCCATGATGCCTTGCAGTTCGGGGAATTCCATCACCATTTCGCTGAGGAGGTCGCATTTCGAGAGGCGGGCAGCGGTCGCCGCGTGTTCGGCATCCGCTCCGGTCACGGCAGCGAGTTCGCGCGCCAGCGTTTCGAGGCGGCGGGTTTTGTCGGCGAGTGAGCCGAGTTTGTCCTGGTAGGTGACGGCTTCGAGGCGCGGCAGGTAGTCGGCCAGGCGGTGTTTGAGGTCTTGTTGCCAGAAGAATTCGGCGTCGGCGAAGCGCGGGCGGATGACTTTTTCGTTGCCTTTGCGCACGGTGGCGGGGTCTTGGCTTTCGAGGTTCGCGATAGCGATGAAATGCGGCTGGATTTTGCCGCAGGCGCCGACGACGGCGCAGGTTTTCTGGTTGTCCTGCATGGTGGTGATGAGGACTTCTTGCGGGACGGCGAGGTAGCGTTCGTCGAAGCTGCCGCTGATGGCGACCGGCCATTCGGTGAGGCTGGCGTTCTCTATCAGCAGGGCTTCGGGCAGGATGGCGCGCCCGCCGAGCGCGGCGGCTTCTTTTTCGACCTGCTCGCGGATGCGCGCCATGCGTTCAGCGTGGCTGGCGATGACGTGCGCGGCGCGCAGGTCGGCTTCGTAGCTCGCGGCACTCTGGATGCTGACGGGTTCGGGGTGGTGGACGCGGTGGCCGAGGGTGTCGCGTCCGGCGCGCACGCCGAAGTAGTCAAGCGGCAGGATGCGTTCGTCAGCGAGCGCCACGAGGGTCAGCACGGGGCGGACGAAGCTTTGTTCGTTGTCGCCCCAGCGCATTCTTTTGGCGATGGGCAGGTTGTCGCAGACGTAGCGGAAGAGTTCGGGCAGCAGGGTTTCCAGCGTTTGTCCCGTTTGTTCACCGTGGTAGGTCAGCCAGGCGCCTTTGCCGGTTTCTTCGACGCCGAGGTCGCTTGCTTCGACGCCGCAGCTTGCCGCGAAGCCGAGTGCGGCTTTTGTCCAGTTGCCGTCTTTGTCTTTGGCGGCGGCCAGCGACGGGCCTTTGCGCTCGATTTTCTGGTCGGGCTGTTTTTCCGCGAGGTCGTGGATGCGCCAGGCGAGGCGGCGCGGGGTGGCGAATGTGTCAATGTTGCCGTGGGCGAGGGCGGCGTCGCTGAGTGCTTGGGTCCACAGGTCGCGTCCGGCGGTGGCGAGGGCGGTGACGGCTTTGGTCGGCAGTTCTTCGACGCCGATTTCAATCAGCAGGGTGGTGGTCATGCGGCGGCTCCTTGGTTGCGGCAGAGTGGGAAGCCGAGGGCTTCGCGTTCTTTGTAATAGGCTTCGGCGGCGGCTTTGGAGAGTGCACGCACGCGCAGGATGTAGCGCTGGCGTTCGGTGACGGAGATGGCGCGGCGCGCGTCAAGCAGGTTGAAGGTGTGCGAGGCTTTCAGCGCCTGTTCGTAGGCAGGCAGCGGCAGGCCAAGTTCGGCGAGTTTGTGTGCCATTTTTTCGGCGGCGTCGAATTGGGCGAGCAGATCGGCCACGTCGGCGTGTTCGAAGTTGTAGGCGGATTGTTCGCGTTCGTTTTGCTGGTACACGTCGCCGTAGCGCACGATGCCTTGCGGGGTTTCGGTCCAGACGAGGTCATAGACGCTGTCCACGTCTTGCAGGTACATGGCGATGCGTTCGAGGCCGTAGGTGAGTTCGCCCATCACCGGTTTGCATTCGAGGCCGCCCGCCTGCTGGAAGTAGGTGAATTGCGAGATTTCCATGCCGTTCACCCACACTTCCCAGCCAAGACCCCAGGCGCCGAGGGTCGGCGATTCCCAGTTGTCTTCGACGAAACGCATGTCATGGATGGCGGGGTCGATGCCGATGGCGCGCATGGAAGCGAGGTAGAGGTCCTGGAAGCGCGGTGGCGAGGGTTTCATCACGACCTGGAACTGGTAGTAGCGTTGCAGGCGGTTAGGGTTGTCGCCGTAGCGGCCGTCGGTGGGGCGGCGCGAGGGCTGGACGTAGGCGGCATTCCACGGTTCCGGGCCGACGGCGCGCAGGAAGGTGGCGGTGTGGAAGGTGCCCGCACCGACTTCCATGTCGTAGGGTTGGAGGAGGACGCAGCCCTGCTCTGCCCAAAAGCGTTGCAGGGTGAGGATCATGTTTTGGAAGTTGAGTGCTTCGGCCATGTGGGTTTCCGGTGGTCAAAAATGAGGGGGTATTGTAATACCAATCCCGGCAATCACGCGGGGCAGGCGGCAGCGCCGCTGAGGCGCGCCGATACCGCCAAAGGATATGCCGGGACGGGGCTTGGCAGATGCCAAAATGCCGCCAAGCGGCGTAAATATTGGATTTCGTCGAGACGTTGCCTGCAACGTCTCAAAAGGACAAAAAACGCGCCGCTTTCCCGCTTGGCGGTTTTTCTCCCAAAACGCAAAAGCAGACTACGCCTGCTGGCTCGCCAAGTGTCTCCGTCACGCTCCATCTTTCAGGAAGGCCTCGTCGCTGAGGATGCGCAGCGGCGCGATGTCGCTGTCGCCGGTGATGATGCGTGTCGGGTCGCTTCTGAGGCAGCAACCGCCGTAGTGGCCGCCGACGGTGAAGGTGCATATTTGCAGGTAGTTATCGCCCACTTGCGGCAGGCACCACAGTTGCTGGTAGATGTGTTCTTGTGCGCCGAATTTGCCGGCGGTGGCGTCCAGTTCGTCGGTGCCAATCAGGGTAACGTTGTCGCCGCAGCGGCCGCCGATGGGTTTTTTCGCATAGCCTTCGCTGGCAAGTTCCGGGGTGAGGTGGTAGTCAGCATCGAGCAGGTAGCGGTGTTTGGGGAAGAGTTCCCACAATACGGGCAGGATGGCTTTGTTGCTGGGAATTGCCGTCCACAGCGGTTCGTACACCAGCACTTCCGGACGCAGCAGCACGTCAATAAGGCGCACGGTGTCGCCGGGGTAGCCGGTGCGGATGGGCGGGGCAACTTCGCGGCCATCCGCGTCTTCGCGCAGTTGTTCCAGCACGGTTTCCCAGGCCCAGGTTTTCCACACGGAGAGGATTTGCTGGTCGTCGTCGTCAAGCAGGCGGCCCCGGCTGTCCCAGTGCAGCCCTTCGGTGCCGTACACGGTTTTGGTGCGGATGCCCGCGCTCTCGAGCGCGCTTTGCATGAAGCGGGCGTGGTAGGTTTCTTCGCTGTCGTGGTCTTGCAGGATGTGCACCAGCGGTGCGTGGTCGCGGTGTTTCCAGCAGTCGGTGAGCGCGTTTTTCAGGCCCCGGCCGGGATCTGTGCCTGTGTGCAGGCCGCCCGCTGCCGCCCAGCGCGCGAGGATGGCGCCCGTTTCGGCGTGACAGGAGGCGGAATCGGCGTTGTATTCGTAGGATTTGAGGCCACGTGCGTCGAGGCAGAAGTCCAGCCGTCCGGTGATGGTCTGGTGACGGCGGTTTTGCCATGACAAGCGCAGGCGCGGCCAGAGCAGGCGCGGGATGTTGAAGTTTTGCAACAGGCGGTCGTCTTTGAGGACGCGGTCGGTGGCGTGCAGGTACATCAGGTGCACTTCGTTGGTGGCGCGGATGAGTTCGTGCTGGGCGCTTTCCGAGAGGGTGTAGTAGCGGTAGGGATCGCCGCTGGTCAGTTGTTGTCCGCCCATCGCGGCGACAAAGGCGCCTTCGAGCGGGTCGGCCTCATTCAGCCACGGCTGCGTGAACTGGCCATGCTCCGGCAGGCGGGCACTGCGGATGGTGAGCAGTGCCGGCGGCGGCACGGGCTGCGCCAGGCTGTGTGCGGGGTCGGCGGTCTGTATCATCCAGCCGAGGATGTCCGTGTCGGTGAAGGTGTCGTGCAGGGTGTGGCCGCCTGATGCGTCCACGGTCATCATCAGCTCGCGTGTCCACTGCTGGCCGCGCGGCAGGCGGGAATGGATGACGTTCTGCTCGGCGATGCGGATGCGGTCGGGCAATACCTCGGTGATGATGGCGACGTGGCCGGTGCGCTCGAATTCGCCGCCTTCGTCCCAAATCAGCAGTGCCCCCGCTTCAGGCCGCTTGCGGCTGCCGTTGGCATAGGCTTGCAGCGGCAGCAGGGCGTCGTTGACCACCTGGCGCAGGAAACGCAGCGAGAAGATTTCGTAAGCCATGCCGACATCAGTGAAGACCATGCCGTGATTGAGGTAGAGGTAGCGGCGGGCGAACTCGACGCATTGCCATTTGTAGCCCATGTATTCGTCGCCGAGGTAACTGCGGTAGGCGGCATCGTCGGGAAACTCGCGCTCGTCGGCGCTGTCATAGTCGGAAGAATAGATGGCGATGCCGCCCGGCGCGTAACCAAGCAGGCTGCCGAAAGGGTCGTTGGTGTGGATGTTGGCGGATTTTTCAGGACTGGTTTCGGACATGGGAATGGGCTGTTGTCATAGAAGGGGCGCGATTGTACGCCTCTGCGCAAAGGGTGGCGCAGGAGGCAGAAATAACAAACCCCGCTACGCGGGGTTTTCTTCATTCTTGTTCCTGGTGCTGGGGCCAGCGGGTGGTGATGAGGTAGTAGGGCAGGGCGATCAAGAGGCCGGTGGCGAGGCCGGCGGCGTGCACCCAGTCTGCCATGCCGCCGATGAGGTGGACGAAGCCCGCCAGCATGAAGACGACGCTGGCGTAGAACAGCCCCGGTTTGACGACGGCACGGTAGGCGGCAATCTGGTAGCCGCGCAGCCAGACGTAGCCGATGAGCGCGAAGCAGACGCCGGAGAGGCCGCCGAAGTAGCTGCCGTAGAAGTAGCCGCCAGTGGTGTTGCCGATGACGGCGGCAAGGAGGAAGAGCAGGATGAGGCGCAGCGGACCTTCGCGCGTTTCGATCAGGCCGCCGAGGGTCAGCCACCACAGGGCGTTGAACAGGAAGTGGGTGACGAGTGAATCGAAGGATTTGAAATGCAGAAAGGCGGGGGTGATGGTGCGCCACCATTGGCCGGCAGCGATGTCGTGCGCCGACCAGCGCAACCAGTTGGTCAGGTTGTTGGTGCCGACCCAGGTGGAGAGGGTCACGACAAGGCTCAGGATGAGTACCGTCCATGTGACCCAGCCGGCCTGCATCAGCACTGGGGAATGTTCTTCGGGGTAGTGGCGTCTGTACACGTATATCGTCCTTACAGTTGCAGTTGCTTAGTTAGCGCTATTTATTAGGGATTTTTCGCTATCGTAGCAGATTCATTACTAAAGCAACACAGAGAACGTATCAAAAAAGCGACAACTATGCGGTTTTGTTGTACGTTTGCCATTTCCCGCCGGCACAGGGCGGGCATCACCCGCCCCAAACCGTTTCAGCCCAGCCTGCGGATACCGACAGCGTCGCGGATTTCGTCCAGGAACGGACGCGCGTGTTTGCGGGCTTTCGCCGCGCCGGCCTGCAAGATGTCTTCGATGCGTGCCGGATTGGCGGTGAGTTCGCGGAAGCGTTCGCGCGGCTCGCTGAGTTCGGCGTTGATGCGCTCAAACAAGGCCTGTTTCGCTTCGCCCCAGCCGATACCGGCGGCGTAGCGTGCGCGCATTTCAGCTTGTTCGGCTTCATTGGCAAAGGCGCGGTAGATTTCAAAGATGGTGGATTCGTCGGGGTTTTTCGGCTCGCCTGGCTCCTGCGAGTTGGTGACGATTTTCATGATTTGCTTGCGTAGCGCTTTTTCTTCTTCAAAAAGGGCAATGGTGTTGCCGTAGCTTTTACTCATCTTGCGTCCGTCGAGACCGGTGAGGAGGGCAACGTCTTCGTCCACCACCGCTTCCGGCAGGACAAACAGCTCGCGGTAGCGGTGGTTGAAGCGCCCGGCGATGTCGCGCGCCATTTCGACGTGCTGAATCTGGTCGCGCCCGACCGGGATATGGGTGGCGTTGAACATCAGAATATCGGCGGCCATCAGCACCGGATAGGAAAACAGTCCCATGGAGACGCCGTGGTCGGGGTCGTTGTTGCCCTCGGCGACGTTGGCATCCACCGCCGCTTTGTAGGCGTGGGCGCGGTTCATCAGGCCCTTGGCGCAGACGCAGTTGAAGATCCAGGTGAGTTCGGGGATTTCCGGGATGTCAGATTGGCGGTAGAAGGTGATGCGTTCCGGATCAAGACCGCAGGCGAGCCAGGTAGCGGCGACGGCGAGGGTGGAACGGTGGATTTGTTCGGGGTCGTGGCATTTGATGATGCCGTGGTAATCGGCGAGGAAGAGGAAGGATTCTTCGCCGCTGGCCTGACTGGCAGCGATGGCGGGGCGGACGGCGCCGACGTAGTTGCCTAGATGCGGGATGCCGGTGGTGGTGATGCCGGTGAGAACGCGGGTGTGGCTCATGCGAGATTCCTTAAATGATCTGAAAAACGGGGCGGGATTATATCGCCGGACGGCAAAATAACGCCGCCTTTATCGCCATTTGGCACGTTTTTCGCTATGATTTTCACGATAAACAAATGTTCATTTTTAGGAACCGCCATGTGGAAAAAATTGAAAAAATGGTTTCGCCGCGCGCCGCAGCCGGTGGTTGCACAAGTGCCGGTGGCGGGTCTGGCCTACTACCGCGCCGAAGATCTGGCGACGCTGATGCACCGGGGTGACCTGCTCGATTTGCGCCACGAGCCGGATAACGAGCACGATGATCACGCCATCATGATCTTCTGGCACAACAACAAAATCGGCTACGTTCCCGGCGAATATGCGCGTGAACTGAACAACCTGCTCGGCGACTGCGACCGCCTCTGCGGCAAAATCGTCACTATCGATCCGGAAAGCGAAGAGCGTCGCTGGGTCAAATTCAACATCTACCCGCAACGCAAGCGGCGCTGGCGCTGATGCAGCAGCTTTTCCCCGCCCGTATCGCCGCCGACCGCGCTGCCTGGCTTGATCTCTTGCAACGCGAAGGCATCCGGGGCGAAGCCAATCTTGATGCCGTGTATGGCATATACAGCGACGATGGCGCCTTGATTGCCACCGGTGCCTGCTACCGCAACATTCTGAAATGTATCGCTATTGATCACGAGCACCAGGGCGGCAGCCTCTTCAACGAACTGATGAGCGGCCTGATGCGCGACGTTTTCGCGTGTGGCCACCGCGCCTGCTACGTCTATACCAAAGCCGATGCCCGTGACGCCTTCCGTCACCTCGGCTTCTGCGACATCGCCCATGTGGACGACACCCTCTACTTCCTCGAAAACGCCGTGCGCGGCCTGCCGCATTACCTGCAAGCGCTGCGCGGGCAGTACGTGGCGGGCAGCCGCATCGCCGCCATCGTCATGAACGCCAATCCCTTCACCAACGGTCACCGCTACCTCGTGGAAAAAGCGGCGCGGGAAAACGACGTGGTGCACCTTTTCGTGCTGAGTGAAGACCTGTCGCAATTTCCCGGCGCGGTACGCCTCGCGCTGGTCAAGGCGGGCACGGCGGATCTTGCTAACGTCCACGTCCACCCGACCGGCGACTACATCATCTCGGCGGCGACCTTTCCCGCCTACTTCCTGCGCGAAGACGCGAACGTGACGGAAATCCAGGCGCGGCTGGATGCCCGCATCTTTAAAGAGCACATCGCCCCCGCGCTTGGCATCACGAAACGCTACGTCGGCAGCGAGCCGCTCAGTCCCGCGACCGCTATCTATAACGCCGCGCTGCAACGCGAATTTGCCGGGCAGCCGGTGCTCGTCATCGTCGAACGGCAGCAGGCGGACGGCGATGTCATCAGCGCCTCGCGTGTACGCCGCCTGCTAGCCGCGGGCGACATGGAAGCTATCCGTCCGCTGGTACCGCCGACCACCTTTCGCTATCTGATAAACGGCGAGCTGCCGTAACGTTTGCAATAAAAAAACCGCCCTGGGCGGTTTTTTTATGACGGGCAGCCGCCAAGCGACGTAAATACTGGGTCTGCCAAGCGGCGTAAAACCGGCGTGTTCAGCGCAGTAAATACCCCAGCACCCCGGAAGACACCACCCCCACCAGTACCGTTGGCAGCATGGCAAAGCGGCTGGCAGCGAGTACGGTCAAGAGAATGGCGATGACCTCCTGCGGTTTGTCGGAGACGAAATACGGCGCAATCACCGCAATCAACACACAGCCCGGCGCCGCTTCCATCACCGCCGTCGCCCGCTTGCTCAACGTGCGCTTGCGCAGGGCGAAAAAGCCGATGAGACGGGTGGAATACGTCGCCGTCAGCATGGCGAGGAAGAGCAGAAAAGAATCGAGCGCAATCATGCCGCCTCCGCTTCCGCATTCATCAGCCAGGCGGTAGCAAGCCCCACCACCGCACCCGCCGGCACATACCACGCACCGCCGAACACGCGATACACCACAGCGGCGACAATCAGGCTCACCAGCCACGGCAGGGCAGGCCTGACCCCGCGCCACATACCGCGAATCAGCACCAGAAACACCGCCGGAAAGGCCATGCCGAAGCCCCAGGCGGCGATATCGCCCAGTTTCGGCCCCAGCGCCGCACCGCAGGCGGCAAACGAAATCCAGGTCGTGTAGAGGATGAAGCACACCCCGGCGTAATAAGGCAGGTTGAATGCTGCCGATAGCCCCAGCGCCCGTCGCTTCCGCGCCTCCGCCATGCCCATCGCCCAGCTTTCGTCGCACATGAAAAACAGCGCCGGCAGGATTTTTTTCATCGGCAGATGGCGCAGATAGGGTGCCAGCGCCGCCCCCATCAGGATGTGGCGGGAATTAATCATCAGCGTCATCCCGGCAATCAGGGCGATCGGCAGCGGATGTACCCACGCGTTGACGGCGGCGAACTCCGAACCGCCGGCGAAATTCATGCCGGTCATCAAGAGCATTTCCAGCCAGCTCATGCCCTTCTGCCCACCCTGCATGCCAAGAATCAGGGCAAACGGCAAGAGGCCGATGAGCAGCGGCCCGCTTTCGCGGATGCCACGGACAAATTCCGCGCGAGTCGTAGGGGATAAAGCGTGCAAAGCGGCCTCCGGATAGCAGAAAAGCCGCGTATTGTATGGTTCAGTGGAGAATATGGGCAAACGCGTTCAGCAGCATCTGCACGGAAATACAGATGAGCACCATCCCCATCAGCCGCTCCATCGCTTTCAGGCCGCGATTGCCGAAGACACGGTACAAAAACGGTGAAGAAAGCAGAATCAGCGCCGATGCCGCCCAAGCGAGCAGCAGCGCCGGCAGGGTGTGGCGCCACAAATCCCCCTGACCCGCGCGCAGCATCAGGGTGGCGAGCAGCGATGGTCCGGCGAGAAGGGGTACGGCCAGCGGCACAATCAGCGGCTCGCCGTCTGTATCGTCATCACCCATGACCGAGCTGCCGCGCAACGGGAAAATCATGCGGATGGCGATAATCATCAGCACCAGCCCGCCGGCGATTGCTACGGCTTCGCGGGAAACCCCGATGGCGCGCAACATCGACGGACCCGCGAGGAGAAAAATCAGCATCACCGCGAGCGCGATCAAGAGTTCGCGCAGGATGATACGCCGCCGCCGTTCTTCCTTGACCGGGGAGAGGACAACGAGGAACACCGGCACGTTTCCGAGCGGGTCCATGATGAGAAACAGGGTAATCGCCGTGGCAAAGATGGTTTCCATAATGACCTCAAAAAGGGAGAAAGGGGCGGCATCTTAGCGGGCAAGATGACGACAATCCACAGGGGATAAAATTGTGGATAACTCTGTGTACAACCTGCGGATAACGGCGAAAAAGCCAATGCTGACCATGACTTGCAGCCGCCGCTGTCGTGGTGGATAGAAAATAAAAACACCATTAAAAACATATGGCTGCGCTAACCTGTCTGTTCTGTAAACGTTTTTTCCGGTTGCAAAAATGCCATCCCGCATCAGCGCTGGCATTGTGCATAACTTGTGTACAAAACCGCAGCACGCGTGCAGAAAAAGCGGCCACAAAAAATCCTGGAGTAACCACAGATAACCACAAAAGAACACGTCATTCTGTCGATGGTAAAATCATGAATAACAGAATGTTAGTGGAATTGCTCAACCAGTCTTCAAAAAATATCGACCAAAACAGCTACGAAATTATGTGCACAATCATGTAATTGCCACAGAAATCCACGAAATATCTTACTCTTTCCCCATCTTGCTGCTACATTAGCCCCAGCGTTGTCACGCACGGCGCGGCAGCGTTTTCCTGACTCTCACAATAGAAGGCAACATCATGAAATCTCTACGCAAAATGACCACGCTGGCGGCGGCAACCCTCCTCGCCTGTGCTTCCAGCTCTGCCTGGGCGGACGGTATCGGTGCGTCCCTGCTCACCCAGCAGCACCCGTTTTATATTGAGCTTGCCGATGCGATGAAGGCGGAAGCCAAGGCGCAGAACGTGCCGCTGGAAGTCGCCATCGCCAACCAGGATCTCAGCAAGCAGCTCGCCGATATTGAAGATATGATCGTCAAGGGCGTGGACGTGCTGGTCGTCTCGCCGGTGGACAGCAAGGGTGTACTGCCCGCCATTCAGAAGGCGCAGAAGGCAGGCATCAAGGTCATCACCGTTGACGTGCCCGCCGAAGGGGTAGAAGTGCTTTCCTACGTCGGCACCGACAACTACAAGGGTGGCGAGAAAGCGGGCGAATTGATGGCGCAGGTGCTGAACAACAAGGGCGAAGTCGCCATCATCAATTACCCGACGGTGCAATCGGTGGTCTCGCGTATTGACGGCTTCAAGAAAGCGCTGGAAGGCCATCCTGAGGTGAAAATTGTCGCCGAACAGACCGGCATCACCCGCGCTGAAGCGCTGGCTGCCGCGCAGAACATGTTGCAGGCCAACCCCGATATTGACGGCATCTTCGGCTTTGGTGACGACGCCGCGCTGGCCGCTGCGGTCGCGGTGAAATCCGCCGGATTGCAGGACAAAGTCAAAGTCATCGGTTTTGACGGCATGCAAGAAGCGCGCGACGCGGTTGATAACGACCCGATTATGGTCGGCGTCATCCGCCAATATCCCGACCAGATGGGCAAGAAAGCGGTAGAAACGGCAGTCGCCGTCATGAAGGGCGAAACCGTTCCGGCGCAGCAGCCGATCGAACCGGGTGTGTACACCGGCAAAGCGCAGTAATGCCATGACAGCGGCAGCGCCTGCCCTTTTGAATTTGCGCGACATCAGCAAAAGCTTCACCGGCGTTGCCGCGCTCAGGGGCATCAACCTCACCATCCACGCCGGGCAGGTACACACTCTGCTCGGCGAGAATGGTGCGGGCAAATCCACCCTCATCAAAATCTTAGCCGGTGTGCATCAGGCCGACAGCGGCACGATGCTGCTGGACGGCACACCATACCGCCCCGCCAACCCACGGCAAGCGGCAGCACGCGGTATCGCCGTGGTCTTTCAGGAACTCAGCCTGTGCAACAACCTGACCGTGGCGGAAAACATCCTCGCCACCCGAGAACCGGCGCGCTACGGCATCATCAACCGCAAAGCGCTGTACCGCCGCGCCCGTGAACTGGTGCAAGGCCTCAACCTGCCGATAGACGTGGAAGCGCGCGTTGCCGACCTTTCCATCGCGCAGCGGCAGCTGGTGGAAATCGCCAAAGGTCTCAGTCACGACGCCCGCGTCATCATCCTTGACGAACCGACTTCCTCACTTTCCGACGCCGAAGCGGAAATCCTCTTCGCCATCATTGCCCGCCTCAAAGCGGCAGGGAAAGCCGTCATCTACATCTCGCACCGCATGGAAGAAATCATGCGCCTCTCCGACGCCATCACCGTGATGCGCGACGGCGAATACATCGCCACCCTGCCGCGCGAAAAAACCACGGTGGACGAACTTATCCGCCTCATGGTCGGACGGCGGATGGAACAAATGTACCCGCCGCGTCTGCCGCAGACACCTGCCACAGACGGCGTCCCGCCCGCGCTGGAAGTGCAGCATTTCAGCCATGCCCACGCCTTCCGCGACATCAACTTCGCTGTGCATCCCGGCGAAATCCTCGGCTTCTTCGGCCTCGTCGGCGCAGGCCGTTCCGAAGTGATGAACGCCATCTTCGGCATGCTGCCCGCGAGCGGCACCATCCGCCTCGATGACGAAACCGTGCACATCAAGAACCCGGTAGAAGCCATCCACTACGGCATTGGCTTCGTCACCGAAAACCGCAAAGAACAGGGGCTTGTCCTCAGCCACCCCGTCCGCAGCAACATCAGCATGGCGGCGCTGAAACGCTTTGCCGCCCGCCTCGGCTTCCTGCGCCTTGCCGCTGAAAAACAGGCGGCACAAGGTGAAGTCACCAGGCTTGCCATCCGTACCGCTTCGCTCGAAGCGGCAGCGGCAACCCTATCCGGCGGTAACCAGCAAAAAATCGTCCTCGCCAAATGGCTCGGCACCTACCCGCACGTCCTCATCCTCGACGAACCGACGCGCGGCGTGGACGTCGGCGCGAAATACGAAATCTACCGCATCATCCGCCAGCTCGCCGCCGAAGGCACCGCCATCCTCCTCATCTCCTCCGAACTGCCCGAACTCACCGGCCTTGCCGACCGCATCATCGTCATGCACGAAGGCACACAAAGCGCCACCCTCGCCCAGGCCGACTTCAACCCGCAAACCATCATGGCCGCCGCCACAGGACAACTCCATGTCAGCCCCAGCCCTTAACCCCACCCTGCACCGCCTGATGCGCCAATATGGCGGCATCATCATCGCCCTCATTGTCCTCTGCACCGTCTTCGCCCTCAGCAACAGCCGCTTCCTGACGCTGGCGAACTTCATGAACATCTTCCAGCAAGTCGCCGTCGTCGCCATCGCCGCCTTCGGCATGACCTGGGTCATCCTTCTCGGCGAAATCGACCTCTCCGTTGGCTCCATCATCGCCGTCGCCGGCATGGTCGGCGCCCAAGCCCTTGCCCTCGGCAGCGGCTTCCCGCTCGCTCTGCTCCTCACCATCACCGCCGGTGCCCTGCTTGGCGCCATAAACGGCATCCTCACCGCCCGCCTCCTCCTGCCATCCTTCATCGTGACAGTAGCCACCATGAGCATCTATCGCGGCCTCGTCAGCCTGCCCACCGGCGGTGCCCCGGCGATGATCAGCGACAGCAACTGGCAGGCAATCGGTGCCAGCAGCTTCCTCGGCCTGCCGCTCATCATCTGGATACTGCTCATCCTCTTTCTCGCCAACCACATCGCCCTCTCCATGACCGTCTTCGGGCGGCAGACCTACCTCACCGGCGGCAACCGCGAAGCCGCGCTCTACTCCGGCATCCGCGTCAACCGCATCAAAATCATCATCTTCACCCTATCCGGCATCATGTCCGCCATCGCCGGTATCCTCCTCTCCTCGCGCCTTTACTCCGCGCAGACCAACGCCGGCCTCAGCTACGAACTCGACGCTATCGCTGCCGCCGTTCTCGGTGGCACCAGCCTCTCCGGCGGCGTCGGCACCATGCCTGGCACCCTCATCGGCGCGCTCATCATCGGCGTCCTCAACAACGGCATGAACATGCTCTCCGTGCCCTACTTCTACCAGCTCATCGTCAAAGGCGCGGTCATCCTCGTCGCCGTCTGGCTGGACGTGCGCGCCAAACAACGCAAGGACTAACCCATGACCACAAAAATCCTCACCATCGGCGAAATCCTCGTCGAAATCGTCGCGACAACCAAAGGCGACGGCTTCCTCGAAGCCCAGCCGCTCACTGGCCCCTATCCCTCCGGCGCGCCCGCCATCTTCATCGATCAGGTCGGCAAACTTGGCGCCGCCTGCGCCATCATCTCACGCGTCGGCGATGACGACTTCGGTACCCTCAACCTGCGCCGCCTCGTTGCAGACGGCGTTGACACCAACGGCATCGCCATCGCGCCCGGCGAAAGCACCGGCAGCGCCTTCGTCCGCTACCGCGAAGACGGCAGCCGTCGCTTCGTCTTCAACATCGCGCACAGCGCTTGTGGCCGCCTCGAAAAAACCCAGGCCGCCGCTGATCTTATCAACGAATGCAGCCACCTGCACCTCATGGGCAGCGCCCTGGCCGCCCCCGGCATGCGCGATCTCGCCCTCGACGCCCTGCACACCATCAAAGCGCGCGGCGGCAGCATATCGTTTGACCCCAACCTGCGCCGCGAACTGCTCGACGCCCCCGGCCTGCATGAAGCCCTGCAACAAACCCTGGCGCACACCGACATCTTCCTGCCTTCCGGCGACGAGCTCTATCTTTTCACCCGCGCACAAAACGAAGAAGAAGCGATAGCCGAACTGCTGGCGCGCGGCATCGCGGAAATCATCCTCAAACGCGGTGCGGCGGGCGCGAGCCATTACAGCCAGGCAGGCCGCGTGGACATCGCCGCACATAACGTGACAGAGACCGACCCGACCGGTGCCGGCGACAGCTTCGGCGGTGCCTACATCGCGCTCCGCAAAAATGGCGCAGACGTCAGCACCGCCCTGCGCTACGCCAACGCCGCCGGCGCTCGCGCCGTGACCCGCGTCGGGCCGATGGAAGGTACCTCGAGCAAAGCCGAACTGGATGCCCTGCTGGCGGAAGGGAAACGCTAACGGCAAGAAGCATGGCTCCGCCTGATGCGTGTCGATGACGACGGCGTTCGGGCATAAAAAATCCCCGCCTGAGCGGGGATTTTTGGGTGTAATGGACAAAATAGGTGTTAAAAATCGCTGTAGCCCTTACGCTGCAAGGCTTTACAAGAGGTCAAAACCTTTGAACACAAAAAATGCTTT
>ERZ772772.278-NODE-278-length-31460-cov-10.177456_pt1 | contig 31460 bp, 20 predicted proteins | sample MGYA00511484_ERZ772772 | MGnify/ENA primary metagenome ERZ772772 (study PRJEB29015, sample SAMEA2737913) | human oral metagenome | biome: human oral; feature: human-associated habitat; material: dental | place: China | collected 2088 ... | reverse complement strand
TGAGCCGCATGGCGAAGGAGATCTGGGACGAGAGCCGCGGCGAACGCCTCACTCCACGCGAGATGGACGTCCTCGGCTGCATCGCGAAGGGCTTTTCCAATCAGGACATCGGCAAAGCGCTGGGGCTGAGCGAAAAGACGGTTAAGAATCATTTGACCAGCATCTTTCACAAACTCAAGGTCAACGACCGCACGCAGGCGCTTGTCTATGTGCTCAAAAATAAAATTGTCACGTTGGAATAATAGGAAGAAGCGGCGTACATCCGTAAAATGATGTACGCCGCTCTTTTTATGTATGATTGAAAAAATATATCATTTGTTGCCCCGAAGGGAACGTGCTATAATATTCCGCATAAGAGGTGAAATTTATGCTGGAAGTCATTGAAGGGCTGATGATTCCGTTCGTTGGGACGACGCTCGGTGCGGGCTGCGTGTTCTTTCTGAAGGACGCGCTGAACCGCAGTGTGCAGCGCGGGCTGACCGGGTTCGCCGCAGGCATTATGGTCGCGGCGTCAATCTGGAGCCTTTTGATCCCGGCGATGGAGGGTGCCGCCGATATGGGATCATTCGCCTTCATCCCGGCGGTTGCGGGATTCTGGGCGGGGACGCTCTTCCTCCTGCTGCTCGATCATATCATCCCGCATCTGCATATGAATGCGAAGAAAGCCGAGGGACCGCACAGCCGTCTCTCACGGACGACGATGCTCGTGCTTGCTGTGACTCTGCATAATATTCCCGAGGGTATGGCAGTCGGCGCCATCTATGCGGGTTGGCTGAGCGGGAGTGAGGGGATTACGCTCGGCGCAGCACTTGCGCTCTCGCTTGGCATTGCGCTCCAGAACTTTCCCGAAGGGGCGATTATCTCGATGCCTCTGCGTGCGGCAGGGATGGGAAAATGGCGCGCTTTCGGCGGCGGCGTCCTCTCCGGCGCGGTCGAGCCGATCGGCGGTGCGCTTACGATTCTTGCGACGGCGATTATCGTGCCGATACTGCCCTATGCACTTGCATTTGCGGCCGGCGCGATGCTCTATGTTGTCGTGGAGGAATTGATTCCGGAGATGAGCGAGGGCACGCATTCGGATGTCGGCGTCATTTCGTTCGCCGCGGGATTCTCACTCATGATGATGCTCGATGTAGCATTGGGATAATAAGCAGAAAAAGAGCCGCCGGACTAATGCCGGCGGCTCTTTTTCCTGGAAAGGGATGCCGCAGATCAGGAAAACCTGCGGCTTGAGAAATGGGATGTAAGGGTATTTGCCTTACAAGAGGAACGCAGGGAAACGTTCCTATAAGAGGGATGATCAACGGGGGAAAATGTCGGGGAGGACGTTTCGCGGTTCCCGTTGACAATTTGTATTATAGCACATTTTTTTTGAAAATTGTGTGACCCGAGTCACATAATACAAAATAAGAATGAAATTCAGTAAAAACTTTTGCGTTCTATATGGTTTTCAGATGTCTTTAAAAAATATCGGAAAAGACACGGATAATCGCTCCGGGGAGGCGGCTCCTGCATTGCTTTTTCCCATGAAAAATCGTATAATGACAGATAAGAGTTATCAGGGAGAATGCGGGGAAGATCGTGTATTCGGGGGGTTGCTCGGGTTGTTTGGTGATGAGGAGGAATATTCATGCGTGATTACTTAAGAATTGCCCAGGTTATTGGTCGTGAGATCATCGACTCGCGCGGCAATCCGACGGTCGAAGCGGAGGTCGTTCTCGAAGACGGTTCGATCGGCCGCGGCGCATCTCCCTCGGGGGCATCGACGGGGGAGTTCGAAGCACTCGAGCTGCGTGACGGCGACAAGGCGAAATTCGGCGGCAAAGGAGTTTCCAAGGCTGTCAAGAATGTAAATGAAAAGATCGCTCCCGCGCTTGCGGGCCTCGAGGCATGTGATATCTACGCGGTCGATCAGGCGATGTTCGATCTGGACGGCACGAAGGACAAGTCCAAGCTCGGTGCGAATGCGATCCTTGCTGTTTCGATTGCGGCATCGGATGCGGCGGCGAAGTCTGAGGATATCCCTCTCTATCGCTTCTTCGGCGGCCTTCAGGCAAACGTTCTGCCCGTGCCGATGATGAACATCCTCAACGGCGGCGCGCACGCAACGAACTCCGTGGATACGCAGGAGTTCATGGTTATGCCGGCGGGTGCTCCCACGTTTCGTGAGGCGCTGCGCTGGTCGACGGAGGTGTTTCACGCTCTGCAGGCGCTCCTCAAGAAGGAAGGAAAGACGACGGCGGTCGGCGATGAGGGCGGATTTGCTCCGGATCTGGACTCCGATGAAGATACGATCGAGCATATCCTCAAGGCGATCGAGAATGCCGGCTACAAGCCCGGTACGGATTTCGTTCTCGCAATGGATGCGGCCTCGTCTGAGTGGAAGGACCGCGAGAAGGGCAAAGGCTTCTATCATCAGCCGAAGTCCGGCAAGAAATTTACGTCGGATGATCTCATCAAGCATTGGGAGTCGCTTATCAACCAGTTCCCGATTTACTCCATCGAGGATGGTCTCGATGAGGAGGACTGGGACGGCTGGAAGGCGATGACGAAAGCGCTCGGGCACAAAGTTCAGCTCGTCGGCGATGATCTCTTCGTCACGAATACGGAGCGCCTGAAGAAGGGCATCGAGCTCGGCGCGGGCAACTCCATTCTTATCAAGCTCAACCAGATCGGCTCCGTCTCCGAGACGCTCGAGGCGATCAAGATGGCGCACAAGGCAGGCTACACGGCGGTTACGTCACATCGCTCGGGCGAGACGGAGGACACGACGATTGCCGATCTCGCGGTCGCGCTCAATACGGGACAGATCAAGACGGGCGCACCGTCGCGTTCCGAGCGCGTGGCAAAGTACAACCAGCTCCTGCGCATTGAGGAAGAGCTCGGCAGCAGCGCAGTCTATCCGGGCAAGCGCGCATTCAACTTCACAAAGTAATATCTTTCGTTTCGGATAGAAAAATCCCCCGCTGCTGCGGGGGATTTTTCTATCCGAGGACGCCGGTGTCACTCAGAGGACCTCCACGATCTCCGTTGCGCTCTTGCGCTGCGGATGACGCGGAGAGGGGAGCCCCTTCTCGGTCGGGTAGCCGACGGGGAAGAGCGCGATGAGATCATAGTCCGCCATTGCGGGGAATGCTTTCTTCAGCTTCAGTGCGTCGAAGTGTCCGACCCATGTCGAGCGGAGGCCCTCGTTGTGGATGGCGAGCATGATGTGCGTCGCGACGATGGAGGCGTCGACATCGGCGAAGTTGCGTTCATCATAGGAGCGCACCCATGCTTCATTTGCTTTTCCTCCGACGACGAGAAAGACGCCGGCACCGAAGGTATAGTTCGTTGCCTCCGCGAGTTTTGCACGGGCGGCGGGGCTCTGGATCGCCCAGACCTTAAACGGTTGTTTGTTGACGGCCGTCGGCGCAAGGCGTGCTGCTTCGAAGATGCGGCCTAAGACATCGTGCGGAATCTCCCGATCTGAAAGCGCGCGGCAGGAGAAACGATCACGAATGAGCTCATTGAATTCCATAATACTTCCTCCTTCATTTACTCATTCATTACTGATATTAGTATATCACATATGGCAAGAGGAATATGTTTCCGCAGAACGGGAAATCACGGATATGAAGTTCATTTTACCAGTGATTCCTTAAGAAAGATGTGCTATGATAACAAACAATATCATGGAGAATGAGGTGGATGATGCGAAAGAAATTATGTGTGGTACTTGCCGCGCTTACCATAACAACGGGAATTTTTTTCCCGCCCGCGCGTGCGGAGGCGATTGACGCGTGGGGGATTGCGGCGCAGGCGCTCGGTGTCCTCGGTGCATATCACTCCGCACTCGGCGCAGTGCTCGCGCTCGGCAATGATGTGAACGCGCAGGTGCAGAGCGAGCGGCAGGACATCGCAGAGAATGGGCGCACGCACAATGCACGCGACACCGCGCTGATCGACACCATCATGCAGCGGCTCGTGCGGGACGGCGACTATGTCCTCCGCGTAAACTCGCTGCCCTTTACATGGGCAGTGACAGACAGCTCCGTATTCAATGCTGCCTGCTATCCGACGGACTATGTGAGCATCAACCGCGGACTGATCCGCGGGCTCAATGGAAATGTGGACGAGCTTGCCGCGGTGCTCGGGCATGAGATGACGCACGGCATTCGCCAGCACAGCGCGCACAACTACGCAAAGGCGGCAGCGCAGTTCTACGGGCTCAGCTTTCTCAATATGGACGCAGGTCTGATGGACTGGAACAAGCTCAACGCACTCGTGGGGTACTCCGTTGCAAAAAATGTTACCCTGCCCTCAGAATATGAGGCCGACGAGGGGGGCTTCCGCATCATGACGAGTGCGGGCTTTAACCCCGGCGGCGGCGCAGCGGCGATGGCGCGCATGGGATACTACCTGACCTATGTGACGCAGGAACTCGCGGAGTATCAGGACCCGACGCAAAAAAATCTGCCGCAGGATGATTTTTCGGATCACCCGGCAACAGAGCGGCGCGAAGAAAAGCTCGCCGGCTTTATGACTGATTACAGCGCGGGCCATGTGACGGTTGCAGATCGAAAGACCATATGCATCGACGGGACGCCGCTCCTCACGGTGACGTGGACCGATGAGGAGTATGACAACAGTCCCGAGAACGCCTATCTCGCTGCGGGCGCGCTCGCGCGTGCCTTTCATGACTATGACTCCCCGGCGGAGTGGGGCCTCTCGGTCACGCGTGACGGCGGCGCTGTGCTCAACGGTGATCCGCGTGTGAATGAGCTGCTCGTGTATTTCCTCGCGAAGGAGAAAGCCGGCGCGCGCCTTGTGGAACTCGTGCATCATGCCTATGCGGGAGAGGCGCAGAGCGGGGCGCGGGAAAAGCTGCGCGCGGAGGAGAAAACACGCGCAGACGCGCGCGCAGCAGAGCGTGCGGCAGTTGAGAATGCCGATGCGAAGGCGATCAAGAAGATGCGTGAGAACAGCGACGCATACAGCGACTATGGCGACAGTGAACGAGCGCTCATGCTCATGGAGCGTGTCTTTGCCTCGCCGCATGACGAGAGCCGCGCGGTCAGCTATGTTATCCGTGCACGTGCCTATGCGGTCCGAGGGGATTGGACGCGGGCGCGGGCGGACGCAGACAAGGGGGTTGCCGAGGACCCGAAGGACGTCTACACATGGCTGAACCGGTCGGATGTGCTCCGCATGATGGGCGACCGCGATGGGGCGCTTGCCGACGCGATGAAGGCCATCGAAACGGATGCGAAGAATCCGTATGGCTATCTGATTGCGGCGGAGCTCTACGATGAGATGGGCGAACAGGAGCAGGCACGCACGTATTTTGCAAAACTCTATGCCGTTGAGCCGAAGGCAGTTGGCAGGATCCCGGACGCGTATTTGGAATCCGTGGATAAGCGCGCCTATGAGAAGCGGGTCAAGGAGCAGAAGAAAGTGCGCGAGGAAAAGGAAAAGTCTCTGCGTGAGAAGGCAGACAAAAAAAGCCGCCCGGCAGACGGCGGCAAATAAAAAGGGCGCGGCAGAGCCGCGCCTTTCACATTATGCACATCTGCGCCAAAGAGCGTAGCAGAGTGCGCCAAGGGCAATGACGAACACATCAACGACACTGTATGTGAACGCGTAGCCGCAGGTGACGGCAACAACGCCAAGTCCTGCGGCAGCAAGTCCGACGCTGATATCCAGCGACCAGAAGTAAGTTGCGGTCGCAACGCCCGCACGCGCAGGCGGAGCGCTGCGCACGGCAAGTGTTTGGAGTGCAGGGGTGACCGCGCCGAAACCGATGCCGAGGAGCAGTGCGGCAGCGATCAGCCCGGAGAGTTCTGTGATGCTGCCGAGGAGGGCCATTCCTCCGGCAAAGAGGAGAAGCCCCGGGTAGACAGTGTAATCCGGGCCCTTTTGGTCAAAGATACGTCCGATGAAGGGGCGCGTCACGAGAATCGCGCCCGCATAGCATGCGTAGAAGAGGCTCGTCTCTGCGGCGAGCCCGAGACTGCGCGTATAAAGTGGGATGAAGGTAAGCACGCTGCCGTAGGCAAAGAAGAGAATGCCTGCAATGAGAGCGGGCGCCATTGCACGGCGCTCAATGAACGTGCTTACGGAAATCGTGCGCGCGGTTCGCTGCGGCAATATAACCGCATCCGGCAGATCGTGCATTCCGCCGGCGGCAATTGAGAGTGCGGCGAGGGCGCTGAGCGTAAAGAAGAGCACGGTCGCTGAGAAATGCTCCATCATCAAAAGTCCGATCATCGGGCCGACGACCATCGCAAGATTTGTCGAGAGGGCAAAGTATCCGATGCCCTCTCCCTTGAGTGCAGGCGGGAGGATGAGTGCCGTAAGCGCCGCCGCCGTTGTCGTCGACACGGCGAAGATGATGCCGTGGAGCAGGCGGAGTCCGTAAAGGACCGAGAGTGCCGCAGCAAAGGCGAATGCAGTCATGACGAGGAAGAAAAGGACGGTGATCCCGATCATGAGGCGCCGCTTATTGACCGCGTCGATGAGGATCCCCGCCCAAGGGCGCGCAGCGACCGTACCGATCTGGAAGAATGTCATCGCGAGCCCCGCTTCCACATCGCCGCCGCCGTACTCCGTCATGATGATGATGGGCAGCGCCGCGATCATGGCATACTGCGTGACGTAGATGAGGAAATTGCTCAGGCTCAGACCGAGGAATTCGCGTGTCCAGAGCGTCTCGCTCCTTATACTTTTCATGGGACGACCTTTCGTTTTCTGATGGTACGGCTGCGTGCTGTGTATGTGACCATTTTTTCAATATACTACGGAGAATATGTCATGTAAAGGAAAACGTGCTTGCTTTTTTATCGGGGACTTCGGCGCGGCATCGTCGCCTTTGGGGTTCCATGTGTTTAAGAAAATGGTTTGATCACAACCGGAAAATTGACATCAAAAAACGCCATTCCGAATGGAACGGCGTTTTTGATATCTTACTGTGCCAGCGCGTTGACCTTTTTGGCAAGACGCGACTTCTTGCGCGCTGCAGCGTTCTTATGGTAGACGTTGTTTGCAGCCGCTTGATCGATGGACTTGTATGCCGCAACGAGGAGGGTTTTCGCCTCATCCGCATTGCCGGCGGCGACAGCGTCATTGACGCTGCGGATCGCACGGCGGACGCGCGTCTTCTCTGCAACATTGCGCGCGCGGCGCTTGGCGTCAGACTTTACACTCAGAATAGATGCCTTGATGTTTGGCAAATCGTTCACCCCCTCGACTGAAAATGTACTGAGCCATTCTATCACACGGGTGCAGAAAATGCAATATTTTTTTCTTTCTTCGCGACTGTGAGAAGAAGCGCCGCATTCACAACGACGAAGAGCGAGCCCGCGTTGTGCCAGAGCGCCCCCGTCGCGGGAGTCAGGATGCCGGCAGCCGACAGGCCGAGCGCGATGAAGTTGATTGCAAGGCCAAAGATAATATTTTGCTGTATTTTTTTCATTGTGCGGTGCGCCATGCGGATAAGCGCGGGCAGGCGGCGGATGTCATCGCTGACGAGGACCGCGTCTGCCGACGCGACGGCGATGTCGGAGCCGATGCCGCCCATGGCGATGCCGGCATAGGCGGATCTCAGGGCCAGTGCGTCGTTGACGCCGTCACCGACCATAGCGATGAACAGTCCTCTGCGTTCGATGTGTTTCATCTTTTCGTCCGGCAGGAGATCGCTTTGGATTTCTGTAATGCCTGCCTGTGTGCCGATATGCTCTGCGACGCGCGCATTGTCGCCGGTGAGGAGAAGCGGGGTGAGGCCGAGATGGCGCAGCGAGGTGATGGCCTTCGGCGTATCGCTGCGGATGCAGTCTGCCAGGGCGATCATGCCGACGATTTTGCCATCGGCTGCGACAGCGCTGACGCTTGCTCCATCCTGTGTGTACCGCACCGTAAAATCCAAGGCAGATTCCGGGAGTGAAAAGAGCGTCGGTTTTCCGACCGTGATGCCCTTGCCGCCCACTTTTGCAGAGATGCCCTTTCCTGCGAGAACCTGTGCTCCGGATACGGCGGGAAGAGGCTCTCCCGTATTCCGCCAAGCAGCGGTGACGGCGCGCCCGAGCGGATGCTCGGAATGCTGTTCGGCCGCGGCGGCGAGGCGGAGAATATCCCGCTCCGCGTATGCATCAGAGAGAGACTGTACGGCGATCACGGACGGGGTGCCGCTGGTCAGCGTCCCCGTCTTGTCAAAGGCGATCGTATCTACTTTGGCAAGGCGTTCAAGAGCATCTGCCCTCCGGATCAGAATGCCGCGCTGCGTGAGGTTGGCGATTGCAGCTGCGACGGCGGTCGGCGTCGCCAGGACGAGCGCGCAGGGGCAGAAAACAACGAGTGCGGTGACCGCGCGGATGAACTCCCCCGTGCCCCACCAGATTGCGCCTGCACAGACGAGTGCAGCGAGGACGAGGCGGGATGCCCAGCGGTCGGCGAGGCGGACGATGGGGGCCTTCTTGGCATCGACATCGCGTGCCAGCGCGATCATGCGCTGGAGGGAGGAATCCGCGCCGGTCCGCTCCGCACGCATCGTGAAGATGCCATAGGTGTTGATCGTACCGCTCATGAGCGCATCGCCCGGATGTTTGTCGACGGGGAGGGATTCTCCCGTCATCATCGATGCGTCGACGGCGGACTCTCCCTCGGTCAGAATGCCGTCGACGGGGATCGCCTCGCCCGCATGAATCCGAAGCAAATCGCCGCGGCGAATCTCGTCAACGGGCAGAAGGGACTCTTTCCCATCGCGGAGGACATGCGCTGTCTGCGGGACGTATTGGAGCAGGCTCTCGATGCCCTGCCGCGCGCGGTCCACCGTCCAGTCCTCGAGCAGGGTACCGAGCTGCATGATGAGGGCAACCTCGCCTGCGGCGAAGTATTCCTCCGTCACGATGGCCGCAATGAGCGCGATGGAGACGAGAACGCCCGCGCGGATGTCAAAGCCGTTTAGAATACCGCGCCCGGCGACGTGGAGTATGGGAACGCCGCAGAGTATGATCGCGGCCCACGCGGGATCAAAGCCAAGCATCTGCTCCGCACCGCCGAAGAAACTCAGTGCGAGTGCCGGGAGTGACACGATCGCGCAGGCGAAGGTGGGACGCGGCGCGCTTTTGATCCATTCATGAAGCATATAGAAACCTCCCCGGTGAGATGTGCATCTGCAAAACAGAACTTGTTTCAGTTCTGGACATATAGTACAATAAGTGCAAAACAATCGTAAGAAACAGTTCGCCGAAAATGTTCGTTACAGGACAAAACGTGCAAAATGTTTATCCAGCGGGATGCGGAGAGGGGAGATTATATGGAGCGGCGCCGAAAAAAGACGCGTGCGGCAATTCTTGCCGCATTTCAGGAGCTTCTCGCATGCAAGCGATATGAAAACATTACGGTCCAGGATATCATTGATGCCGCGGATGTTGGGCGCAGCACCTTTTACACGCATTTCGAGACGAAGGATATGCTCCTGCGCGCGATGTGCGAGGACATGTTTTCCCATGTGCTCGAGGATGTCTCGGACGAGGGAAGCCATGACTTCTCCCACGACCCGGACAATCCCGCGATGATCATCTCGCACATGCTCTATCATATGCAGGATCAGCAGAAAAATATACGCAGTCTCCTGACCTGCGAGAGCAGGGACCTATTCCTCCGTTATTTCAGGGAAAAGCTGAGTGAGACACTAACCGCACGCGGGCATGCATTTCTGCACGATCATGCGCTCCCTGACGACTTCCTCATCAGCCACATTACGGGCAGCTTCGTGTTGATGGTGGAATGGTGGATGCGCGGCGGATACGCGCGAACGCCGGAGGAGATGACGGAAATGTATGCGGCGGTTATTGCACCGATTTTTCGCGGCTCGGACCGAACATTAAAATGAAAAAATGCTGAAAGCATGATCAATATCTTGCAGGAAATTCGGTCTGTTTATCGAATAAATATAGATAATATAAATATAAAGAAGAGAAAAGGAAAGACAAGAGCAAGATGGAAAGAATATCCGGCAAGCAGGCAGTAATGCGGCAAGATGTGCGGCTGTACGGTGCGCCTGCACGGCTTGTCCTGTCATATATGTTGGGGATACCGCCCGGTATCTTCGAGGGGAGAAGTACCTATGAAAAAAACAGAGTGCTTGGCAATGATTTTGGCAGGCGGCCAGGGCAGCCGCTTGGGCGCGCTCACAAAGCGGGTGGCAAAGCCGGCGGTTCCGTTCGGGGGGAAATACCGCATCATTGATTTTCCGCTCAGCAACTGCGTCAATTCCGGCATCGAGAAGGTCGGCGTGCTGACGCAGTACCGTCCGCTGGAGCTGAACCAATACCTCGGTTCGGGCAGCGCATGGGATCTTGATAAACGTGACGGAGGGCTGTTCGTTCTGCCTCCGTACGCGCAGGAGAAGGGAGCCGAATGGTATCGCGGTACGGCAGATGCGATTTACCAGAATCTCAACTTCATCGACATGGCGGATCCCGCGTACGTGCTGATCCTCTCGGGGGATCACATCTATACGATGGACTATGCGTGGATGCTCGAACACCACAAGAAGAACAAGGCACAGGCGACGATCGGCGTGTTCGAGGTTCCTTGGGATGAGGCACCGCGATTCGGCATTATGAACACGGACGAGAGCGGACGGATTGTCGAGTTTGAGGAGAAACCGGCAAAGCCGAAGAGCAATCTTGCCTCCATGGGCATCTATATATTCAACCGCGACTATCTTGCGGAGTATCTCACAGCAGATGCGAGGAGTGAGACGTCCAGCCACGACTTCGGCAAGGACATCATTCCGAAGATGCTCGCCGATGAAGGGCGCCTTTACTCCTATGCGTTCAGCGGCTACTGGAAAGATGTCGGAACGATCGAGAGCCTTTGGCAGGCAAATATGGATCTCCTGCAGGATGAGCCGCCGTTTGAGCTCTCCGGCAAGTGGCGCATTTACTCGTTCAACCCCTCGATGCCGCCGCAGTTTGTCGGAAAGGATGCGCGGGTTGTGCGCTCGATGATCAGCGAGGGAACGATGATCCTCGGCACCGTCGAGAACTCCGTGATCTTCCCCGGGGTTCGCGTGGGAAAGGGGGCCGTTGTGCGCAACTCCGTTCTGCTTCCGTCCGCCGTCGTAGGCGACGGTGCAATGGTTGACTATGCGATTCTCGCGCAGCATGCTGTCATGGAGGAGGGAGCACGGGTCATCGGCGAGGAGACGCAGATCACGGTCATTCCCGAGGGGGAGACCGTGAGTGCCGCATCGACCGCGCAGCGCGTCGGCTGATCAGTCCGAAGAGAACGGAGTGAAGATACCATGAATACCGTAATGGGACTCATCAACCTGCACGAAGACGGGAGCTTCATTCGTGAACTCGCCGATCGGCGTGCGGTTGAATCCATTCCCTTTGCCGGGCGGTATCGGCTGATTGACTTTGCACTTTCGAGCATGGTCAACTCCGGAGTGAGCAAGGTGGGGGTTATGCTGCCCGATGAGCCGCGCTCCGTGCTTGATCACCTGCGCTCCGGAAAGGACTGGGATCTGGCGCGTCGTCATGACGGCCTGTTCTACCTGCCTGCGGTGCATGAAGATCCGCAGCGGCGCACGGGGGATCTCAAGAATTTCTATCACAACCTGGACTTCATTGAGCATGCGTCCTCGCGCTATATTCTGCTGACGAACGGCAGCTTCGTCTACAACGTGGACTTTGATAAAATCCTGCGCTTCCATCAGAATACGGGCGCAGACATCACGCTCGTATCGCATACGACGATTGACGAGAATACGGGCAACAACATTGTGCTGGAGACGGCAGAGAACGGCTTGGTGCTGGACATATCCGAGAAGCCTGTGGCCTATCACGGCATGAAGGTATCCATGGGCATCTATCTGATGGACAAGCGCATCTTTGTTGAGACGGTGCGGCATGCCTATGAGCGCGGCGGCCGGGATTTTGTCCTCGACGGGATCATCCGGCGCGCGGCGGAGTATACGATGTTCGCCCATGAGCACGACGGATACACGGCACATGTGGATTCCATGTCCACCTACTACCGTGCGACAATGGAGATCCTCGATCCGGAGGTCTGGCAGGAGCTCTTTATGGGCGATCGCCCGATCTACACAAAGGTTAAGGACGGCGTGCCGGTGCAGTACAAGGAAACGGCCAAGGTCGCGAACTCCCTGATCGCGAACGGCTGCATTGTACGCGGTGAGGTGGAGAACAGCGTCCTGTTCCGCGGGGTGAAGGTAGGCAGGGACGTGAAGATCCGCAACTCGATCATCATGCAGAGATGCGAGATTCAGGACGGCGCGCTCGTCGAGAATGTCATCTGTGACAAGAATGTTGTTATTACAGCGGAGAAATGGCTGAAGGGAGCCCCGGAGTATCCGCTCGTGATCAAGAAGAATATAACGATTTGACGCAGCGTCGTTTGAACTGCCGTTAGCGGTTCCTTATACAGTCCAGCCGCATGGACGGGAAGAGCTAACGGCTTCTTGTTTCTTCACTTCCATGGGGATTGCTGCTGTATGCAGGAAGTTACGTCCGGGGGAACGCTTGGAAAAGGAGTGGACGATTTGGCACAGAAGGATCAGGTCATGAGGCCGACAGGGAAAGCCCTTGAGACAATGAAGAAGATCTTGAGGAGCCGCTTCATAACGACGGCGCATGTCATGTTTGGGCGCGAAGTAGAAAATCTGACGGAGATTGAGATCTACAAGACGATCGCGGCAACGGCCAAGCAGTCCATCTCGGACAACTGGATCAAGACAAACAGGCAGTATGCGGAGCGCCAGGAGAAGCAGATCTACTACTTTTCCATTGAGTTCCTGCTGGGCAGACTCCTGAAATCCAACCTCATCAATCTCGGCATCGAAGAAGCGCTGAAGGACGTGCTCAAGGACTTTAATCTGAACCTCTCCGATGCCTATGAGGTGGAGCCGGATGCGGGGCTCGGCAACGGCGGCCTCGGCCGTCTTGCGGCGTGCTTCATCGACTCGCTCGCAGCACACCGCCTGCCCGGACACGGATGCACGATCCGCTATCAGTACGGACTTTTCGAGCAGAAGATCGTCGGCGACAACCAGGTTGAGATTCCGGACAACTGGCTGCGCGACGGCTTTGCATGGGAATACCGCAAGCCAGATAAGTCTGTGGATGTCAAATTCGGCGGCAATGCCTATATGCGCGATGCGGGGGGGCGGCTCGAGCTTGTTCATGAGAATCCGATGATCGTCATGGCGGTGCCGTATGATATGCCGATTGTCGGCTATCACAATGCGACGGTCAATACGCTGCGCATGTGGAACGCTGAGGTCAATCGCGACTTTTCCGACTATGGGCTGCTGACGCAGGAGGAAATTCAGCAGCGCAATGACTATCGCAGCTTTGTCGAGTCGATTACGCGCTATCTTTATCCGGATGACAGCACGTTCGAAGGGCGCCGCATGCGCCTCATTCAGGAGTACTTCTTCGTATCGGCAGGCGTGCAGAGCATTGTCCGCAACTACAAGCAGAACGGGATGGGGATCTACGATCTCGGTAGAAAGATCGGCATCCACATCAACGATACGCACCCCGCGCTCTGCGTAGCGGAGCTCATGCGCATTCTCGTCGACGAGGAGTCTCTGACGTGGGAGGACGCATGGGCGATCACGCGCGACACGATTGCGTATACGAACCACACAATCATGCCGGAGGCACTCGAGACGTGGAGCATTGAGATGTTCCAGCCGCTGCTTCCGCGCATCTATATGATCATCGATGAAATCAACCACCGTCATCTTGAGGAAGTACGCCGCCGTTATCCCGGCAATGAGGACAAGGTGCGCGCGCTTTCGATCATTCAGGACGGCGTTATTCACATGGCACGCCTTTCGATTGTCGGCGGACACAGCGTCAACGGCGTGGCAAAGATCCATACGGGAATTCTAAAGTCCACGACACTCAAGGATTTCTACGATTATACGCCGCGCAAATTTAACAATAAGACCAACGGCATCGCGCATCGCCGCTGGCTGATGGGCGCAAATCCGGAACTTGCTGCGCTGATTGATGATATTCTCGGCAGTCATAAATGGCATCGGCACCCGGAGCAGATGGACGGCCTGCATGATCATGTTGAGGATAAGAACTTCCTCGAGCAGCTCATGAAGATCAAGCATCTGCGCCGCGAGGGCCTTGCGCGATACATTGAGCGGCACAACGGTGTGAAGCTGAACCCAGACTCCATGTTCGACATCCAAGTCAAGCGCATCCACTCCTACAAGCGGCAGCTGATGAATATTCTGCACATCATGTACCGCTATCATCGGGCGCTCGGCGAACCGTCGTTCCTGACCCAGCCGGTGACCTATTTCTTCGGCGGAAAGGCGGCCCCTGGCTACTATATCGCAAAGGAGACGATTCGCCTCATCAACGTAGTCGCCGACCGCATCAATCAGGATAAGCGCGTCAGCGATTTTATGAAGGTCATCTTCATCGAGAACTTCGGCGTCTCGATCGGCGAGCTTGTCTATCCGGCTGCGGATGTCAGCGAGCAGATCTCTACGGCGTCGAAGGAGGCGTCGGGCACGGGCAATATGAAGTTCATGATGAACGGCGCGATCACGCTCGGCACGCTCGATGGGGCGAATGTCGAGATCCGTGATGCGGTCGGCAGCGATCACTGTGTCATCTTCGGGCTCAAGGCGGAAGAGGTCATGAACTACTATGCGTCAGGCGCCTACTCTGCGTGGGATGAGTATCATACGAACGAAAAGGTGCGCACGGTGATGACCCAGCTTGTTGACGGCACCTACGGCGACTTCCGTTCGCTGTATGACTATCTGCTGCACGCGAACGACGAGTTCTTTATACTGAAGGACTTCAATGCGTACGACAACGCGCGCATCGAAGTCATGCGGCGGTTCAAGGACAAGGACGGCTGGGCGCGCACGGCGGCAATGAATGTCGCACATGCCGGCCGCTTCTCCTCGGACCGCACGATTGACGAGTATGCGCGGGATATCTGGAATATCCGACCTGTCATCATCTCGTAGAGGCATCGAGGACAATCATAGGAGGGGATCGTATGAAAACATCAGCGCTCAGTGAGTTTGATCTTTACCTCTTTCATCAGGGTACGAATTATCACGCGCAGGAAATGCTGGGAGCACATTTCGTCGAGCGGGACGGGAAACGCGGTGTTCGCTTTACGGTCTGGGCTCCAAATGCCAAAGAAGTCAGTGTTGTCGGGGAATTCAACGACTGGAATACGCTGGCCGATCCGATGAGCCGCATTGATGACGGCGAGATCTGGGAGACCTTTGTCGAAGGACTTGGCGAAGGAGAGATCTATAAGTATGCGATTGAACCGGAGTGGGGCGGGCCTCGCATCATGAAGGCTGACCCCTATGGATTTTATGCGGAGAAGAAACCCCAGACCGCATCCCGCATCTATGATATGAACCACTATGAGTGGAAGGACGCAGCATGGCAGGAGCGCAAGGCACGCGAAGTCTCATACGATCACCCGATGCTCACCTACGAGGTGCATGCGGGATCGTGGCGCCGCTCGCTCGATGGAGAGTATCTCTCCTATCGCGATCTTGCCGACCAGCTCATCGCCTATGTCAAAGACATGCACTATACCCACATCGAGTTCATGCCTTTGTGTGAGCATCCCTATGACGGTTCCTGGGGGTATCAGGCGACGGGCTATTTCGCCGTGACGAGCCGCTACGGAACACCCGATGATTTCCGCTATCTTATCGATACGGCGCACCAGAACGGCATCGGCATCATCATGGACTGGGTGCCCGGGCATTTCTGCAAGGATGAGCAGGGGCTGCGCCATTTCGACGGCAAGAATCTTTATGAGTCCGATAACGAAATGCGCGCGGAGAACTGGGAGTGGGGAACGACCAATTTTGACTACGGACGCACGGAAGTGCAGAGTTTCCTCATCTCGAACGCGCTGTTCTGGTTCGAGGAGTTCCACATTGACGGGCTGCGCATTGACGCGGTTGCAAATATGCTCTACCTCAACTACGGACGCAAGGACGGCGAGTGGCAGCCGAACAAATACGGAGATACGGGAAACCTCGAGGCGATGGATTTCCTCAAGAAGCTCAACGAGACAATTTTCAAATATCATCCGCATGCGCTTATGATTGCCGAGGAGTCCACCTCATGGCCGCTGATCTCCAAGCCTGTCTACATGGGCGGCATGGGGTTCAACTACAAGTGGAACATGGGCTGGATGAACGACATACTCGCCTATATGAGCCTCGACCCGATCTATCGCAAGTGGAACCAGGACAAGATTACGTTCTCCCTGATGTACGCATTCTCCGAGAATTTTGTCCTCCCGCTCTCGCATGACGAGGTCGTGCACGGCAAGAGCTCGCTGATCAGCAAGATGCCGGGCGATTACTGGCAAAAATTTGCGGGGCTCAGAGCCTTCTTCGGCTATTGGATCGCGCACCCGGGCAAAAAGCTGCTTTTCATGGGCGGTGAATTCGGGCATTTCATCGAGTGGAATTTCGATGACAGCATGGATTGGCATCTTGTCGAGCAGTATCCAATGCACGCGAAGATGTTGGCCTATTCGAAGGCACTCAATAAATTCTATGTAGACAACAAGGCCCTCTGGCAGGTGGATTTTGACTGGAGCGGGTTCCAGTGGATTGACTGCAACGACAGTGAGAACAGTATTATTGCGCTTATTCGCCGCGCCGACGATCACAATGACTTCATTGTCTGCGTGCACAACTTTACCCCGGAGGTGCGGCACGGCTACCGCATCGGCGTGCCGACGAAGGGGAGCTATGTCGAGGTGTTCAACTCGGATGAGGAGGCATACGGCGGCAGCGGCGTGCTTAATACGGGAGATATTATCAGCGAGGATTATGCCTTCCACGGGCGCGAGCAGTCTGTCGTCCTCACGATACCGCCGCTTGCCACGACATTCTACCGCTTGAAGCGGCAGAGCGGCGCGGGAACCCCTGTGAGCGAGCTGCCTGCGGCGGCGGATGCAGTGGCAAAAAAAGAATCTGCAGCGGAAAGGCGCGGAGCGGCAGCGGCGGAAAAGGCGGCGCCGAAGCATGCGCCTGCGAAAAAGACAGCACCGAAGAAACGCACAGCAGTGAAAGCGACGACAGAAAAGACCGCAGTGAAGAAGACACCGCGGACGCGCACCGCTGCGAAGAAAGACGAGACTGCGGCGGCTGCCGCAAAAAAGACGGCCCCGAAGAAGGCGCCTAAGACCGCGGCAAAAGAGACCGGGGAGAAGGCAGAGAAATCTGCAAAGAAGGCGGCAAAGAGAACGGTCAGAAGTTCTGCGAAGGAGACGGCAGGCATAACTCCAACGGCATCCGCCAAGGCGACGAAGTCCGCCGCTGCAGAAAGTACGAAGACGGTGTCGATGACGGCAACAAAGAAAAAGAGCACGCGCAAAACGACGCGGGAAGGCGAAGAAAAACCAAAGAAGGCACGCGCAGGCAAAGCCTAAGCAACGCTGCTCATGCAGGGGAACGGCGAAAACAGCGACCAACCGGAGGATAGGCTCATGGGGCTGATGATTACGGGAGCGGCCGTGGGAAAAGGAGGATATTGGGATGAAGGTACTATATGTAGCATCGGAGGCAGTTCCTTTTGTTAAGACCGGCGGCCTTGCGGATGTAGCGGGATCGCTCCCCGCCGCGCTCGTTAAGGACGGAGTGGACTGCCGCGTCATTCTGCCGAAGTACGGTGCGATCGCCGAGGATATTCGCAGCTCCATGGAACATATCTATGACGGTATTCTGAATGTTGCTTGGCGGGATAAATTCGTCGGCATCGACAAGTATGTTCTGAACGGCGTCACCTTTTACTTTGTGGACAACGAAGAGTACTTCAACCGCGACGGATTCTACGGCTATCCGGATGATGCAGAGCGATTTTCGTTCTTCAGCCGCGCTGTTCTCAATCTCCTCCCCGCGTTGGATTTCTGGCCGGATATCATCCACTCGAACGACTGGCACGCGGCGCTTGTCAATGTGTTCCTGCGCCTGGAGCATATGGATGATCTGCGCTATACGGGGATCCGGACGCTCTTTACCATTCACAATTTGAAATACCAAGGCGTGTTCCCTAAGGATGTCATGACGGACGTTCTGGGGCTTGACTGGGCGTATTTCAACAACGGCGATTTTGAGTTCTTTGATGCAGTGAACTTTATGAAGGCGGGCATCATTTACGCAGACTATATTTCAACGGTCAGCAAGACCTATGCTGAGGAGATTCAATACGACTACTACGGCGAGCACCTTGACGGACTGCTGCGCAAGCGCCGCGAAGAGCTCTTCGGGATTGTGAACGGGATCGACTACGATGTCTACAACCCGAAGACGGACAAGAATCTTTATGTCAATTACAGCGTAAAGAACGCCGTCGAGGGAAAGAGCGACAACAAAGTACAGCTGCAGCGCGACCTCGGGCTTCCGGAGAACCGCCGCACGCCGATGATCGCGATGGTTACGCGTCTCGTCGCAGATAAAGGGCTGGATCTCGTCGTGCGCGTGCTGGATGAGATCCTCCAGCATGAGAACGCGCAGTTTGTCCTGCTCGGTACGGGTGACCGCGGCTACGAGGACTGGTTCAAGGAACTTGCCTGGCGTTACCCGAACAAGACGTCGATCAACATCCGCTTTTCGAACGAGCTTGCGCAGCGGATCTATGCGGCATCGGATATCTTCCTCATGCCGTCCATGTATGAGCCGTGCGGGCTCAGCCAGATCATTGCCATGCGGTACGGATCGATCCCGGTCGTGCGCGAGACCGGCGGTCTGAAGGATACGGTCATCCAGTTCGACCGTTCGGATGTGGATAAGGGGAACGGCTTCCTCTTCTACGAATACAACGCACATGAGATGATGTATGCGGTGAAGCGCGCGCTTGCTGTCTACGGGAATCTGCGCGAATGGCGCCAGCTGGTCTTTACGGCGATGCACAGTGACTTCAGCTGGACGCGCTCGGCAAAAGAGTATGAGACCCTCTATGAGCGACTTTTGCCCGAAAATTGAGGGGCGGGCAGTTGGCGCACGGGTACGCCGGCGAACTTTTCTTGAGCGCGGCGCATTTACACGAAACTGCCGGTGAATTTCATTCACGGGTGGTTTCTGTGCGTTTATTTTTGGGAAAGGGGAGGGGGCTATGTTGGAACCTTATCAGGTGGAGCACAACTCACAGAATATCTATTACCGCTCGATCGTCGGCGCGGCGGAGGCGGGCAGCCGGATACGCCTCGGCATCCGCATCCGCAGCTATGAGCCTGTGCGCCAAGTGCTGGTGCGTCTGTGGCAGGATCGGACGGGGGAACGCTTGATTCCCCTTGAGACGAAGGATACGGGGGGAGAGCAGCGCTTCTATACCTGCTGGTTCGAGCTGCCGGATTACGGCTGTCTGCTTTGGTATTACTTCATCATCACGATGGCAGACGAGACCTGTTTTTACGGGAACAACGAGGAGATGCTGGGCGGTGTCGGCACCCTGAGCAATACGGCGCCCGCATCCTATCAGATCACAATCTACAATAAGGGCGCGCACACCCCCGACTGGTTCAAAAACGCCGTCATGTACCAGATCTTTCCAGATCGCTTCGCACGCTCGGGTGATATGATCGTACGCAAAAAGGGCGCGGTCATCCGTACGGATTGGACAGACGATCCCATGTATCTGAAGGACCCCGATACAAAGGAGATCATCGCGTATGATTTCTTCGGCGGCAACCTGCGCGGGGTTATGGAAAAGCTGGACTATCTGCAGGATCTCGGGATTTCGTGCATCTACTTCAATCCTGTTTTTGAGTCGGAGAGCAACCATCACTACGATACGGGCGATTATCATAAAATTGATCCCATGCTTGGCGATATCGAGGATTTTCGCAGCCTCATCGCGGCTGCCCGGGAGCGCGGCATCCGCATCATTCTCGACGGCGTGTTCAGCCACACGGGCAGCAACAGCATCTACTTCAACCGGCAGCGGCAGTATCATTCGCTCGGTGCCTACCAGTCGAAGGAGTCGCCGTACTACTCGTGGTACCGTTTTCGCAGCTATCCGGATGAGTATGACTGCTGGTGGAACTTTGACACGCTGCCGAACGTCAATGAGACCGATCCCGCCTATATGGACTTCGTCATTACGAGCGAGGACAGCGTGCTCCATCACTGGATGAAGGAGGGTATCGCAGGCTGGCGCCTGGACGTGATCGATGAGCTGCCGCCGACCTTCTCCAAGGCGTTTTTTGCAGAGCTTAAAAAGAGCAACCCGGACGCCGTCATGATCGGCGAGGTCTGGGAGGACGCGTCGAACAAAGTCGCCTATGGGACGCCGCGCGAATATCTCTCGGGAAATGAGATGGACTCGGCGATGAACTATCCGCTGCGCACGATCTGGTTCGACTTCCTCACAGGCGCATCGGACGGACGGCAGACGGCGCGGCGCCTCGCCAGTCAGATTGAGAACTACCCGAGGGAAAATCTCTACGCAATGATGAATCTCATCAGCAGCCACGATGTGCAGCGTGCGATTACCGTTCTTGCCGGCGTTCCCTACTACGAGGGGATGCCGGCGATCGAGCAGTCGCGCGTACGCATGACGCCGGAGCAGTTCGCGCTCGGCTCGCGCCGCCTTCTCATGGCGACGCTCTGGCAGATGACCTATCCCGGCGTGCCCAGTGTCTACTACGGTGATGAGATCGGGATGCAGGGCTTCAAGGACCCCTTCAACCGCAGACCGTATGATTGGGAGCACGGCAATAAGGAGATCCGCGGATGGTTCGAGCGTTTCATTGCCATACGAAATGAGACCGATGCGCTGCGCACGGGCGATATTCTGCTGCTTTATGGCACGGGGGATGTCGTCGCCTATGCGCGCACGATCCGTTCAGGCTACGATGTGTTCAACCACGAGAAGGAGGACGGCGTATTCATTGCCGCGTTCAACCGCAGCCTCACGGAGACGTTGAGCATCGAGGCAGATGTAAGCGACTTTGCCTGCGGCGTGTTCGAGGATGCATTCAAACCCTCGCGCACGTATGAGGTCGAGTGCGGACGGCTGCGCATCAAAATTCCGCCGCTGTTCGGGCTCCTCCTGCGTGAGCGCAAAGAGCCGCGCCGCTATGAGCGCAAAGCGGGCGTTCTCCTGCATCCGACCTCCCTTCCGTCGAAGTACGGCGTCGGCGACTTCGGCAGGGAGGCATATCGTTTCCTCGACTTCCTCGCGGAGGCGGGGCAAAAGGTCTGGCAGATCCTGCCGCTCAGCCCCGTTGGCTGCAGCTATTCTCCCTATCAGTCCATCTCTGCGTTCGCAGGGAATATCATGTTGATTGATCTTGAGGAACTCGCGGCGCGCGGTTGGCTGACCGAGAGGGATATCTTTCTGCCGTATGAGGCAAATACGGCGTTCATTGACTTTCAGCGCGTGAAGCAGTTTAAGAAAAATATGCTCGAGAAGGCATTCCGCGTCTTTCGCAGGACAAGCGCGGAGGATGCGGACTATCGTGCCTTTTGCGAACAGGAAGCATACTGGCTCGACGACTACGCCCTTTTTCACGCGGCAAAGAAGGAGTATGGACGGACGGCGTGGATGGAGTGGCCGGAGGAGATCAAGCAGCGCGATCCCGAGGCACTGAAAGCGCTTGCTGAGCGGCAGCGGGACGAGGTGGAACTCGATCGATTCAAGCAATATGTCTTCCATGTCCAATGGAACCGTCTGCATGACTATGCACGCAGGAAGGGCATTGAAGTTCTCGGCGACATGCCGATCTTCGTTGCGCAGGACAGCGCGGATGCATGGGCGCATCAGCAGCTCTTTGACCTGAATGAGGACGGAACGGCGCGTACCGTGGCAGGCGTTCCGCCCGACTACTTTGCAGCAAATGGGCAGCTGTGGGGGAATCCGCAGTACAACTGGGACGCGATGGCAGCAGAAAACTACGCATGGTGGAAACGGCGCTTCCAAAAGCTGCGCGAGCAGGTCGATATTATCCGCATTGACCATTTCCGTGCCTTTGAGTCCTACTGGTCTGTGGACGGCAAGGCAGAGACTGCGATCAACGGGCGCTGGGTCAAGGGACCCGGTATACATTTCTTCGATGCGATTGAGCGCGAACTCGGAACGCTCGACATTGTCGCTGAGGATCTCGGCGTCATCACGAATGATGTCGAGCGGCTGCGCGATGACTGCGGCTTTCCGGGGATGAAGATCATTCACTTCATGCTCGCACCGAACGAATCAGGGCGCGTCGGCTTTACTGCGCCCGAGAACAGCATCGTCTACACGGGTACGCACGACAACAATACGACCGTCGGTTGGTTCACGCGTGATATTGACGAGGTGCTGCGCGAGACGCTTGCGAATCTCACGGGCACAACCTCTGATCGCCCGAAGACCATCTGCAAGCGTCTCATCAAGATGGCATATGCCTCGCGCGCACGCATGGCGATCATCCCCATGCAGGACCTTCTGGCACTCGATGAACGCGCGCGGATGAACACGCCGGGCACCGTCGGCATCAACTGGCGCTGGAGCCTAAAGAAGGACTATCTCCTCGAACTCGATCCGAAAAAGCTGAAGGCGCTCTGCATTCGGTACCATCGGTGAGCGTATTCTCTAAAGAATTGGAGTTGCTGAGCAAGTGTAAAATGCATTTGTGAGGCAACTTCTTTTTCATTTGACCGAGGCAGTCTGATTTCTTATAATTATTGATGGCATTTATCGGGTATAAACTGAGTAACGAGGAAATGGCGGCGATTGCGATGAGTGAGGCGGTAATTAACACCGCATGGGATAAGATTGTGGCCTTCATGCGTGATGCAGGTCAGCGGCGTAAATATGAGCAGCGCGAGTGCTATGAGCATGACTACGTGAGCGATATGGAAGGCTCGTGGCAAGACGGCAGAGATGAGGGGATTAAACAGGGACTGCGTGAGGGGAAACAGCTTGGCATCACCCAAATGGCGATGAAACTCCTGCGCGCAGGGACGCCTATGGCAACGGTTGCAGAGATGGCGGAACTGCCGGAGGCTGTCATTCGCAAGATGGCAGAGGAGCACGGGATTGCTGTTTCGTAAAGAATCATATCAACGAACGAATAGAGCCATTGCATACGCTCGTGCAATGGCTCTATTCGTTTACATGAGGTATGGATAATTTGCATTATGAGAAATTCGCTGACGGTACGGTAAACTGCCTCAAGGACGAAATTCCGTTTGAGATTCCCGAGAGTTGGGTGTGGGTGAGACTTTCGAGTTTAGGAGAAATTGTTGGTGGTGGGACTCCTAAAACATCTGTATCTACATATTGGGATAATGGCAATATTCCTTGGATTACGCCAGCTGACATGAAATGTGTCACAGGAAAATATATTGAAAAAGGAAGCCGTAATATAACTGAAGATGGATTGAAAAATTCCTCTGCTTGTATGATGCCTACTGGTACGATTATATATTCCAGTCGTGCTCCTATTGGATATATTGCTATTACTTCTACGAGTTTATGCACCAATCAAGGTTTTAAGTCCTTCGTCCCTATATTCACATATATAAGCAATTATATTTATTATTGCCTGATCGCCTTAACAGATGAAATTCGATCAAGAGCCTCTGGAACAACATTCAAAGAAATATCCGGTACGGAACTTGGAAACACCTTGATTCCATTCCCGCCTTATGATGAACAGAATCATATAGTTAGGCAAATTGAGAAGGTGCTTCCTTTTCTTAGTGAATATGATACGGTAGATATATCATTACGGAAATTGACTTTAGATTTTCCTATTAGACTCCGTAAGTCAATTCTCCAACACGCAGTCCAAGGAAAACTCGTCCCACAAGATGAGAGTGATGAACCTGCATCGGTGCTGTTGGAGCGGATTCGGGCGGAGAAGGAAGAACTTATCAAGCAAGGAAAACTAAAAAAAGATAAGCACGAATCCATCATTTTCAGGCGGGATAATTCTTATTATGAGAGATTGGACGGAGTGGAGCGTTGCATTGATGATGAAATCCCCTTCGAGATCCCAAATCATTGGCATTGGGAGCGCATGGGAAATATTTCTTTTATAACTAAGTTAGCAGGATTTGAATATACTAAATATATTTCTCCTGCTATCACAGCAAAAGGAATCCCCTTATTAAAGGGTAAAAATGTGCAAAACAGTATCTTCGTAGAAAACTTCGAGAGTTATATCCCCGAAAGTACATCTGATTTTCTTAATCGTAGCCAACTTACAAAGAAATGTATTCTGACACCTTACGTTGGCAGTATAGGAAACGTTGCGATTTTTCATGGAAATTATAAGGCACATCTTGGATCCAATATAGGTAAAATAGAACTATATACCACAGATCTTCTTGAAGAGTACGTAGTGCGTTATTTACACAGTAATACTGGCTATGAGCAGTTGATAAAACACAAGAAAGCGACAGCTCAAGACAGTATTTCTATGGCAGCCTTACGAGATGTGCTAATCCCTCTTCCACCAACATTCGAGCAGGAACGAATTATCGATAAAATCAACAACATACTCTCACTGGTGAAAAAACAATAATCGAGACACTGTATAATCAATGCTGAAAGGAGGTCTTTCAGCATTGATTATACAGTTTGAAAGACATTTGAGAGAAGAGAATCTCTCAGAGAACACAATCACATCATATCTCTTTGCCGTTCGACAATTTAGCGGACAGTATCATGGAATAACGCTCAAAAGCTTGCGGGATTATAAAATATGGCTCATAGAGCATTATAAGCCGCAAACGGTGAACTTGCGACTTCGTGCTATGAATTGTTATCTTGAAAGCATCGGAAAAGAGAAATGGAAGCAGCCTTTTGTTCGTGTGCAACAAAAAGCGTTTCTCGAAAACGTCATCAGTGAAGCAGACTATGAATATTTTAAGAGCTGCCTCAAACAAGACAACGATCTTTTCTGGTATTTTGTCATACGCTTTCTAGCTACCACTGGCGCACGAGTGAGTGAACTGATTCAGATTAAAGCAGAACATATCAAATTAGGTCATCTTGATTTATACTCGAAGGGTGGGAAACTAAGACGAATCTATATCCCAAAACTATTGCAAAAGGAAGCCTTTTCTTGGATCGCAGACAAGCAGCAAGAAAGCGGTTTCATTTTTTTGAACAAATATGGGCGACGCATTACAACGCGCGGTATCGCCGGACAACTCAAAAAACTTGCGCTCCGCTACGGAATTGATCCCGCTGTTGTGTATCCCCATTCTTTTCGACATCGTTTCGCAAAGACTTTTTTAGAGCGATGTAATGACATTGCTTTTCTCGCGGATCTGATGGGGCATGAAAATATTGAAACGACACGAATCTATCTCCGTAAAACGAGTACGGAACAACGAACAATTGTAGACGAAATTGTGGATTGGTAAAACAAGAAGCATACGACAGACGTGTTAGGGGATGTCGCATGCTTCTTGTTTTACAATGATTGAATAATGGATGAACAAGTTTTGAATTTATGATAAATACAAAATTGTTCTGCGAGAGGTGGGATAGGGATAAGAACTTCATTGATTTTAGCAACGGATAATCCTGGCTGCGCAGTCGCCGTAGCATACTGATTCAAGTTTAATGCTTCAAGAAAAAGACATGCCCAAGGAACAGGAATGTTACCGTACGTCTCTACACAAATGGCATGCTCTGTAGCGTAAAATTCGCCAGTTGCCATATTGATATTGCCACAGAGAGCTCCTTGTCGACCTATAATAGGATATTCCCCCAAACGATTCGATTGTGAGACATAACCTCGAATCCCATTTCCTCCATAGCATAAATATGAATTTGGATATGGCTCTTCTTTTATTTGGGATGATGGAATATTTTTTCCTGCTTGCAATGTAAAAACCGTTCCAAGTCTGCTCCACATCCACGATTTAGGGATCTCGAATGGGATTTCATCATCGATGCAATGTTCCACACCGTCCAATCTCTCATAATAAGAATTATCCCGCCTGAAAATGATGGATTCGTGCTTATCTTTTTTTAGTTTTCCTTGCTTGATAAGTTCTTCCTTCTCCGCCCGAATCCGCTCCAACAGCACCGATGCAGGTTCATCACTCTCATCTTGTGGGACGAGTTTTCCTTGGACTGCGTGTTGGAGAATTGATTTTTCTAAAGTAGAGGGAAATGCCGTTTGTAGGGTCACTAAGGCATGTTCTTTTTCATGATATGCTCGCAATGAAATTTCAAGGGCTTGTACTTTCTGAACAATTTGCTCTTGCTCGTTAATGGGAGGTATCGCCACCAAAATCTCTCCGATTTTTTCTCCCGATATATGTACGATGATATTTCCAGTTGCTTTTCCGATTTTTTGTTCTATTACACATGGAGAATCCAGAAGATATACTAGATAGAGGGGGTTCATTCCGTGATGACTCCAAATACCCAAATCCCCACTTGCGGCTACTTTTTCTTTGCCAAGATAGGCGACTGCTTTTGCTATGTCAGGCTTGTTTTCACCTGTTAGGGTCATCAGAATATCACCATAGGAAAACTGTTTAGACTTACTATGTAACTCCTCAACGATGAATGAAACCGTTGTACTAAAGGAAATGTTATATGTCGTGTAGATTTCTCCATACCTGACGCAAGGAGAACCCTTCTCGACTATTTCACTCCGTTTTATTCCGTTTCCACGAATAATTGTACCAATATTTCTGATTCGTGCCCACACCCAACTCTCGGGAATCTCAAACGGAATCTCGTCCTCGATGCACTTTACCGTCCCGTCGGCGAATTTCTCATAATGCAAATTATCCGTACCTCGATAAATGATAGACGGATTCTTTTCCTTCTTGATTTTTTTCTCTTTGATGAGGCGTTCCTTTTCCGCACGGATGCGTTCGAGCAGGATATGCACGGGTTCGTCGTTCGGGTCTTGGGGGACGAGTTTGCCCTGTACCGCCATTTGCAGGATGGATTTTCGAAGCTGCTCTGCGGTCATTTTTTTGTTGCCTCCATTATGTCAGTGCCAAGTATGTCAGTAATCTGGGCGAGGATGCGGTCAATGTCAGCATTGAGTTGCGCACGCTTTTCTTGATACTGCTGAATCAGTTCCATCGGTGGCAGTATCTCCTCCTCTTCATGCGGGAAACCGCAGAGGTCGATGTTGTAGCCGCGTGCAGCGAGTTCCTCGACGGTATAGCACTTTGCCTTATCAAATCCATCGATGTTGATTTCCTGTCGGTCATTCCACCACTGGATAGCGGGGGCAAAATGTTCCAGCCGCATCGGCTTTGTCTTAGAGAAGTTTTTGTAGCCCTTGGGCATATCCAGACGGTAGAACCATGTCTTCTTCGTGGCAGAGACGCGGTCAAAGAAGAGAATGTTGGTTGTGATGGATGTATAGGGGGCAAAGACGCTGTGTGGCATACGAATGACGGTGTGCAGGTTGAACTCCTTCAGTAGTTTCTCTTTGATTGCTTTCTTTGCGTTATCCGTGCCGAAGAGGAAGCCGTCGGGGAGGATGATGGCACATCGTCCGTTTTTCTTGAGACGGTACATAATCACGGACAGGAAGAGATCGGCAGTTTCGCTGCTGCGAAGTTCTGCCGGAAAGTTCTGCTTGATGTTGTTTTTCTCATTGCCTCCATAGGGCGGATTCATCAGAACGATGTCAAAGCGGTCTTGTTCCTTATATTCGCGGATGCTGTGCTCCAAGGCGTTGCCGTGTATAATCTTTGGGTTGTCGATGTCGTGTAGGAGCATATTGGTTGCGCACAGGAGGAAGGGCAGGGCTTTCTTTTCGATGCCATAGATGGAGCTGCTGTAGGTTTCTCTGTCTTTTACCGATTTGACCTGCGTTTCAAGGACTTTGAGCGAGGAGGTGAGGAATCCGCCTGTCCCGCAGGCAAAGTCCGCGATTGTTTCGCCGAGTTTTGGTGCAATCATCTGCACCATAAAATCCGTCACCGCACGCGGCGTGTAGAACTCACCGGCATTGCCGGCACTCTGCAAACTGCGCAGGATGGTTTCGTAGATTTCACCAAAGGCATGGCGATCCTCGTATTCCTCGAAGTCAATTTCGTCAATGACGTTGATGACCTGCCGCAGGAGAACGCCGTCCTTCATATAGTTGTTGTTGTCCTCGAAGGCGGTGCGCACGATGATCTGGCTCATCGGGGTGTGCTCGTTGATGTCGATTCTCTTGAGCGTAGGAAAAAGCTTGTTGTTGACAAAGTTCAGAAGGGCATCACCCGTCAGTGCCTTGCCGTCTTTATGGTCAACCGCCCAATTACGCCAACGCAGCTTCTCTGGAATGATGGAACGATAACTGTCATTATAAAATTCCCAAAGTTCCTCCTTTACATCGTAGACCTTGAGGAACAGAATCCAAACCATCTGCTCGATGCGCTGGGCATCGCCATTGATGCCGGCATCGTTTCTCATAATATCCTGTAGGCGTTTGACCATGTTGTTCAAACTCATCGTATTATCCCCTTATGCTGCGTAAATTTCTTTTTGGAGCTGTCGGATTGCTTTGAGATAGCCGTCTCTGCCGCCGAAGAGTTTTGCAATCTTCATGGGTGAACCGAACTTTTGGAACGGGGCGTTGGAGAGTATGGCAAGGTTCTCAATATCGTGAATGCCCTCGTTCATGTATTTATCGAGGAGGGCGGAGAGGACCTCCTGTGCGATGTCGGAGTACTGATAGAGGAAGCCTCGTTTTTTCACATGATTGACGCGCTCGGCTTTGGTCAGCGGCGGCTTGTCATAGGCGATGTGACAGATGAGGTCAAAGTCGTCAATGTCCTTTTGTCCCGAGAGTTCGCGCAGGGACTCAAGGAGAACGCCGCGCTCAAGCAGGGCGTCGATAATCGCCTCTTTCTTTTCGGCGTTGTTCCATGATTGGAGAAATGCGTCGAGAGAGGCATATTCGCCGAGGATATTTCTTTTTGAGTAGTCGGTCAGGCTCTCGACGATGAGCTTGCCGCCCGTGCCGTAGTACTGAACGCGTTCGCTCAGAACACGCACATCCACGTCGCCCACGCGGTAGATGTGTTTTTTCTCTGGAGGATTGGTTGGTTTATCCGTCGGAGAAACGGGAGGCGGTGTATCAGGAGCATCCGGCGTTGTGTCTGTCTCCGTGTCGGTGGTCGGATCGGATACGTCAGGAAGTTCCGGCTCGTCAATGATGATATCGGGTTTGCCGTCGAAATCGGGGTCTGCAAAATGGCGAGAAGCACCGCGAAAATCCATGATGGTGAAGTACTCCTTCCCCGCGTCGGGGAGGAGACGTGTGCCGCGCCCAATAATTTGTTTGAACTCTGTCATGGAGTTGATGGTGTTCTCAAGGACGATGAGTTGACAGGTCTTACAGTCTACGCCCGTGGTCATCAGGCGGGAGGTGGTGACGATGACGGGATACGTTTCATCCACGGCGATGAAGTTATCCAACTGTGCCTTGCCCTCGGCATTGTCGCCTGTGATGCGCATGATGTATTTTTCATTTTGTGCGACGAGGTCGCTGTTCTCGTTGATGAGTGCCTGTCGCATCCGCTCTGCATGGGCGATGTTCACGCAGAATACGATGGTTTTTGCAAAGCGACCATGTTCTTTGAGAAAACGTGTGATGCGCCTTGCAACGGCACACGTACGATTGTCAATGATGATGTTTTTGTCGTAGTCCTTTATGTTGTATTCGCGATCCTCGATCTCGTAGCCGTAAACGTCACGTTGACCTGCACGCGGTCGCCAGCCTTCGAGATCCTTGTCGATGCCGACGCGGATGACCTTGTACGGTGCGAGAAATCCGTCGTCAATACCCTGCTTCAGACTGTAGGTGTAAATCGGCTTTCCGAAGTAGTTGCTGTTTGACACGCCGGCTGCTTCTTTCGGCGTTGCAGTAAGTCCGATTTGGGTTGCATTGGAGAAATATTCTAGAATCTTACGCCAACGGGATTCATCCTTCGCTGAGCCACGATGACATTCGTCAATGACAATGAGGTCAAAGAAATCGGGGCTGACGGTGCGAAATGGTTCTTCCTTCTCATCACCTGCAAGCTGGTGGTAGAGGGACAGATAAATCTCATAGGAGGAGTCAATTTCTCTATTTTCGATTTTGGTCATAACCTTGGCGAACGGCTTGAAATCCTGCTGCATTGTTTGATCGACGAGTATGTTGCGGTCGGCGAGGAAGAGGATCTTGCGCTTTGCCCCCGACTTCCATAGGCGATGGATGATCTGGAACGCCGTGTAGGTCTTTCCAGTGCCGGTTGCCATGACGAGGAGGATGCGGTTCTCTCCGCGTGCAATGGCTTCGACGGTGCGATTGATGGCGACGCGCTGATAGTAGCGGGGCGATTTGTCGCCTGGCATGAAGTAATACGGCTCTGTAATCAGTTTTTCCTGTGTATCCGTTATATGGTCTGCGCTCTTGTAACGTTGCCAGAGTGCATCGGGAGACGGGAAATCTTCCAATTTTAGCTCGCGTTCTTTTCCTGTTTTCCTGTCGTGTTCCAGAAAGCCGTCACCGTTGGAACTGTAGACATACGGAACATCCAGACAAGCGGCGTATGAGAGCGCCTGCTGCATACCGTCACCAATGCTGTGTGCGTTGTCTTTCGCTTCGATGATGGCGAGCGGAAGATTGGATTGATAGTAGAGCAGATAGTCTGCGCGTTTTTTGCTGCCTCTTTTGACACAGTTGCCACGGACAATCATCTGCCCGTCGGTGAAGCTGTACTCCATCTTAATTTGCATGGTGCGATTCCAGCCGGCATTCTCAATCGCAGGAGTAATGAACTGCAGTTTGATGTCCTCCTCGGTCATCTCATGTTTTTTCATTAATGTATCCATACGTATCCTCCTGATCTTGAAGCTGACATGATGGAAGGAAAAGCGAACATATAGAAGAATTAACTTCCCGTAATACTTTATTATATCACGCATACTCTGGGCTTACAATTCTTAGATATTGAGGCAGTAGCGGAGGTGTCTGGTCTTTTTCCGTATTTTGTGGTATCCTAAAGGGGATTTTGTAGGGAGGAAGAACTATGGCAGAGTACACATATACCGTCGAGAAGACGTGTCCGATCTGTGGGGAAAAGACGCACGTGACGAAGCTGAAGGCTCGTCTCATCACGCTTGAGACGGACGAGGATTTCTGCGTACATTATCAGGGCGTCAATCCCTATCGCTACCGCGTTTGGATGTGCGAGCACTGCGGATTTGCTGCCGATGAAAAGCAGTTCACGGAGGAGCCGATCAGTACGCACGATAGGGAAAAGATCAAGGAGATGCTCGAAGGGCACAAGATCAATCTGCCATATACAGAAGAGCGCACGGCAGAGGAAGCGATCCGTGCCTATAAGCTCGGCATCTACTTTGCCGAGCGCCTTGGCTGGTCGCTTCAAAAGCAGGCGGGCTACTGCATGGGTATGGCATGGGTCTACCGCGATACGGAGGAGAGAGACAAGGAGGCGGAAATGCTGC
>ERZ772772.277-NODE-277-length-31520-cov-8.768441_pt1 | contig 31520 bp, 36 predicted proteins | sample MGYA00511484_ERZ772772 | MGnify/ENA primary metagenome ERZ772772 (study PRJEB29015, sample SAMEA2737913) | human oral metagenome | biome: human oral; feature: human-associated habitat; material: dental | place: China | collected 2088 ... | reverse complement strand
TACCAGTGCAGCAGACCTTGGCACCGTTCCACCGGAGTTGGTGGGTAGTTTTAATTTGATTTTCTACAGCAGTGCGGAAGATGCGGTGTTTAAGGCGTTGGGGGTAGAGTAACATGGCAAGTAAAATTTGCAAGATTGTTTATTTTGATGAGGATTCGGTGACAGATTATGTTCAGATTGTTGCTGGAGGAACGCTTGAGAAAACAACAGAGCTATTAAATTCAAGTGATTTAAGTGAAGAGCAAAAAGCAGATGTTTCTGCCAAGGGGGGAATCGGCGGAGTATTTAAGGCCTTACTTGGTTGGGAAGCGTCGGCAAGTGGCGAAGTTTCTGCTGGTTTAGCATTGAATCGCAACAAAATGGTAAAAAACATAGTGAAGAATACGATTCTTACAGACTTTTTACACATCATTGATGAAAACGAAAATAAAAGTGCTTCAAAAACAACAAGAGGAGCTATAAGAAAGTTTGAAGGATATGTCATATCGGCAGAGAAAGATTCTCTTTCCTATATGGTTATGGTTTCGCCATACTTATCAATGCTGCGTTCAGGATCGTCAATACCGGCTGGCGATTTCAATATTGCAATTGATAAGCTTGAGAATGCCTTGAAAAATGCAAAAGGTTACTATGAATTTGTCGGCACTAAGGGAAAAAGTAAGGTCATACTACGCTTCAATATAAATTCGTTTAAGAATGGGTATACAATTAGTGATTTGTTGAAAATGAATTTAAGCATCTACGCAATCAAAGTAGGACGAACAACTATTGATATGCTAAATGTAAGTAAAGAATTGGAGATGGATGTTTCTATAATACCGAAGGACAATCCGTCATACGAGGAAAGTAATGAAGTGGAAGACACATCGACTTCATCAAAAACATTAGATGTATTCGATGTTTTGCTTGCGGGGGTAGAAGCTGTTGATTGATAAAGTTGTTGTGTTTACTGGGTCGAAAAAGGATTTTGAAATTTTTCTTGAGAAACAGATTCCGGAAGACTCCGAAACAATTCCTTTTATGGAACTGATTCAGCACTATAATGCACGACTTAGGCCAAATGAATCTGGAGTTCGCGAGAATGCATTGAGAGCTAACATAGAAGTAGACAATTGCGTTGTTAGGGCGGATGATTATGGCTCTATAATGCCGCATGTTTTGTCGAACTTTGCCAATATTGTGAACCTCAACTATGATATGGGAACACTGTATATTCAAAATCCGCCCAGACGTGTGCTGGAATCGTTAAAGGCAGGGCTTGATGGGGATATTGAATATTATGGAAGTCAGTACCCTGAATTGGATAGAGACGCATTAACAAAGATATATAAAGCATTGAATAGTGATGTTTATGGGCAGGATGAGTGTAAAAAACAGATTCTAAGTGGAATGTATCGTTTGACTACTGGCGCAACTAATAAACCAGTTGTACTTATGCTCTATGGACCGTCAGGAGTAGGAAAAACGGAAAGTGCAAAAAGCATAAGTAAATCGCTGGGTGGAGAGTTATTGCGCATTCAGTTTTCAATGATGCAGACATCAGAAGCATATGATTACGTTTTTGGTGCAGAGCATTCCAAAAGCAGTTTTGCTCGCGATATGATGGGACGAGAATCAAATGTAATTTTGATTGATGAATTTGATAAAGTGAATCCTGCGCTATACAATGCCTTTTATGAATTGTTTGACGAAGGCAAGTATGTTGATACGAATTATAGCGTCGAACTTGGGCAGGCAATTTTTCTTCTTACATGTAATTTCTCAAATGAAAATGAAATAAAGAAGGCATTAGGGCCAGCAATGTTTTCAAGAATTGGGTGCTGTGTCGAATATGCTGATTTAACAGTGGAGCAGAAGCAGAAAATCGTGAATAATTGGTATGATTCAATTATGGCTTCTTTGAAGGATGATGAAAGAGTATATATCGAAACCACAGATATACATGAGTGGTTCCTGAAAAATGCCGAGAGATACGATAATATTCGTATTTTGAAATCAAAAATGGAAAATGCAATTTTTGAAAAACTAACGGATCATTTTATTATTATGACAGGGGATATGGCATAAGACACACAGAATGGTGTGTGATGTGAAGATACTGTCAATAGTTTTGCGCAAATTCAGATTATGACACGACAAGAATTATTTGACTGGGGGCAGCAGCAATACGGTACGGAGCCGGAATATCCCTGGCACGATCGGAATGCGGTGCTGCGCCGGAAAGACAATGATAAATGGTACGGTTTTGTGCTGGAGGTATCTGGTGAAAAACTGGGATTTACCGGAGATGACATCGTGGATGTGCTGAATGTGAAAAGCGATCCGATGCTGATCGGCTCCCTCCGTGGGCAGGACGGGTATTTCCCAGCCTATCATATGAACAAGGAAAAGTGGATCAGCGTCCTGCTGGGCAAAGCGGAGTTGGACGATTCTATGAAAGATCTGCTGGCGTTGAGCTATGCGCTGACGGCACCGAAGAAGCGCGGCAAAAAATAAGCCACCTGCAGGAGCAGATGGTGATGGTATTTATTTCAGGAAATCATTCTGATGTTCCGGTATACGCAGAGTATATTCGGCTCTGGACACGGTACTGGTCTTCAGGGCAATCAGGTTGACATCTGAATCCAGTGCCTTTGCAACGGAGACGTCATCCCAGCCCTGCCAGTCGACATCTGCGCGATATGCCCACATCGGCGATGGGGACTCAGGGATATCAGATACATAAGCCTTTTCATCCCCATCGCAGCAACCATTGTATTGCGCATCTGCCGCCGGTCAAGGCCAGGCCGCTTGCGCGATGGCTGTTCTTCTGGACGCCATAAGAATGGTGGCTCAGAAGGATCTTGGGATATTAGCTGCGGCTTCTCAGAACGAAAGCCGCGTTTTAGAAGATCATCGGACTTCCGGGCATTTTTATCCGTCTTCGTGATCCCGTTTGATTTCCGCTGTGGTCTGTGACATAGTCCGATCCCCTTCATGATCCTGTAGACGGTCCTCTCGCCGGGGGATGTCTGCTTCCGGATCCTTTAGTTTCAGGGTATCATGCCTCCGGCTGCGGCCATAGGTATCGTTTCATTCATCCTCTGCTGCGACAGTGCACATCTTATCTGCAATATCCTCGTATTTCCAGGGGGTATTCCAGTGCTTTAAGAAGCAGTAGAATCCCTGCCGAGAAACCTGGAGCACGCTTTTCGACCGCTCTTAACTCAAATATTGTATCTTAACTTAAAAAAGTTATAATACAGAAAAAGAGTTGAGATCGAAGGTGATGACACGGAATATATCAATAAAGTTCTTGGAGTCAAGGCTGCCTATGAGGATGTGGACTTTAAGCACTTACCCAATTTTATAGCCACAAGGTATCGCTTACAGATGGTGTCCATTATTCCGAAAGAATTCGTGGGAATAGACTTGCTGGAAAGCGGATATTCGGCACTGGCAGAGTATTCCATGCTGAACGCACCGAATGTCAGGTCAGATGTTACGCGGCAGAAAGAATCTCTCAATGGAAAGATGTTATGACCAATAACTTGCAGAATTCGCAGGAGCAAGTGGCCGTAGAGATGTGGAGATACAATCCACGAAAATTGTCTACGCGAAATGTTGTAGACGAACTTTCATTGGCATTGGCATTGAGAGAAGATGCAGATGAATGAGTTGAAGAAGCAGTGGAAGAAATGCTGAATGAACTGTGGATGAATCAAGATAGCGGCTCCCCAAGGAGTTTATGCCGATATTCAAGAGTTTGTCCAGCGGATGAAAAATGAAAACATGGATACTAAGCAGTTGGGGTTGGTTGGCAGAACAAAGGAGAAGATTCCGGAAGAATTGAAAGCAATGTATGAGACACTTTAAATAGATTGTTCCATGCAGGATCCCTCTGGCTTGCCATGCCCATTACAGAGTTTTTGGCTGCGATTTATGTCACGATTCAGATGAAGCGTGCTGCGGAAGCACTCCCGGAAAAAGATGAGGAAGATTCGGATAAAAAACCGAAAGCTATGGAGGGATAGGATAATGTCGAAAGATGAATATTTGATCACAGATACACCTCTGAAAGCATTGACTGTTTTCGCAATGCCAATGATTCTCGGCAGCTTTTTTCAGCAAGTATATAATATGGCTGATTCGATCATCGTCGGGCAGTTCGTTGGTTCCCCTGCACTTGCGGCTGTCGGTGCCTGTGCTGCATTGACGAATGTTTTCATTTGTGTGGCGCTGGGGGCCGGTGTTGGTGCCGGTGTGCTCGTGAGCCGTTATTTCGGTGCCAAAGACTATGGTAAAATGAAAACGATCGTGTCAACTTCCCTGATCAGCTTTTTACTCCTGAGTATCATCCTTGGTGTCTTCGGCTTTGTTTTTTCCCATTCGATGATGAGCGGATTACAGACCCCCGCTGATATACTGGAGGAAGCAGTGTTATATTTGCGAGTCTATTTTGCAGGCTTTCCGTTTTTGTTTATGTACAACATTCTCTCGACCATGTTCACTTCGATCGGTGAATCAAAAATTCCGTTGGGGCTTCTGATCTTTTCCTCTGTCCTGAATATCTTTATGGATCTTTGGATGGTCGCGGGGATTGGTCTCGGTGTGTTCGGCGCAGCTCTTGCAACCCTGATCGCGCAAGGTATTTCCGCCTTGCTTTCGCTTTTGATCTTCTTTTATCGGATGCGGCGATATAAGAGCAGCTTTCACTGGTTTGATGGGCAGGAGTTACAATCCATGCTTCGCATCGCCGTGCCATCGGTTCTTCAGCAGTCAACAGTGTCTATCGGTATGATGATCGTACAGGCAGTCGTAAATCCATTCGGCACACAAGCACTTGCAGGTTATTCGGCGACGATGCGGATAGAGAATGTTTTTTCCCTGATCTTTGTATCCATCGGCAATGCAGTTTCACCGTATGTTTCCCAGAATCTTGGCGCAAAGAAAACGGAGCGTATCAAAAAAGGATACCGAGCCGCACTTGTTTTGGATCTCTGTTTCGCAGTCCTTGCTTTCATCGTTATTGAATCGCTGCACACGCAGATCTCCTCGTTGTTCCTGGGGAAAGATGGAACGGACTTGGCTTATCAGGTGTCCGGTGATTACATGAGATGGCTCGGTTACTTTTTCATCTTCATGGGGATCAAGATGGCAACAGATGGGGTCCTTCGTGGGCTTGGGGTCATGCGCCCGTTCCTTATTGCAAATATGGTGAATCTGGCAATTCGCTTGTCCGTTGCTTTGATCTGTGCACCGCGTTTTGGGATTGCCTTTGTCTGGCTTGCTGTACCGGCGGGCTGGCTTGCAAACTTCCTGATCTCCTATGCGGCACTCAGATCCTCAATTCAGGTCTTGAACCGGCAATGTATCGTTACAGAGATTAGAAATAAAGAGCCTTTCTCTTTTGATCCTTGATGCGGATTTGAATGCTGTAAAAGATATTTCACTTATGGATCTTCTGCAGCCTGATTTTGGCACATCAGCAGGTCAGACAGCAATGGGGGCTCGGTAACGGACCGATTGATAATTCTCAATTTGTGTTAGAGTCGCACGGCATTATCGTTACCAGCTCAAAGTATGTTGCATCTGAAATAGATGCCTTTTGCCCAAAAGTACACCTTGGCAAAGGTCGGCAGCAAGGGTATGTATATATTATTGTTGTCGTTGTCGGTGAAAAGCCTATAGAGCGCCTTCGCTTTGATATAGCGCATGACAGAAGATCAATCTATTGTGGGTTTAAGATGAGGACAACCGAAGGGCAAAAATCCCAGAAAGCCGCATAAAATCAAGATCTTTCAAAAGAAGAGAGCAGATGCTTATTTGCTTCCGTATAATGGTGATACAGGCGATAGGTTCTATGGTATAAAAGAAAATGAGTATGTATTTTAATCGTTGAGGAGGATTAAAGATGAATCCAGGAGAATATTTAGAGATCTTACATATTGCGGAGAGACTGAAAGACACCCCAAGGCATTGTACAACGAGCAAAAGGCGAACTGAAAGCGTAGCCGAACATAGCTGGAGAATTTCTCTTATGGCGTTTCTTTTGAAGGGGGAATTTCCTAGTGTAGATATGAATAAAGTGATAAGCATGTGCTTAATTCACGATTTGGGAGAATGCTTTACTGGCGATATTCCAACGTTTATAAAGACAGACAATGATCGTGACGTTGAAGCTTCGTTGTTATCGCAATGGGTCAATACACTTCCCGAGGATATCTCAAGAATGATGACGGAATTGTATTCAGAGATGGATAAGCAAGAGACAGTTGAAGCAAAAATATATAAAGCATTGGATAAGCTGGAGGCATTGATTCAGCATAATGAATCGCCGCTCGATACGTGGTCTGAGAATGAATTTGAGCTTAATAAAACCTATGCATTTGATACCGTAAAATTTTCTTCATGGCTTACTTCACTTAGAGAAGAGATTCTTTCAGATACGTTGAAGAAAATAGATTCTGAACAAAGATAGAATAATGTGATTATTCCGGGCTTCCGGCCTTTCACGAAGAACGATCGCATCCACAAGACACATCTCGAACATTTGCGAATGTGGGAAATTCTTTCTCGGCAAAATCAATTTCTGATTATCTGAAATCGGAACATTGTGCCATCGATAATGAAACGGTGTACAGTTATCTGGAAAAACTGGAAAAAGCATATCTTCTTCATCGTTGTTCACGCTATGACTTGCGTGGAAAAGAGATTTTGAAAACACAAGAGAAATTTTATCTTGCCGATACCGCTTTGCGTTACAGTGTGCTGGGCTATACGCCGGACAGTGCAGCTTCCAGTCTGGAAAATGTGGTGTATCTGGAACTTTGCAGACGAGGATATACCGTGATGATTGGAAAAACGCCGGATGGTGAGGTTGATTTTGTGGCGCAGAGGCAGAATGAGCGCTTATATGTGCAGGTCACACAGGAGATTAAATCCGAGAAGACGGAAAAGCGAGAATATGAACGACTGCTGGAAATCCGGGATAACTATCCGAAGTATGTTTTGAGAAGCGATGAATTTGCCGGAGGCAATTACGAAGGCATTAAGAGTATGCACATTGCAGATTTTCTATTGAGCACAGAATATTGACGGTGTGGGCGGCGAGAGCCGCCCTTTTTACATGGCGAGAGCGAGTCCTTCCCGAACGCGCGGCAGGGGAACTTGTTCATCGGAATGATTCATGGATTCCTAATCGGCGATCTTTATCTGCATTATCAGTCTGTACTCAAAGCGCCCGGGCAGCTGCATGATCGAGTATGGAAAAAACATGAGGAAAGATTCAAGAAGGATTGACGGGAAGCTTTTATCATGTTAATATACCAGTGGTACATACCACTGGTATATTAACGTTGGAGGATTTTTTATGGAAAACTCTGAAACAAAGAAGAAGATTCGGGAGGTGGGGAAAAGAGAGTTTTTAAAAAAAGGTTTTAAGGAGGCTTCGCTGAATCATATCGTAGCGGAAGCAGGCTTTACAAAGGGAGCGTTTTATGGATATTACGCAGATAAAGCCGCCCTGTTTGAAGATTTGGTTTCTTCGGCAGCAGAAGGTCTGGTGAATCAATTTAAGGCTGCGCAGGAAGCACACTTTGATCTGATTCCGGAAAATCAGGCCGCACAGAGTCGTGAACTTTCCACGCAATATCTGCGGCATTTTTTGGACTATATTTATGAACATTTCGATGCTTTCAAATTGATTCTATGCTGCGCAGATGGAACAAAGTATGAGAATTACATTCACGATCTTGTGGAATTGGATGTGGCTCGCACAGAGCAATATTTTACTGCCTTGCGGAACCGGGGAAGGCTGAAAGGTGATGCCAGCCCGGAATTGCATCACATGATTACCAGCGCCTACTTTACTGCCGTATTTGAAACGGTGGTACATGATATGCCGAGGGAAAAAGCCGTTGGATATATTGAAGAACTTGCTGTGTTTTTCAATTCCGGCTGGAACGGTCTTTTGCGTATGCAGTAGGCTGTCAAAGCAACAATTCAAAGCCCCGGATTTTTGTTTTGGATCGTTGTGATCTTTTAGCTGCGACCCGGACATTGCCAACGAAAAAGATCAGGAGGATAACTATGAAGACTCCTCAAAAAGTATATAGCAGATTAGAAACAAGAGATTTCATTTCAATAGGAATTTTTTCCTTAATTTATGCTGCGTCTGCATTTGTAATCGGGGGCATTGTCCAGATGACACCTATTACCTTCCCCCTCATGCCGCCCGTTGTGGCACTCTTTAACGGAACAATTTTCATGCTCTATGTTGCAAAAATTCCTAAACGATGGGCATTGACAATTCTCGGTATCATCGGCGGCATTCTGCTTTTTATCACCGGCATGTTCTGGATGATGTCCGTGTTCTTCGTTGTATTTGGATTTCTGGCAGACATCATCTGTGCTTCTGCGCAGTTTAAGTCTTTTCGCAGAAACCTGATGGCTTATTGCGTAATGGCTTTATCTCCTATGGGGGCCTACATCCCCATGGCTGTGATGCCGTCTCAATTTGATGAATTTCTGAAGAATAAGGGCGATTTTGGTGCCTTTTCCGATGTGATTCACTCCATTGCTGCAAATTGCTGGGTAATTCCGCTGATGATACTTGCCACAATCCTGTGTGCCGTGATTGGAGGATTCATTGGGAGAAAACTATTAAAGAAACATTTTGAAAAGGCGGGAAGTGTGTAAATGAGATTAGATCCACGAACAAAACTGGGGATTCTTGCTATAACAAGTATTTCCGTATTTTTGAACAGGAGCATTGTGATTGAGTGTCTGTTTGTCTCCATTCCCCTGTTCCTTCTGTTTCTTTCAGGGAATATAAAAAGAGCATTGCGTTACGGGGGTTTGTTTCTGTCGCTGCTCTTTATACAGCTGTTTCTTGTTCGGCATTTTCCGCTCATTATTGGCGGCATTGTTTATATGTTTGCTGTCTACATTCGCAAATTGATTCCTTGCTTTATGTTGGGAACTTATCTGATCAAAACGACAAAGCTCAGCAGCTTTTTGGCGGCCGTCAGCCAATTTCATTTGCCAAAGGGGTTTACCATTGCGCTGTCCATTACCTTACGCTACTTTCCCACTATGAGCGAAGAATGGAATGCGATACGAGATGCCATGGCACTGCGAGGCATCTCTGCCTCAGCGGCCGGTTTGATTGCTCACCCGATAAAGACCATGGAATATATTTATGTCCCGATGCTGGTTTCGGCTTCGCGCATATCGGACGAAATATCTCAGGCAGCGATTACACGGGGAATCGACCATGCAGGACGACGCAGCTGCCTGGAGGAAACTCGCTTCACCGTATGGGATGCTATTGCGGCTATCGTATATGGGGCGATGGTTGGAATGATGACAGCTGCCCCTTTCATGAAGGTGATGTAAGTGATTCGATTGGAAAATGTATCTTATTCGTATGCCGAAGCTCAGACCGGCTCTTTGCATAACATTACTTTGCATATCAGAAAAGGCGAATGTATCCTGCTGTGCGGTGCATCGGGCTGCGGTAAAACCACGCTGACAAGGCTGATCAACGGACTGATACCACATTTCTTCCCCGGAAAGCTATCGGGAGAAATAAGAGTTGATGGGAGAAATACGATCACTACGGAGATCGCAGCACTGTCCGATATTGTAGGAACGGTATTCCAAAATCCACGCACGCAATTTTTTAACACAGATACCGACAGTGAGCTGGTCTTCGGCTTAGAGAATCGTTCCGTTCCCCGGGAACAGATGAAAGAACGGCTGCGTGAGCTTACGGAGGATCTTCACCTGGAACATTTGCGCGGACGAAGTATTTTCGCATTGTCCGGCGGTGAGAAACAGAAGATCGCGTTTTCGTCTGTCTGTGCTTCTGACCCGAAAATTCTTGTTCTGGACGAGCCTTCTTCTAATTTGGATACAGCAGCGATTGAAGAACTTGCAGAACTGATTGCCAAAGCAAAAAGTGAAGGAAAGACGATTATCATTTCCGAGCATCGCCTATGGTATCTGATGAATTTGGCTGATCGGGTCGTGTTTTTGCGGGATGGAGTGCTGGAAAAAGATTTTCCCACAGCGGATTTTTGTTCACTTCCTTCCGATGAAATCGAAGCTATGGGCTTGCGTTGCCGGGATCTGAAAGAAATCATAGTAAGAGAAAGTCCTGTTAGTTTAACAGAGAACTATCTGGATGTAAAAAACCTCCGTGTGCATCTTGGAAAAGAGTGCATATTGAAGGATCTTTCTTTCTCAGCACGGGGTGGCGAGATTATCGCCATTGTTGGAGCCAATGGAGCAGGAAAAACAACACTTGCCCGTGCTTTATGCGGCCTGCAGAAAGAATCCTCAGGCAGTATCATCCTTGGCGGGGAAAAGTTATCCTCAAAAAAACGGAAGCAATACTCCTATATGGTCATGTAGGATGTGGGACAGCAGCTATTTACCGACAGTATATGGGAAGAATGCCGGCTTGGTATTCAGAAGCCGGATACGGCGCAGATAGAGTATGCACTCAATTTATTAGGACTTAGCCAATACAAGGATCGACATCCGCTTTCCCTGTCCGGTGGACAAAAGCAGCGCTTGGCAGTTGCGGTCAGCCTGATTTGTAAACGAAAGCTGCTGGTTTTTGATGAGCCTACCAGCGGCCTTGATCTTTCCGGTATGAAGGAGGTAGGAAGGCTGGCGAAAGAGCTGTCACTGCATGGAAGCATTCTATTGATTGTCACCCATGATGTTGAATTTATGAAACATATCTGTTCCCGCATTCTGGTATTGTCGGAGGGGAAAATCACTGCGGATTTGTCCGGGGGAGCGCGGGAAACAGTGGAGCAAATTTTAAGAGGTGAGATATGAATCCATCAAAAAAAGGGACGATTCAGAGATTGCGGGACTTTGCAAAACCATGTAAAGGACTTTTGGCAAGCTCCGTTGCACTAGCCGCTTTAGCTGCCTTTTGCGGCATCATACCCTATGCCGCAGTATCACAAATAATTTCAAATCTTATGAGAGGGCAGATTCAGCCTGCCCGGATTATGCCTCTCGCATTGCTTGCTCTTTTGGGCTATTTAGCTTCTTTATGGCTGAACACTCATTCAACCATTCGTTCTCATCGCGCGGCGTTTACCATACTTGCCCATATCCGAAAAGCCATCACGGCAAAGCTCGCTCGTATGCCGATGGGGACAATTTTAGATACCCCGTCAGGAAAATGCAAATCCATGCTGGTAGATACCGTGGAAAAGCTGGAGCTGCCTCTGGCGCATATGGTGCCGGAATTGACAGCGAATACACTTATCCCGGTTTTGATGCTGATATACTTGTTTTTATTGGACTGGCGTATTGCCTTGATTTCTCTTGCAACAGTCCCCATTGGCCTTCTCTGTTATATGGGAATGATGAAGGATTATGAAGCAAGATATGCTCGTGTTCTTTTAGCCAATAAAAATATGGACGCTGCAATGGTGGAATATATAAACGGCATTCAGGTGATCAAAACTTTTCGGCAGGATGAGGACTCTTATCGAAAGTATGCAGCCGCTGTCACGGAAAGTGAGAGATCCAAATCCGATTGGTTCCGTAAGACCAATGGCTTTTATGTAGCGGGTATGGCTGTCATGCCCAGCTGCCTGCTGGGGGTACTTCCTTTGGGGAGCTGGCTCTACATAAACGGCAGGATAGGCGCGGATGCTTTGATCTCCTGTATCATCCTTGCTTTGGGTCTGGTAAAGCCGTTGATTCAGGCATTACGGTACACAGACAGTCTTGCCATGGTAGATGCAACTGTTCAGGAAATTGGAAAATTACTGGATCTGGAAGAAATGAATCGGCCTCAAAAAACTGTCTCTTTGCCGAATCACGAGATTACCTTTCAGAATGTCAGCTTTCGTTATCACGAAACAGAAGTGCTCCATCAGCTGTCCTTTTCCTGTGCAGAAGGCGCCATGACCGCCATCGTCGGTCCCTCCGGTTCTGGAAAGTCCACCATCGCCCGCTTGATTGCCTCCTTTTGGGAGGCTGAGAGCGGCTGTGTGACACTCGGCGGTGTAGATATGCGGAAGATCCCGCTGTCTCAAGCTATGAATGCTGTATCTTATGTATCACAGGATAATTTCCTGTTTCACCTCTCCATTCGAGAGAATATCCGCTTTGGAAATCCAAGCGCAACGGATGAAGAAGTGGAGAGGGCGGCACAGAAAACCAGCTGCCATGATTTTATCCTGTCATTGCCTCGCGGATATGACACATTGGCGGGTGACGGCGGCAGCCACCTTTCCGGCGGCGAACGCCAGCGAATTGCGATAATTTCTCAGCTTGTGGCGGGAAAGACATTGATCGTGATTGCTCACAGACTATCGACCATTACCGCTGCCGATACGATTTTTGTTCTCAACGAGGGAGCGGTTGCCGCACAGGGAACACATCAGGAATTGCTTGCAGAAAGTCATCTTTACCAGGCACTTTGGTAGGCGCATATCGGTACAAAAGACAAGGGAGAGGAGGAAGCGGAATGATTGCATTATTCAAGCGTTTATTGATATTTTCAGGAGATCAGAAAGGACTGCTGCTTCGCTCCTTCCTGTTTCATGTAATCAGCTCCGTTTTTGAGATGGTTCCTATTCTGGCGATCCTGACTGTTTTAGAAGAAGTTTTAGCTAAGCAGCAGGGAAAGCTTATCTCAGCTGATATGATAAGGAAATCCTTTGCTATTATGATGGTCAGTATTTTAGGCCGGATTGTGTTTATCAATCTTTCTGCCAATGCCCGCACTCTCGGCAGTTTCTCCGTATGCACAAAAAAGCGCCTCATCATCGGAGAGCGCTTAAAGCATGCACCCATGGGATATTTCAGCGAAAACCGGCTGGGGGATATTACGGCGGCAGTCACAACAACTCTGGGAGATATTGAAAGCAATGCTGTGACGATTATGGAGTCAGTCGCAGGAGGCTTCATTCATGCGATTGTTATCACATCGTGGCTTTTCTTCTACGAACGGCGCATCGGACTCTTATCCCTTGCAGGTCTGCTTGCCGCACTGCTGGTCTATGCCGACATTCAAAAGGTAAGCAAAAAACACTCGCCCCGTCGTCAGGCAGCTCAGGCAGCCCTTGTTACGGCTGTTCTGGAATATGTGCAGGGCATGGGTGTCGTAAAGGCCTTTGGTCTGGATGGGCACGCTGCTCAGACAATGAATCAGTCGATTGAGGAAAGTGCCTCTGCAAATATCAAGCTTGAAAAAGCCTTTTCTACGATGACGGGCTGGTATCAAACCGTATTTAAGCTGGCACGGGCAGCTGTTTTAGTATTTGCGCCCTATCTTCTTTGGACAGGAGAAATCTCAGCAGAAAAATGTCTTCTTCTGCTGGTTTCCGGTTTTATGATTTATTCCGCCGTGGAAGTGGCCGGAAGTATGTCATCTGTGGCACGGCTTGTGGATGCTTCTTTGGATCGTATGGAAAAGATTATGGCAATTCCATCTCTGGACGAAAATGGATCAAATCTATCCCCCGTACAGCATGATATAGAGGTCCGTCATGTTTCCTTCGGGTACGGAGAAAAAGAAGTGCTTCATGATGTGAGCTTTACGGTACCGGAGGGCAGCTCCTGTGCCATTGTCGGGCCGTCCGGTTCCGGCAAAACAACGCTGTGCAGCCTGCTTGCCCGTTTTTGGGATGTGGACAGCGGTCAAATCTTGCTTGGCGGTCATGATGTGCGTACATATACATCGGACAGTCTCCTGAGGAATTTCTCCATTGTGTTTCAGAATGTTTATCTGTTTGAAGATACGATAGAAAATAATATTCGCTTCGGAAAGGCGGATGCAACGAGGGAAGAAATCATAGAAGCGGCAAAAAAAGCCTGCTGCCACAACTTTATTATGGCATTGCCGGATGGATATGGCACGAAAATCGGAGAGGGAGGAGCCAGTCTCTCCGGGGGTGAAAAGCAGCGAATTTCTATTGCACAAGCCATTTTAAAGGATGCCCGGATCATCATTTTGGATGAGGCCACCGCCAGCGTGGATCCTGAAAATGAACTGGATTTACAAAAAGCCATTTTTGAACTGACACGAGGGAAAACGCTGCTGATGATTGCGCACCGTCTGTCTACGGTGCGTTCGGCAGATCAGATTCTTGTTTTGGATAAGGGGAAAATTGTCCAGCGGGGTACGCATACGGAATTACTTACGCAGGATGGGTTATATAGGCATTTTGTAAATATCAGACAGCAGGCACTTGGCTGGAGATTGGGGGAAGGTGGTGTTTTATGAAAAAGCGTAGCAAGTATCTTGTAAATCTTAGACCGGTGCTTTATGAAAAGTTCGATCACGAGAAAGCAGAGCATATCGTGCTAAATGCCGGGAAAATATATGAGCGGCTTTGTTTGGAAAATGGACAGGAGCCAAGAGCATTGCGTATGCACACCAGAAAGAGGATTTATCCGGCAATCGCAGCGTTCCAGGCGATGTTAAAAGAAGATGTAAACAGAGATGATGCAGCTGAAATTCTTTATGGATATTACGAGAAACAAAGCGAGCCGCTTGGGAATGTGATTCGTAATATTCTTAAAATTCCATATCTATATAAACTTGTCCCGCGCTTTTTCACGCAAATGACAAAGAAATTTTTTGGGGAGGCGGCTGGATTTCGAGCAAAATGGCTCAGTGCGGATAAGAATGAAATGCGCTTTGATATGCTGGTCTGTCCCTATCAGGATATTTGCGTTCGGTATAGCTGCCCGGAAATTGTCCGAAGCTTCTGTCGAGCGGATGATATTTGTTATGGAGATATGCATGCCAGGCTGCATTGGGGAAGGACAAAGACATTGGGCCTTGGTGCTGACTGCTGTGATTTTCGATTGACAATCAGGCAGGTGCTGTAATGAAAGCTCTTTCCTCTTTAGGAAAAGGTTTTGGAGCTGTCGGATGATAAAGCAAGTGGATATGACACAGCCGGGATTCAGGCCGGCTCTTTGACAAATAGAAAAAACAAGTTTAAAATAAAGTCTAATTGCATTATAAACTTAAATTGAGGTACTGCCTATGGATTATATTCATCGTTCTCTGGAAAGAAAGTTCCTGAAAATGAGCAGTGCGTTTAAGGCTGTGATGGTGACCGGAGCGAGACAGGTCGGGAAGTCTACGATGTTGAAAGCTTTGGCACAGGATAGCGGTCGGGTCTGTGTCTCAATGGATGATGCGGATATCAGGGATCTTGCGCAGAGGGACCCCAAACTCTTCTTTCAGATGTATCAGCCGCCGATCCTTATAGATGAAGTGCAGAAGGCTCCCGCCCTCTTGGAACAAATCAAATTGCTGTGTGACGAGAGTGACGAAAGAGGTCGTTTCTGGCTGACAGGCTCTCAAAGCAAAAGGCTGATGAAGCAAGCCGGAGACTCTCTTGCCGGGAGGATAGGGATCCTTAAGATGTTCAGCCTGTCGGCGAAGGAGCTTGCGGGAAAAGCGGATGATATCCCGGACGATTATTCTCTTTCGTCGTTTATAAAGAGAAGTCAAAACTATCCGGCGAATAATATTTTGGATGTATATGAACGTATCTGGGCAGGCGGTATGCCGGACATGGTTTCCATGGATGCGGAACTCCGGCGTGCCTACTGGAATTCCTATATTGATGCCTATTTGATGAGGGATGCGGTAGATGATAACGGGATTCATGATACGGAGGGCTTCCGCAGGTTCCTAAGAGCCAGCGCGGCCTTTTCAGGGGAGCTGCTGAACTATAACGACCTGGGCAGCGCGGCGGGAGTATCCGGCGTGACTGCGAAGGAATGGGTCAAGGTCCTTCAGTCCATGGGGATCATCTTTTTGCTCGAACCGTTCTATAATAACGAGCTTAAGCGAATGATCAAGACGCCGAAGCTGTATTTCTGCGACACCGGTTTATGTTCCTTCCTTTCATCCTGGACCAGCCGTGATGCACTCATGAATGGTGCGGCGTCCGGTCATTACCTTGAAAACTATGTCGTCTCAGAGATGCTCAGAAATGCCTCTTATGGAGAGAAAAGCGTCAATCTGAACTTCTATCGGGACACAAATCAGAAGGAGATCGATCTGATCCTGGAGATGGATGGCAGACTGCATGCGTTTGAGATCAAGCGTGCGGCTTCTCCGGAGAGAAAAATTATCAGAACCTTTTCACTCCTTAAAAAAAGCGGGAGGGAGATCGGGCCGGGAGCTGTCATCTGTATGGCAGAGAGGCCATTCCCTGTCGATGCATCCACTTTCCTGCTTCCGGTAAATCTCCTGTAGCAGGAAGAAAAGTTTAAAACGAATGCAAAAGGTCCGCTGGGGCCATGAGAAGAATCCGGGGGCGGAGAAAAATGAGATATTGAAGAACCCGCAGTTTCCAAAGGGCCTTGGATCAGAGCTGTTCTTCGGAAAAGTCCGGATCGGAGATGTGCTTTTGGGCAGGGAATATCTGGAGAAATTCAGTTATCCGAGCTATATCAATTTCTCGAAACAGCCGGAGATATATCCGGTCAATGTGGAGGAGAGCGGCAGCAAGCGCTTCGGTCTGGAATTGCTGGATCCGTATACCTACGCTACACCCGGAGGCAGGGAGTGGAGTATAGGAGACCTGAAGCTAAGCTGGTATGCGGTAGACGACAGCGGCTTTGCCGGAAGCTATACCGCGGTCGGCACAGTCAGAGACGGGGTACTGTCGGAGGGAGATGGCAGTTCTCTGTATTTCTACGACAGGGAGATCAGTAAGGAAGAGATGAGCAGAGAAAACGAGGAGGGAGATCAGCAGGTGGGGATCGGAATGATCCTCGTCGGACTGCTGCTCAGTGCCTTTTTCATCTATCGCGTCAAAACAAGCTGATAAGGATAAGCTGAGTGGAATCTTCTCTCAGTCATCATCCGCTTCGACCTCGTCCCGATCCCTATCGGAATCCTTCTTTTTCTCCTTTCCATCATCCTGCTCCTTATCCTTCTTGTCATCAGCGTCATCATCATTCCGCTCTGAGCCCGTGGGATGAGCCGCTTTACTCTCATTTCTATCGGTGTCATTTCGCCCCGAGCCCGTGGGATGGGCTGCTTTTCGCTCATCCCCATCGTCGTCATCGTCAGAATTGTCAGAATTATTTGCCTTCCTTTCCGAGCTCTCATCTTTTGAATGATGTTCTGATTTTTTCAGCTGATCTTTCTCATGATCCTCCAGCTCCTCTTTTTCCGGCCGATTTTTCTCATGATCCTCCTGTTCCTCTTTTTTCGGTTGATTTTTCTCATGATCCTCCCGCTCATCATCCCGGTCCGGATCGTCGTCATTGTCATCATCATGGTCTCGCTCATCCTGATCGAGAAGAGAGTTCAGATCGCCGATGACCTCTCCGCTCTCACCCAGATAATGGGAAATATCAATGCCGGCGGTCTGACAGGAGCGGATCAGATCAGCCATGGGCATGCCTGCCAGCTCCTTGAGATCCCAGGAAGGCTGGTCCTTTAAAAGCTTCAGGATCAGGACTGCCTTTCCGGGGGTGATCCCGTAGTGCTCGGAAATCTCATCCGCAGCCTCATCCGGATCCACATTCTGTTCCAGGATGATCCCCTGTCCCAGGAGTGTGCTCAGCGCCTGCTCCGCATCCGAGGAGATTCTCTGTCTTAAGGCTTCTGTTCGCTTTTCATTCCTTCCGCTCACAGAAAGCAGCAGCGTGTTCTGCGCCCGGGACAGATATCCGTGCCGGACCATCGAAGTGAGCAGCTCGCTCATTGCCGCATCGATATCCGCATTCCTCAGATTCATCTGATCCAGAAGGATTCTTCCGTCTTCGTTATCCGCCGCCGCATCAAGGACCCGTCCCATGCGGTTCACATCGACGGAGACGCTGGGATTGACATCCAGATAGATGGTTGCGTCCGTCATATGGAAGAGCTGAAACCAGCTGATAAAAACGATGGCAAAGCACGCTGCGGCGAGAGCTGTCCATCTCATATAACGGCGGAGCGGCCTCTTCCTCTTTTGCTTTGTCCCATCCAGGAACCAGGCGTCACCGTCGGCTTTTTCCACCGGCTTTTCCCAGAGCTCTTCCGCGTATTTTGGCGTCATGGCGGATGCTGCCCGGCGGATATGGTCGTTGATCTGCCGTTCGCTCAGGCTCTTCATAGCATCCCCTCCAATTCTGTGCGCAGCTTTTCAATACCGCGCTTGTACTTCGACAGTACGGTTGATAAAGGCATATTCATCAATTCGGCGATCTCTCTGTGCTTCATGCCGCTCAGCGCGTGGAGCATGATGATCCTGCAGCTGTCCTCCGGAAGAACGGTAAATGCCTTCTCCAGAGTCATCCTGTCCTCTGCATTTTGGATCCGGTCGAAGCCCGGATCCTGCACCCTGTCTTCCTCCGGAAGCTGCGCGGTATGGGCACGCTGCCGGTACATCATCAGGCAGATATTTCTGGTGATCGTAAAGATCCAGGCCAGAGGCTTTCCCAGCGGCTTATAGAGATGTGCGGCGCTTCGGATCTTTAAAAATGTATCCTGCATGGCGTCTTCCGAGTCACTGCGGCTTCGCAGAATACTCAGAGCATAGGCAAAGACGGGGGAGGAACATTTTTCATACAGAGCGAGAAAGGCCGCTTTGTCTCCGGAAGCAATGCGCGGGAACAGAGACTCATCAAGCAAAATCTCAGCCTGCTGAGGCGGTGTCTCGTATACCACTGCTTCGAATATCAGCACGTCTGTCACCTCTTTCTTCCCTGTCAGCTCAGCTGTGATTATAAGATGTTCTTCTCTCTTTCCACAAGACCCATAATCACGCTGAGGTTTCCGTTCCGGCAGCGGATCTGATCGATCAGCTCCTTTTCTTCCGATGCTTTCCTGAGCTCGACCCGGTAGTTAAGCTCATACATGGTTCCCATGTTGGTCGTCCTGACGCGCCGGAAAAAGGCTTTCCTCGTGTAGCGCTGAAAGAGGTCATCGAAAAGTCCGGGATAGTTCAGGTCCTCCGGGATCGTGATCCTGAGCTCCCGCTGCCTGGAAATGCCCTGACCATAGGCGCTCCGGTCCAGAATGAGAAGCATTGCTCCCACGATAAGGGTAATGATTGCGGCCAGTGAGAGGAAGCCCATGCCCAGGGCCAATCCGACGGCCATGGAGAAGAAGAGAAATACGATTTCCCAGGCCGAGCCGGCGGCGCTTCGGAATCGGACCAGGCCGAAGGCGCCGAGAACCGCCACGGAGGTTCCGAGGTTTCCGTTTACGATCATGATGACTGCTGTCATTAAAAACGGCATTGCCGCGATGACCACGGCGAACCTCCCGGGTTCATCATTTGTGATATGATAGATGAGCGATATTACAAGTCCGAGAACGAGTCCCGCTGTCAGAGCCATTGCGACGGACTGTAGCTCAAAGCTTCCCGCATGAAAGATACTGCTTAGCATACCATTTCCCTCCTGTCTTCCCGCTCCTCATGAAGCTCCTGTCCTTCATGGAGCTCTTCATGGGAAAGATTTTTCCAATCTTTGATCCGATGCAGCATCCATCTCTCCGCATTCCATTGGCCGTGCTCCTTCTTATAGATATTTCCATACTTGGAAAACGAAGAGGAGTAAATTTTGAGCTCCGCCAGAATTTCCGAAAACCATTTCGGGGCGGCATTTTGGACCTTGCTTTCCATCAGATACCACTTATCCGGGAGAAGGGGCGTCCCGAAGTCGCCGCGCTCCAGCTCGACACTTACCCGCCTGGAACGAATCCGTGCATCAAATGTGAGCCGAAACTCCGGATCTTCCTTCCCGTAGAGAGCAAGACGATCATAAGCGAGAAACAGCCTGGGCTTCAGCCGATATCTTCGGAGGAAGAAATCGATTTCCCGAAGGATCTGGCATTCGGCGTCCGGACGGATGCCCAGATTCAGATAATCGTATGCCGTAGATAAGGGGAGCTCAATGCGCCGCTTGTTGACGATGTGTTCGTACTTCTTCTTGATCTCCAGAAATACCCTGCTGTCTTTCCCGGGGACGCCGTAGCTTCTCAGTCGAAGCTTTTCCTTATAGCGCAGATGCTCTATGGACCTTCGGATCAGAAGATCATCCTCCGTGTCGTAATAAATGTTGCAGATCGTGCTGAGCCCGTACTGGTCAACGGACATCTGCCCCCGCAGCCGCTCGCGAAGCAGACGGTATACCGCTTCCGGGAGCAGGTATTTTTTCTCGTATCGATTGAAAACAAGCTGTGTCATAGAGATCCCTCCTAATGCCTGACCTTCTGATGCAGCTCAAGCTTCAGGCCGTCACTGATCAGGGTGATCTTGCCGTGCCTCGTCTCCAGCACATCCACTCCGTATTTTTTGAGGAGCTCCAGCGTCTTTTTTTCCGCGGGGTGCTTGTCCGAGGAGCAGATCACCGAATACCGCGGCTTGATAAGCTTCAGCAGATCCTCCTGCGCCGTGTTGTAGATTCCGTGGTGCGGAAACTTGATAAAGCTGCATTCCGGAAGCTGAGCTTCCGAGACAAGCTCGTTGATGCGCTCCTTCTCAATATCCCCGGTAAAGAGAAGCCGGTTGCTTCCATGAGTGACTGTCGCAAGCAGAGAAAAATTGTTGTCATACTCGATCGCTCCCTCCGGGATCTCATAGGATTTCGGCGGATCAACTTTTACCAGCGCATCGCCGAAGGGGAAGGAAAGGGGAGTATTCACCGCCTCCGGCTCTATGGACGCGTTTTTTGCCGCCGCCATAAAATCCATGTATTCCGTGCTGCTGCCCGGATAATCCGGTATCAGGACTCTGGCCACCGGAATATTTGCGATCAGTGTGTCGGCCCCTCCCACATGATCCTTGTCATAATGTGTGATGATCAGGACATCGACCAGGGAAATATTCCGATTTTTCAAAAAATCCACCAGCTCCTGTCCGTCATCTTCCTCACCGGTGTCGATCACCATCGCTCTTCCGCCGGATTCCAATACGATAGCGTCCGCCTTCCCGACCTTCAGGAAGGTACAGCTTAAAGGAGTGAGCTTTACCCCGCTGTTACGCTGCCGAAATACGAAAAAGGACAGAGCGCCGAGAATGGCACAAACGAGCAGTACCGATATAAACTGTCTTTCTCTCATACTATATTCCTCCTTTCACCCTGATAATGCATGAGGCGGGCATTTTATCGCAGCTCTTTTAAAATTTTTCGGCTTCAAACTGTGGGAAGAATATTCGCTTTCGGAGGAAGCCGGAAGCCCTGGCGAAGCGCTATTTGAGGAAAGATATAGAGGGAATTTTAATGCGGTTTTCATCCGTTTCCTTTATAATGAGCTCGGAAAGGAAAAAAACAGTCGATATTATTATAAGGGAAGCTTTCCATATGAAACACAGGAGAAAGGCATTGGCGCTCCTTGCGGCACTGCTGCCCCTCAGCCTTGCAGCCTGCGGAAACAGGAATCCTTCCGCAGATACAAAGAGCGCGAAGGAAGAGGCTTTCTCTGAGAGCGGTTCCGCCGATGCATCAGACGGGAACGAGGGCGGCAGCCGGACTCTTGGCGCAGACAGTTATGTGACGGAATTCAGCGGAAGCGCAGCAAACGTTATCAGCAGCGGCCATGCTTTTTGTACGTCAACGGCATGGCGCTGACAGGGATGAACTGAGAGGGCATAGCGCGATGAAAAGAACGACAGTACCTCTTCTGACACTGAGTCCCGGCGCCCGGCTTTGATGCTATGGACTATGGGCAGGAGGACTACGAGTCTGGAAGCGCGACGGCGGATGCCAGACACTGGGATCCGTATCCGCCCAAGCTATTTGAGAAATACAAGGATGTTCTGTCGCCTCTTTTTCAATCGGGGAAATAAAGTGCACAGGAGAGAGATAATATGAAAAAACTTTCTATCTTAAGGGAATCCGTATCTAAACTGGAAGACAATCTGAAGCTGGAGGAAATCACAGTGGAGAGGGCTGTCTTCGGTCTGTTTTTCTCCGGGGTGAAGCTGTCTACGGGACAGGGGGGGCTCTGCTTTACACCGGTGAAGGAGATTCCGGAGGCGGTCTGCTGCCCGAGCTCCGCGAAAGCGATGCCGCTTTCGGGGCGGCTCCGGGGACGGCCCGTCCGGGCGTATCTTGAGGATATTTTCTGCGAAAACATCCTCCGCCGTACTCTGGGGATCGCGGCACTGAATGCTCTGAGCACGGCAGTGTGGGAGAAGTCCCCGCCCAGAGATTATGAGATTTTAATGGGGAGAGATGCCTTCGATGAGTTGGATCTCAGCCGCTATCCTAAGACCGTGCTGGTCGGTGCACTGGTGCCCATGCTGAAAAGGCTCCTTGCTTCTTCCTCGGATTTCCACGTCATGGAGCAGGATCCCAGGACCTTAAAGGAGAGGGAGCTTCCCTATTATCTTCCGCCGGAGCGGGCAGCAGAGTGCGTGCCGGATGCGGACCTACTGGTCATCACCGGTGTGACGATCTTAAACGATACCTTGCCGGGACTTTTGGAAATGGCAAAGCCGGGGGCGGAGATCCTGCTCGTCGGCCCCACAGCAGGCATGCTCCCGGATGCTCTTTTCTCCCGCGGCGTCACCATGCTTGGCGGGATTTCCGTGACAAAGCCAGATGAGCTTTTAGATATCATCAGTGAGGGGGGATCGGGCTATCATTTCTTCGGGAAGTCCGCGGAGAGGACTCTGGTCCGGAAAAGGCAAAGATTGAGATAAAGATCCTAAGATTTGCGTTTTTTTAAAATATATCCATATAAATAGCCTGGAATCCGAGAAAACGCAGTTTATTCTTGCGTTTACTCAGACTCCGGGCTATAATCATAAAAGAAAGAAAGAAAAAAGAGGAAAGAAAGAGGCTTGTCAGGACGCTGCTTTGAACAGGAGAAGTTAAATTCGGTTCTGAAAAGATTTGACGAACGACGAACGACGAACGACGAACAACGACGGATACGGATATCAGTACTTTAAGAAAGGAGAAATCGAGCTCGTTCCCTCGATGATGTGCCTTATGCGAATCAGAGCGCTTGCTTTGGATGGATATAAAAATCTTTCAAGATTAAAAATCAGATTGGATGATATTACGGCGCTTGTAGCGTTGAATAATTTTGGAAAATCAAATATTCTCTCGGGAATCGATTTTGGGATCTCCTTTTTAAAAGCCGGGAATGAGGAAAAAGCCTTGATGATGGCGGATTCCGATCTGATTCCCAGAAATGTCAGCATGGTCGGAAGAAATTTCAATTATGCGATGGAACTCTCCATGGAGCTTGAAGGGCAGGAGTATATCATCCAGTATGGCTATCAGTTTGCCTGGAAGAGTTCCGAGAAAATGGAGCCGGAAATCCTTTCGGAGTATCTAAAGGTAAAGCTGAATGAGAGAGGGCAGAAATTCAGTCAGCTGATCAGCAGAAATAGGCAGGACGCCAAGTACAAGGCATCTGAGGCAGGGAGATGCTCTTCCGGAATTTTGGTGGAGAAGAGAGAACTGGTACTTAATAAACTGCGCGCATATGATAGCCTGTATTATGCAGAGCTTATAAAAGAGCTTGGCGGAATTCGTATATACATGGAAAACAACCTCGATGTAAAGAGCTTCTATCAGCCGGATCCGATTATACGGAAAGGACTTGAGAATGAAATGCTCAATGCGGAGAATCTTCCGCGGATCATATTTAAGCTGAAGACAGAGAATGAGCGAAACTATGAGCTTTTGATAAATGTGTACAAGCAGCTTTTTCCTGCCATTGAGGATATCATTGTAAGGCAGTATCAGCTTGGAGAGCACACGGAGGGGCGTCTCCCGGAGGATTCGCCTTTTATCCTTGCGAACCGGTTTTATGTTCTCTATGTAAAAGACAGGAATCTTGTTGCGCCAATTGACTTTCAGATGATGTCGGACGGGGCAAAGCGAGTCTTTATGATCCTTACCAAGATTATTATTTCAAGGGTCAGCAATATTGCATTGATTGCGATTGAGGAGCCGGAGAATTCCGTGCATCCGGGCTTATTTAAGGCGTATATCAGTATCATCCATCAGCTTCTTGATGACTGCAAGGTGATTATCACCAGTCACTCACCATACATTGTGAGTTACCTCAATCCGGCCTGGATTCGCGTGGGACATAGTGATGATTCGGGTGTGGCGGAATTTTTCTGTTTGAAAAGGAATGCGCAAAAACGGCTTGAGAGAGAGGCGAAAGAGTACAATAGTTCACTGGGAGACTATCTTTTTTCTCTTCTTTCCGACCCGGATGACAGCATTTTAGAGTATCTGGAGGATGATCCGGATGAATAAATGCCTTGTGATCTTTGCGGAGGGGGGGATACGGAGCTTGTATTCTATAAGCGGATTGTGGCATATGCCAGAGGGAAGCTTGGAGACGGGATATTTGATACACATATAGTATATCGGAATGTGGGAGGAGTGGGAGGGTTTAAGAATATCGCGAAGAGAAAATTTGAGAAAGAGATCAGACCGAAGTATGACGAAAAATGTCAATTTACAATTGTGTTGTGCAGCGATACCGATGTTTTTGAATTTTCTTCAAGACCGCCGGTGGATTGGAAGGCGGTGGAAAGAGATCTTCGAAAAAGTGGTGCGTCCAGAGTCGTTCATGTTCGGGCGAAGCATTCGATAGAGGACTGGTTCCTGCTGGATTGGGATGGGGTTATTTCCTCTCTTCATTTGAAGAAAGGAACAAAGGTGAGTGGAAAGAATGGTTACGAGAAGCTCACACAGCTTTACAAAATGGCGAATAAAATTTATTACAAGGGGGCTAAGAGCACGGATATGGTCGATAAGTTGGATATCGATAAAATTTCCATGGCAGTGAAGGATCAGCCCAGGCCTCTTTACAAATGCCTGGGAGTGCGAATCTGATGGAATATACCATAACCTTTTGGCAGATAGGATTCCACAGACTCTTGAGAACTGCGATTTGCGGATATGTGGTGAAAAGGACGCCCCCATCGCCATTGATATGGATACTCCACGATTTGCACTTATTATGGCTTACTCAATCAGCAACGTTGATGTGCCAAAGGCAAAAGATAACTGCCGTAAAGCAGAATGCTTTTTGACGCACAATCGAAGCCAAAGTACGGCGAATAGCGTCACGAATAACGCCACAATTAACGCCAACGGCACTGAAAATGGCGTTAATGGCGTTAATGTCATGACAACAAAAGAGCAGGAACAAGTGAAAAAACTGTTGGATGCAATAGAAAAAAACACATCTGCAATGCAGGCATATTATGCGGAACAGATTGGCGTATCAAAAAGAACGGTTTCCAGAATTTTCGTTTCTTTGCAGGAAAAAGGTATTTTGATGCAAACCGGAACGAAACGAAAGTCAAATCGGGTGATCAAGAAGTAGGAGATGATTATGATAAAGAGGTTCTGATATGATTGTCATTATTACAGGGGCATCTCACACGGGTAAAACTGTACTGGCACAAAGGATGCTTGAAAAATATAAGTACCCCTATCTCTCCATTGATCATCTGAAGATGGGCTTGATCAGAAGCGGCAATACGGATCTTACGCCGGAGGATGATGACGAACTTGTCGACTATCTCTGGCCTATCGTCTGTGAAATGATCAAGACGGCGATAGAGAACCGGCAGAATCTAATCGTAGAGGGCTGCTATATCCCGTATAACTGGCGGAAGAATTTTGACAAGGAATATTTGGCGGAGATCAGCTTCATTTGCCTTGCGATGACGGATGCTTATATTGAGGCTCATTTTGATGATATAAGAGATCACGGATCTGAGGTTGAGAACAGAGTGGATGATTCCTACTGTACTGTTGATTGGATCAAATCGGAAAACAGGAAGATTATAGAAGGATTCCAACGTGTGGGAGAACCGATGACTCTTATAAACGATGATTATGAGAAAGCGATAATGGAAATTTTAAATGCTTGACATCGTCAAGTTGAAATTTGAGTTTGAATACCCTCTTGCCGCGGTACCGTTTCCGCCGAGCGACCGGTCCGGTGCGGGGGGATTTTCGCCCCTGCGCTTTTTGGGACAGCACCTTTCTGAGATCGACAGGATGTCGCTGACTCCGGTCTGCCGTATGGAATTTTACGGGGCAATCTGCTAAAATCAGAGTCTGAAAGAGCTCGGAAAACAGGATTTTACGAAGGGGTCTATGACGATGAATAAGCAGCAGCTTGCGTCCAAAATCTGGGAGTCCGCGAACAGGATGCGCTCAAAGATCGAGGCGAACGAATATAAGGACTATATCCTCGGCGTGATCTTCTATAAGTATCTCTCTGATAAAGAGGAGAGATGGCTTCTGGAAAATGAGTACTCGCCGGAGGACATTGAGAACTATGTCAAGGAAGAGGACATTGATACGGTAAAGAATGCGCAGCAGAGCCTCGGCTATTTTATCGCCTATAAGGATCTCTTCTCCACATGGATCAGGCTGGGGGCGGATTTCAGCGTGGACAATGTCCGCACCGCCCTGTCCTCCTTTACCCGCCTGATTTCCCCCTCCCACAGGAGAGTCTTTGAGGCGGTCTTCAATACGCTGGAGACCGGGCTGAGCAAGCTGGGAGAGAATACGAAGGCGCAGACCAAGGCCCTCAGCGACCTGATCCACCTCATCAATGATATCCCGATGGACGGAAAACAGGACTACGATGTCCTCGGCTTTATCTATGAATATCTGATCGGCATGTTTGCCGCCAATGCGGGGAAGAAGGCCGGCGAGTTCTACACACCGCATGAGGTCTCCGTCCTGATGTCCGAGATCGTGGCGGAGCATCTGAAGGGGCATGATGAAATCAGGATTTATGATCCGACTTCAGGCTCCGGAAGCCTCCTCATCAATATCGGTCACGCCATAGCGAAGTATATGGACGATCCCAATCGAATCCGCTATTACGCGCAGGAGTTGAAGGCCAATACCTATAATCTGACCAGGATGAATCTGGTGATGCGGGGGATCCTTCCGGACAATATCGCGGCCCGAAACGGAGATACGCTGGAGGAGGACTGGCCGTATTTTGACGATGCCGATCCGGCCGGAAGTTACTATCCGCTCTATGTGGATGCCGTCGTCAGCAATCCTCCCTACAGTCAGCGCTGGGAGCCGGAGGGAAAGGAAAATGATCCCCGCTACGCGAGATACGGCCTCGCCCCGAAATCCAAGGCGGACTATGCCTTTCTCCTTCACGATCTCTACCATCTGAAACCGGAGGGAATCATGACGATCGTCCTGCCGCACGGCGTGCTTTTTCGCGGAGGGGAAGAAGGGGAGATCCGGAAGAATTTGGTGGAGCAGAACAATATCGACGCGATCATAGGCCTTCCCGCGAATATTTTCTTCGGGACAGGCATCCCCACCATCATCATGGTACTCCGGCAAAAACGGGAAAACACGGATATCCTCATTGTGGATGCCTCCAGAGGCTTCCGAAAGGAGGGAAAGAACAATAAACTGCGGGCCTGCGATATTCGTAAGATCGTAGACACCGTGAGCGGGAGGCTCGATATCCCGAAATATTCCAGAAGAATCAAAAGGGAGGAGATTCGCGCAAACGACTATAATCTGAATATCCCCCGCTATGTGGATTCCTCGGAGGGCGCGGAAAGCTGGGATATCTATGCCGCCATGTTCGGGGGGATCCCGGAGGCAGAGCTGGATGGATTACAGAAATACTGGGAGGTCTTTCCCTCTCTGAAAGAGGAGCTTTTCCAGTCGGACGGCCGCTATGCGCGCGTAAAGGTCTCCGATCTGAAAGCGGCCATCTCCGAAAATCCGGATGTCATCCGCTTTCAAAAGGAGTATGCGGATACCTTTTCCGGCTTTGACAGAGAGCTCTCAGAGCTTTTGCTCTCCCAGGCGGAGACATTGTCCATCGTGAGGACGGAGGATCGGATCACGTCGGACCTTTTCCGGAGCTTTGAAGGCATTCGACTGGCGGACCCCTACGAGGCCTATGAGATCTTCTACCGCTCTTATCATCAGATCACCGGAGATCTGGAGCTGATCCAGGCGGAGGGGATGCAGGCCCTGAAACAGGTTGATCCCAATATGGTCATCAAGAAGAAAAACGGGAAGGACACCGAGGTTCAGGAAGGCTGGAAGGGACATATCCTGCCGTTTGAGCTCGTTCAGAAGGTACTCATGAAGGAGGAGCAAAGACAGATAGAAGAGCAGAGGAGCAGACTGGAGGAGATTTCCTCCGAATATGAATCCGTCCTGGAGGAGCTGTCGGAAGAGGAGAAGGAGACGATCTCCGAGGCCTTAAATGACGGAAATGATGCCTTCGTCCTGAAAAATGTGAATCCTGTGATAAAGATACTTCGGAGAGAAGATGCCTCGGGGAATCAGGCACTGATTCGAAGTCTTCAGAAGGTCGAGGCACTCGGTGCGGAGGAGAAGAAGCTGAAGTCGGAGATCAAAAATGAGGAGGAGTCCCTGCATTTAAGGACGAAAGAGAGGCTGGAAAATCTCGGAGATGAGGAACTGAGAGAGCTTCTTCAGGAGAAATGGATCCGTCCGATATCGGAAGGAATCCGGGCCCTTCCGCAAAACGAGATTCATAAGCTTCAGAAAGAGATCGAGGCCCTTTCGAAGAAATATTCGGATACGTATCAGGATATCGTGACGGAGATCGACGAGACCAGCCGTTCTCTCTGTCGGATGCTCTCGGAGCTCACCGGATCGGAGAGTGATATGGCGGGCGTACAGGAGTTTTGCAAACTGCTGGGAGGAAAGAGCTGATGAAGAAGAAAAGACCGGCACTCAGGTTCTCCGGCTTCGATAATGATTGGGAACAGCGGAAGGTTTCTGAGGTTGCAGATCGTTTTGATAATTTGCGCATTCCTGTTTCTGCAAATCTCCGCGTTTTGGGAACGACGCCATATTATGGAGCAAACGGAATCCAAGACTATGTTGAGGGTTTTACGCATGAAGGCGAGTTTGTTCTCGTCGCTGAAGACGGCGCAAATGACCTGAAGAATTATCCCGTAAAATGCGTAAATGGACGCATCTGGGTTAATAATCATGCTCATGTATTGCAGTCTAAGCCGGAAATGGCGGACAATAAGTTCCTCGCATATTCTATCAGTCAGGCCGATATTGAGGCTCTTCTGGTGGGGGGAGGTAGAGCTAAACTAAATGCTGAAATCATGATGAGCATTGATTTATTCCTTCCAAGTGTACAGGAACAGGTCACTATTGGCAGCATTTTAACACGTCTCGACCACCTCATTACCCTTCATCAGTGTAAGTGTAAAAAGCTGATTTGCATTAAGAAATCAATGCTCGAAAATATGTTCCCGCAAAAAGGTGAAAAAATCCCAAGGATTCGTTTTTCCGGATTTACTGATGATTGGGAACAGCGGAAGGTTGCAGACATTGCCTCAGACACTCGTGGTGGAGGTACGCCAACAACTTCAAATAGAGCGTATTGGGACGGCGAAATACCGTGGATCCAATCATCTGATTTGTCCGATGGAAAGGTGTTTGGAATCGAGCCAAGAAAGCATATTTCCAGAGCCGGTCTGAACAACTCAGCGACTCAACTTGTGCCAGAGGCATCTATTGCTATTGTAACCCGTGTAGGTGTTGGAAAGCTTGCATTTATTCCGTATTCCTACACCACAAGCCAGGATTTTCTGTCGCTGTGCAGACTCCAAACTGAACCCTATTTTTCTGTTTACAGTCTATATCAGATGCTACAGGGAGAACTGCAAGCAGTACAGGGAACATCCATCAAGGGAATGACGAGAGATGACCTGCTCTCCAAGTCTATTATCGTTCCTAAAGACAAGGATGAGCAGCAGCAAATTGGATTGTATTTCAGAAGCATCGACCACCTCATTACCCTTCATCAGCGTGAACTGGAAAAGCTGCAAAACATTAAAAAGGCCATGTTGGAAAAGATGTTTGTTTAAGAAGGAGCAGCCAAAATGGGGAAAATCGTATTGTATCATGGTACTCCTGACAAAATTGTTGTACCGGCATTTGGAGGCGGTAACGATAAACACGACTATGGGCGTGGCTTCTACTTAACCGAAGATGCCGAACTTGCAAAGGAATGGGCCGTGTGCAGGCCGATGGATAAAAACGGCTGGGTCCATAAGTATGAGCTTGACTGTAATGAACTGGAAATTCTGGATTTTCAAAAATACAGCGTTCTTACCTGGCTGGCGGAGCTTATGAAACACCGGGATGCGTCAGACTCCAGGCGTTATCGGATGCTTGCGTCCCGGTTTATTGAGAAATATGGCGTTGAGACCAGGGAATATGATGTGATTAAAGGCTGGCGGGCCAATGCTTCGTATTTCTATATCGCAAAAGAATTTGTGAGGGACAATATTGACGTTGATATTTTAGAGGAGCTTCTGTCCTTTGGTGGATTAGGGATTCAATACTGCATCAAATCGGAACGGGCATATGCACAGCTGCATGAAGTGAAGGAAGGACTGCTCGCCGTTGACTATGCAGAGTTTAACAATCGGTATAACCAAAGGGATGTTACGGCACGAACAAATATGCGAAAGCTTGTCGATTCCGAGGCAAATAGAGTGACCAGAGTATTCAGCACCTTGATTTGAAACGGGGGTGATATTCATGCGGGCATATCCGGATGCCTATTTACAGGATGTAGTCGAAAATCAGGGGAAGCTGTTTGATTTTGTAGCGCAGTCATTTCCCGACAAGGATACAGAGGACTTTATTAAAAGCTATATGGCAAGTAAAACCAGATTGAATATTGATGAAGCAAAAGCCTATGTGAATACAATGGATGCAAAAGAGCTATGGAGATATTTTACGGAAACAGAGGGCTATCGCCTGAAAGAGGGGAAGGCGCTGGACGGCTTTGTGCCCGACTGGATCGGAGAGTTTTATGCCTATTATCAATGGTATTTCAATCTTCCAAGCTCGGATATCATAAAGAAAATCACGGTGAATTTTTTGAAAAAAGCGTATTACGGCCTGCATGATCTGGAGCTTGAGCTTGCCGTGCAGAAAGTGGGGACTTTAAAATGAATGTCATCGGTTTTCATAATCCGGAGGAGGAAAATGGATTTCTGAGCAACTGGTATCTCTCTGCCTTCCGGGCAGATGATATTGACTTTAGTTCTCTGGAGCAATTCATGATGTACCGGAAGGCGGTCTGTTTCCGGGACGAGGCGGCTGCCGCCAAAATTCTGGGGACGGATGATCCAGCGAAGATTAAAGCGCTGGGGCGCCTTGTGACTGGATATGACGGGCATATCTGGAATGGGATCCGGCAGCTGATCGTATATGAGGGACTATTGGCAAAGTTTTCACAGAATGAGAGCTTGAAACTGGATTTGCTGGATACCGGGGATGCTCTTCTTGCGGAGTGCGCAGCCAAAGACTGCATTTGGGGGATAGGGCTGTCCATGACAGATCCTAGGCGCTTTGATCCGTCACAGTGGCGGGGACAGAATTTGCTCGGATATACGCTTATGATGACACGATCTAAGCTTGCAGCGTTGATGAGCTGAGGAACCGGGAGGATTTTGGAACAAGAATTGACTTTAACTTGGGAACAGCGGAAGGTTTCTGAGGTTGCAGATCGTTTTGATAATTTGCGCATT
>ERZ772772.276-NODE-276-length-31531-cov-11.963591_pt1 | contig 31531 bp, 31 predicted proteins | sample MGYA00511484_ERZ772772 | MGnify/ENA primary metagenome ERZ772772 (study PRJEB29015, sample SAMEA2737913) | human oral metagenome | biome: human oral; feature: human-associated habitat; material: dental | place: China | collected 2088 ... | reverse complement strand
AGGACGCCATGCGGGCGCTCATGAGCATCGAGGGCTTCCGAAACCTCAACGAGGATATCGAGACCATCATTACCCTGAGTTCCCGGCACTTCCTTAGCCCACAACTGGCAGCCTGATGGTGCCCCGGCTGGCCCAGGGCGCGCCATCAGCGAGGCCCTCTGCCCAGACTGCGCTTTTCCGTGCAACCGGGCCCGTCGACCGAGGCCTGCGGGCCCCGGCGCAACCCCCCCGCAGCCTGGCGGGGGGTTGCTCGAGCACGTTTGCCCAGTTGGGCCACTCTCCATAGTGCCCCGCAGGCTGACGGGGGGTTGCGCCCCACGCCTCCCGGGCGGCGACGTGACGGAAAAGCGCATTCTGCGCGACGTGGGAGCCGCAGACTGCGCCTCTCCGTGAGGCGTCGGGCCAAGATGCGCCCCTCCGTGAGGCCGCACGGCCCTCCACCGCAGCACCAACGCCGTCCCCCGCAGGCCTGGCGGCCGCCGCACGCCCGTAGGTGAGAGCCTCATGCCGCATGGCGCTGGAGACGTCCGCCACGCGCGGGCGGCGGCCCATAGGTCTTCGCAGCCGGGCGCAGGCCCTCGGGGCAGGCGACGGCTCGGGTCTGTGTCCAGCGGGCTAAGGAAGCGCCGGAAAGTCAGACTTACTGCCACTCTGCGATGAACATGTCGTGCGATACGTTCAGGGGTAGGTGGCAGCGCGGACCGCACCAAGGCCCTGTGGGATAAGCGGATCACAGGTGATAGGTAACGTCACAGCAGAGGATGAGGCGCCCAGCATGCCGGGACGGCGACATGAGATTAGTCACAGCGGCTCTGTGCCACCACAGCGTTCGTCTCAGCCCCATGTGCTATATTCGAGAATACGTAAAGGCGATGTGGACAGGAGCGAATAGCCCACAGCTCGGAGATGGTCCTCATGCAATTCCTCACGGAGTGCTTTGTTCTTGTCATGCTGGTCCTAGCGGCATATTGCGTGTCCGAGCTGCGTATGTGCCGTCGCGAGATCGACGCCCTCAAGGACTGGGTACGAAATCTCAACAGCCGAGTTGAGGTGGAGGAGATGAGGGCGCGCGGCGACCAGAGGGAGTCGGCGGCCGCACCCCCACAATATGGCGGCAGCGAACAAGGCCCGCCCATCCCAGCGGCATGGCCCTACGCCAACGAGCCCGATGCCCCGAGTCCTTGGCCCTACGAGCACGGTGTCTCGAGCCCTTGGCCCAACGCAAACGCGCCCGTCGCACCAGCATCCTGGCCCTACGAGTCAGGCGCCTCGACGCCCCTCTCGCCTGCGCCCGAGCGCCCATCTGTACCCGGGCGCCCACCTGCACCCATCCCCTCTCCCGGGCAACCTCCGGTGCCCCCCGGCATGATGCCAGCTGCTCCGGCTACCTTCGCCGCAATGCCCGAGGACGGGGACCTCGCCGAGAGGTCCGATTCGCTCGAGGGAACGTTTGGCAGAAACGTCATAGGCCTCGCTGCCGTCCTCCTCGTCTTCCTCGGCCTCGTCTTCCTCGGTATCCTCGTGATCCCCACCCTTGGCAACGAGGTCCGCTGCGCGCTCATGTGGCTTCTCAGCCTCGTCTTGGCGTCTACGGGGCTGGCAGCGGCGCGACGCCGCGTGAGTGCCTTCTCGATATCCCTCCTGGGGGCGGGCATGGGCGCAATATTCATTTCTGTGCTCATGACCCACGTGTACTTTCGCTACCTTAGCGAAGTACCCGCCTTCGGCCTGATGCTCGCCTGGATGGCAGCCTGTATGGTGCTCGTGAGGAGGTTCGAGTCCACTGCGCTCTCCGTGCTGGTCCATATGGGGATGGTAATCTCGGTCTGCTTTTCCTACTCCTTTGGCTTCAGCGAGACACGCCTGCCCCTTGTTATCACGTACCAGACGCTGTCCTGCACCCTCGTCGTGGCGGGTAGCGTCCTGTGCCTGAGGCGGACGTACCGGTACGGGCTCTTGGTCTCGCTCGTGCTCACCCTGATCGCCAGCCTGTTCATGCGCGACTACTTTGGGGTGGGAGGCATGGGGTCCCGTGACACGTCCCTGTCCACCCCGATCGCCGTGGCCTTCTTCCTGCAGTTCGCAGGCGCAAGCGTCCTCTCTCTACTGCTGGCGCTCTCTGGGAAGGAGGAAGAGGAGCGGGACGTGACAACGACGCTGTACGCGATGGGCAAGCTTGCCTGGTTTGGCGTGCTTCTCGTAGACGTATGTGCCGTCGCACGCCAGCTGATCCTCCAAGCCAGCGGCCTCTCGGCGGGCACGGTGCCCCCTGGGAACGATGCGGCACGCGCAGTGATGCTCGCCGAGGCACACTCGACGCTCATCGGTATCGCCTGCCTAGCGGCAGGAGTCGCGCTGATCCTCTGGCTGATGCGCAAGCGCCTGGTGGATGCGGAACTCGGCAAGCTGTCCCTCTGCCTCTTGGGGGGCATGGCGGCGTTTCTTCTGTTGCTGCGATATCTCTCGACGCATCTATCGCTTTTGCCCCAGCCCAATCTCTCCTATGTGGTTCTTGTCGCCGTTTACTTCTATGTGCTTGCGTATGCGATGCACGATTCGGTGTATGCGTCGATCGGCGATGTCACCTTGGGCCTTGATGCCCTGCTGATGCTGACCTCCGGGTACGGTGAACTGGTTGAGCGAGCAGGCGTGGGCACCGCGTTTACCTATGTCGTGATGCTCACGGCATTGGCATACCTCTCGTGGCGCATTCGCTCGAGGGTTGCCGAGGCCCTTGGTGGGGATGTTGAGGCTCCCAGGCTCCGCCCCCGCATGCTCACCTGCCTGGCAGTGGCCGAGCTCTCGATACACATCATCGTGAACGCGGCAGGTTACCAGCATGCCCAAGAAATCGTCGCGGGGATTCTTGCCGTACTGCTTGTCGGCGTATATGCGCTTCAGGCGTGGAGACGAAGGGTGGCATCCGGCACGTTTTGGATGGGGGCGGCAGTCAACGAACTGGCTGTCTCCGCTTTGGTTAGCCTGTGGGCTCTCACGGGAGATGCCGCGGGCTTGTTGCCTGGCCGACCGAACTCACCGGATACCTATGCCTACGTCCCGTCCCTGATCATCCTGATGGCGCTCGTCGGCTTGCGCCTATGGGACTTCTTGTCCGAGAGGCCCCGACCGACGGAGGCGCTGCAAGTAGCGGAGGGTATAGTGTTCTCGCTGCTCGGGCTAGCGCTCACCCAATGCTCGACTGCACAGATGGACATTCCCTTCGCTGCCGGAATCGTCGTCATGATGACGGCTCTCATCTGCATCATCGTCGGTTTCAAGGCGCTCCTGAGGGCACTACGCCTGTACGGTCTGACGATCGTTATCGTCTGCGTCTTCAGGCTCGTGCTGGTGGACGCGGCGTTTCTCTCGCCTGTCGCCCGCGTGGTCTCGTTCGTCATCGGTGGTGCCATCTGCTTTGCCATCAGCGCGCTCTACTCTCGCGCGGAGCAGCGCATCAAGGGACGAGTAGGCGAGGGGGGCGAGTAGGGCACGATCCCCAAACCAGCCAGCGGTCGGCCCGGTCACCACCCGGTCGCCTGTGAGACACTCGGTCGCCCCCGAAGCTCGAGAGCCGGCTCAGCGACGGACCACGGTCCTTCTAGAGCTACTGGTCGGAAAGGTGGTTGGAAAGGACATGGCAAAAGCGGTCTCGCAAAGAAAACGTGTCTCGGTGCCTTCGGCCCCATGCGCAATGGCCTCGCCCCCATTGCATCTGCTCGTGGAGGACATCATGTTGAATCTTTACCTGAATTTTTATCTGCGCCATCAACGTGCGGCTGCGACCACATGCCTTCTGCTCGGTGTCTTCTACGCAGCGGGAATACTCTGCATAGACGTCATCTTTACCGAGAGCACCCCAAACGCCGCTAGGCTGCTCTTTGTTAGCTGCATGCTCATAGGGGCTGTTTTGTTCCTTGTCTCCCTCTTCCGTACCCGGAGGGGCTCTGGCCTTTGGCTTCCGGCTCACCTCTGCTCCATGATCGGCTTTGGGATGGGTACGGGGCTAGCTGCAGGCACGACAGGCACAATCGCCTGCGCCATGGCAGCGATAAACGGCATGTGTGCGCTTGCCGTCCTGCTGCTGCGTGTCGAACAGGATAGCTAAAGTGATGACAGGTGTCCGTGAGATCGAGGATGAGGGACCTTCTCCTTGCGAACGATCTTGTGGACGCGGCCTTTCTTGATACGCTGAGCTTGAAGGGTACGCATATCCATGCGGAGTGCCCTTATGGATAGCGCTCTGCATCCTATCCTCGATTGAGGAGGGGGCAGTCTTCCTTAGATACTGAACGAGCCCTTTGATGCCCTGGCACCCGACTGTCTGGCCTATGGTCAAGGGTGTTAGCCCGTGGTCGAGTAGTCGAGCGGTAGCCTCCTTATACTCAGCTCACATTTGCCGCCGGGTGTGTTGGAGATACGCGGGACGCTTGGTCACGACAAGTCCGAGGCAGGTGATTGCGGGACAGGTGTGCTGCGACAGCCATGCGATACCGCCGACCCCACTGGGAGGCTGGATTCGCCCAACGCCAACCCTCCTATCCCCCCAGGCAGGAAACGTGCTCGCCTCTCAGCAGCCCTCGATGGCGCAGGGCACGTCCTTTGCCGTGTGGCGGTAGCGAAAGCCGCACTTCTCCTGGACCCTCTTCGATCCTATGTTCCCGTCAAAGTAGCCGCACCAGATGCGAGCAAGTCCCAGGTCCGCGAACCCGTGCCGCACCAGCTCATGGACCGCCTCCAAAATCAGTGCTGGTGACGGCATGGGCCGTACGTATGCGGACCAGCCGCTCGATCCTCTCCCCGTCCTTTGCGCTCAGCAGCACCGTCGTCTTCAATCCTGCCAAACCGTGCCTCCCGCCCTCGCCCTCCGTCAACGGGGCTATACCACACTTACAGTTCAATTACTTTATGAATACCATGCTAGGGCTCAGGTCATAGCGTTACATTTGGCAGCACCTTAGGATCATTCTTGAGATAGGAAGCTAGAAATTCACTCCAATCTTTAGAGGACTCTTCGCGGAATAACTCCTTAAGGAAGTCAATCATTATGGTTTGTCGCCTTTTAGCCTCAGCTCTCCCCGTCTCGGTTAACATCATTGATGGAACTCTCAACAATTTGTCGAAGAAGTGTTGGACACTGTGCTTGCTTGGATTATTCTGATATCCATCTGCAGAGAGGTTGTTCACTTCAGGCACTAGCAGTTTATTGAAGAAAGGGATTTGCCTGGATATCCCATATTTATGAACTCTAAGAATGCCTTCGGCGCCAATAGCATCGCACATATCAGCATCGCTGACGACCATTCCTTCAATAGTGCTTGGACGGACTCCTTCAAGACGTTTGCTAAATCCAATGGTTCTTATGATCTGCAAGATCGTTTCGCACGCCTTGCTCCCTATGCCAGCATTTTCGAGAAATCGTTTTGCATTATTGAGTTCTTGAGATTTATTGGTGCCCACAAGTTTGTAGTCATCAACATCATGCAGAAGGCTCGCGAGCTCAACGATATCTGGATCAGCTCCCTCGCTATCTGCGAACAATAGCGCTAGCGTTCTCACGCGCAAAACATGATCCAGGCCATGTCCACTTCTGTCATCTAAGGTATCCTTAATAGAACTAATGAGAGAGTTCTCTATGCCAATATAAACGCTCATCTCAGCACCCTCTTCTTGCAAGCGGATAAGTCTATATAATAACGCCTGTTGAGTAGTCCTGCTCGACTCGGCGGCTGGACCCTCTTAGCGTAACATTCGTGCTTATCCATTAGGCTGGCATGTGGAGGCAGGAATGGCAGGGGGTCGGGCGGGGGATCTCGACGGGCCAAGGGCACCGAGATAAAGCGTCTATGGGGCAGACGGTGCCCCTGCGAGAGGTCGTGGCGGTACACGACCCAAAGACAGGGTGGTCGGAGAAGGTCTCGGGCCGTCTTCTGGGCAGGACCGCGCCGGAGAGGCTGGCGTCGGACGCGGGCTAAGATGCCCGCAGCCCCAACGTCGCCAAGGCCGGCGCCCCCGACCTCGCCCAGTCGCTAGCGGACGGCATGCGGGAGGGGTTTGCCCGCGCCATCATCGATGCTCCTTCTCGACCGAGTATCTTCTGTTCCTGTTCGCCCCGAAGGAGGAGGCGAGTCCCTTGTCGACGAGGCGATTGAGCAGCTTCTGCGCACCGCGCTGCGACATCCCAAGCAAGTCAGCCACTTCGGAGCTCCTGACGGATTCCATTCCCTCCATGTGCGAGAGCGCCTTCCGTTCCGACGCGGAAAGGTTATCGGAACTCTTTCCGCCATTATCGGAACTCTTAGCATGGTTATCGGAACTGCTGGGGGTTCCACCGGGCATTTCATTGCTCGAATCAGCCGAGTCACGAAGGAAAACCCCGATCTCCGAATGCGCTTGCGCATCGGCGTCCGCAGCGCCCGCGACGAGGAGCGAGAGCACCTTCTCCTGCCGCTCCACGAGGTTGACGCAGAAGAACGCGGTGAACGGGTATGGGTCATCGCCCTCCTGAAAGGCACGTATGGCGGCGATGTAGCGCGCCCTTGACTCCGCCTGTATGTTCACAGGCTCGAAGCCCGAGGACATGAGTAGGTAGTTGCTTATGAGCCTGCCCGTGCGCCCGTTGGCGTTCACGAACGGGTGGATGCTCTCGAACTCAAGATGGAACAGCGCCGCGACGATGGCCGGATGCCGATTCGTGTTCGCGCACATCTCGACCAGGTCTGCCATCCGCTCGGGCACGTATGTGCTCGGCGCCGGCTGGAAGCTGGTCCCGGTAATCTCGACCTCGACCTTGCGGTACACGCCCCTCGTTGCCAGGTCCTTAGCCTCGGCGAACACGAGCTCGTGGGCGCGCTTGATGAGCGCTTCTGAAAGCGGTGCGCACCCGGGCACCACGGAGTGCAGAAACCTGAGCGCGGCGAACCCGCCCTCAGCCTGCCTGATGTCGTCTTCCAGGCCGTCCACCTGAACGCCGCCGTAGAGCAGCGCCGTGTCGCTAAGAGACAGCGTGCTGCCCTCGATGTTGTTCGAGTTGTAGGTGGACTCGATTGCCCACGACTCCATGATGCGATCGTATGCATCGGGCTGCGCCGCCTTCGCCTCGTCGACCCTTTCCTGGAGCTCGTCTATCCGAGCGAGCACAGGATGAAGCGTTTCCAGCTGCTTGAAGCTCATAGATGCTCCTCGTCTTTAAACACGAAGATGCCGATTCACCGTTTGCAACAGTATATAATTTGCAGCAAGCAAATATATTGCAAACTGCAAAGGAACGGGGCAGGACCATGTCGTACAGCGAGCTCGTGAAGAGTAATGCGGACGAGACCGACATCCGCAGCTACCTCACAGGGGGAAAGCAGGTGGCGGTCACCTTCCGCATCCCCGAGAACCTCCGAGAGAGCGCGAAGGAAGCCGCAGAGCTGCGCGGCATGAGCTTCTCCGCATTCATGCGCATGTGCATGATGGATGAGCTCTCGAAGAAGGTGCTCTAGCATGGCCGCTTTGACAGAAGAAACCACCAAACTTCGCTACATCACGCTGGCTCGATCGCGTCGTGAATGTTGGTGTAGGAGCAGAAACGCGCTGCTAGTGTAAATTACGCTCGTTTTGACCCAACCATCCAGTCCTGCTGACCCACCAATCCAAATTAAACTGACCCATGTCAGCACGCGGCGCACCCTCTGTGCATGACGGTCGAATAGGCGGCCGCATGGACATTGGAGGCACATATGCGTGTCAGCAGAAGGAAGGTCCTCGAACTCCACGACTTCGGGGACGGCCTTTGGAACTCAGCATGGGATATCTCTTTTGTTGCTCGCCATCACATCGATTGCAACCGAGAGTGTTCCAAAAATCAACGCGATGACGATGGCTCTACAGAATGCTTGATCCGGCATACTCACAGAGAGGCCATACATTGTTCCCAACGGGAGAAACGCTTCGATTCTAAAGCTTGGCCCAAGCAGGGGAGCGAGAGCCAGGTTGACTATGCCGTACACGATTCCGCTTCCATACACCAAAGCAACAACGATCCCGATGACATGGTTTTTGCAGAGGCGGATGAAGCACGACATCACATACGTCGCGCATACTAGCAATGCGCAATACGAGACGGCGAAACGGCCCAATTTCGAGATCGATCCAAAAGGCAGATCCGCATACCCAGCTATGATGAGCGTATTGCTCAGCGCGGAGGCCCCAAGCAAGAGCGATACCGTAAGAACGCAGACCAACAGGCAGATGACGGCGTTAGAGGCGACGAAGTACCATCTTCTCCTGACCGAACAAACGACGTTCTTTTCGTACCCTGTCCTTCTATAGGCCCCGGCGAACAAGGCGGCAAAGACGATCATCGTCATAGCGACGATATTTCCAGAAAACACGTCGCAGATGAAATCTACTTTATTTGAATGATTTGCGTCATGTTCAGACACACTGCTGTCGTCGATTATCACAATGGAGTTCTGCTCGGACGTGCTAGACGTCGTATCGGCGGGCGACGCATGGATCGAAGTGTCTGCAATAACGGCGCAGAGCACCGTGATCATCAAGAGAATGATCAGTATTATATAGAAGAACCTGCTCTTAAGAAGCCTATATACGTCCATTCTCAGCACATGCGTCATCTTCCATCTCCTTGCGTGATCTGAAAGTAGAAATCTTCAAAGGACATGTCCTTGTTCTCGCACTCTGCCTCAAGCGCTTCTCTCGAGTTTTCGTAAACCAGCTTTCCACAGTCCAAAATGCCATACCTGGTTGCGACTTTGGACAATTCCGATAAGATATGGCTGGAAATGACGATCGTTGTGCCTGTTTCCCGGTTGATTTTGAGGATTAAGCTGCGGATCTCGGCGATTCCCTGGGGATCGAGACCATTTATAGGCTCATCCAAAACCAGAAGCTCTGGATTCCCTATTAACGCCATGGCCAACCCCAAGCGTTGCCGCATGCCAAGCGAGAAATCTCTGGTATGTTTGTTTCTCACGTTCTGCAAACCAACAAGCTCCAGTAACTCTTTTATGTGCTTGTCGGGGGCGTCAATGCCACAGCAGATGCATTTCAGCATCAAGTTGTCGGTGGCATTCATGTATGGGAAGAAGCAGGGCGTTTCTATTAGTGATCCGATCTTAGAAAAAGATTCAAACCCCTTGGTAAGCGGGTCGGCACCCAAAATTGACATGGAGCCGGATGTCGGCGAGGACAGACCGCAGACTATCTTCATAAAAGTGGTTTTACCTGCGCCGTTCCGTCCCACCAACCCATAGATATCCCCTTCAAACACAGATAGGCTGACCTTATCGAGGACGTTTTGACCATCGTATTTCTTCACTATGTCTTTCGTCACAATCGCTAAACTCATTACGCGACCTCTCCAACCAGATATAGGCTCATCCATCTATATCCTTGTAACCGATGGTTTCACGAGACATCCACCTATGAAACTCTGCGATAGCTTCCTCTTCAGCCGCTGCTTGATCCCGAGCAGGTAATTCGTAATATTCCCTGCTCAAGAACTCATAGCGAGATACCTGAATTCCATATCTTACGTGTATCAAAGTAGGGACCCAGCTAATCGAGAGAGAACCAGTCAAATTCTCGTAAAACGCTTTATCGTCCTCTGTTGCGCTCTCCGCAATAGCTTTGCTTCGATAATCTTTAATGTTTAGGTAAACCACTCCAGTGGACTCGTTATTGATGTATTGCTCTAGAATAGGCATGAACTTTTGGCAGTCCCTGCAATCATCTCTGCCGATGTAAAGAACGAAATCCAACGGCTCGTTCATCATCGCAGTCAGATCAGCATAGCTGACTTCTTCTAAGCTGTTAACCGGTGCTATTTTTATAGAATGATTCATGCAAGCCTTATATAAATCGTCTTCGCTCAGCGTGCCCCTATAAATCCAGTTTTTTCCATCACTAATAACAATAAGCGTCGGAGTTTCTTGAATCTGCCATTTTTCTAGCTCTTTTTGGCTCGAGATTAAATCAACGTCTAGATAATAAATATCTAAATTAACTTCATTTGCCATTTTAGCAACAAGTGGAGTAAACGCTCTGCAAGCACCACAAGTATCCTGCCCACAGTATATGATCATATCCCTATCTTTAAGTTCGAGCGCAATCGCTGCACGACCACGGGCATGCCCTCGGAGGCCGCGATCCTGACGTCCGCGCGGACCGGGGGAGTGAGCCTGTCCGCGCACGCCCCGGCGAGCGCGTCGGAGATTCTGGACGCATCGAAGCCGGCCACGGGGGCGAACCCCTCGCTTTCGGAAAGCCCGAGTACCACCACGCCGCCGGAGGCGTTTGCGAATGCCGAGACAGACTCCACGATAGATGCGGGGAGCTTGCCCACCGAGGCCTTCACCTCTATGTCCTGAGAGTCCGTTCCGGAGATACGCAAGCTCTTGATGGCTTTCGCCAACTCTTCGTCCGTTATCACTATGAGTCTCCCGAGTCGTTCCGAACATGCGCCTGCCAGCATGAGGTGTGGTTCGCGACTACACTGTCCAAATTTACTGTCCAAGTGTACAACATATTTGGACAGTTGGACAGCTCAATTTTCTCGGACGTTCTGTCATGCCCCAAACAATCTCATGAAGCGGAAGACGGCGCGCACGAGGAGCCTCGCGAACGCCCCGATGAGCTTAGCCAGCGTCTTCATGGTCGAATTCCTCCATCCAATCGCCTTCCTCTTGCGCCGTACGACAATCGCCCGATGTCGCGTGGCTGGCTGAGCCACCGTTTGTCCTCCTTTCTGTCCCGACGGAGCAAACGACACAAGTCCGGTGGCCTTGTGCCGCCTGCTGACATGCCGGAGACACTACAACAGGAACAACAGCAAGCGAGTACACCTCATGGGATAAAGAGATTCGATCCATACGTATGTATCGGAATCGGAGCCGTCTGGCCCCCAGTCCTGCCGCATGGGCGTATTTTACGCGGCTGCGGGAAGATCTCATCATGGTATCTTCTCGAAAGCGTGAACCTAGTCATATTCCCAGTAAAGATGTATAGTCCCAATATCGATGGAAATATGCAAAAGGAATGGGATTGAAAGATTTCAAATCGTATCTGAAAGAGGGGATGGGGCTTCTCATCACCGACGGGAAGTGGTCGGGAGCAGGCGACCTGCCGCTATTCCTGGCCAAGGCAGTGAGCTACCGTCTGTGTTCCTGCAACGGGGTGGGCTTCATCGCGGCGGAGGTAGAGCGGGAGGCATCCCTTCCCGAGCTCAAGAGGATGGCCTCCCAGGTTTCGGCACGAGCGGGCATGCCAGTCGCGATAGTCGCGCAGATCGACGCAAGGCAGCGCAAGGCTCTCGTCTCCCAGGGAGTCCCGTTCGTCGTGCCGGGCAGACAGGCGTTCCTCCCGATGCTCGGCTTCGTGGCGAGCACGGGGCGAGAGCGGGCCCCTCTCGCGAAAATCTTGGCTCCCGGCGCCCAGGCCGTTCTGGTCACGTTGATGTCCGACCCCGAGCTTCGCACATCAGAAGGCCTGATGGAGGTGACCGGCATGCCGTCGTCCAGCGTCTCGAGGGCGCTCGACGACCTTGCGCGCAGGGGCCTGGTAGAGAAGTCCAAGGAAGGGCGCGAGGTGATCATCAGCTGCAACGGGGACAGAAACGCCCTCGTAAAGAGCGCGATGGAATGCCTGCGAAATCCCGTCGTACGGACTATGCACGCGAGAAAAGACGCTCAGACGAGCCTCCTCCCGCTTGCGGGAGAGAGCGCGCTTTCCGAACGCAGCATGCTGACGACTCCGAAAACGGAGCAGCGCGCGGTGTCGAAGAGAGCGCTTGGAAACTACGTATTCGATGAGGCTCAGCTTGGTGAGCTTCCCGATGAGGAGACGGTCCAGATCCAGGTCTGGGCATACGACCCGCGCATAGCTGGGGGGAGTGCGGTAGACGACGTGTCCCTCGCGCTGACGCTCGTAGGAGAAGGGGACGAACGCGTGATTGGCCAGCTGAACGCGCTGTTTGAGGAGGAATTATGGCGGTAGGCGAGGTATACGGGTTGGACCGTTTCTCGAGGTACATGGAAGGCCTCGAGGACTGCTATGCGATCATAGGCGGAACGGCATGCGACATCATCTTAAGTGGGCTGACCTCGACTTCAGAGCGACGAAGGACATAAACGTCATCCTGCTCGTCGAAAACCGGCTGCCCGAGGTCACTGCGGCCGTATGAAGACTGGTGAGAGACGGCGACTACGACTGCGGGTGGAGGAGCTCGGCAGACGTCCACTTCTACCGCTTCACCAAGCCGCGCGTCGCCGGCTTCCCAAGCGTGGTGGAGCTTTTCAGCAAGGCCACCTCGTTCATCGAGGAGCCGAGGGGCTGACCGTCGTGCCGCTGCCCGCAGATGACGAGGCGTCGAGCCTGTCGGCCATCCTACTCGACGACGACTACTACGCCTACATGAAGTCCGGCCGCAAGACGGTCGGCGGCGTCACGGTACTCGACGAGGTGCACCTCGTGCCCTTCAAGGCGAAAGCGTTCCTCGACTTGTCGAAGCGCAAGGCCAATGGCGAAAGGGTCGATTCGAGCGACGTCAAGAAACACAAGAAGGACGTCTTCAGGCTTGTCCAGCTCTTCACCCCGAACACGTTGTCCGAGCTGCCCGAGTCGATCCGCGCCGACATGGCCGAGTTCTGCGAGACAGTGCTGATTGAAGGCGTTCCCCTGAAGCAGATGAGGATTCCCCTGACGCTCGACGAGGGCGTCGAGCTGCTCCGACGCGTATACGGTCTATAGAGGAAGCCCGTTCGCAACCAATGACAAACCGCGTTTGTAACTTATCACCGTTGCAGACGCAGCGTTAGGGTGTCGGATGCACCTGTTATGTCAAATGTATAACGATTTCACTATACTTTTGACATCTTGAGATCGAGCTTCTTGCGATTCTCCTGCTTCAGTCCGATTGTCATGCTGACAGATGCCATCGCAGGTCCACATGTCAAATCAGTACCAGATTTGGGAGTATTTTGACAACAACAACGTGTCGAGCACCTTCCGTCGCGGGCTATGGGCAAAAAACTAGGGCAGGACCGCTTTCGCAACCCCGCCCCGCAAAACCCTAAGGTTTTTTAGCTGGATACATTATGGACCGCCTAGATCCATCTGTCAAACACCCTGTTCAAGAAGGCCGGGGCGGAACGGAAATAGTCCGATCGGACATACCAGCCCGAACGCTCTTCTGATCTGGCGATGAAGGCGTCTACCAGTATACGGCACATCTCCCTGCTGTGGGTTCCTTTGACGAGCTCCCTGTAGGCGAAGGCCGTCATCGTTATCTGCTGGACCCTTGAGTTCGACATTTTCGAATGCCTCGCCCGCTTGTTCAGTCCGATTTCCGCAAGTGCGCGGGCGACCTCGTTCGGGGTCCGGACGTCGCTGGGCGTCCCGGGCGCGAAGCCGTTGACGATGGCCGTCGTGCGCATGCATTGCGCAGGACCTTGACGCTCTTGAGGACATAGTGCTCGTCACGCATGCCCCGCTCGCCCCATCTCCCCGAGCAGTAGCGCCACAGGTCGACGAGCACACCGAACTCCACAACCTCAAGGAACACCCAGATCGGATACTGACCGGCGTAGTGGGCGATGAGGTCGCCCGAGCACTCGTCGTGCGCCCTTCCACCGCCGCCTCTGGCGTCGAGCGTCCCCTCGATCCGGGAGCGCTGAGATGGGCTTACGGATTCCAGGTAGTCCGACACGATGGAGTACCCGTCCTCGGCGCGCTCGCCGCATCACCGTAAAAGCTCGACCCTCGCGAAGTGCTCGACGTCTATCACGGCAGCGAGAAGCGCCTCCCACAGACGGCGGTCTATCGAGGAGAGCTCGATCAGATCCCTGAAGTCGAGGTTGACGTACGAACCGGGGTTCGGACCGTCGACCCGCCGAGAGTACAGTTTCCTGTACGAGACAACACGCAGGTGGTTGTTTGCCGCAGAAAGGTATCTGGCCGCCTCGTCCTCCGAGCAGAGGTCGAACGTCACGCCCTTGGACTTGAGGTGCTCGATCTGCTCGTTCACTGTGAGCATGGGCTTTCTTGCTCGCATGCCGATGTCATCCCTTGCCATCTTCCCTCCTATTCGCGCTCCCACATTGTACGGCCTTCGTCCCGGCGGACGGCGGCTCGTCGGCTTCGTGTGCAAGGCTTCGGTACAGCGTGCTCTTGCTGATGCCAGTCGCTCCCGTGATCTCCGAGATGGAGAACGTCCCAGATTCGTACATGCGCTTCACCTTCGAAACCGCCCCGGCAGGAGCCTTCGGGCGCCCGCCACCATGGCCCCGCATGCGACAGACAGCCCGTTCTTCGTCCGTTCGACAATCATGTCTCGTTCGAGCTCGGCGATCGGAGCCATCACGCGAAAGAAGAACCGGTCCATCGGCATTGTCGTGTCGATTGAGTCGTTCAGGGATATGAAGTCCACCCCCATCTCGTCGAACTCCTCGGTGAGCCCGATCAGGTGCTTGGTAGACCTCGAGATGCGGTCGAGCTTGACCACGACGACCTCGCCCTCGTTGCGGAGGGCGGAGAGCAGCTTCTCGAGCTCGGGCCTGCCTTTGCGCCGGACGCCTTCTCGAGGTGGATGCGCTCGCATCCGGCGCTCTCGAGCGCGTCGACCTGACGATCGGGCCCCTGCTCCTCAGTCGACACCCGCGCATACCCGAATCTCATATCGCTCCTATCCTCGTTCCAGAAACGGCCGTTTTGGGGAATGTTCCGAGGTTGTCTGGGAACACCGCGAAAGGGCGTGCCGGTGGGTTCCCGAACCCGTCTAAGATAAGCATCTGAAATGCTGAGACGAAGGGTTGCGATGCACGGCCGAAATCACGCCGCAATGAACTGCAGCAGACCCTCCCCAACCTTCGCTAAGGGGTAAATTGGCCCTCGGAAGAATATTCGGTATGGCCGGCGGCAACATTGCTTGACAGCAAGCAACTGGGTTCAAAGTAAGAACCCATATCACCTATAAAGCTGTTTCAGCGCCTCTTCTTTGGATTCTATATCTCGGAGATAGGCAGTCCTGTCAATTTCCTGATCGTGGCGATCGCCTTTGTCAGAGATTTGATTCCATTGGAGACATCCATGGTTGATCCCTAAAAACCCTGCAAGCGTGATCGGATTGCCGCTGCTACACACCGAGAGCCCTTACCGGCACCACCATCACGCCGTCCTCGCGACAATAGCTGAAGTCTCCCAAACCAACGAGCACCATGAGAAACGCCGGCGCGCCCATGCGCTTCTGATCAACCTTGTCTGCAAGCGTCTTGAGCGACTGCGCTCCCTGCGCGATGGCGGACTCGCCGCCGAGCTTAACTTCGATAAGGCCGTGGGAGCCATCGCGAAGATGGACTACGGCGTCGGCTTCAAGACCGGACTTGTCGCGGTAATGTGCCACCGAGCCGTCCATAGCGGATGCGTAAACCCGCAAGTCGCGGATACACATGCTCTCGAACAGGAGACCAAACGTGTTCAGATCAGCGACAAGGTCGGCTGGAGACGCTCCGAGTGCCGCAGCTGCAATCGAGGGATCGACGAAGTGTCTCGTCGGAGAAGTGCGTATCGCCGTCTTGGAGCGCAGGTTCGGACTCCAAGCCTCGAGGTCTTCGATAACGAACAGTCTCCTCAAAGCCTCGATGTAGCCAAAGAAGGCACTCTCTCCCAGCGCAGCGGCGGAATCCATATCCTTGCGGACGGATTCGAGCGCACCCTGCGAGGAGCTGAGCCTTGCATAGGATCGAAGCAACGCGCGCGCAGAGGCTTCGCTTCTGTTGACGCCATCGACGCGACTTATATCAACGTCGATAATAGCGTCAACATAGTCGAGTGCCTGCTGTAAGGCGACGTTCCGATCCTGTCCGACCGCTTTCGGCCAACCTCCCCGGCAGACAAGGAAGGCCAGGTCTTCTATGGTGCCCACCTGCGCCCGAGCAGTCGGCCGTTCACCCGCGAACATGCCCTTAAGTGAAACCGAGCCCGACGAGTCTCGCGACTCGAGCAGCGACATCGGCCGCATGCGCAACCTGGCGATCCTCCCGGTGCCGGAGTGGGCCATCTTGCGAACATCGACTGGCACGCTCGAACCAGTCAGGATGAATTGACCGAACTTGTCGCGCCGATCAACTTCGAAACGAGTCGCATCCCACAGAGAAGGTGCATCCTGCCATTCGTCGATGAGACGCGGTGCGTCACCGTCGAGAAGTAGCTGGGGGCTAAGCTCCGCCATGCGCATGTTCTGCTCGCGCGTTTCGGGAGCCTGCATATACAAGACGCTTCGCGCTTGCTGGACGCACGTGGTTGTCTTGCCGCACCATTTCGGACCCTCAACGAGCACGGCCCCTTTTGAACGCAAACGGAAAGCTAGAAGCTCGTCGCATACTCTAGGAAGGTATTCTTTCACAGCGTTCACCAAAAACCTTTTCATCAGCATAAACACGGTAGTTGGTCATATTTTACCACGGTAGTTGGCTACTTTTTATCAAGACAGTTGGCTATATCCTGCCACGGTAGTTGACCGCCTTGCGGTTTAGGATGGTAGCAGTCTTTCATCCCAGAGATTAATTGAAGCGATTTATGCTGGATAGTTTGACAACCAACCTGACTGACACTCATCGCCCCACCGTATGGCATAGACATTGTAAAAGACAGATCCTGACTTCCGCAGCAAATTTCAAATAAAAGGGGCCTAGGCCTGCGGACATGTCTTGTCCCCCATGATCACTTTGCCTGCGGTATCCTACCCTTTGCCGCCTTTGCCAGGATCTCCGTCGCCCTGCCCGTGGTCAGGACCCTGAGCTTGAGGTCCTCCAGACCCACGGCCCCCACGAGCAGGTCAGACTCATTTGTGCGATGGTCGAAGACCCACCAGTTGGCGTCCACGTTGGTGCCCGACATGGCGGCGATCTCCTCGCGGATGCGTCCGCAGGGCAGGCCGGTCGCGCGCTGCAGCAGCCGCAGTATCGTGAGCGCCACGTAGCAGACGAGGAGGTGAGCCTCTATGTGCCGAGGCGTCCACACGTAGACGGGTCGCGTCCTGAGTTCGGACTTCGTGACCCTGAACGACTCCTCTATCCTCCAGAGCTCCCGGTAGGTGTCGATGACCTTGCCGTCTGGCCAGCCGGTCTCGCTGGTGACGATGAGGTAGTAGCCGTCGTACCTCTCGGCCTCGGCGATGGCCTCCTCGTCGAGCTCCAGCCTGCGCGTCTCGATGACCTCCCCGGTCTTGCCGTCGAAGTGCAGGTTCCTGACGAACTGGGCGGCCCCGTGGCTGGTGGCCCTCGTATAGGCGCCCGGGTTCGCCACGAGCCCCCTGGCCTTCTCGATGACCCTCTCCCGCTCGCGGCGTGCCCGGCGTGCGTACCTCTCGGACCAGAAGGCCACGTACTTGACGTCGATGCGCACGTCCTGGGCCCTGCCCGACGCCGTGTCGGCCGCCCTGAGGTGGACGGTCTTGAAGCCCTGCCTCGACTTCGACCTGAACCTCGCGTCGCCGCCCGCCCCGCGCTCGTAGCCCTCCTCAGAGAGCACCCACGCCCTGAGCTCCTTGTCCGACCTGGTGCCGCGCACCGACTGGGAGAGGACGAACCCGTCGCCGGAGGCGGCTGCGGCGGCGATGTTCTCCGAGCAGTTGAGCCCCTTGTCGGCCACGGTGACGACGCGGTCGACGCCGCAGTCGCGCTTCATGTCGGATAGCACCGGGATCATCGTCCGGCAGTCGGCGGTGTTCCCGGGGAACTTGCGGTAGGCCATCGGGATGCCGTTGGCGTCCTGGAGCAGGCCCATCTGCACGATGGGGTTGGGCCTGCGCTCCTTGCCGGCCCCCTTCCTCCTGAGCCCGTCCTCCCCGTCGACCTCGAAGTAGTAGTTGGTCACGTCGTAGTACACCGCCGACAGGTCGCGGGCTCCGGAGGCGGCGATCGACCTGTTCATCGCGGAGACGACGGCGTCCCTCGACGCCGCCAGCTCGTCCAGCGCGCGGTAGGCGTCGTCGTCGGTGAACTCCGCGCGGAAGAAGTGGCGCCCCCTGTTGAGCCAGGCCGCCCTCTTCGAGCCCGGGTCGACGATCCGCTCGCAGACGAGGAGCCTCAGCACGGCGTTGAGGTCGTACCCGACGCGCCTCCCGCGCATGCGGTTGCGCAGCGGCCGCTCGACGCCGAGCGCGGCGTACTGCGAGAGCGCTATCGCGCACCCCAGGTTCTTCCTGTTGGAGGCGCGCTTGTCGATCCTCTGGGCGGGGTGGACCTCGATGGGGACCGACTGCTCGGACGCCCTCCTGGCCTCGGTCAGCTCGGCGGCGCGCGCCCTGCCCCAGGCCACGGGGTCGGCGTGCTCGGCGGCGAGGGCGTCCAGGTGGCCCAAGTTCTCCACGGTGCGTTGGCGCGAGCGGCCCTTGCCGGGGTCCCACCAGCTCTCGACTATCGAGAGGCTGACCCTGCCGCCCCTCTGCGGCGTCTGCTTGAGGTACATCGCGCTCCCTTCCGTTTCCCTGTCCGTATGATACTACGGTAGGAAGCGCGAGTAAAAAAATTCATCTGATTTGACAAGAGGATGAGCACTCCAGCAGGGACAATGAAAGAAAACTCGATCTCTATACTGCGGAACTGCGGATGAGACGCGGTGCGTCACCGTCGAGAAGTAGCTGGGGGCTAAGCTCCGCCATGCGCATGTTCTGCTCGCGCGTTTCGGGAGCCTGCATATACAAGACGCTTCGCGCTTGCTGGACGCACGTGGTTGTCTTGCCGCACCATTTCGGACCCTCAACGAGCACGGCCCCTTTTGAACGCAAACGGAAAGCTAGAAGCTCGTCGCATACTCTAGGAAGGTATTCTTTCACAGCGTTCACCAAAAACCTTTTCATCAGCATAAACACGGTAGTTGGTCATATTTTACCACGGTAGTTGGCTACTTTTTATCAAGACAGTTGGCTATATCCTGCCACGGTAGTTGACCGCCTTGCGGTTTAGGATGGTAGCAGTCTTTCATCCCAGAGATTAATTGAAGCGATTTATGCTGGATAGTTTGACAACCAACCTGACTGACACTCATCGCCCCACCGTATGGCATAGACATTGTAAAAGACAGATATGTAGGCCCCCGTCTAGGAGAAACCAAGAAAGTTAAAACCGATTGTGTACAATGGGGCCTCAGACGCTGAGATATGAACTGCATCTATGCGTACATGCCAAACAATAATGTCCGATATAAGAGCGATTGCTGTAAGTTGTAGCAACAGGCAGGCGGCTCATACGTTCCAAAACTCTTCGAAGGCGGTATTGAGATATGGAGATGTATCACGAAAGGCCGAGAGGGGATGAGACGTATGCGTTTCTCGTCTGGGGCGTCCAAATGCTTTGCCTTTATATCGAGGGCAAATTTGCCGATAACTCGCTTGTCTATTGGTGCGCCGGCGTTATCGCGCCAGGGTTGGCGATACTCATCTCTCTGAAGCATGATCACAGCTTGAAAGAGCTCGGGTTGTACCCAAATCATCTGAAGCGAGACTCGGCTGTCATGCTATGCGCCTTCGCAGCAGAACTGCTAATTGGCGTGTACATATACGGGATGTCCTTGGAATACGCACTGCCAGCTATCGCCTATTACATCGTCTGGATTGCAGTTCGGGAAGAAATCCTCTTTAGGGGGTTTATACAAAGCCACCTTTTTTCGCTTCCCGTCAACCGAAAACTCATCTACTGCATGGGCGCCGCCCTGTTCACGGCATCACATATTCCCTATCAAATGCAGATCAGGACATGGGATGCGCTGTTTACCGTACAGCTTGGTATAACCTTCGTCACACATCTCGTTCTATGCTGGATTGTCAGAAAGAGAGGCAACATGTGCCTCCCCCTGGCGATTCACGTAGCCCAAGACTTCCTACAGGTGATATAAGGGGCGGACACGGATCCCGTCGCCCTCCATGGCTCTACGTCACCACCCATCGGCAACGCTGTGACAACACTGGCCTCTTAGATGGTAGGCGGAGTCGCTTGCATTCCTTTTGAGACCGGACATCATGGGCATCTCTTCTTATGAAGGCACCCGTGGCATTTGCGAATCCACTCGGATTGGCTCTCTCGAAACAACTGTACGCATCCCGTCCAAATTCAGGGTCCTGGAAACCGGCACCGAGTTCCAGGTGAGCACGCAGTAAAGATCCCCCGGCGTAGCTAGGGACTTTAGTGACGCCCCATAGGGGCCCGTCACGACAGCGGCATTGCCGCGACGGGCCGGTGGCCGCTGCCGCCGGGCCCCGTCGGGGGCATTCCCGCTACCCTGTGCGGCTCCCGTCGGACTGCCGCCGGACATGCCCCCCGGTGACCGACTCGCCGGGACCGACGGTGCCCGCGTGGTGGCCCCTCGCCCACATCGTCCGATCCCTGCCCGCAAGGCCCCCTCGCTCATGGTGCCGCTCGCGCGGTATGATCGCGCCCATGCCCTCCGGCCTGCCCACCACGTCGCCCGCGCCGCGCCTGGGCGCAATCCGGAGGCAGATGCGTGTGTGGTCGGGGCAGGCGCCCCCCACCATCCCGGCGCCGGCCGGCATTCCGGGCGTCCCGCCGACCTCCCCTTCGGTCTCGCCGCACGGCACCTTCCTGCGACGCTTCGGTACCCGCGCCACGTGGCACGCGCGATACCGGCTCGTGTGCGATAGGCTATCCTTGCCCGTGGTTCCCGCCCCTCTCGGACGGCGCAGCCGCCCCTCCGCGCCTCCGTGGTAGGGCGGGAGCTGCTATTACGGAAAGACGATAGGGGTGGAACCACCGCTGGCACCACTGGCATAGCCAGTGGTTTTCTCACCAGAATAAAGCATGATCCACAAGCCTGCAATTTTGACAACTTTAGGCAACAGACACCTGTCAAAGCACGCGCTCATCAGTCAAGGCTGTTTGGGTTGAGCAGGAAATCGAACAGCCCCATAGTGAGGATGCCATCGTCATCCATGTAGGGACGCATGACGCGGTTCACAACCACGATCTTCCTGAAGCTATCCTCGATAAGACTGAGTGAGCGCTTCTCCTGAGCAGCTTTCTCCGGCGTGTCGAGTTGCAGCGCAGACTGGATGTAGTAGCGGCGATAGCCGAGGTTAGCCACAAAGTCCACCTCGTAGCGACGGCGCTCGTCGTGGCCGTTGTTCTTCATACGCCTGTCCACTACGCCCACATCGACGGAGAACCCTCGGGCGCGCAGCTCGTTGTAGATGATGTTTTCCATGATGTGAGACTCTTCTATCTGCCGAAACCCCAACCGCGCATTTCGGAGCCCCATGTCTTCGAAGTAGCACTTCTTGGGCGTGCCAATGTACTTGCGCCCCTTCACGTCGTAGCGGGTCGCTTCGCTCACGAGGAACGCCTCCCCGAGGTGCCCGATATAGCGCTTGACGGTATCGGCGTCGAGCCTCGAATGCAGTTCGCTTCTGAACGTTGCCTCGATCTTCGAGGGGTTCGTGAGCGATCCGATGGATGAGGCGAGCACGTTCAGCAGACTCTCGAGCTCCTGCGACTTGGTAAGATGGTTTCGCTCGATGACGTCCGAGAGGTAGACCTCCTCGAAAAGGCCTGTAAGGTAGGACGCTTTCTGCTCGGGGGTGTGCATGGACAGAGTGAGAGGCAGGCCGCCGTACATAACGTACTCGGCCCAACCTGCCTGACGGTCACCGTCGAACGCCTGCATGAACTCCGCAAAGGTTAGCGGGTGAATACGAACCTCGTCGCCTCTGCCCCTGAACTCGGTCATCACGTCGGTGGAGAGCAGCTTGGAGTTGCTTCCGGTCACGTACACGTCGACATTGCGACGATGCAGCAACCCGTTGAGAACGCCGTAAAGCGCGGGAGGCTCGTCTTTGCTCCTGAGCTCCCTCACGGTGATGGCGTACTGTATCTCGTCGAGGAGGACATAGTAGACCCCTCGATCGTTGCCGATCCTCTCCATGAGGTAGTCGTAGAGAGCGTCGACGTCGCGGTAGCGCACATTTGCCCTGTCGTCTAGAGCCAATGCGATTATGTGGTCTTCCGGGACTCCCGACTCGATGAGATGGCGGACGAACAAGTCGAACACCAGATAGGTTTTTCCGCAGCGCCTTATGCCCGTGACAACCTTGATCATCCCGTTGCCCTTGCGGACAACGAGGTCGTTCAGATACTTGTCACGCCTAATCTCCATGCCGCATCATCCCCTCTGCACGCAAGGTAATGATACGGTATTTATGACGCAAGCGCCAATTTTTCCGAATTTTTTACTCCCACTCTATTGTTGATATTCGGGATTGGGTGAACTCAAAGTGCTGTCTGCCCTGCGCATACATTTACTCCCGGCAGGGCGGAACCGTCCCAAAATCGGAACTCACCTGGAACCCGGCACTGAGTTCCACTTTAGCACGCGATAACGGAGAATAAATGTACCTTACTGGTGAGTAAACGTCTGGACTGCGGAAACAAAGAATCGTGACGCACGGCTGAATTCATGCCTAAATGGACCGCAGCAGTCCTTCACTTCCTTCTAAGCTGGTGCGTAACTCGCAGCATGTCATCCATACGGTGGGTCCCATCGCCAATGGGAACCCCACGAATCCCTATCGAGCGCAGCTCGCCAGCTGCTACCAAAGTTGCCTCGATCTTGCAAGGGATTGCGGGCGATCTTCTATCGCTTTTTGCTGCATTAGCACGGGCGTATTTGGATTTTCGCAGGAAGAGGCGGCAAGAATCGCCGTTCAACCGGTACAGAGATGGCTTCTTGATTCATCCTCTCCGATTACAGTGGTGTTCAATGTCTTTTCCAGCGTGGATTACGAGATCTATGCCGACCTGCTGGGCATATAAATCTCGCCATATAGCAAAAACGAATCGCCCCGATTACTCTATGAGAACGGTCGGGGTGATGTGATAGATGCTAAAAGATGTGATTACTTGGTACTGGATGCGGGCGAGCATGCCGCTGCCGCCCTTGAGCACGAAGTCGCGGTTGCCACCCCTGAAGACCCTGCAGAGGAAGCGGTCCCGCAGCGCCTGCCTGTAGCCTGCGCCGGGGTCTCCGCCCGACTCGCGGACAGCGTGCTTCAGGGCGCGGTCGAACTCCGTTGCCGTAGCGAACGCCTTCTCCATGTCAACCCCTCCCCAGCATCATGTTCCAGAGCGACTCCCCCCGGCGTATGCCCCTCTTGGGGCCGAGCGCGTCGATACGGTCGCGCAGGACGGCGGCCACGAGGCTGATGTCCTCGCCCGATGAGATCAGGTCGGCCACCGCGCGAGCGGCGGTGGTGCAGGGGAGCCCGCCGACGGTCGCGACCTCGGCCGGTTGCAGCTCGGCCCGCACGGTGCGGATCCCGCGCGCCGCGACCTGGCGCCTTGCGGGGCAGGTGAGCGTCACCGGCTCGGGCTCGAGCTCACCAAGTCCCATGAGCCACGCGGCGGTGTTGTGCGAGACGGCGCAGGCAAGCGGGTCCCTGTCGTAGGACATCACCCCGGGATCCATCGAGAGCCATGCCGCCCAGACGGCCTCCTCGCGCATCGAGGGCGCACCCGATGCCCGGTACACGCCGCGCGCGATGCGCTCCAGGTGTCCGCTCGCCGCGAGCCGGGACAGCTCCATGCGCCCGACGCCCGCTGCATGCGCCTGGGCGGAGGTCAGCAGCCCCCTTTGGGAGGCGGCAAGGTCATCGGTTATGTTGAGTGCATCTAATGCTTTCATGCTTGTATTGTAACAGTAATGTGTTACAATACAAGCATCTATAGTATTATATGTCGGTAGCCGAGACTATTCCCAGGAAGTAGACATCGTGGACATTTGTCTACTGGGCGCTAATCCATGCTCATCAGTGCGACCAGTGCCACTCTGTGGAATCGGAACCCGTTACCCCCACTCGATGGTTGCACGATAGGTCTCATATAGTCAGCACCTATGCCTGAACTGCGTTTTTGTCACTTCTCCATCGTCGAGGTCATGTAGTCATCATATGGGAATGGAGCAGCCTACCGAGATCTGCTCTTTCATCTAAGCTAAGGCGGAAACGCAGGCGGGACCACTCCTCACTATTCGCTGAGATAGGCCGACGTCGCGTCCGTAAGCGGCTGCTGAAGCCTGATGAAGTCGGCCGTGCCATCGGCAAGGGGCTGGCTGGTCTCTTCGAACCAGCGCAGGGTGAACCCGATAACAGCCCATGCTCCCCATGCGCAGGAAAGCCGATGCCCACGCCCGTCGCCTTTGGCCTTCAATGGACGGGCGGCCTCTATATACACGTCCTCAAGCGCCTTCGCAAAGCTTGCGGCAATCGTCCCGTCCGCAGCGGGAAGGAGCGTCCTGAGCACCGCCTCGTGCCGGGCAAGCGCTTCGGCTATGGCACCGGCAAGCAGGGGATCGGACGATCTGCTCTCCGCGAATCTCCCGACAGAGTCGATCGACGCCGTCCGAATGTCGGAGACGATCTCATCGACGAGCGTTTGGCAGAGTGCGGGGACGCCGGCGTGGTGCAGGTAGAACGCATTGCGGCTGATTCCGGCACGTCGGCAGATATCACTGGCGGACGGGCTGGGGTCTCCCTCCCCCACTATTGAGAGGAACGCCCGACGAATGGCCGCCTCGGTGCGCTTGAATCGCAGGTCGTCTTCTTTCGACATGGGCCCCCGGTCTCCTGATGGTCAGTTGCCAATCAAATGCAACGTATGTGACAGTTTCTGACAAATTGCCAATTGAACAATACAAAAGACAGGTGTAATTTAAACTCAGGCTTCACGGGATGTCAAACGATGCGGCTCGACGCCCAGAATCGCGCCCATCGTGTTGGCCATCCGTCGCAAGCGGCATCCGGCGGATAGACGGCACTTCGGACCGTTCGTCTTCAAAACAAGGAGGAACTTCATGGCAGACAAGCCCTCGTCGTCCTGCTTATCGTCCTGGGCATCCGGTCCAACCTGACGGACAGCGCGGTCATGCACCTCGTCGTCGACAACTTCAACACCTGTACGGCGGCCTTCTTTGCCGCGGCCGTCGCGCTGTTGGTGCTTTCGTGCCTACTGTCCGTGAGGCTGGCGGAGGTGCGGCGCTGATGACGGATCGAGCGACAAGCTCTGAGCAGCCTCGGTCGGCATATGGGATGCGAAGGTAGTCCAACCACCCCTTAAAGCTGTCCTGAGCCGAGAGGCACGTGCCCATGAGCCACCCCCTCTCCTTGTCCCACCGGGACAGTCCACGACAGTAGAAGAGCTTCGTGTCATCGGTGATGACAACGGGCGTTATGCCGTGACGCAGGCACTCCTTGAACATGACGAGCCGACCGACGCGGCCGTTGCCGTCCTGGAAGGGATGGATGCGCTCAAGCGACACGTGGAAGGACACGATGTCCTCGAGCGTTGGGGCACGGTTCGCCTCATAGGAGGATATGAGGCCGCGCACCTCCCGTGCGACGTCCTCCGGAGCGGTCGTCTCGTGGCCACCGGCCTCGTTGGGCAGCAGCTTGTAGTCGCCCACGGCAAACCAGTCACTGTCTGCGTCGCTCGTGGAGGCCTTAAGAATCCGGTGCGGGTCCTTTAGCAGCGCCTCGGAGAGGGCGTCACCCGCATGCCCAATGATGTAGTCGACGCAACGGAAGTGATTGGAGGCCTCTATCACGTCATCTACGCGCACGCTCTCCCCCTCCGAACCAATCGTGGAGGTCTCGAAGATGAGGCGCGGCTGGTCGTGCGTGAGCCCGCTGCCCTCCATGAGGCTGGAGTTGTAGGTGAGTTCGACCTGCACCTTGTGGTAGATGCCTCGAGAGTCCGCGCAGACATCTCCTCGCGGAGCCTCGCGAGCACAGGGGTAGGAGCCGCCCGCCGCCCGTTCAGGCGACCGGGCTCTCTGCGTCGGCCGGGACGCCCCGCGCCTTGCCCGTGAGAAAGGCGCCCGGCACGCGCCCTTGCGCGCAGCAGTTGCGCACGCTCCTGGCGGAGATGCCCCAGAGCCTGGCGACTTTTGCGGCCGAAGGGTATATCATGTGCATCTCCCCGTCGGCAAAGAGCAATGCAAGCCCCGACTATCCGGCCTCCGCTTCAGCCCGCCATCGGTTCGGAAGCACGTTGAAGTTGACTTCTGCTACGATTAACGAATCGGAATCGAGCGCAGGAGGCACCGTGTGGCCGAGCGTCGCGCGCAGGATGGCCTCGTCACCCTGTCATGCCAGAGGCTGAAAGGCTAGAAATATTCATATTTTTTAAACAGGGCGAGTCTACGGAGAGCTCGATGTGCGAAATATGCGATCGAATACAGATGATTAAAAGCGGCGACAACCCCTTCTTTGTGAGAGAACTCACGACGGGATACGTGGTTCTCGGCGACAATCAGCACTTCAAGGGATACACGCTGTTTTTGCTCAAAGAGCACATGACAGAACTATTCGAGCTGGAAGACAATACGAGGGCAAGGTTCCTTGAAGAGATGACGATTGTGGCAGAAGCGGTTTCAAGGGCTTTTGGCGCAGAGAAGATGAACTATGAGTGCTTGGGGAACGGTGACGCGCATCTGCACTGGCACCTGTTCCCAAGGACGACAGGAGACCTTGGGAACCACGGGAACAACGGCAGAGGCCCCGTCTGGTGGTACCCAAGGGAAGAGATGTACGCAGATTGCAACAGGCCGAGCAGCAAGGAGCTCGAGGCAATGAAGCAGGCCCTGCGGAAGGAGCTTGAAGCCATACTGCCATGACACCTCCCGTCTGTCCAATAACCTCGATAGGGAGGACGGCGGACAGGGGGGCAGCAGGCTCTGGCGCCCCCCGAGCTAGTCGATCCTCGCGAGTCCTGTAAGCTCCTTGTCTGGGATAGTCTGGCTGTGGCCGGTTCCACGGGACCTCTCCCCTACATTGACCGCCACAAGCGGAACAGGCCCCACAACGCCTGCGGCGGCCCTCGACCGAGGTCACGCTCCACCGGCGTAAGTAACGTCACGGCACATGACAGCTAGCGCCTCGCGCGGCTTCGCACGCCTCCCAGCAGGTATCTCTCTGCTTGTCCCGTCCAGAAGACGCGACTCCTTGGGTCTTCTCGCAACCTGAGGGCACGAGATGCGAGACGAGAGGCGGTTTGCCATCCCATGAAAGACGACATCCTCCAGATGCCACGCGACGCATACCCGGCACCCCATGCAATATCGGATAATGATGCGGAAAGCCGCGAGAATACCGGGGCGGAGATACGGGGGTCTGCCGCCCCCTCGGCATCCGAAGCGAGCGACCTGCCCGACGGCCTCATGGACATGCCACAGGTCGCGGACTACCTGCGCGTATCGAAGGCGTCGGTCTGCAAGCTCATCGAGCGGCAGAGGATCCCCGCCATAAGGATCGGGAGACCGCTGCGTGTCAGGAAAGACGAGCTGGACGAGACGCTCCGTGCCATGGGCAACGACATCTGATCGGGCTTCCCATGGCCGCGCGCCCCCTTGCGAGAGACACTTGCCACATCGCCACAACCCCAGGGCTCGACGCCCCTTTTTGCGTGCCGAACTGCAGACTGAAAGAACCCGCCGGGGAGCATCTCTTTCTTATAAGACTATATAAAACTAGAGCGAGGCCCAGTGGGTCCCGCCCTTACAAAACCCGGAGGTTTTCCATGTGCCCTCTTTTTACCCGACGGCAAGCAGAACGTCAAGCAATGCCCATTTGAGGACGTGGATATCTATCCCCATTCGCACGTTGCCGGATTCCAGGTCATGTCATCTGCAAAACCGGTAAGCACTGGATCGAAAAGTCTGCTCGCGAGTTCGACTGACGCGCCAATGCTCCGAAGCGAATGGGGCAGGCTCGTCTGAGAGCACAGCTTCTCAAACTGCCGTGCATGAGGCGCTCCCCATTCATCTGGGATGCTGAACGCCTCAGGCAGGACGATGCCGCGCACGGCGCCCTCCCGCAGCACGTGCTCCCGCAGCTTTCCTCCGTCTATGGGGCACGTTGCCGCGTAGATCGCGATATCAACAAGGTCCTTCACACGTGAGGAAGCCCTCCCGTCGTGCCTTTCAACCAGTGCGCAGAGCTTATCCGCCAACGCGTTCTCGACGGGATAGACCAGATAGTCGCATATCTGCAATCCTTCAACATCCATCCTATCCGCAGGGGCGACGAGCTCCGCACGCTCGAGGGGAACCTCGTCGACAACGAGATCGATAGGGATGGGCTGCAGGCTCTTCGGGCCGAGCGTGGGCTGGAAAACAACGCGCAGTCCGCTCCGATATTCGTCCTCCACCTTTATCGGGTCGGCGGACGCAAGCGTGAACCGCATGTGATCGCCAAGGTCCGCAGAGGCAAGCCTCTCCAGCTCTTCGAGGGCACGCTCAAGAGAACGCTCCTTGCAGAGCAGGTCGATATCCTTCGTCGCTCGCGCGTCCACGGTTCTGGCGAGCATGCTCTGGCCGCCCTTAAGCACGAAGGCGTGATGCGGGTCACTGAAAATACGGCAAAGGAGCCTGTGGAGATAGAACCCGGTCATTGCCCGGCCCGTGTCGAGCACCGATCGCCTGGCTGCCGCCTTTGCGGCCATCTCGAGTGCCGCCGGAGTCTTGTATCTCATCCAACGCGCTCCTTGTCAAGGTGCCGTTCCATGAGTCCGCAGATCACCGACAGCAATTCCTGCACGCTCTTCCTCTCCGGCTGGTCGGCGATTATCTTCACCAGACGGTCGTAGTCGAGGTTGCCCGCAGAGCTGAAGGCGTCTTCCACCAAAGACCATTCTTCGTTGTCCAGGCAGAGGTCGACGAGCGTTCGCTCGGGCCGCGTGACGGGAAGCCCCTTGATCCAGCTCACGTCGTCCGGGTCGACTCTTCTGATGGCGAAGCTCGCCGATTCCATGCGGGAGTTAATTCTACGCGGCGCGTAGATGCGATACGGCGACAGGTAGAAGTCGCCGAGGTTCTGCAGGCTTGCTGCGGTCGATCCGCCGATCACGATCCCGTCCCAGGCGCCGGCCTGCATGCGCTCGTGGGTGAATGCAGCCGGGTCGGTCAGCTTCCAGAGGGCCGCGAGCTCGTCTGTGAAATCGCTTTGCGACCCGGCGAGCCTGTATGCGCCGTGCGCTATGCGCTCGGCTCGACCGGAGGCAACAGCTTGGGACAGGGCGTTGCGCGTGATTCCGAGCCGTGCGGCCTGGGCAGTGGTGAAGACGCCCTCCGAGGCGGAGAGCTCGTTGAGCGCTGCTATGTGGTTCGAATAAGTCATGTTGCAATTGTACGCTTTTAGCAGACATACGCAACCACAGCAAAAGCAGAAGCTGTTACGATGCTCTCCAAAGGATGCGACTAGTTGCTACTAGATGCCAAAAGAATGCACTAGATGGACCTATTCCGACTCGAAAATGAAATATAGATTCTAACCCATCTAAGTTCTGTTTCTTGATATGATTTAATTCAAGTTAATCTCAGTTATCCCATTTCTACAGGGTATACGAACTGCTGTTATCAAATTGTTATCACGAGATGTTATCAACGCTACCGCTTTCGCGCTATTTTGCTAGTCGCTTGTTCGGGACAAACTCTATTCTGAGAGTCGAATTTACCGCTTCGGCGATGCGATTCAGTAATGCCAAACTGGGATTTCTTGTGCAATTCTCCAGTCTGCTGATATCTGCCTGACTGATCCCGGTTTTCTCAGACAACTCCGCCTGCGTAAGTCCCGCTTCCTTTCTCGCACGAATCAAGGACATTGCAATATCCCGCTCCGGTTGAAGCGCTTCATATTCCTTTCTGAACGCAGCATCCTGCATGAGTTCATTGGTCAATTCCTGTAAATCGCTCATCGCCTGCTCCCCTTCCTTTTCAAGTAAATCGTTCTCCTCTGCTTTGCCAGCAGGATCTCACTCCGTGGCGTTTTCTGCTGTTTCTTGATATTACTCCCACTCAATGGACGCATAACTAAAGAGTGCGACCTCGACGAGCCGTCCGATCAGCAGCTTTATTTATCCTTCAGTTCGCAAAATCGTTCCAAAACTGGAACTCACCTGGAACTCAGTCCTGAGTTCCAGGTGAGCACACGATAGCAAAAACCTAGACTGCAATAGCCAACACTCAAACTATCAATGATAGATGGCCAGTACTTCTGCCTTAACAATAGGCGCTCCAGTAGTTATCGGCTGGGTCTGTTCATTTCTCTCCATGTTCCGACGCAGTGTCCTGTTCAGCTTGATGAAATCTTTCATCGGGTCGAAGATGACAACATCCCCTTCCGTTCGCACTGCTGTAACTTTGTATAGGACGGTAATCTCATCATCCAAACAGTCCTCGAGCGCTTCGTAGCCGCCTTCTATGTATTGAGACTTAAGCTTGATCGAAATACGCGTCCCCTCGCAGTCAATGATTGCCGGGGTATCATAGCTTGCGTTCTTAAAAAGACCCAGAACAAATTTTGTCTCCTTGTTATTTAGGCTACTTTTGAGAACGCCAAGCTGATACATCATGGGGGCGTACTCTTCCATCATCTTGTAAACATCGAACGCATCTGGAATTCCAAGAATCCCTTGCGTTCTGACAATTGTCATTGGCGGAACGGTGAGAAGATCGACATCTTGGGTCAAGTTATCGAAGTATCCTTCATTTGCATACTCAATCAGAGCATTTTCGAAAAGTTTGTACTGCGCCGCAGGACCTAGTTGATGAGAAGAATCTGACTCACTTGTAAATTCAACGTTCGCAGACGCTATCCCTGCATTCGCCCCAAACCCCACCTTGCGTGATTTGGTGGTTTTTCTTGTCTTGTCAACTTCACCAGTAATGGATAAATATTCGTCTAACTTCTTCACATCGAGGTAAATAAAGCTTCTAAAAAACATGTTGCACCCCAATACTGTATGTCGAATATCGTTATTAACTTAAATATACAGCACAGTTGAAACTCTAACTAAGCGTAGCTCCAATGATATTCATTGGAGCTATAAGGGTTGAATGCCCGAAACCCATCGCGCGACAATAGGGGCTTCTCTGATCCAATCAGAGTTTTAAGTTTTTTGTAAGCAAGACTTGATATTAACTCATAGCTTTTTCTTGTTATCCAAATTGGCAGGCAGCTGTATCCTTATCCCTCGACGATGGTCGTCATATGTGAACTGCAATTCACCCGCATTCGGCATAGATATCTTCTCTAATAACTCCCGTGCCTCAGCATCGCTTCCTCCCATTGGCTCTAGGCCGATGGAACCATGTTGTTCTTCCTGCTCACGCAGAATTCCCTTAGGCACCGTTATTTTTAGAGCATCGGCGATGAGGAACACGAAGCAATCGTTTGTAAGCTCGTGAAAAGCAGGGTAGCGCTCGATAGGCTTGCGCTTGGCATCAATCACGGAAAATGCTCCCCAATGTGCTTCATAATCGCAGGTGACACATCTTCTGCCGTGTCGTGCCATGATGCCGAGAAAGAGTGATCGAGGCAGGGGGCACGATGGGCAACACGAGGCGCAGGCAGGTCGGGCGGAGATGGGCGGGATGGGCAGCCCCCGCGCCCTGCCGGCCAGGTACCCGGGCGATGGGGCTGCGAGAGGCGGCTGATGGAGGTCAGGTGGCCGGACGGCTGGGAGTGCCCGAG
>ERZ772772.274-NODE-274-length-31642-cov-4.515370_pt1 | contig 31642 bp, 45 predicted proteins | sample MGYA00511484_ERZ772772 | MGnify/ENA primary metagenome ERZ772772 (study PRJEB29015, sample SAMEA2737913) | human oral metagenome | biome: human oral; feature: human-associated habitat; material: dental | place: China | collected 2088 ... | reverse complement strand
AAAGGCTTTGACGACCGGTTGCGCGAGAAATATTTGGGCAAATAAAAAACCACGGCGGCAACCGTGGCTAATTACACTCACAAGGAGTTTTCAAAAGATGGAGCAATTATTAAACATCTCAATACAAAACGCAAGCACTTTGACGATGAGTAGTCGGGAGATTGCGGAATTGTGCGAAAAACAACATCCGCACGTTTTACGCGATATTCGCAATATGCTCAATAGTCTCTATCCAAATTTGGATAGTCTTGATTCTAAAGGGATTTTTGCGATTAAAAACGAATACGGACTGACGTTAGAAATATTACTGCCAAAGCGCGAAGTAATGATTTTAGTTAGCGGTTACAGAATCGACCTGCGGGCAAAAATTATTGACCGTTTGGAAGAGTTGGAAAATCAACAAAAAACGACTGCACTTTTACCGGATTTTACAAACCCTGCGGAATCTGCTCGAGCCTGGGCGGAACAATTTGAGAAACGAGAGCTGGCAGAACAACAAAAACTGTTGGCGGAAAAACGCGTAGAGGAAATGCGACCGAAAGCGGAATTTGTGGATCGCTACGTGGAGTTTTCCGGTAGTAAATCTCTGCGTGAAACTGCAAAAATTTTAAAAATGCCTGAGCGCGAGATGATTAATCGTTTAGTTTCGGACAAGGTGTTATATCGACAATCAAACAACTTATTGCCATACCAAAAAGCCCACATACAGGATTTATTTACTGTTAAAACCGGCATTACAGACAATGGCTATGATTTCACCCAAACCCGCGTAACCGCTAAAGGGATCCAGTGGATCGCTAATCGTTATGCATCGGAGTTAATGTCATGAGTATGCGTTTAATGGCTCAAGCAATGAGTATTAAAGTCGGTAATCCATTGCGCAAGCTAGTATTAATCAAATTAGCCGATAATGCCAATGATGACGGTATTTGTTTCCCGAGTTATCAATATATTGCCGATGTGTGCGAGATCTCCAAAGCGAGTGCTAGAACGCATATTGATGCGTTAATTGAAATGGGCTTTATATCCAAAAAAGCCAGAAAAAACAAAGACGGCTCAAGCTCAAATTTATACATATTACACCTCGGAAATGGTATGCCAGCAGATAGCACAGGTATGCCAGCAGATAGCACAGGTATGCCAGCAGATAGCACAGGAGGTATGCCAGCAGATAGCACCATAACCTATCACTCTATTAACCAGTCAAGTAACCTTAAAAAAACTAAACAAAAAAGAGCGGTCGTTTTGTTGGCGGAATTCGGAATTGACGGACAGCTTGCCGAAGATTTTATTGCTCACCGAAAATCCAAAAAAGCGACCATTACTGAGACGGTGCTTAAAGGGTATCAGCGTGAGGCCGACAAAGCTGGAATACCCCTGGCGGAAGCAATAGAAATCTCGATTGTTAGAAACTGGCAAGGATTTAACGCTAACTGGGACTGGAAAGGTACGGCTACGCATAGCAAATACCAGCAAAAATCCCCCGTATTTGCCGATGACGGCACTTGGGCAAACGGACGGGTAATAAATGTTGACTTACCAGAGGAGCTATTGCAATGAGCAATTTAACCCAACAAGCGCAAATTACACCAGCTCAGCAGCAAGTTAACGACAACGCTGTAAAACTAATCGACCGCATGTTTAGACGCTTGAAATCACTAAAACCTGCGTGGCGCCGCGATTTTGACACAATCGAGGACTACAACTATACAAAACAAGTATGGTTTGAGGAGTTGGCAAAAGCTGGGGTTATCACACCACAAAAATTAAAACGTGGTTTAGATATTGCCGCCACCAACAACAGCCCATTTTTCCCGTGCGTTGGTGTGTTTATCGAGTGGTGCAACACAACAGACTATGCCGAGCTTGGATTACCTACATCAGACGAGTTACCGTCACGAGTGAGTAAGTTTCAGAGTTTTTATTGCACTGATGATGAGTTTAAATTTGAGTTTAAATCCAACGCCGAATACTGGCTTTTAACTGACTTATGTGGACGTAGCAGACGTGATCAATGGACGCAGTCTGAGTTTAACAAACAATGTGAACAAGCGCTAAAAGCAATGGTAAAACGCATCGAGGGTGGAGAGGAGATACCGGAGCCACGTAAGCAACTTCCAGCACAAACAAGCGTGCCGACAACACCTGAAAAAGCACAAGAATACATTAACTCAATCAGAGCAATGTTTAGACCTAAGGCGGCATAACGTGACAACAAAAACAAAACAGCAGAAAGACAGCTACCAAACACCGATAGAATTTTTTGATTATTACGACTACCAGCACCAGATCACAATGGATCTTTTCGCGAGCAAAGATAACGCACTTGCGGCAGAGTTTTACACCGCAGAAAACAGTTTTTTTGACGCATCGCCCGCAGATTTAACGGGTTATGTTTGTTGGGCCAATCCTCCATACAGCAACCCTAAAAAATACATTAAGGCGCTGGTGGAATTGTTTAACGCGACACGTTGCAAAATCATTGCACTTTTGCCAATTGATTTTTCAACCGAGTGGTTTGGGTTAGTTTTAAACAACGCTACGGAGATTAATTACATCGTCGGAGGACGGATTCCGTTTGTTAATCCTGTGACGGGTAAGGGCGAAAAAATCATGCGTGGGAATCTGGTCGCGATATTCGATCCAGCACACAAAAATAGCCCGCAGGTTACACGTTACATCGACATTAAAGATATTTATCGCTTTGTCGGCAAAGAGTACAAGCCCGCGAGAGGTAAATAATGCGTGCTTTGTTATTAACCCCGTATATACAAAACGATTTGGGTTTGCTGATGTTTCGCCTGCCCAAAATCGACCGCACTTTGCTTGATAATCGCTTTCTTTTGATTCCAGCTCCCGCCGAATTTGTGCGGGAGAAATCCGGACTGGTGGATTATCAGGGGCAGGATGTCACACAACAAATTAGCCCATACATTACCGAGTTTATCGCAACCCCTACCGTACGGGCAAAATTAGTTAGATCCGCACTACTTAAAGAGTTTGTAAGCGGTATTAAGCAATGTCAATTACGCGATGGTGAGTATTGCCACCACGAATTGACCGTTTCTGAGTTTGATGGTGGATTTATCCGCACTTGCTGGCACCACGACAACGCGCTACGCAACGGTAAAGTGGATGAGCAAAAAGTCCGCAAGGTGGTGGAAAACAACATCCAGCAGTACATCATCTCACGCATACAGCACGATTTGGGGCATAACCGCACTTTAACGCTAGCGGACGTGGTTTTATTTGCGGCAAAGCACGGATTACCGCTATCAGACAAAGCGCTACGCCGTTTTTTCAAACTTCCACCACCGCGCACGGACAATAAAGAGTTTTCGCTCGGCACCGAGGTTTTTAGTCAGCCGTACTACAACAAGTTACAAAGTGCGGTATTAAAACTCAAGGTCGATGAGGATCCGCCGTTACAGTACATGGCACGTCCAAAAGCGCAATTTATCCGATCCGAAAAATGGCTTAGATGGGTTAAATCACAACCATGTGTCTGCTGCGGTAAACAAGCGGACGACCCTCACCACTTGATCGGATTAGGTCAAGGCATGATGGGCGGTAAGGATAACGATACGGCGACAATTCCGCTTTGCCGATACCACCATAACGAGCTGCACCGCAATACAGCGGAATTTGAGCGAAAGTACGGGACACAAGCGCAATTATGGTATGAGTTTTTTACGCACTCTATCAAAATCGGCGCAATCGAGATCGCTTAAAAGTGCGGTCGTTTTTGGGAGTAAATCAATGACTAAAAAGATATTTAAATGCCCTAAGTGCGGGGCAAAACTTGAGGATTGCAGCATTGGTGATGATTGGGGTTGGTTTTCTGATGCACCGTATCGTTGCACCGGGCATTATACGGGCGAATATCCAAACATTAGCGCTGGTTGCTCGCTCAATCGCACAAAATCATGCGGTTATTTTGCGGAGGAGGATTTACCAGATGCGGATATTTCTTGATCTCCCATTTCCACCAACGGTTAATACTTATTGGCGCCGTGTTGGTAGCAAAACATTAATTAGCCAAAAAGGGCGAGCTTACGCTGAGCAAGTGGCATGGATTACAAGGCATTCCGCGAGATTCCCGGCAGGTAAACGTGCGGCGATAATGGTTGAGGCGTATATGCCGGATAAACGCAACCGTGATTTGGATAATCTTTTTAAAGCACTGCTAGATTCATTGGTTAAAGCTGGTGTGTTGGTGGATGACAGTGTTATAGATGATCTCCGGATTGTGCGTAAAGACGTAATCAAAGGTGGGAAAGTGGTAGTAAGTATTAGTGAGGTAAGAAGTGGATCGTTGCGCAGTTAAAAAGATATTACATTACTGGGGCACTTGGGGTAATTGTCGTTATGGTGTTGAGTATCCACGCTTTTCGTTAAGCATACCTGTTACGCAGGATTGCTACATTGCGGAGGGTAAAAAATGCACTGACGCACAAGGCATGATTTTAGATACGATGGTGTCACGGCTTTACAGTGTTAATAAAGAGTATCACTCACTAATCATTGCGCACTTTGTTTATAAACGCACGCAAGACCAGATCGCGGATTTTTTGGATATTCCCCGCCGCACGGTGAGAGATAAGTTAGATGAGGCGGTTTTTGTGATGATGGGAATGATAATTCACGATCCCAAAATTTACGCAACATTGAGCTTTTTACTTTTTTAAAAAAATAGTTGCAAAAGTGCCGCCATTGGACTATCATTCACAATATATAGTGGCTTTATTGTTTGTGTGGCACTATATGTTGTTTTGATTAAACATAAAATTACTTTCTTGCTTTTAAAAAAACAAACCCCGGCGGGTAACTGCTGGGGTTTTTTATTACCTATTTTATAGGCTCTGATAACGCCGGAGTCTACTGCAAAGCTCACGTTTACAGCGCGGGCTTTTTTGTTGCCCCGCAAAAAGCGAGGTGGAGTACGAAAATGTTTAAAGACGCAGGGAATCAAACATATTTTTGGTCAGGCTTTTCCAGTTTTCTTGCCTGGCTCAGTGACCAAAATAATTTAATGATATTAAGTTTGGTGATCGGTATTGTTACCGCACTTGTTAATGCTTATTCAAAATGCTACGAAGGCAGAGTGGCAAGACGAGCTGAAGAGCGTGAAGAAGAGTTGCACGCTTTAAAGGTTCAGGCTTTAAAAAGAGGGCTTAGAGATGAAGCTGGCAAAGACTAGAGCTGGATTAGGGCTTGCAGGAAGTATATGTGGCGTGTCAGCCATCATTCTAACGATGTATAGTGCTTATGGTGATGAACTCATTCTTAGTCCGGCTGGAGCAGAGATCATTGGTAATGCCGAAGGTTGCAGACGTGATCCTTATAAATGTCCTGCTGATGTATTAACTGTTGGCATTGGTTCAACTGAATACAGTGGATTGCCAATAGATCCTAAACATCGTTATACAGACTTAGAAATTGCAGAACGTTGGAAGAATGACATTCAAGTGGCTGAGAAATGCGTGTTAGCTTATGGAAATGGTCGAGCGTTGCCACAGTCTGTATTTGATTCTGCTGTATCTATTACTTTTAACGTTGGTTGTGGTGCAGTTCGAAAATCAACTTTATTTAAATACCTTAATTCAGGCAAGTATGAGTTAGCTTGTAATGAATATCCAAGATGGAATAAAGCTGGTGGAAAAGTTTTACCCGGATTAGTTTCACGCAGAGAGAAAGAAAAGGCATTATGTTTATCTGATTTACATAAGTAAAGGTTAGCCGGTGCGGTTATGGAGCTATTAAATCAGATGGCGAAAGCGTAAACAAAAGAGCCTAAACCGCACCGCTATTTATTATGAGGTTTAACATGATTGGTATTGGGCAATATATCAGTAACGGATTCACAAAGGTTTTATTGGTGTGCTCCGTTGTTTCCTGGTTTGTAATTCTTGCATTGTGTGGATGGATTCATCATCAGTCAGCAACTATTGATGGGTTGAATGGAAAGATTAAAACACACCAAGAAACAATTGCTGCACAAAGTCAAACGATCACTCGATTAGAAGAAGATGCTGAGCGAAATAGGCAGCTCACATTTGAGTTAAGTCAGGTGGAGTCAGATTCAAGGAGTAAATCAGATGCAGTTATCAAATCAATACCGAAACAAGTTAAAACTAGCGGTGCTTTTAATGCTAGTGCTCCTGGCAATGTTATTGAGTTCTTGCTCAAGTAAACCTGTTGTAATGAGTTGCTCTCAATTACCTGCAGCGTTGACAGCTCATTTAGATAAGACGGCATTTGCTGGTGATACTTATGGTGATGTAACAAAGTACGCGGTAATTCTAAAACGTGAACGTGACATGTGCTTAAACCGTATTGATAAAATTCGGGAGTGGCAAGCAGAGAAGTTAAGTAAATAAAAGGTGAGTGATAATACTCGCCTTTTTTATTTTGGTGGGAACTATGCCAGCAAGAATACCTAAAGCATGCCGAAAACAGGGGTGTAAGAACACAACAACGCATTCAAGCGGTTATTGTGAACTGCATTTAGGTTGCGGATGGCAACGACACCAACAAGGCAAAACGGCAAGCCAACGCGGTTATGGCTCTCAGTGGCGAGCGTTACGCACCGTCGCCTTAGAACGTGACAGGTATCTATGCCAAGAGTGTTTAAAAAAAGGTAGATATGTTACAGCAACAACCGTTGACCACATCATAGCTAAAGCACATGGTGGCAGTGACAATCTTTCAAACTTACAAAGTTTATGTAATTCATGTCATAAATTCAAAACCGCAAGAGAGCGCTTGAGATAGCGTTTAAATTGCGGTCAATTCTACACGGGTAGGGGGTGGGTAAATCTCTATAGGTTTCATCTATGGATACTGCCCGTTCAACTCAATTTTCACAACCGCGAAATTAAGATTTTGAGGTAAGCGCCAAAATGACAGGGAAAGCACTTGTTCCTGGGCGTGGGCGCAAGCCTAAGCCTACGGCAGTTAAGAAACGGCAAGGCAACCCAGGCAAACGAAAATTAAACGAAAACGAATTGGTTTCAGAGCAGTTAACAATCGACACTCCACCACCGGACGATCTTAATGATGACGGTAAAGTGATGTGGCATTTTGTTTTGAAAGAACTCTGCCCGCAAGGCATCGTGCTTAAAACCGACTTAGAAACCGTGGCGAATTATTGTATCGCTTATCAAAACCGTAAGACCGCAAACGCGGATATTAAAAAATACGGCAGCACAATAGAATCGGATAGCGGATTAAAACGGAACCCGGCATACACTACGCTAAAAGAGGCGATGGCGGATATGGCAAAATTCGGATCGTTGCTTGGACTTGACCCAAGTAGCCGGAGCCGACTAATGAGCAATGCCGATACGCAATCAAGCAATCCATTTGCGGAGTTATTCCAATGACCGACAATGTGAAAAAAGCGAACAAATACGCAAAGGACATTGTTTCCGGAAAAATCCCCGCTTGCCGACTTGTGATTAAAGCCTGTCAACGGCATTTAGACGATCTGAAAAATCAGAAAGATAAAGATTTTCCTTTTCGCTTTGATGAAAAACTGGCGGAACGGGCTTGTAAATTTATTCAACTTTTGCCCCACACCAAGGGGGAATGGGCGTTAAAGCGCCAGTTAATCACGCTTGAACCTTGGCAGTTGTTTGCGGTGATGAATGCGTTCGGCTGGCTGAAAAAATCCAATGGATTGAGACGTTACCGCGAGGTTTACACCGAAATTCCTCGCAAAAACGGGAAGTCGGCTATTTCTGCCGGTGTCGGGTTGTATATGTTTTGCGTAGATGGCGAGTTCGGCGCAGAGGTTTATTCGGGGGCAACAACCGAGAAGCAAGCGTGGGAGGTGTTTCGCCCTGCCCGGTTAATGTGTAAGAAAACAGAATTGCTCTGTAAAACATTCGAAATTGAAGTTAACGCATCCAATCTTAACCGCCCCGCCGACGGATCACGCTTTGAACCATTAATAGGGAACCCCGGGGACGGTGCGTCGCCGAGTTGTGCGATCGTGGACGAATACCACGAGCATAAAGACGACGAACTTTATACAACAATGCTCACCGGTATGGGCGCACGTCGCCAGCCGTTGATGTGGATTATCACGACGGCGGGTTACAACATCGAAGGGCCTTGTTACGACAAGCGCCGCGAAGTGATTGAAATGCTGAATGGCACGGTGCCGAATGATGAATTGTTCGGTTTAATCTACACAATCGACGAGGGCGACGACTGGACAAGTCCGGAAGTGCTACAAAAAGCCAACCCAAATTTTGATGTTTCGGTTTATGCGGATTATTTGATAAGTCAGCAGAAACAGGCAATCAACAATCCACGCTTCACGAATAAATTCAAAACAAAGCACCTGAATGTTTGGGTGGCGGCGAAAGAATCTTATTTCAATATGGTGAGCTGGGAGAAGTGTTACGACGAAACATTAAGCCTTGAAGATTTCCAAGGTGAAGAAGTTACTCTCGGTCTGGATATGGCGCGAAAGCTCGATATGAACTCACTTGTACGGGTGTTTAGTCGAATTATTGATGGTAAACGTCATTATTACTGTATTTCTCCATTGTTTTTTGTGCCAGAAGACACTGTTTTTAGTATTGATACTGCTTTAAAACGAGTGGTGGATAAATACCAGAAATGGGTTGTTAGCGGGCATTTAATCGCAACCGATGGCGCAGAGGTTGACTATCGCGAAATCCTTGAATGTGTGAAAGACACAAACAAGGAACATCAAGTCAATTGCGTGGCAATCGACCCGCACGGCGCGATCGCAATCTCTCACGATATGGCGGATGAGGGATTAAACCCGATTACCATCACGCAAAATTACACCAATCTATCCGACCCAATGAAAGAACTGGAAGCGGCTATAGAATCAGGGCGCTTCCACCATGACGGGAACCCTATCATGACTTGGTGTATTGGTAATGTGGTCGGGAAAACTGCAGCCGGGAATGATGACATCGTTAGACCGGTGAAAGAAATTCCAGAAAACAAAATTGATGGTGCCGTCGCGCTGATGATGGCAATCGGAAGAATCATGCTAAACGAAGATGACGGGATATTTATCCCGGACGAGGTATTAACGCTATGAGAGCATTATTTATTGATCTAATCGGCTTGATCGGATTGGGCGCATTATGTACCGGCGTTTACCTACAATATGGCGCCGCTGATACTTGTATTGTTGGCGGCGTGCTTTGCTTGTTATACGCCATTATCTCATCTCGGGGGCATAAATGATTTTTGATAAATTATTTGCTACACGCTCCCTTGAAAATCCTAAAACGCCGTTGAGCGCCGAGGGGGCTTATGATGAGTTATTCAGCAGCGGACAATCACGCACAGTTAATGCCGACACGGCGATGAAGCTAAGCGCGGTTTACGCGTGCGTTTATGTGCTATCAAGCGCCATTGCTCAATTGCCGTTACACGTTATGCGTAAAGACGGTAAAAACATTGAGCCTGCGCGTGACCACCCGTTATTTTATCTACTCCATGATAGCCCTAATTTTTGGCAAACGTCGTACAAAATGCGGGAGTACGGACAAAGTGCGGTACTTTTACACGGCAATTCATTTTTACACATCGTCCGCAGTCGAAATGGTGAAATTAAATCGATTGAAACCCGCGAACCGTGGATGGTGCAGTTGCTTAAAAATGGTAGCCGTTATGTTTACGGCTATTACGGCGATGATGAGACGTTATCAATTACGCCTGATGACATGATCCACGTAAAAGCCCTTGGGACCTCCCTAAAAATGGGGAAATCTGTTATCCAACAGCACGCAGAAACGATCGGGCTAGGGCTGAACGCGAAAGATTTTGCGGGAAGTTTCTTTCTTGGAAACGCTCGCCCCGCCGGGATTGTCAATGTAAAAACGCCGCTTAATGAAAAAGCGTGGGAGAGTTTTAAGAAATTCTGGGATAAAGCCAGCGCGGAACTAAAAAGTAAAGAAAATAAAACAGTGCTTTTACCTGGTGAGCTTGAGTATAAAGCGCTCACGGTATCGCCCGTAGATACCGAATTGTTATCAATGATGAAGCTCAACCGCTCTGAAATTGCTGGGATCTTTAACGTTCCTGCGCACATGATTAACGACTTGGAAAAAGCGACATTTTCAAACATTTCGGAACAAACCATCCAGTTTATCCGCTACAGCTTGATGCCTTGGATCGTGAACTGGGAACAGGAAATTAACCGCAAAGTATTCACGCAAGCCGAACGCAAGGCGGGTTATTTTGTGAAATTTAACTTGGGCGGCATCATGCGCGGGACGCCAACCGAAAGAGCGCAGTTTTATCATAATGCGATTACTGATGGATGGATGTCACGAAACGAAGCCCGCACACTGGAAGACATGAATCCCGTTGACGGACTGGATGAATATCTTGTTAGTGTCAATGCGGCGCAACAAATTGAACCAGAAAAACAGAAGGAGAACGAACCCGATGAGTGACATTGAAAAACGGTCCTACGTTGGCGAAGTTCGGGCGGAAAGTAAAGATTCCGAACCAACTCATATCATTGGGTACGGCTCGGTTTTTAATACCCGTTCGCAATTAATGTGGGGCTTTCGCGAAATCATCATGCCGGGTGCGTTTGATGACGTACTGGATGATGACGTGCGCGGATTGTTTAACCATGACCCGAATTTTATCTTAGGGCGCTCAAAAGCGGGGACATTATCGCTAAGCGTTGATGATAAAGGGTTGCGTTATGACATTATCGCACCCGATACGCCGACCATTCGCGATCTTGTTATTGCACCGCTACAGCGCGGAGATATTACCCAATCATCATTTGCTTTTAATGTCGCCCGTAATGGTGATGAATGGTATGAAGATGATGAGGGCGTAGTAATTCGCGAAATCCATAAAATTTCACGTCTTTATGATGTTAGCCCGGTAACTTATCCGGCATATCAAGAGGCAAACAGCACGGCGCGATCGCTGGACGCGTGGAAAGAAGCCCGCAATAACGGTGATATTCAGAAAGCCGTACACCAGAAAGCCGCCAGAGAGCGTTTTTTAGCGTTAATCTCCGGCAAGTAAACAGATTCAATTAAACCGACCGCACCATAAAAAGTGCGGTTTTTTTATCTCTAGAGGAAAACATAATGGCTAAATTACATGAGCTACAAGAAAAACGTCGCAATATTGCCGCGCAAATGCGCACATTACACGACAAAATTGGTGATAACGCTTGGACTGACGAGCAACGCACTGAATGGAACAAAATGAAAACCGAATTAGACGGTGTAGATGCCGTAATTGCGCGTGAAGAAGAACTTCGCTCAATGGATGAAAAATTCGTTAAGGAGCAAGAAGCGGCCGAAGCCGAAAAACGCGCTAAACATGACGGTGAAAAAACAAAAACCGCTGACGAAATGCGCGCTAAAGCGTTTAACGTATTTTTGCGTAACGGTTTAGGCGAATTGAGCCAAGAAGAGCGCCAAGCGTTGGCGGAAATGCGCGCGCAAGGTGTTGGCGTTAACGATAAGGGCGGTTATACCGTACCAAAAGAAATGCAGGCACGCATTGTTGAGCAAATGAAAGCCTATGGCGGCATTGCTCAAGTAGCGCAAATCCTGACAACCTCTGACGGTCGCACCATCGAATGGATCACCGCCGACGGCACTACCGAAGAAGGTGAGTTAATCGGTGAAAACACTGCCGCAACCGAAGCAGATACTTCATTTGGCATCGCTAACCTTGGTGCGAAAAAATTATCATCCAAAATTATTCGCGTATCTAACGAATTATTGCAAGATTCCGCGATTAACATCGAATCTTATTTGGCTGATCGTATCGCACAACGTATCGGACGCGCAGAAGCAAAATATTTAATCCAAGGCACCGGCGCAGGAACACCGGCACAACCGAAAGGGTTGGCAGCAAGCGTGACAGGCACCACCGCAGCGAAAGTAGCAGGTAAGGTGGACTGGTTGGATATTAACGCATTGTTGCACTCCGTTGATCCAGCTTACCGTAACGTGGGTAATTCTCGTTTAGCCTTTAACGACAACACCTTTAAAGTGTTGAAAGAAATGGTTGACGCTCAAAACCGCCCGTTATGGTTGCCTGATGTTGCCGGCGTGGCACCATCTACCATTCTTGGTAAGCAATACGTTATCGATCAAGGCATCGCCGACATTGCCAAAGACGCGAAATTCTTGTATTTCGGTGACTTCAACCGCTTTGTGGTGCGTCGTGTGGCGTACATGACATTGAAACGCTTGGTTGAACGTTATGCCGAATTCGACCAAACCGCATTCTTAGCGTTCCACCGCTTTGACTGCGTGCTTGAAGATACCTCAGCAATTAAAGCGTTAATCGGTAAATAACCAATAAGGTGCGGTTAATTTCGACCGCACTTTTCTTTTTCGGGGGCGTGATGAATATCACACTTGATGAAATCAAATTGCAGTGCCGAATTGATAGCGACGATCAAGACGATTTGCTTCAGGTTTACCTTGAAGCCGCCAAGGCGACAATCGAAAACTACACCAACCGCAAACTTTACGACACATTGCCAGACGATGCGCCTGATAACGCACAGGAAATCACAGGTGATTTGAAAATAGCGGTATTAATGATGGTGGCGTACATGTTCGAAAATCGCGGCGGATGGAATGAGGGGCAGGGCGTGAGCAATTTTGATTTACCGCCGACTGTAAGGCTAATCATTGAACGTTATCGGTTTATACACATATGAACATCGGAAAATTACGGCATCGAATCACATTGCAGAAGCAGGTCAATACCGTAAACGACTACGGCGCGGCGGTGACGATGTGGAAAAACGTTGCGACAGTTTGGGCCGATGTGCGTCCGCTGTCTGGGCGCGAGTATTTTTCGGCTCAACAAGTGCAGTCGGAAGTCACTACGCAAATTTGGCTACGTTATCTTGACGGGATTATGCCGACAATGCGGGTTAAGTTCGGTAACCGTACTTTAGAGATTGTGTCGGTACTCAATACGCAGGAGCGCAATGTATCGTTGCAGCTCATGTGTAAAGAGGTGATTAATGGGTAGCGTAACGGTCCGCGTTGATGGCTTGAAAGAGTTGCAAAAAGCAATGCAAAGCCTTGGGCGAAAGACTTCTAACCGTATTGCCGTTAAAGCAATGCGTAAAGGCGGTGCAATAGTGCGTGACAAAGCGCGTTCGCTCGCACCAGTCTTGAAAGAAAGCGTGCCGCACAGACGTGCAGGTACATTAAGAAAATCCATTCAAAGCCGTACGAAAGTCGGCAAAAATGGCAGAACTGACGCCTATATTTGGGTAAAGGGGCTTTCGACCAAGCAAGTGCTGAAATTCAAGGAAAAGGGCGGTAAATCCAGTGCGTACAATCCGCGCGATCCGTTTTACTGGCGTTATCTTGAGTTCGGCACATCTAAAATGCCCGCGCGACCGTTTATGCGACCCGCCTTTCAGCAATCGAAGGAACAGGCGGCGCAAGCCATCATTGACACACTGCAACAAGAAATAATTGCGGAGGCTGGCAAATGACATGATCCAAAAGAAACTTTTTAGCGCCCTGTCGCCTTTGGTGTCGGGGCGTTGTTTTTATGGGCTGATTCCGGAAACAAACAAGGCTTTCCCGGTGATTGTGTATCAATTCCCGAACATCTCGCCAAGTTCGGCGCTGGAAGATGGCGATCTTGATGATTATCAGGTGCAGATTGACATTTACAGCCCAAATCCTGATGACATTTTTAGCCTGCGCAAACAGATTTTTACCGCACTTTCGGCAGCGTTCGACTTTGCGGAGCGCATGAATGATTTTAGCGATTATGAAGCGGATACAAAGCTACATCGTCGCGTAATCAATTATCAAATTGCTTATGGAGAATAAAACATGGCAACACAAACAACCCCTTTCCAAGGGACTAAATTTTATTTAGGTGTCGGCTTAAACGAAGAAAAAGCCGTTACAGCTGTTACGGTAAAGCCGAATGCGACAATTACCGCAACCGGTCACGGTGCTAAAGCCGGTGATTTTGTCAAATTAACTGGTCTTGGCTCTCTTGATGGTTATTATCCGGTGAAATCCGTTACAAACGAAAAAATTACGTTGGCTGATGAAGTGGACTGGAGTAACCAAGACGCGCCGACCTCTTTCACAACGGCAAAAGTGGCAACCGTTAAATGGTCATCTAACTTCTGCGCAATCAAAAACATTGAAGGCGACGGTGACACGCTCGGGGAAGAAGATGTTACGACAATGTGTAGCGAAGGGACTGAAACCGAAGCGGGTGAAATTGAGTACGGCTCAATCAAATTGACATTCTTCTATGCCCCTGACACTCCAATGCAACGGGATTTACGTAAAAAATTCTACGGTAAAGAAACCTTCCCATGGATGATGGTTTTGAAAAATAATCAAGGTTCGCTTTATGGTACCGGCTTTATCCAAACTTCACAAAACTGGAGCGGTGAAGTTAAAGGTAAGTTTGATTCCGGTGTAACCATTAAAAAAGCAAAACGTGACTACCATTTGCCGGTAGCTTAATCTGTGCGGCCGCACCTAAAAAGTGCGGTCATTTTTTTGAATGAATGGAAGAATTAAAATGAGTTTACGTGAAAAGCTTTTAGCAACAAAACCAAAAGTCGCACCGTTTGAATATGAGGGCGAAACTTACTATATCCGCGATCTATCTGTTGGCGAAAATAACCAAATTATTTACGGTCAGCGCGAACACTTAATTAAATTAGCCTTGGACCAAGGTAAAGAATTAAATTTGGACGATGAAGACGAATTGCAAAAGCAATTACAAAATATTTACGATCCGAATGCTTTACCGCGTGGAATTGCGCTTCGTTTATGTGATGAAAACGGCGTTAATCTGTTTAATCCTGATAGTGAAGAAGATTTGAAGCTGATTTCTAAACTCGGTGGCGGCATTTTTGATGCAGTGAATAAAGCCATTATGGGGCTTAATCCAAAAAACTCACCGACCGGCGCAAGTTCCAAATAAATCTTAGCCTTGCGTTGGGTAAAACATTAAGCGAAATTGAGCAAATGCCCGAAAGGGAGCTTCAAGAATACGAGCTATTCTATCAAGAACAACCTTTCGGGCTTTGGCGGGAAGATTACCGCACCGCACAAATCAGCCACCTGTTAGCGATGATAAACCGCGATCCAAAGGCTAAACTGCCTGAACTCTCGGATTTTATGCCGTTTTATCAGGAAAGTGCGGTAGAAAATGAAGATGATGGCGTTACTGAGTATTTAGCGAATCGTTAAACTCGGCTATTAGTCCTTTGATTATTACATTTTCTTCTCGTGTTGCTCGGTTACGTCCGCCGCATGGCTGGATTTTTAAGTTTTCGTCCAGTCTTGCGGCAATGTATTTCGCATTAGTACTGATCAGTTCATTTTGTCTCAATAACCACTGCATGAATTGTTTTTTCATAGATATTCTCCGTTTATTAAAGGTGCGCAGAGAATATCCATGAAAGAAAGTGCGGTCTAATTTCGTTGTAAAAATCTACGATCTACGTCGCAAAATTGAAATAATTTCGGTTGAAAGCTTACAGAAAATATTAAGGCGCCTTAGAATATGTGAGTTTTATCACATAAAAAGAGGAACCTAAAAATGAAAAAATTATTATTGATTGGCATCATGGCTACGTTTTTGTCTGGGTGTGTTGCAAAATTGACGCCAGAACAAATTAAAAGCGCTGATTATGGAGCTTACCCAAACAACTACGAAAGCATAGTTAAAGAATATTATGAGGTCGTTGCGAAAGATCCAGATAGTCTAAAATACAAAGAAATAACTAAGCCACAAAAGTATTGGATAAATGACTTTGGAACTTACAAATTTGGGTATATGTCCTGCGTAACCTTGAATGGGAAAAATTCTTATGGAGCTTATGTTGGTTATAAAACAGATGGCATTTTGATTTATAACGGAAAGGTGATCCATACAATCAACGATACGGCAAAATATAACAGCATGCGAGACAATAAAATTTGTCAATAAAGGGCGTAGATTTCTTGCTATTTCTACCCGTATTTTGTACATTAGAAACATGAAATTAAATGTTAAAATGCTGGAGGGAATATGGAATTTTTAGAAAGCCTTGGTGTTGTTTGGCTAACTTATAAATTAAGAAAAGTCATTTTCCTTTTGGTTGTTGTTGGATATATTTCTTTTCTCGGTTATATGTCTTTCGGTGGTGGTTTGGCAGGTTCTCCGTTTTGGGTTTGGGGCTTGTTTGCATTGCTCAATGGCATTACCGTTTTAGTGATTGGAAATATAATTGAATTCAATGTTGAGAAATCTCAGCTGCACAAGTAATCGTTAATTAATTTTTAGAAAAGGTTCGCTTTGGCGAGCCTTTTTTTATGGAGTAAATATGGCTGGCAAATTAGGTTCACTGAATATTAATCTGGCTTTAGATTCAGTCCAGTTTTCGCAAGGATTGGAGCGAGCACAAAAAAGTGCGGTTAAATTTGCCACCACAACAAACAGCAATCTAAATTCGATTGAGCAGAATGTACAAAGGCTGACGAGAAGTATCCAAGGCGCGGATCGGTTAGTTAAGATAAATTTGTTTGCCGGAATTCCTGTGAAAAAAGTGTTGTCTTTTGCCGATGAATACACCGAACTCGGAAACCGCATTAGACTTGTAACGAAAGACCAAACGGAACAGGCGGCAGCAATGCGGGATATTTTTGACATATCAACCCGTACATATCAAAGCCTATCCGCAACCGGTCAGGTTTACACCAAATTAGCAAATGCAGAAGAACAGCTAGGGCGGGCACAAAAAAACACTGCAAATTTAACGGAAACCGTTAATAAAACTATTGCGCTATCTGGTGTAAGTGCGACATCCGCCGAAGCTGGGTTGTTGCAATTTAGCCAAGCGTTGGATAAAGGCGTATTAAACGGACAAGAACTCACCTCAGTTATGACCCAAACGCCGGCACTTGCGAAAGCTATTGCAGACGGTTTAGGCGTGCCGATCGGCGCCCTAAAAGAAATGGGTGAGAATGGCGAATTAACAGCCGAACGTGTTATTGGTGCACTTGAGAAAGTCAAAGATAAAATTGATATTGATTACGCTACAACCGTTACGACGGTTGGAAATGCGCTGGAAGTATTGAACACTAAAGCCGTTAAATTTGTTGGTGAGTTAGATAAATCCGTAGGTGGTTCGGATAAGGTTGCTAAAAGTATTTTAGTTGTCGCAAATAACATGGATGCCGCCGTCGCCGCAGGATTGGCTCTTGTTGGTGTTTGGGGATCTATAAAAGTATCCCGTAGCATACACGATTACGCCTCTCAACGCGTGGCGATTACCCAAGAAAAACAACTTGCGCAAGCCGTACGCGAAAGAGCGGCGGCAATGACCGAAACCACCTCAGCAACATTGCGTCAGGCTACGGTAGATTATCAGGCGATGAAAGCACGCATTGATAATTTGAGAGTGGCGCAACAACAAACTATCGCCGAGCGAGAATTATTGGCCACACAATTACAAGGCTCTAACGCTTCTGCGCGTGCCGCCGGCATGGTGCAGTATAACGCACTGAAAGAACAGGAGAAGATAATTACTCAACAGCTTGTCGTAGCTGAAAGAGAATTAACGGCATCGAAACTGGCATTGCGAACCGCTTATGCTGAAAACGCAGTTACCCAAGCGGCGGCTAATGCCGGATTGGCTCGATCAAGTATCTTGATGACATCTTATCGAGCGGTTGTACGAGGAGCGACAGCTGAGCTTAATTTGATGAAAACCGCGTTTTTATCAAATCCTATCATGCTTGGTGTTACTGCTGTTACAACATTAGCGGCGTTTGCCGGATATTGGTTAAATACGGCTGACGCGACAGAAGAAGCCACTCAAAAGGCCAAAGAATACACACAATCAATCGATACTAGCAAAGAAGCGCTACAGAAGATGACTGCCGTAGCGCTGAATAAGCAAGTTAAAGATCTTGAAGAAAGTCAGGCGGCATTTAAGAAAAATGTCGAGGACAAAAAGCGCTTAATTGCCGATCTTGAAAAACAGATTGAATCATTGAATAAAGGTTGGGAGAACTACGGATCTGATAGCTGGTATCAGTTTGAAAGCGAAGCAGAGCAACGTAAGAAAATCCAAGATAAGCTAATTGATTTAACCTACGAACTTGAGAACGCTCAAAAGGATTTAGATAAATCAACCGAGCAACTCACGGCAACGCAAGACGAACTCAATGAGAAGTTGGGCAAAGGCGCACAAAAAACGCCTGATGTCACAAATAAAGTACTTGTATTCTCCGGCACGATTGATGATCTGAAACTGTCTGCCGATGACGCGAAAAAAAGCCTGAATGAGCTATTCTCAACGATGTTTGGTAAAGGCACGACCGCTATTAAACAAGCGGATGGAACCATTAAAGCCTACGCCAGCGACAAATTGAGCGCCGCCTATTTAAAAGATATGGCGCGCCTGAGAGGAGAGCAGGAAGAAACCAAACTCAAAGGGAAGGCGTTATATCAACATCGCGGACTACGTGAGGGGCAGGAAAAGGGCTACACCGGGCAAATGCTTGATGATTATGTTGCTCAGTACACCAGAACGAACTTAGCGAAAGACGAGCAGAAAGGCGGCAAAAAGAAAGGCTCGAAAGTCGATTACGATAAGCAGTATACGAAAGAACTTGGCGAAATGCAGAAGAAGTTGGCGGAAGTAAAAGCCAACGCTCAAGACATCGCTTTATTTGGTCAACCTAGCCAATATCAGGAAGTGAATAAACTTACTCAAGATATTGTTGCCAATGCTGAAAAATACGCTCATTTCGGTGCTGAGGGGCTTGCGAAACTGAAAAGCTTTGCCTCACAAATTGACGCTGCAAATCAGGAAGTGGCGATCAATCAGTTTGCGTTTGATAACTCTGAAAAGTTACAGGCAATGGAGTTTGAATTAACGCTACTTGGCAAAACTCGCCAAGAGCAAGAGTTGATGCAGTATAACCATCAATTGGATTTGGAAGCGGCTAAATTGAAAATCGGCATGACCGATGAAAGTATTGCTAAGCTCGATCAAGAAATTGCCAAACTGAAAGAGCGTCGAGCAGAAATCCAAAAGCAAGCCGAAGAAGCGCGCGGAAGTGCGGTCGAAGGTGTTAAACAGGGAATAGCTACAATTGAAGAAAATGTAACAAATGTAGCCGGCAATATGAGTAATGTGACGGTTAACGCATTTAATTCTATGTCTGACGCATTAACTGACTTTGTTATGACCGGCAAAGCGGATTTTAAAGGTATGGCAGTATCAATTATGCGAGATATTTCCAACATGATTATCAAGATGATGTTATTCAATGCGATAAAATCTGCCGCAAGTGCGATGGGCTTTGGTTTTGCTGATGGTGGACCTGTAGGCGCTTATGCTACCGGCGGTCATGTACAAGGGCCAGGTACCGGTACTAGCGACTCAATCCCGGCTTGGTTGTCCAATAATGAGTTTGTAATGACGTCACGCACGGTTGATCATTACGGCGTCGGATTTATGACTGCAATCAATCAACGCAGATTGCCTAAATTTGCGAACGGAGGGCGTGTTGGTGGCGGTGGTTCTCCGAGTTATACCGGTTTACTAAGTCGTCAAGCCAATGGGGATATATCCGTAAAAGTTATTAACAACGGTGAACCAATGGAAGCGCGAGTTAGTCGAGAGCAACGTGGCGATCAGGTTGAAATCACGGTCGAATTGATGAAGAACATTGCGGATAGCCGTATCGCCTATCATCAACAAGAAAGTATGCGACAAGGGGGCGCGTTTGGTCGATGAAAACATTTAAGTGGTGTATTCGTCCGAATTTTGAAGTTAACAACGAGCCAAAAGTTGACGAAATAGAATTAGGGGACGGCTACAAGCAGCGTCGCCCGTCCGGTATAAATGCGCTATTACAAGCTTACTCGGTGACGGTGAAAGTCAAAAATAAAGAACGGTTTGATGTACATGAGTTCCTGCGGGAACACCAAGGCATCAAGCCGTTTTTATTTAACGACCCGTACAGTGGGCAACAGGTTAAAGTTGTCTGTAAGAAGTGGCCGGCGAAAGTCGGCACTGTTTACACGGAATTTTTGTGCGATTTTGAGGAAACGTTGTAATGCCACAAGCAATTAGCAATCAATTTAAATTAGACCTCGCCAAACTTGAACAAAACGCAATGATCGAGCTTTGGGAGGTGGATTTGCGCGGGCTGAAAGATTCGGACGGCATGAGCGGCGAATTATATCGTTTTTATGCCGGTACTAATGAAATGCGCAAGCCTATTGTCTGGCAGGGGCATACATATGAAGCCTATGGCGTAAGCGCTGATGGTTTTGAAATGTCAGGTCAAGGCCCGAGCAATCGCCCTACGTTGAATTTGATGAATCTTGATGGATTTGTTACCGCACTTTTGATTAGATTCGATCAGTGCTTGGGCGCCATTGTCCGCCGACGAATGGTCTATATGCAGTATCTTGACGCCGTGAATTTTGAAAACGGCAATAAGCAAGCCGATCCGACGCAAGAAGCATTAAGCCTGTTTGTCATTGAACAGGTCGCAACGCATAAGCGTGATGTTATCTCGTTTACGTTGGCTTTGCCGATGGAAACGGACAATGCTTACATCTCATGCCGTACGATTACCACAATTTGCTCATGGCTTTATCGTGGAGTAGAGTGCGGTTATACCGGTCCCGCAGTAGCAGACGAAAAAGACCAACCGACAAACGACCGCAAGAAAGACAAGTGTAGCGGATTAGTCACAGGGTGCGCGTTACGAAATAACGTGGTTAATTTTGGTGGATTCCCAAGCGTTGATAAATTGGGGTAAGTATGAACGAAGAATTAAAAAAATCCATACTGAAAATAGCAAAAGAACTGGAGCCACGCGAAATGTGTGGCTTTGTTGTTTTTGCTGGTGGTGAACTTGAATTTATTAACTGTGAGAATATCGCAGACGACCCGGAAAACTTTTTCGAGGTTTCGCCTGATGATTTTCTTTCCGCTGGCATGAAAGGGAATATTGTCGCTCTCGTCCATTCGCACCCCGGCGGCGAACCTGTATTGTCTCCCGCTGATTTTCAGATGCAACAAAATACGGAACTGGATTGGTGGCTTGTGTGTGATGGGGTGATTCATGTTTTCCCGTGGGTGCCGCCTTTACTTGGGCGCGAATTTATTCACGGGCAAACGGATTGCTACACGTTATTTCGCGATTTTTATCGGTTGTCTGGCAAAGAGTTTCCTAATTTTGAACGTGATGATTACTGGTGGGAAGATGGCTTTAACCTGTATATGGATCACATGGAAGAACAAGGTTTTGAAAGCCTAACCGACCTAAAAGAATTACAGGTCGGCGATGTCATCTTAATCCAAGTTGGCTCTGATGTGCCGAATCACGCGGCGATTTATATTGGTGATCAAATGGTGTTACATCACAGCCCCCGTCGGTTATCAAAGCGTGATTTATACGATGGTTATTGGCTTAAGCATACGCATAGCTTATGGAGATTTAAAGAGTGGTCACAGTTAAACTTTACGGCGGCCTTAAACAATTTGGCAGTGAATTTAAGCTCGATGTAAAAGACACGGCGGAAATTATCCGTGCGTTGTGTAGCCAGTTGCCAAAATTCAGAGAAACACTGGCGAAGGGATTTTATAAAGTCCGCATCGGTAAACGCTACATGGATAGCCGCTACGTTGAGCGCGATCTTGGCTATCAATTAAAAGATGGAATGACAGTGCATTTTACCCCGGTTATTGCCGGAGCGAAGAAAGCGGGCATTTTCTCGGTCATTATCGGTGTGGTGCTAATGGTTGCTTCAATTTGGACTGGAGGCTCCACATTTGCTGCGGGGTTGGCTATGACCTTGGGCGGTGTTGCTCAAATGCTAACAAAAACCCCGACAATGCCCGGGCAGGGTAAGGAAGCCGAAAAGCAGAAATCCACATCATTTACTAACTTGTCAAACATGGCAGCGCAAGGGCGACCGGTGCCACTGGCTTACGGGAAAATCCGTACCGGCTCATTAATTATTTCGCAAGGCGTGGAAACATACGATGTGGAAACGGCGAAAACAAGTGAAAAACCTGTCGGATTTAGAAAAGGCAGAATGTAAAACGAATTGAATTTTGACCGCACTTTTATGTGCGGTTTTTATTTTGAGAGGTACACATGGGCGGTGGTGGAGGTGGCGGCGGTCATACGCCGTATGAGGCGCCGGAATCTGGACGCAGTAAACAGGCGGTAAGAATCGTTGAGATTGTTTCCGAGGGTGAAGTTAAAGGCTTAGTTAATGGGGTGCAGTCCGTTTTCTTGGACAACACGCCAATTCAAAACAAGGACGGAACCTACAATTTTAGCAATGTGGAAGCAGAAGGGCGCATCGGTATTCAAGATCAGGACATTCTTGAGGGTTTCAACACGTCCGAAAAAGAAATTTCTGTTGGAACGCAGGTGCGCAAAAATACGCCTTTAACCCGCACGGTATCGGATGGCAAGGTATCACGCTTACGGTTAACCTTGGGTGTACAAAGCCTTTTTTCGCAAAACGATCAGGGAGACACGCACGGTGCGAGCGTAACGATGAATATTACCATCGGTCAGCGCGTAATCCCGTTAACGATTAACGGCAAGTACAGCTCACAGTATTTGCGCCAAATTGAGATTGATAATCTGCCGCCGACGCCTTTTACCGTGCGCGTCGAGCGTATAGACGAGGACAGTAAGTCTCAACGGTTGCAAAATAATACTATTTGGGCGAGCTATACCGAGATTATCGAAACGCAGTTAGCCTATCCAAATACCGCACTTGTCGGCATCAAGTTTGATTCGGACTATTTTTCGAGCATCCCTAATCGCACTTACGAGGTTTACGGGATTATCGTACAAGTGCCGAGCAATTACGATCCGCAAACGCGGACTTATACCGGTATTTGGGACGGGACTTTTAAAGCGGCGTGGAGTGATAACCCAGCATGGGTGCTTTATGACCTGTTGAAAAATAAACGCTATGGCTTTGGTCGCCGTCTTGGTGATTTTGCCGTTGACAAATGGGCACTTTACAACGTCGCCCGCTACTGCGATCAGTTGGTGGATGACGGTTTCGGCGGAAAAGAGCCGCGATTTACTTGTAACGCATGGATGACAGAGCAACGCCAAGCCTACGATGTAATCAATGATATTTGCTCTATTTTCCGCGCGATCCCCGTCTGGAATGGGCGGGAATTTACAGTAATCCAAGATCGCCACGCCGATCCGGTATGGACTTACACAAACGCAAACGTGGAGAAAGGGGAATTTACTTACTCTTACTCCGCGATGAAAGCGCGCCACAACGAGATCCATGTTGAATACGCAAACGCGCAGAACAACTACGAAAAAGATGTTATTTGTGTGTCTGATGATGACTTAATCCGCCGTTACGGTTTGAACGTGAAAAAAGTTACTGCGTTTGGTTGCACCTCACGCGGGCAAGCATACCGTACGGGACGATGGATTTTAGAAACCGAAAAACTTGAAACCCGCACAGTGACGTTTTCGGTCGGCGCCGAGGGCTTAATGCACGTACCCGGTGATATTATCCTTGTCGCAGATAACGACTATGCCGGAACGCAAATCGGCGGGCGCGTAATATCAATTGACCGAAACACGGTAACAATCGACCGTGAAGCTCAATTTAAAGTCGGCGACAAATTTATGTTTTACAACCAAGCTGCCGAGGTCGTCAGTGTTAAAGTGGCGGAAGTGTTAGCGGGTAATAAATTGCGCTTGGAAGTGCCGCCGACAGGATTGACGGAATATGGCGTTTGGTTGCGTCACGGTGACAAAATCCAGCCGCAGCTATACCGCGCGTTGAGTATTAAAGAAGAACGCAATGGCAAGTACACCATTACAGCGCTGCAACACGAGCCGCAGAAAGAAGCTATTGTTGACAGCGGCGCGCACTTTGAGCAGCGGTCTTACTCGTCTATACAGAGACCTAAAGTTGGACATGTAAATATTTCTACAACATCCGATGGTGGTGTGTCTGTTGATGCGTACGTAAGTAGTGGACAAGGTGTCGTTAAGTACGACATCCGCATTTACAAAAACGGTGCTTTGTACAACTCTGCGCTGGGCCAAAGCTCTCCAAATATCTCCGCCAACAATCTACCTAATGGCGATTACTCTGTTGTAATCCAAGCCAAAGACCAGGACGGACGGCTACTCGATGAAAAAACCGAGAGTTTTACTATCGACAAGCCACCGGTGCCGACCGGAGTAAGATTTAGCGGAGGCTTAGGCACAATTACGATCGAGTGGGATTGGGTTGATGGCTCGGCAACGGAAATCTTTGTTGCGGATGTTGACGACATCACAAAAGCCACCCGAATTGCAAAAGTGACCGCAAGAACGTTTACGCACGAGGTCGGCGGAAAGCAGGTGCGCTATTACTGGTTGAGACACACCAAGGGCGTTAATGTTGGCCCGTTTTATCAACAAACAGGATTGCGCGCGGAAAGCTCGGTTGATATTGATGCCGAGTTAAAACTACTCAATGACGAGCTTAAAAAGACGCTACAAGGCAGTTTTGAGGCGATTGTCGAAGTTAATAACAAGACATACTCCCCTTACATAAATATTGGCAAATACATCTACCACTCGGACAAAAATCAATTTTTTGTTTGGGGCGGTGCGAAATATGAGCCGGTTGCCGTGGAGGCGGAAAAAATTGTCGGGAAACTCACAGCAATGCAGATTGCAACAAACGCAATCCAAGCCCAACACCTTGCCGCAAACTCAGTCACCACCGCAAAAATTGCAACCGGTGCGGTAACAGCAAACGAAATCGCAACCGGTGCGGTTGGAGCTAAACACGTTGCAACACAATCACTTGACGCAAGACATATTGCCACCAAGTCATTAACGGCTAATTTGCTTAAAGTTGACTCATTATCTGCGGTAAGCGCGAATCTTGGTAGTGTTACTGCTGGCTCGCTCAAAATTGGCAAGCTAAACGGCAATTTTGGCACGATGTTTGAAGTGCAAAGCTCGGGCGGATTTAGATTGATTGCACGAGATGCAACCGGTGGCATTGAGCTAAACAGCGCAAGTCGAGCGCTACACGTTTGGGATGGCGCTAAAGAGGCCGTGAGAGTGGGTAAATTATAGGAGTAAATAATGTACTACATAGATGCAGTTGTACAGATATCTAAAAGCTTTACAGAGAGTGTTAGCTGTGGTTTTCACGTTGTCTCACGCATCACTATTGATTACATCAACAAAGAGACAGTTGTAGAGCTTGCGAGTTGGGAAACGGAAGAATCATTTAAATCTCGGGGGGCGAGTTTAGTCACGTTTTTGACACTAAATGACTGTCCGAGATTTAGTGTTGATCCGAGCTTGTTTGCGCTGCGAGGTTTGACGGCGGTCGAGGGATCGCCGTTTTATCGCAAAGAGGTTAAATGTGATTACGACATAGATCACGTTTCTCAAATTTGGCCAGACGACGCAGAGGTGACTGGATGAGCTATGGATTTAGGATTTACGAAAATGGCAGCGACTTAAAAACGCTAAGCATGAGAGATGATTTAGCGTTTATATCAAAAGGGCGAATCCGAAAATATTTGCGAGATGTAAGTTACGAAATATATGCTGGTGAAATTGCGACAATCCCTGATAATATTTTAGATTTTGTTTATAACAATAAATTAGATTTTACCATATTAGGATCTTGCAGTGATAGCCACGCAAAATGCGTGATTGATTATGCAGAGCTAAATAAAAATATTAGAGAGAAAAAGAAACCATTACAATTTACTTATATGATATTGTCTAATATTACCGATTATAATAATTATTTAAGTCGTATTAATGACAATAGAGAAGTAATTTGTCGATTTTATATAATGTTGGTATAAATTATGTATGGTATTAAAACACCTAATTTAGACAGTACTAACTTCAATAATTTTATTATTCATAATAAGATCGAAGTTGATACAGCATTGACCTATGGGTTCAGCCTAAGCCGTACTAGCAATATAGGTGTTCCCTCTATCCAATTTATTTATGATAGTGAAAACTTAGTAAGAGCCATTAACTTATATGCCAGTGGATTTATATCAAGAGTTGATAAAAAGAAAATTAAAACACTCATAGCAACACCAATAAAAAGCCCTAAATTTAAAAGATGGGTTGAATGGGCGAAAAAAAATAATCAGAAAATACCTGATATTGTTACAAATCAAAGTTTTTTATTAAACAACTCTTCTTATGGAATAGAGATTAAGGACAGCACTGACACCTTATTTTCAACGAGATTTAAAAATGTAAGAGTAATTGATTTTATTCCATTTCCAGTAAATCATTATAGCCTTCCAAATTTAGGAAGTGTCAATATTACATATAAAAATTGTGAAAAAATAGCGATAGCACTACCTTTGATGGATCGTAGAGAATTTGCTGATAATTATCCCGCTGATAATTTTTTAACTTATTCTGTTAAAGATAATGTTGTCGGGGTAAAAGTTGGTACAAGCAAACCTGCTGAAATAATAGTAAATAATAAATTTGAAATGCTAAATAGATTTTCAGAGGGCTATAATACAATGATGATTGTAATTGACATAAGTAATATGGGCGTTTAAATAGCAACCGATTTAATAGGAGAAACAAAATGCAAGTATTTTTATACGACCAACAATTAATATCTGTAATTAATCGTAAAGAAGAAATTACAGACGAAACCTGTTTAATAACAGAACAGGAAGCGGAAAAAATAAGAGAAACGTTAGCAAACAACGGGCATTTTTGGCGGATTGACAAATACACCGTTGGGGCAAGTGGCGCACAACCAACGGAAAACCATAAGTGGAATAAAGAAACGCACGAATGGGAAATTGACAACGAATTAGTCAAGGCAAATTTAGCTAAGAAACGAGCTGAATTGTGGGAAATCATTAAGCAGAAACGTTTAAAAGCAACAAGAACAGGTGTTGAAGTTACACTCCCGAACGGTCAAATCCGCCATTTCCACACGGACGCAGTGGCTCGACAAGAGTATGACGGTATGGGCGTTAAAATTATATTAGGCTCATTTAAGCCTAAACAATGGAAGACAATCGAAAACGATTGGGTAGAGTTCAATTTAGATACATTTAAAGCGTTAGTATTAGCGATTGACACAAAACTCAGCCACGATTACAACAATGCCGAAATCTTAAAAGCTCAAATTGAGCAATCAGCCGAGCCTGAAAGTGTTGATCTAAATCAAGGCTGGAGCAAATCTTATGTCTAAAGTAGTAATTGCTTTTTACAAGCATAAAAGGGAGCGGAATAGTGTTAAAAATACATTATTCCGCTTTTTTGATGATGCCATCAAATTTTTTACACGTGGGCCATACAGCCATTGCGAAATAGCAATACCTAATCCCGATCCATCACTTGTATTTACTTGCTATAGCGCAAGCAATAGAGATGGCGGAGTGCGTAAAAAAGTAATGCAACTACCTCAGGAACGATGGGATTTAATTGAGGTTAATATTGAGCCTTACAAAGTGCGAGATTTTTTTGCCAAAACGCAAGGGTTAAAGTATGACCTGATAGGTGCTCTCGGTGTTGTGCTGCGTATTAGAGATAGCAAGACAAAATACTTTTGCTCGGAGTGGTGCGCAGAATGTCTTGGGCTAAATAAACCTCACAAGTTTAGCCCAAATCAACTCTCTGTAATATATAAAAAATGAGGCATTATGAACAAAGAGATCTTAAATTTAGAGGCTCAACGCAATGCAGACTGTGAATATCAAATTGAAATTGTCGAAGTGTTTAAAAACACCGACGGCACGACAAAAGATGAACCGGTAAACTGGGGCGATTGCCATTTTGATTTGCACATAAAAGCAAAAAAGCACGACATCATTAAACTCTCAAGCAAAACGGGTGATATTAGCATCATCGGCAATATGCTCACGATTAAACTTTCGCACGATAAAACACGCGGTGCAACGTGGCACACAGCCGACTATGACTTACAAGTCACTACACCAGACGGTAAAATAAAATATCCGTTTGGCGGCATCGTTGAGCTTGAGCATAACATAACAGACACAAGCGACGGTGTAGGATGATGGAAAAGCTAAAAGTAACATTACACCCGCAAAAAACATATAAAGCGAAAATCCAACCGTTTACAAATGAGACAAAAATAGTCGAGGTGGATAAATCCAAGCCCTTTATGACGGCAATTATCCAAGCGTTAAAAAGCAAAGGCGTTGATAGCGTAGGCGACATTGCAAAAGTGGCTGATGATATTACGCAGATTAAGACAATAAAAGATATTGATCCGAGTGAGTTTTTTGATGTAAAAGAACAAGAAAAAGCGTTAACGTTTACGCTTACGCACGATATTTATACCGGCGCAAGCGGTAAGGATATCCCGTACGCTGGATGGAGTATCACTAATTACATCGACATCGAGGGCTTTGATCACATTAATATGCTAAACGGCTCAGTGCCGTACTCTTGCTATTACGACAAAAACAAGGCACCACTTGGCGTTATGACATCGCAAAAATACGATAAAGTACCCGCTGGGGCTAAGTTTTTACGTATCTCTAACGCAACGGCGGCGATGAATAGTTTAGAGGTTAAGGGCGGAAATTTTGTGATTGTTAGCAAAAACGGCGGGTAATTCCGCCGTCTTTTTTATTTTGTTGTATCTCTTAACGATGTAATGTAATCATCATACCACATCATCATTTTGCCCCTCTCCTCGAAGTATTCCGCTTTATTGTAAATGCCACGAATACCTTGAATTTTGTGTGCCAACTGCTTTTCAATAATATCATAAGCAAATTTATTTTCGTGCGTGGCCGTACTGAAAATATGACGGAATCCGTGTAATGTTTGCCGTCTTTTGTAGCCAAGTTCGTACAATAAAACTAACGGAGCTTCATAGTAAATTGGCGAGTTTCTGTATTTCGATGGGAACACGAAGTCATCATTTAATCCTTTTTGCTCTTTTAGTATTGAATAAACCGAATCAGTTATCGGAATTTCCTGCTCCACTTTCATTTTCATCCGGTTAGCCGGAATCGTCCAGATCCGCTTTTCAAAATTGATTTCCTCCCACTTTGCACCAATAATTTCGGCCCGCCGTTGAGCGGTGTAAATAATTGCAAGTAGGGCATTTGATGTAGTGCGCTCTTTACTGTATAAATCAATGCAGCGCAGTAACTCTGATAATTCTGTTTCTGTTTTTAAATGTGGGTGGTTGATCTCAATGTGGGGCGCAATAAACTTTCTTAGCCTTGCCGCAGGATTAGATTTCGCCAAACCCATCGCCATTGCATAATCGAATACATTGGATAGCACGGTTAATGTTTGTTTTGCCTCTTTTCTCGATTCGATTTTGAGTGCTATATCAAAAATAAGTTTTGGGGATATTTTTCCAATTTTTAAGTCAAAAAATTGTTTAAAGTGTTTATTGAGTAGGAATCTGTAATATCTGTTAGTTTTCTTAGCAAACCTTTTAGAAATAAAATCCAACCAAGGCATAATAATGTCATGAAGTGTCATTTTGTCTCCTGCCGCTTTGGTGCGGCGCCCCTGAAGTGTTTTACTCTTTGTCTGAAGAGTTGGCATTTATCAATCGCCGAAACATCTCTGCTCTTGATACTTTTGCTTCTTCACACATTCTTTCAAATCTCTCTACAACTTCCGGTCGAAGTTTTAGCGTTATTTGTCGGTAATTTGTTTTGCTATAGTTGTTAGCATTTTCTCCAATTAATTTTTTTGTGCTATCTGCGAGTTTTTGATAACTCATTTAGCCTCCTTTTTATCTTGCATCATTTCCAACCACGCCCATGCGATATCGCATTCAAAGTCAGCAAACATCGGGATATAGCTCATATCCTCTGTCGTCATGTTATCCGTCAGTATTTGTACAGCGCAAAACGGTGCTTCCGGCGCATTATTTACACCGCCCACCAAGGCCCACGCTACGTTTTTTTTGCGCGAATGACTACACACAACAAAGCGAACTAAATCCGTTTGCTTAAAGTCACCACTTGACCGACTGATAATAAACTCAATCATCTTGCCGCTATGCTTTCCTGCGCGGCAAGAATAATATGTATCAGCGATGCCCCGAGACTCACCTTTAATCATATCCTCAACCCATGGCCTTAAAAGTGCGATCGTATCTGCGGAGATTTCCGAACGTGGGCTTTTGCGAGCGTGCCCCGTTGTCGTTGTGATGTGGTAGATATATTTTTCTGCCATCTTAGTCCTCATTATAATTGTATTTGTCAAAATCTACGCCATGTACCGTTGACCGCCAAATTTCATCGACCGGTCGCAAGTCAAGATTATCAAAATCAAATAATTTGACATCGCGACGCTTGTAATAGACAAACCGCAAAGGGAGGTTATTTAGTGCCAGTTTGTCGCATGTTTTGCGGCTTAACCGCGTTCTTGTACGTACTCTTTTTGTTTTAATGTAGTTGATAATGTCGATTGGCTGGTAGGTTACGATATCTTCTGACGGCTCACCATCAATATTGTATTTAACCGACTCATTTGGCTCTAATTTATTTAAGCAACCGTGGTATAGCACAAACTGATCACTTGCTTTTTTGTGATAAAAATCACGTTCTTCTTTGCTATCAAAGTAGCCAAAGTAATCATCAACGATTAATACCCATTTATCCGTTGAGTTATGTAAACCAAAGCTCGGTGTTCTTGCTGATTTTTTCATTTTATCCTCCTGCCCCGTTAGCCCGGGGCGCAGCATGATTATTATTTAATGCCCGCCTTGCGGCGGGCTGATTGCTTAGTCTTTTTGTGCTACAGCTTGTTCAAACAAGTCTAATGCTTCGCTCCGATTAAATTTTGCACCTGCATCAACTAAAAAATCTAAATGTGCGTCAGCGCAGTCTCTTGAGTAATCGTCATATCCACTTTCTTCACAGCAAGACAATGCGTAATCTGCCGCGATAATGTCAGCGATATCATCTCTATTGTTGATATAATCAACAACGGATTCAATGGTGTGAAAAATTTCGAAGCATAATGCCGTTTTTTGATATGTTTGAGTAGTCATTTTTTTATCTCCTGCCGCTGATTAATCGTTTATAAGCTTCGGTGCGGCGCCCCTCTTGCTTATGTGTCTTATATTATAGTATGTAATATAATATTCAAGCATTATTTTCAAAATTTTTTAATTATTTTTATTTTTGTGATTTAGATCACAGTTTTGTGAGAGTAAAGATATATAGAGGTGTTTGTTTGATGTGAAGCATTGTGCCGCGTGTGTCGTATTTGTGTCGTAAAAGATGTTAAAAGGTGTTAAAAGATGTGAATACATACAGTATTTTTAAACTGAATCAACTCTGTAAGTATTTGATGTAGAAGTGATATTTTGTTTTGGTGGAATTTAGCACAGTGGACTCTTAATCCATTGGTCATAGGTTCGAATCCTATACGACCCACCACTGAAACCCTTTATACATATATAGATTTATAATTTTGAATTAATGTCTAGATACGACATCTTTTTTATTTGTGTCGTAAATGTGACGTAGTTTTTTGTTCCCTTGTTAATTTTTCTCCAAATTAATTTTACTTTGCGATCTTACTCGCAAAATTTGCCTTTCTTCATGTTT
>ERZ772772.273-NODE-273-length-31683-cov-8.883805_pt1 | contig 31683 bp, 19 predicted proteins | sample MGYA00511484_ERZ772772 | MGnify/ENA primary metagenome ERZ772772 (study PRJEB29015, sample SAMEA2737913) | human oral metagenome | biome: human oral; feature: human-associated habitat; material: dental | place: China | collected 2088 ... | reverse complement strand
CGCCGTACGAGGGGCAGCTGCGCCTTTTCTTTCGGCGTGAAAAGCTCGGTAGGGGTAAATTCCACCGGCTTACCGTCGATGCTTTTTTTAAAATTTTACTTTTGTATATTGCGGAAAGACATTAAATATAGTAGAGCAAGACATAAAGCCTAAACCCTATCCACACGCAATGTCTAAAAGCCAAATGCAAGACGCTATGTTAAAACGCCATAGCCGCTTAAACTATTCGACTAGCCGCGAAATCATCTACTTGGCTACCAAGCGCCTACTCACACCTTCCATATCTAGACATTAGTTCTGCTTTTTTGATATTAAAGCTAGCTTTTTGTGCGTGATCCCTTAGGGCTAACTCCTTTTTTAAAGAAGCTATTAGAGAGTTTAAAACATCTATCTTTGAGCTTTCGTTGCCGGCATTTAATCTCTTTTGCATAGTTAGGATATCTTTTGAAATTTTAGAGGAATTGGATAGGATTTTACTGTATTCATCCTTTTTAGATAGAAAGAGTTTAAGATCTGCGATCTGCTTTTCGTATTCTAATCTAGCTTCTTCCTTTTTAGATAAAATCCTCTCTTTATTGATCTCTTTTTCTTTAATCTGTGCGGCGCGCTTACCTCCGTCAAACAGGCTCATATGTACCGTAAGCCCCGCTCTATATCCGTGTCTTTTGACATCTTTTCCGGCGCGGCTAAAGTCGTCTCTGTCGCTGCCGTACAGATCGTATCTGCCGTAGAGCGAAACGGTAGGATAATAAAGTCTCTCTTGCGATTTCATGCTCAGCTCATTTGCGGCTAATTCATGATCAAATCCTTTAGCGATTGCGCTATCTTCAAAGGGCACGAACTCTGAGCTGATACTATTAGCTCCGCCCAGATCCGAAAGATAAAACACGTTTGGAATTTTAACTCCGGAAAGCGAGTAAATTTTATTTAAAACATTATTTGCGTTTAGTTCTAATTGAGATAGCTCGTAGCTCGTATCGGCTAACGCTATGGCTTGATCTGCGAGAGCTGTTTTACTTAGCTCTCCTGCGCCCGATAGTCTCTTTTCGTAGATATAAAGCATCTCGTAGGCATCTTTTAGCCGCTCATAAATTTCTATTCTGTTTTTATATCCGAGCGCTTCGTCGTAAAGCTCCAAAAGCTTGATCGAGCCGTCCATATACGAAGAGCATCTTTTAAGATTTGCCTGTTTGATATTCTCTTCGGCAGCTTCGATCGCTAACTCATCCGCGCCGAATTTAAATATATCTTGGCGCAATACAAGCGAGACGGAATCTCCATAGCCGCTTTGCGAGACAAGACTATCGTCGCCGATTTGCACGGAATTATAGCGGGCGCCGTAGCGTTTGGCGTATTCGCTATTAGCATTGATGCCTAGCTCTGGGTAGCGTGAGGCCTTTTGGTAGTCTAGCTCGTTGCGCGCGCTTTGCACATCCAGTCTAGTTAAATTTAAACTCGGTGAATTAGCTAAAGTATGCTCTAATAAGGCGTCAAAAGAGAAGGAGCTTGGGCCCGCTTTAAAATTTGAATCAAGCTGCCCGTCCAATCTTTTTTGATTTATATCCCGTATTTTTGATCTATCGAGTCTGTAAATTTTAGCAGGGGCTTTGGCTTTGGGATTTGAATTCTTTGAGGCGTCTTGCGAGCTATCTTGTTTGGGGCCTGCCTCGGGAGCGGAGAGATATTTTTCTAAGGCGCTTTGAGCGTTTTGCGCGGCTGCTTGGTTTTGAGTAGACGTTTTATTTGAGGCAGGTTTTGATGAAGCGGAGCTAAATTTATTCGCTGCGTTTAAGAAATCCGCACCGATAGTTAAAGCCAAGGTGATTAGAATAGGGGTAATCGCAAATTTATTCAAAGCAAGCTCTTTATAAATGAAATTTTAATGCATTTTATACGAAAGGGGATTAAAATTTTATAAAACGGATGAGGAAATTTTAAGTTTGCCGTCTTAAAATTTAAAGACCGAGGCACGCGGTGTATACGATCGACGATCCGAGGGCGGTGCTTTTGCACGAAAAGGCTTCCAAGCTTACAAAAGAAAAAAAGTGCGAAGCGGAATTCCGCCTCTATGACCTTATCGCGAAAATTTCTCCCGACGTGCTTGCCGAAGTGCACGAAGGTGAAAAAAAGATCTGCCCGAACGTCGATTTTTATTCCGGCTTTGTGTATTCGATGCTCAATATCCCGCGTGAACTCTACACGCCCATTTTTGCGATTTCGCGCATTGCGGGCTGGAGCGCGCATCGCATCGAAGAGATCGTCGCAGGCGGCAGAATTTACCGGCCGGCGTACAAAAACGTGTGCGACGTGCGCGATTACGTTCCGATCGAAAAGCGCATAAAGTAGGCGCTTATGATCCGCCTCGACAAATTACTGTCTCACGGGGGCTTGGGTTCCCGCTCTTCCGTAAAAAAACTGCTCCGCTCGGGCGCCGTGACGGTAAACGGTAACAGCGTATCCGACGCATCGATCCGCATCGATGACGAGAACGATGTCGTCGCCGTACGGGGCAAAAGAATCGAAGTTCGCAAAGCCGTCTATCTCATGATGCATAAGCCTTCGGGGTTCGTGTGTGCAAAGCGCGACGGGCTTTACGAAACGGTTTTCGATTTGCTAGGCGATCCATACCGCACGCCTTTTTTCGAAGAAAATCTGCATACGATCGGAAGGCTCGACTGCGATACCGAAGGTTTACTTATTCTGACGACCGATGGAGCGCTCACGCACCGCATCACTGCTCCGAAAAGCGAATGCGGAAAAACGTATGTTGTGCGCCTAGCAAAAAAGTTCGAAGCGAAGAAGGGGCGGCATACGTTTGCAAATGTGCGCAAGGCATGCACATGGAGCCTGAAGGAAGAGAAAAAGAAGCCGACTGCAAAAGCGCGGAGCTCGTGTGGCTCGGCAGCGGCGATGAAAAAGACGAATGTACGCTTACGATCTGTGAAGGAAAATTTCACGAAGTAAAGCGCATCTTTTTCGCGCTCGGAAACGAAGTCGTCTATCTGAAGCGCATCGCGATCGGCGCGCTTCGGCTGGACGAAAGCTTCGCGAAAGGCGATTGGCATGAACTTTCCGAAGACGAAATCGAACTGCTATACCGAATTTGAGAACTTGCGCGCGCGTTTCAGCACTGTACGCCCAATTATTCTTTGAGTGCGGATTGTGCGACTGCCGAAACGTTGATTTTAAGGATTAATTCATTTTTACCAAGGGGATGGTTACCGTCGCCGTGCCGTCTATAAAAACCTTGTGTTTTTTGAAGTTGCCGGGCGGGCCTTTGCCGTCGTAATTGCTGAATCCGAACGGCTCTTTCGGTATGCCGATCGCGTTCGTATTCAGTTTTCCGTCGCCGTTGACGTCGTGATAAACGCAAAACGCATACTCTCCGGCTTTGAGCCGTATGCGATATACCGCCTTTTCTCCGTCAGCTGCCGTTTCGGCGGTTCTATACGGAAGACGTTTGCGAAAACTTTCGGAGGAATCGTGGATACTGATAACGATTGTTCCCGACTTTTCTTTTATGCCGGTAACGACGATTTCCGTGTCAAAGAACACTTCGCCGTCCGCCGTTTGGGAATACAGGGAATACGACGGGTTGAAAATCATCGCGCAGAAAAATAAAGTGAACAGTTTTTTCATAGTGTTTCCTTTTTTGCATAATTGTCAAAGCGGCACTGCTCGAATACGTCCGTACCGATAAGCGTGATCGCCTTCGCCGGGCAGTTGTTTATGCAGCGGTAGCATATCGTGCAGTTTCCGGGATAAAACACGGCTTTACTGTTTTCGATATATAATGACTTTGTCGGGCAGTGTGCCGCGCATATGCCGCAGCCGATGCAGCGGTCCGTTTTGATTTTGAGCCGTTCGGTCAGTTTTTTCGCATGCATTTTAAACCACAGGCGCTGGCCGAATAAGCCTGCGATTCTGTGAAAAAACGATAAGCCGTCTTTCGGATAGATTCCCCGCTTTATGCCTTCCGCCGCTTGCAAAATCTTTTTTTGCGCCGCCGCTATGAGCCCCCTGTTTTCTTTCGGCGTTTTTTTTAAAAGCTTTACATCGGCGATACAATCCGGCATGTGCAGATGTAAGCCTCCGGTAACGGCGGCTCCGCATTTTCGGAGCAGCCTGGCCGCAAGCCCCGCGCCGTCTCCGCTGAAAAGGCCCATCGTTGCGATCACAAAAACGCGCTTTCCGCGGAACATATCGGCATGTTTTAAAATAAACGCTTTTACAATGCGCGGGATATCGCTGAAGTAAATAGGATAACCGAGCGCGATTTCATCCGATGCGCGTAAGATTTCAAGCGCTTCGTCCGATTCCATGCTGCAAGCCCTGCCGCCGGTCGCTTGTGCAAACGCTTCCGTACAGTATTTTGTGTTTCCCGTTCCGCTGAAATACATTCCGTTCATATCGTACCTCTTGTGCCCTTACTTTAAAAATGACGGCTCGAGCACGTCCATAAAATCGCCGATTTTTTCTTTCCAATTTTTGTCGTAGCACACGTTTTTCATTGTCGCCAACGCCGTAAGTCCGTGAATAAAAGCCCATATCGTTATTAAAATATCGATTTGCTTTTTTTTCGGGACTTTATTTTGCGTAAGCAATGACAGGACGCTGTTTTTATACAGGATAAAAGGCGCATAGTTTTCTTCATCCGGCACGGATAAAGTTAAATCGACCTTTATGTCCGACTTTGAATACAAAAATTGAAAATAGGCGGGATTTTCAATAAAAAAAGAAACATAGGCCGTGCCCAAATTTTTTAACAATTCGGAAGGCTTTTTGTTTTCGGCGATCGCGGCTTCGAGCGTTTTCGAAAAGCGCTCAGTGATGTGCAGCTGCATCGCGTTGAGCAATTCTTCTTTGTTGTGAAAATGACTGTATGGGGCGGCATGGCTTACCTTGCAGGCCGTCGCCGCTTTTCTCAGCGAAAAAGACTGTAGCCCGTCGGTATTGACGATTTCGATACCTTTTTCGATTAAAAGATTTTTTAATCCTTCGCGGTGATACGGCAAATTCAATTTTTGCATAAGTACTCCCTTTTAATCTTTACAGTGTCAAGATAATAGCGTAAAAACTTTACATTGTCAAGTTTAAAGCGTCGTGTAAAGCGATTTACAAAAGCCCGCGTTCGCGCATATAATTATGTTATGTTGTCGGATATCGAAATAGCGCAAAAAAAATCGAATGCTTCCGATCGCGGACATCGCACAGCGCATCGGCATTGATGCGGACGGAATCGAACCGTTCGGACAGTACAAAGCGAAACTCATCGCAGAAACGCTTCGTGCTTTACGAAAACGCGCTCTGGACGCAAGCGCGCGCCTCATCCTCGTTACCGCCGTAACGCCGACGAGTACGGGAGAGGGAAAGTCGACCGTTTCGATAGGGCTTGCCGATGCACTCAATAGGATCGGGAAAAAACGGTGCTTGCGCTCAGAGAGCCGTCTTTAGGCCCCTGCTTCGGCATAAAGGGTGGTGCGTGCGGTAGCGGAAGGGCGCAGATTGTTACGATGGAAGAAATCAATCTGCACTTTACCGGCGATATCCATGCGATTTCCGTAGCAAACAATTTGATTGCGGCTCTGGTCGATAATCACATTCATCACGGCAACGAACTCAAAATAGATCCCCGCACGATTTCGTGGAAGCGGTGCGTCGATCTCAACGACCGCGAACTGCGCAGCATCGTCGGACTCGGCGGCAGAATGAACGGAGTGCCACGGGGAGATCGCTTTTGCATTTCCGTCGCAAGCGAAATCATGGCGATCGTCTGTCTCTCGCGCACGATCTCGGAATTGAAAGAGCGTATCTCGAATATCGTCGTCGGCGAAAATTATGACAGAGAAAGCGTAACACAATAGCAAATAGGCAAGCAAATAGAACAAATTCCGTAAAGCGATCGTCCCATCTGCTTTCCCACCCGTCTCATTTTACGCCATGAAGCGTACCATATGCAAGCTATAAATGCCCTAGGGCTGGGGATATCCGTCAAGAGGCGATAGGCTCTTGACGGATAATATGATATGTCGTTCCGCCATTTTTTGCTCCATTGGGTTTGTTTGAGACGTTTTAACGCTTTATAGGAGTTCTCTTTTTTTGGGCGGTATTTTTTGTATATTACAGCTACACGTAAATTTGAAAATATGTCTATGTATTTTTAATCATCATAACTATAAAAGCTATAAGCCTAAAAGATATTATCTATATTGTTATTGCAATGCTCTATGACTTCTTTTAATACTATGAGATATTTTTCGCTGCAACTATTAAGCTTTGATGCTTGCTTTTGGTGTTATGAGTGCATAAAGCTTTTAGGATGTCTACTTTATCCTTTTATTCGCTATTTTGTCTTTTCATCGCTCTTTTATATTCCCATATTATTTGTTTGCTCCATAATCTGAAGGATGAATGCTTTGGTGTTTGTTGGTATGTGAATAGCTACCTATTTTATATCGCGTATTGCATTTGCTTCTATGCTTTATAATTTTGCCATACTGCGAAGTAAAATTTTAAAATTTGGAGCGGCAAAAGACCTTGAAATTCGATATAGTAAAGCGATTTTAAATTTTAAATACTTCATAAGAATAAAAGGGCGAAATGCGCCAAATTTTTATATGAGTAGGGGATTTGATGATAGATTATGATAAAAGAGCAATAGCGGCAAAAACGATTACTCACTAAAAAATCTAGAAATTCTTGTATCCGTTCTAAAATTTCAAGTCATATTTGAACAAATAAAAAACGGTAAATAGCCGCCTGCCCTCCTTCCCTATCTCACGCTAAGTCCTTCATCTAGGTATTTGATGACGGGGTAGATAAATAGCTCTATTACCCGTCTTTTGCCTACTTTTACTTCAGCCGTTACGCTCATACCAGGCTCGATCTCCTTTTTGATCCCATCTACGATCAAAAATGTAGAATCGGGTCTAATCTTTACTTCGTAAATTTCTCCCAGCTTCTCATCGTTTATCGCATCGTTTGCTATATGGATTAGCTCGCCTTCTAGCTTGCCGTATTTTTGAAAGTCGAATGTCTGAACCTTAATGGCTACGCTTTGATTGTTTTCCAGATAACCTATGTCTTTATTAAGCACGTTTGCTTTAATGATTAAAGGCTTATCGCTAGGCACTACAGAGATTAAATTTTCTTGATTTGTGATGGCGGTTCCTTGCGTATTTACGAGTAGCTTTCCTACAAAGCCGTCAACCGGAGAGGAGATGATCTGCTGTCTGGTTTGAAATAAAATCGCGTTGATCTCTGCTTTTAGCGAGCTTGCTTCCTTCTGCTTGGCTAGCATCTCATCGAGCCACTTTGATATGCTTTGGCTTTTAAAGGCCTCCAGCTCCTTAGCTAGCTCATCTAAATTCGCCCTTTGCTCGGCAAGCTTCTGCTTTGAAATTTTAAGATTGGAGTTTAGCTCGATTACCTTGGATTTGAGTTCATATAGATCCCTGCGCGCTATTATGTCTTTTACTTTATTTAGATTGCTTAGCCGCGCTTCATCTATCTTTAAAATTCCGCTTAGCCTCTCGACCTCTAAATTGGTGGAATTTATCCCCATTTGCAAAGCTTGCATTTTTAGATTATAGACGTTTATGCTCTCTTCGTAGTTTGATTTTTGCGTATTGTATAAGCTAAGCTCGTCCGCACTGATATTGGCATCTAAGCTTTTGCCCGAGCTTAGAGCGTCTAGCCTTTTTATCGAGTATTCAAGTAGCGCCAAGCTCTCTTGCTTGGTGGATAAATTTACCGTAGAGACGCTAGGATCGATTAAGATAAGATGATCGCCCTTTTTTACCCGATCGCCCTCTTTTACTAAAATTTTAGAAACGACGCCGCTTTCGAGAGATTTTAAAATTTTAATCTCGCCGTCGGGCACGACCTTGCCGTTAGCGCTTACTACGATATCAACCTTAGCAAACACCATCCACAGCACGGCAAATATCAAAGCCCCGCAAGCGATCCATAAAATTGATCTTCCCAAAGGGTTTTGCGGAGCGTCCTCTATCTCGATTAAAAGAGGCTTAAACTCGTTTGAATCATCCTCTATTCTTTTAAAAATTTTTAGCATTGTTTGCAACTTTAATCTAATAAATTATTTCATAGCATGGCTATTGCGTTTAAATATCGCTAATATTTTTATGGCGCCTTTGCTTGCGCGAAACGGCACCGTATAGCCTTTGAAAACCAGATCTCTAGTATCTTTACGATTTAGCTTAGGATTTTTTCTAAAACTATACGGGCGATTTGGAATGTCTGAAATTTTAACAATCAAATCATCCGCAAACTTAGCCGCCCTTTGGAAACTATCTTGCGCGATAAACATAATAATTTTATCCAAATCGCTAAGAAATTCTTCGCTATAGACAAGCTTCATATCTATCAGGCCATTTTTTTAAAAAGCTTATTTAGATGCTCCAACACTTCCTCGTGCGAGCGATATTTTAGCTCGCTCCTATCGTCGGCATCTGAAATTTCCATAAGTCTAGCTTCATCCTGCGAGCTTAAATAATCGGGCTCATTATAGCTAATAACGGCGCTAGGATCGTTTGCGATTATATCCTCTATGGCTTTAAGCGTTTTAGCGTTTGACGTTTGAATATTTATCGATGCAAGCATAGTTTATCCTTGTAGAAATCTAATTGAATTATGCCATAAATTTATAATAAAGCTCTTAAAGGCGGCGACGCGCAATAAATGAGTTTAAATTTAAAAGCGCTCTTGCGTTAAAATTTTATCCCGCCCTACCCTTCGACCTATCCAGCCTGCTTATCATATAAGCTCTTGTAGTAGCCGCCCAGAGCTATTAGCTCCTCGTGCTTTCCGCGCTCTACGATCTCGCCCTTATCTAACACTAAAATTTCGTCGCAATTCCTAACGGAATTTAGCCTATGGGCTATGATGATGAAGGTTTTTCCCTTTTTGATCTCGCTTAAATTTTGGTTGATAATGCTTTCACTTTCATAATCAAGCGCAGAGGTCGCCTCATCAAAGATTAAAATTTTAGGATTATTTATTAGTGCTCTAGCGATTGCGATGCGCTGCTTCTGTCCGCCGCTAAGGCTAGAGCCGCGCTCGCCTACGAAGGTATCGTAACCTCCTGCAAGCTCAGCGATAAAATCATGAGCGCCCGCGATCTTGCTAACTCTAATGATCTCCTCCATACTCGCTCCGCTTGCGGCAAAGGCGATGTTTTCTTTGATGCTGCCGCTAAATAGATAGTTTTCTTGAAGGACTACGCCGATGTTTTGCCTTAAAAGATATGGATTTAGATGCCTGATATCTATGCCGTCTATGTAAACAGCACCCGAGCTTTGCAGATAGAGCCGTTCGATCAGCTTCGTAATCGTGCTTTTGCCGCTGCCGCTTCTGCCTACTATGCCTACGCTTTTGCCAGGAGAGACGTGAAAGCTGATATCTTTTAGTACTAAATTTAGATCCGGTCTGTATCTGAAATTTACGGCGTCAAATTTTATATCCCCTTCTATATTATTTAGCGCAATGGGTTTATCGGTGCTCTGCTCGGTTGGAGTATTTAATATGTCTCCCAGTCTATCTACGCTAAGAAGGGCTTGTTGGAATTCATTCCAAAGACCCACGAGCCTCATTACAGGAGCGCTAAATTGCCCCGCAAACATCTGAAAGGCGATGAGCTGACCGACGCTTAGCTTGCCTTCTATTACAAGCCCCACGCCGAAATATAAAATGCAAAGCGTCATAAGCTTTTGCAGTGCGGAGGCAAAGCCGCTTGCGACGTTGCTTAAATTTGAAAGATTAAAAGATGAGCGGACGTATCTGCCTAGATTTTCCTCCCACATCTTTTGCATACTGCCCTCGATCGCTAGAGATTTTACCGTCTGCATACCGGTTACCGCTTCTACGAGATATGAGTTTGAAGCGGCTCCCATTTGAAATTTATCCTCCAGTCTCCTTCTAAGTACCGGCGTGATAAAAAAGTAGATCGCAGCAATTACGCTTATAAATGCGATTGCGATTAGCGTGAGTTTAATGCTGTAAAGCAGCATCATAAAGACAAATACGAAGCTAAATAAAATATCAAGTAGCACGCTTACGCTTTTATTTGCGATAAACTCTCTTATGCTATCTAGTTCTCGCACTCTAGCAACGATGTTTCCAACTTTACGGTTCTCAAAGTAGGTCATCGGAAGCAAGGCCAAATGGCTAAAAAGCTCGCTACCTAGCCTAGCGTCAATTTTAGTGGTAGTGTGCGCGAATATATAATTTCTACTTAGGCTTAAAAGCATCTCAAATATGATGGTCGCCAAAAATGCAAATGCAATTACATTTAGCGTGCTAATGCTATGATGGGTCAAAACCTTATCGAGCACTACCTGCGTAAAAAGCGGCGTAACTAGGCCGAAAAGCTGCATTATAAATGAGGCCAAAAGCACTTCAAATACAACCCTTTTGAAGCTTAGCATCCGCTTATAAAACCATGCAAAGCCGAATTTGATCTGAGAATTCAGAGTTTTATGAGCTAGCACGATAAACTCGCTATTGCAAAGATCAAATAGCTCGCTCGCACCCAGCTCCTTTACGGAATTTCCGCCGTCAAATACGATAAATTTAATAGCTGCTTCTCGTTCTTGTGAGGCTTTAGATTGAGGGAATTTGGATGGGCGGGGAGCTTTAGTCTCTTTGGCGGAGGAATGGGGTGCGTCCGCGGGGGAAGAATTTGCCGCGCCGCCGCTAGGGCTTAATATCTCCTTGGAGCCTGCCGTGTCTTTAGAATTTGCGCTATTTATATCGGCGGCTGTCTTGCTAGAATTTGCCGCTTTAATATCCTCTTTACTTTGCTGCTCAATCTTTAGGACGTTAAAGTAGCTTCCATCCTTTTTCTGAAGGATAAACGGCGGCTTGTATCGCATCAAATTTGAAAGATTTAGCTTTTTGATTTTAGCCTTAAACTCGCAATGCTTAGCCATCCGCACTAGCTCTTCGATCTGCGGCTCCTCGCTGCTTAGCGCAAATTTATTTATAAGCGCCTTGGCATCGAATGGGATATGATTTACGGCGGCTATCAGACCTAGCGAGCCCAGGGCGGTTTGCATCGAATACCTTTGAGTGAAATTTAAAAGAATTCTATTAAGTCTATTTGAAACGGGGCTTAAATTTGGAAGGAATTTTAAAGAAATTTAAGGGATTGAGAGAATTTGGGAAACTAATAATAGTAAAGTGGGAATGAATAGCTAGGAAAGCGCTAAAAATTTAAGAAGCCGCTTTAAAACAAAGCCTGGAAATATTTTATAAAGCTTAAGCGTACTTTTATAAATACGTCTATATAATCCGCGCCAAGGGATAGCAAGAAAGGGACTGATATGCAAGAAAGTGACACCAACTTTACTCCTAGCTTTATCCAGTCTTCAAAGGGGATACTATGGGTATGATAATACTGGTTGTTTACATTATTCCTTACTTAGCAGTTAGCACCATAGTTATGGTTATCGCCATAAAATGCACTAAGAGAATTTGGATCAGAGGCATTATAGCGACTGTATTATTTCTAATCCCTACATACGACATCATCATCACAAACATTCTTGGGGCATATTACTGCACTACCGCTCCAAAGGCTTTTATAAAGGAGACGGTAGAGTATCCGCAGAGTATTTATTTTGAGGATAATGTTCGTCCCTTTGAGGATGCGAACATAAACTGGATCAAGGGGAGGTTTGTCGACGGTGTCCATATAAAAACTTTGGCTTTAAATTTGCCCGACGGAAACGTGACCGTTTTTTCATTTAATGAGAATTCCAGCGAATTAAAAGAATATGAAGAAACCGAGAAAGAGCTTGATAAGGCCATGGGTATCTGCGATACTCTAGAAAAAGAAGTACGCAAAAAGCTTGAAGATGGAATAATAAAATATAAATCGGACGAGCATAGTAGATATATAAATAAAATTGATATACAAAAAGAGTCGATATTTAAGCTCATGAATAAATCAAAAGAGATTCGGAATAAAATGATCATACAAACAACTACTACAAAAGATAAAATACCAGAAACGAACTATACCGCAAAATTTGACGAGATTAAGCTAGATAAATTTAGCTCAAATTTTCTCATAGCTACCGAATTTAAGCTGATAAACAATAAAACATCCGAGATAATCGCATACAAAAGGGAGTATCATAACTATTACTACAATATGTTTCCGAATCTATCGACGGGAGGCAAAATAAATTGGAAATCGTTTTGTGATTTCGAAAAGTTGGATAAAGAAATAGGAGTTATATTTTTGGATGAATATTTATAGTATTGTTCATTATATAACTGTATAACAAAAAATAGTTTAAAGGATTATGACATGAGTACAGAAGAGAAAAACATTGTGGAGCTGGGCTTAATTTCTCAAATAGTTTACGGCGAACTTGAAAAAAATAAAAAAAGGGGAGCAACAAATACTTTCGAAGACGATGAAGGTCGCGTTGTAACCCTAAGTAATACCTATAAAGTCATCGACTATACCGACGAATGGACGGATATGCAAGCGCTTTTGCTTGAAAGAGGAGAAACGGATAATAATGGCAAATTTAAAGGAAGCGGCGAGTATGTGCTAGCTTTCCGTGGAACCAAAGGCTGGGCAGATATAGGAGTAGATGTTATCATAGGTCTTGGAAATATAAATATCCAGTATGGTTATGCTCTGGAATTTACTTATAAAGCATTGGCGAAAATAGCCAAAGATAAAGGATGTTCCATCGAAGAGGCTAAGAGTTGTTTGACATTGACAGGTCATAGTTTGGGTGGAATTCTTACTCAGCAGGTAGGAGCAAATTTACACATAAAAGGATACGCCTATAACCCTTACGGCGTAGATAGGCTTCTTAGCTTGCCGCCTAATTATCCAGGTATATCCGATATGTTTTTATCAATAGCTCTTTATAAAATAATGGAGACCGTAGGTCTTACAAAGGTTCATGCAAACTGGGCCTATGAACATATATCGACAATTTCTTATCAAGATGAAGGAACTATAAATGGCGATATGCTTTCTAATTTGGCTACCAATGTCAGCTCTGCTCATCTTGGCAAATTTATTCCTATACTCGGCAAAGACGTAGGAGCAAGAGACGGTCACGGCATAGCTAATTTAAATCGTAATATTGCCGAATATAACAACATTCTAAAACATTTTAACTCCAGCATTACATATAGGAAATTAACGGAGGCGTACCTTGCTACAGCCATGATATACCAGGGAAAAGGATATGAGACTCTTCAAAACGAATTTAAAAAACTTGGAGTATTTGAGTCGCAAGATAATTCCCTAAACCTTGATATAATAACTAGTGGCTTAAATTTACAAAATGCTTTTTCACCAAAATCTATTGCTACTCCAGCTCTATATGCACTAATTCATTTAAATCCCTTTATAGTTTCGAATATAAATTCTCCTGTCTATAAAGAGCTTGAGAAACATAGAAACGAATATTCGGATAATTATATTAAAGATAGATCAAAGATGTTCGAGGCAGTCTTGGTATATCCAGATAAGAAGCCGGTTAATTTTAATTATTTCGACAAGGAAAGCAAGAAAGAGCTTTATAGCAATCCTGCCAGCAACACCGACAAAGAAACTGATATCATATTTGGAACCGACTCAGACGAAACGATACAGGCTAGAATACATTTTAAAAACCGTATCTATGCCCTGGCCGGAGACGATCATATCATAGCTGGCAAGGGAGATAACTATATCGAGGCGGGCTCGGGTAACGATGCTATAGACCTAAGAGGTTCCAAAGGAGAGAATACCGTATATGGCGGAGTAAACAACGATAAAGAAGACAAGGACTATGACGATGGAGACGATACCATCTATGGAGGAGAAGGAAAAGATACCATCTACGGGGGAAGCGGTAAGGATACCATATATACGGACAATGACGATAAAGAAGACCTACTATATGGCGGAGACGGCTTTGACACCTACTACGCAGGAGATAAAGATATCATAGAAGATACCGATGGCCAAGGTAGAGTATTCTTCAATGACTCGATCTTGACGGGCGGAACATATGATAAAGAAAAAGGAGTATATCTAAGCGAAGACGGGAAGACGGAGTATAAATTATTGGAAGATGAAAAACTGATCGTCAAAAAAGATGGCGGTATAGTCACGATCAATGGATATAAAAAGGATTTTAAAGACGAGAGCGGAAACGCGTATCTAAGCATAACCCTCCTCGATTCAGATGAGATAGGTATAAGTATAAGCGACAACCAAACAAACGAAGGAGATAGCGGCAAAAAGTCGTTAGATTTTAATATTTCGCTACAAGGCTCTATCGAAAAAGGCGAATTTCTCATACTGGGAGTAGGAGATAAAAAATATCTTTTCGGTGATCCAAGCGAAGAATATATCAAAAAATACAATCTAAATTTAGCGCAATACGAGCGGGGAAATACCTATACCTATACATGGGACGGCAATACGATCAAACAAGAGGATAGAAAATTTGATGTAACTCCTAGAATCATTCAAACCTCAGACAAACTAAAAGCCAAGATATTAAAATCCGGTACCGGCAAAATCATCGATGACGATGAAGATGACAGCCCAAACGATACTTTTCCAGATACGACTCCGGCTTCAACTAAAACCTCGCCTATTGTGATTGATTTAAACGGCGACGGAGTAAAAACAATATCAAGAAAAAACGGTAAAACATACTTCGACCTGGATAATAACAAATTCGCAGAAAATACCTCTTGGATAGATAAAAATGACGGAATTTTAATCAACAAAACCTTAATCGCAAATAGCATAACAAACGGAAGCGAACTATTTGGAAATCATACTTTACTAAGAGATGGAAGCTTGGCTAATAACGGCTTTGAAGCTCTAAAAGAATTCGATGAAAACAAAGACGGAGTGATAAATGAACTAGACACGCTAGCCTATAAAAGCTTAGCAATTTGGCAAGATAAAAACGAAGATGCTAAACTAGATGAAAATGAATTAAAATCCTTAAAAGAACTTGGTATAAAAGAGATAAATTTAGGTTATACAAATAGCAACTTTATCGATGAAAACGGCAACGAACACAGACAAACTTCAAATATAACCTTTACAAACGGAAATACAACTACAATCAGCGATGTCTGGCTTGATACTTTCACGGCAGATACAAGATATGTAGGAGAAAAGATTGTCTTGTCTGCTGAAATAGAAGCGCTTCCGCAAATTTATGCCTTTGGAGAAGTTTTGAATTTACACCAAGCTATGGCAAAAGATAAAGTTTTACAAACAATGGTTCAAAACTACATTGCCTCAGATAAAGCAAAACAAAATGAGATAATAAATGACATAATCTATCGTTGGGCTAACTCGGATCAAATAGAGCCAAACGCAAGAGATCCAAAAAAAATTTATTCACACGTAATGGATGCTCGTCAATTAGTTGCACTAGAGCATTTAACAGGCAAAGGTTATCTTGGAATTTGGTGCTGGGGAGAATATGACCCAAACCCACACGGTCAGGCAGCACCACTTTTGATAGACGAGTTTAATAAATTCGCCAAATACGTACAAGCTCAAATTTCCGCTCAAAGCGAATTTAAAGATTTGTTTGCAGGTATCTTGCCTTTGCAATGGGAGAAAAATCAAACAGGCGATTTAAGAATGGCTTTTAAAGCTTTAAAAGATAGAATTGCCGATTTGTTACCAAATGTCGATTATGCGAACATTTCCGCAGATAACATTATACGAGCTAGAGAACTAATAAATACCGCAAAGAATTTAGGCACTTACAACACAAAATATCAAAGTGTATTTGAAACGATTGAAGCTGGGTGGCTAAGCGAAATTGAAAATTTAAAATTTGTGATCAATTCGGTAGAAGGGACAGCTGGAAATGATAATTTAAGCGGAGATAATAAAGATAATATTATCATAGGCGGTCGTGGCGATGATACGCTATTTGGCGGAGCCGGAAATGATATGTATTATTTCGATATATTATTTGGAAAAGATAGAGTTTATGACAGTGCCGGTGTGGATGGCATCGTATTTTCTAAAAATATAAAACCTGAAAATATCGAACTAACTCGCAACAAAACTTCTATTTACATTACCAGACTGGACGATAATAAAGCCAAGACCAATGATGTTATTCAAATAGATAATTTTTTCGAATACAACGGCGATATAGGAAACGGAGCGATAGAAAAAATCATCTTTCAAAACGGCATCCAGTGGGATATTAATAAAATAATTGAAATTTTAGCACCACAACCGACACAAGGTAATGATAATTTATACGGCGATATGAAGGATAATATCATATCTGGACTTGGCGGAGATGACATAATATATGGCGGAAACGGAAACGACACTATAAATGGAAATGACGGAAATGACGAGCTGCATGGAGATGATGGCAATGACCAACTATTTGGAGGAGACGGCAACGATACACTTTACGGAGAAAATGGAAATGACACTTTAATCGGTGGCATGGGCAGTGATAATTTGCAAGGTGGAGATGGTAATGATACACTAAACGGCGGTCTTGGCAACGACACCTTAAACGGTGGTTACGGCGATGATACCTATATATTTAATAAAGGCGATGGTGCCGATACCATAACCGATTACGGCGGTAATAATATTCTCAAACTAGGCGCCGGATTGGATAAAAAAGATTTAATCGTTTCGCAAAATTCCAACGGATACATACTTTTATCTTTTAAAGATAATGCTAGTGATAGCATAACTCTTACCTCTCCTAATATTCAAGTTGTTGAATTTGCTAACGGCGATAAGATGAATATAGACGAGATTAAAAAGTTATCTCTTATCGGAGATGATGCCGATAATACGATTTACGGCTATTATAATGAAAATAATACCCTAATCGGCAACGGAGGTAACGATACGCTTTACGGAAATACCGGTAATGATACTTTGATCGGCGGTAAAGGTAACGACACTCTCAATGGTAGTTACGGAGATGATATCTATATATTTAATAAAGGCGATGGCAACGACATTATAGCGGATACCGGCGGAATCAATACCTTGCAATTCGGTGAAGGAATTTCTAGAGGCGATTTGGAATTTAATGTAATCAATTTAGGCTCAGCTTTAAAAATTTCATTTAAAAATAATTCCAACGATAGCATTGTGATCAATCAAGCTAATGTTGAAAACATAAAATTTGCAAGCGGAGAGGTTTTAAAACTTAGCGACATTTTTAATAGCATAAAAATTATAGGAACCGAAGGAGATGATGTAATTCATGCAACTATAAACGCTCCTCATATTATAGAAGGAGGCAACGGCAACGATAATATTAGAGGCAATAATTACACCAAATCAATTAACGGAGGAGCAGGCAACGACACCTTAAACGGCGGTTACGGAGATGACACCTATATATTTAATAAAGGCGATGGTGCCGATACCATAACCGATTACGGCGGTAATAATATTCTCAAACTAGGCGCCGGATTGGATAAAAAAGATTTAATCGTTTCGCAAAATTCCAACGGATACATACTTTTATCTTTTAAAGATAATGCTAGTGATAGCATAACTCTTACCTCTCCTAATATTCAAGTTGTTGAATTTGCTAACGGCGATAAGATGAATATAGACGAGATTAAAAAGTTATCTCTTATCGGAGATGATGCCGATAATACGATTTACGGCTATTATAATGAAAATAATACCTTAATCGGCAATGGAGGTAATGATACTATTCGCGGAGATAATGGTAACGATATACTAATTGGTGGTAAAGGAGATGATATTCTTCATGGAGGATACGGAGATGATACTTATATATTTAATAAAGGTGACGGCAACGATATTATAGTGGATTACGGCGGAATCAATACCTTACAATTTGGCGAAGGGATTTCTAGAAACGATTTAGAATTTAATACAACCAATCTTGGCTCAGACTTGAAGATTTCATTTAAAAATAGCCCCAACGATAGTATAATTCTTAATCAGTCTTCCGTAAAGAATATTAGATTCGCAAGTGGAGAGATTCTAAATCTCAATGATATTAATGCTATAAAAATCACAGGAACCGAAGGAAGCGATGTCATACGTGCAGGTATAAATATTCCTCATATTATAGAAGGAGGTAACGGCAATGATGATATTAGAGGCAATGATTACACCAAATCAATTAGCGGTGGCAAAGGTAACGATAAACTTTATGGGGGAAGTGGTGATAATATCTATATATTTAATAAAGGTGACGGAGCGGATATTATCTACGATATGGCGGGTAAAGATGAAATACAATTCAAAGAAGGCGTAGCTCCTAATGATGTAAATTTCAAAAGGGAACTAGATAAACTTATAATATCCATCAAAAGTAATGATGATAGCATAACTATCCAAAATTTCTTTTCCGTAAATCCTGAAATAGGAAACAATACCGTAAGAACTATAACTTTTGCCGATGGAACCGTTTATGATTTTAATAAAATTCTTGAATTAACCCCACTAAGCTCTACCGATAAAGACGATAAGCTATATCTCACTGATGGCAACGATACCTTTGACGCAGGTCTTGGTAACGATGAAATCTGGAGTGGCAACGGAGATGATATAATTAATGGTAGAGAAGGAGGCGATACCCTTTATGGAAATAATGGTAACGATACTCTAAATGGAGGGAGTGGAAATGATACACTTTATGGCGGCTACGGCAACGATACAATAATGGGTGGCGAAGGGGACGATATTCTTGATGGCGGCTACGGTGATGATACCTACATATTTAGTAAAGGTCACGGGAATGATATTATAACCGATGATGAAGGGGTCGATACTATTGAATTTGGTAAAGGAATCTTAAAAGAAGATTTAATAATATCTAGAAGTAACGCTTATAATATAATAGTGCAGTTTAAAAACAATCCCGGTGACAAAATTACTATAAATCGTGTAGATCGAGGAAATATAGAAAAATTTGAATTTAGTGATGGTACAATTATAAATTTAAACGATATAAAAGCTAAATCCATTATAGGCACTCAAAACGATGATATTATTTATGGTTTTAATGAAGACAATGTATTAAAAGGAGGTGGTGGTAATGATATACTTTATGGAAGCAGGGGTAACGATATTATTGAAGGCAATGAAGGCAATGACGCTCTCCACGGTAATAGTGGCAATGATACTTTAATTGGAGGAGCGGGTAACGATACACTCAATGGTGGTTACGGAGATGATATCTATATATTTGATAAAGGCGATGGGAGTGATATCATAGACGACTATCAAGGCACCGATACTATTAAATTTGGCGAAGGAATCTCGAAAGAAGATTTAATAATATCTAGACGCAATGCTTATAATATAATAGTACGGTTTAAAAATAATCCAGGCGATACGATTACTCTAGATAATCGAACCTATATAGAAAGATTTGAATTCGCCGATGGTACGTTCATGAATTTAAACGATATAAAAACAAAATCCCTTGTAGGTACCCAAGATGACGATGTTATTTACGGTTATGATGGAGATAATATATTAAAAGGTGGGGGCGGTAACGATTCGCTTATAGGAGGTAAAGGTAACGATATTATTGAAGGCGATGAAGGAGACGATTGGCTTTTTGGCAACCATGGTAATGACACTTTAACCGGAGGAAGCGGTAATGATATTCTCAAAGGTAGCGATGGAGACGATATTTATATATTTAACAAGGGTGACGGTAACGATACTATATACGACGAAAACGGCAAAGATACTATTAAATTTAATGATTTTAATGCCGACGATATAACTTTAAAAAGAGAATTTAAAAATTTAATCATAAGCTCTAAAATATCCAAAGATGTCATAACTATCAACGACTTCTTTCATGCGTATAATGGATATGACTATGCCATAGAAAATATAATTTTTAAAGACGGCTCTGTTTGGGATTATAAAGCTATACTTGATAATTCAGCTATAAAAGCAACCGAGGGTGACGATAAAATTTGTCTTGGCAATGGAGATGATAATTTTAATGCCCTGGGAGGAGATGATGAAATTTATGGAGAAGGCGGTAATGATACTATAGCCGGTGGGGATGGAAATGATAACCTAGATGGGGGTGAAGGCGACGATATCCTTTATGGAAATAAAGGAGACGATATTTTAAGCGGTGGCAATGGGAACGATACTCTAAACGGTGGAGGTGGCGATGATAAGCTCTATGGTTGGGATGGAGATGATACTATCGTTGGGGAAAACGGCAATGATATCCTTAATGGTGGCAATGGAAGCGATACTTTAAACGGAGGGGCAGGCAATGATATAATTAATGGCGACGAAGGTAACGATACTTTAATCGGTGGTAAAAATGACGATATCTTAAATGGCGGATACGGTGATGATGCCTACATCTTCAATAGGGGTGACGGCAAAGATACCATAACCGACAATCAAGGGACTGATACTGTAAAATTCGGTGAAGGAATAAGCAAAGAGGATCTCATCGTCAAAAGAGTTGCAAGAATGAATGATTATACTAAACGAAAGGAATATTCAGATATAGTCATACTCTTTAAAAATTCTCCGAACGACTCAATAACCCTAAGAGATGTTACCCATGGCAACTCAATAAACGAAAATAACGTTATAGAAACCTTTGAATTTAGCAATGGTGACAAGCTAAGCTTTGAAGATATCAAAAAGCTATCTTTGATTGGTTCCGACAGTAGCGAGAACATTGTAGGTTATGTTCATACACACAATATTATCAAAGGAGAAGGCGGAGACGATAAGCTTTACGGGCAAGGCTGGAATGATACTATGTACGGCGGAGACGGAAACGATTTAATCGAAGGCGGTAGCGGCAATGACATTTTGATTGGAGATAAAGGAAACGATACCCTAAAAGGTGGAATTGGGGATGATATTCTAATTGGTGGAATAGGCGACGATACTTTAAATGGCGGAGCGGACAATGATACCTATGTTTATAATAAAGGAGACGGCAACGATATAGTAGAAGATAGTGATGGGGTAGATACTCTTAAATTCGGTGAAGGCATACAAAAAGAGGATCTAATTGTTTCAACTAATATAAATAAGAAGTGGTCTTATTTAAATAATGCGACAGATATAATCATTAAATTTAAACACAATGAAGCCGATTCTATAACTTTAAAAAATGTTCTTACTGCAAATAAAACCCGAATAGATGGTGCGATAGAGAACTTCGAATTTGCTAATGGAGAAAAATTAAGCTTTGAAGATATCAAGCAATTATCCCTTGTGGGTACTAATGAAGGAGAAACAATAAATGGCTTTGAGGATTCAAACAATACTCTTATAGGTAATGGCGGAAATGATTGGCTTTACGGAGATGAGAAGAATGATATTTTAATCGGTGGAGAAGGAGATGATTATTTAGGCGGTAGAAGAGGAGACGATACCTATGTCTATAATATCGGCGACGGAAATGATACAATCTATGATTATGAAGGAGAGGATATCATAAAATTCGGTAAAGGCATAAACAAGGAAGACATCATTGTAACTAAAAGCAAAGTAAAATATGATAGCTATTCAAGGTTAAGGTATCAAGATTTAGTTATATCGCTTAAAGGAAAGCAAGGAAGCATATCTTTGGAGCATACTATATCCGAAGATGGTAGCATTAATGAATCATATACGCATAAAACATTGGTATTTGAAAACGGAGACAAATTAAGCTTTGAAGATATTTTAAAACTATCGTTAACCGGAGATGATGAGGATAATCATATATCCGGATATAAGTATCGCAATGATACCATAGAGGGTAAGGGCGGAAATGATATACTTAGCGGAGATGAGGGTAATGATACTTTAATCGGCGGAGAAGGAAATGATAGATTAGGCGGGGGCGAAGGTAACGATATCTTGATTGGCGGCGAAGGAGACGATACTCTAGAGGGCTTTAGGGGCGATGATACTTATATTTTCAATAAGGGTGACGGAAATGACACTATAGAAGAGTATTTCGGAAATGATACCCTTAAATTCGGCGAAGGTATAAGTAAGGAAGATATTATCGTAAAAAAGAATGGCTACGGCGGCGCCTATAGCAATGATATTGTTATATCGTTTAAAAATAATCCTACCGATAGTATAACACTAAAGGATGTTATACGTATGAACGAAGCAAATAAAAATAAGATGATAGAAAATTTTATTTTTTCAAATGGTGATAAATTAAGTTTTGATGATATTAGACAATTATCCTTAATAGGCAGCAATGAAAAAGATGACATAAAAGGATATAACGATCTAAATAATATATTTCAGGGTATGGATGGAGATGATAATCTATGGGGTCAGCGAACAGACGAGACCTTTATAGGCGGTAAAGGTAACGACTATCTTGGAGGAGATGGCGGAGATGACACCTATATCTTCAGCCCCGGAGATGGAAATGATATAATTTTTGATTATAAAGGGACAAATATTTTACAATTTACTGAAGGAATTACAAAGGATGATTTATTGATCGGATTAGAAGAATCACGTTTTATAATTAGGTTTAAAAATTCAAACGATTCAATTTGGTTCCCTCATACATCCATTAAAAAAATACAATTTTTTAATGGAGACGAATTAAGCTATGAAGAAATGAAAAAATTGGCTTTAACAGGGACTGACGGCGATGATATTATGAGCTCATGCAATAATGAGGATACGGTATTTATAGGCGGTAAAGGAAACGATACTCTAATCGGCGGAAGCGGTAATGATACGTATATATTCAATAAAGGGGATGGGGCAGATTCAATCCGAGATGAGAACGGAAATGATACCATTAAATTCGGAAATGGTATACGTAAAAACGACCTGATTATAAAAAGAGGTGATAAAAAAGATCTATATGAATATGATGATGTGATTATCTCTTTTAAAAATTCTCCTAATGACTCGATAGCTATAAAGAATATTATCGCAGATAATAAAATTAGACCTTCTGGCATAATAGAGAATTTTGAATTCGCAAGCGGAGAAAAGCTAAGTTTTGAAGATATTAAGCAACTATCTCTTGTGGGTACCAATAAAGATGACTTGATAAAGGGTTACAACGATATGGATAATGTTATCGAAGGCAAAGCTGGAAATGATACCCTAATCGGTGCAAATTATTATGATGGTTATGGGCAAAAAGACGGTTCGTATAAAAATACGTTCGTTTTCTCCAAGGGTGACGGTGCTGATACAATAGCAGGTATCAATAATGAAGATTTAATCAAATTTAAAGATATCGGTAAAAATGAAGTTAAATTTGAACTAAACCCTGCAAATAAAACCCTTCTTATCTCCAATACCGTTTCAAACGATACTGTTTTAATAGAGGACTATAGCACTACCTCGGGGTATAATTATGAAAAAAGGCGCAATTTTGTGACAAACTTAAATATCGAATTCAAAGACGGCATCACCTTAAATAATGACTTCATCTTAAAAAACGCCAAACTTAAAGGCGATGCAAACACTATGATAGGAGGAAAGGAAGATAATGTCTTTACCTATGACGGAGGAGCGAAAACTATAATGGATCTTGGAGGCTACGATAAAGTCATATATAAAAATCCCGTAAAAAGGGTCCGCTATGATTACGGCGAGAACGGTTCGGATGATCTTAGATTAATCATTACTCCGGCAGATCCGAATGCAAAGAACGATATCTTGGAAGTAAAAGGATTCTTTAGCAACCGAGATAATGTCATAGAGGAATTTCGTATCGGTAAATATCTAAATATTAAGGCGGCGGATATTTACAGAGCATTCGGTATGGATTATCAAACAAATAATGCCAAAGCGGCTTCCTTAGCAAATGCTACGGAGACATTTTCGCTAGCTGCAAAACCCACTGCTTTAGCGATGAATACCAAGCTAGACATAGATCACGAAGCCCGAATTTCGCCTCTTTCAAAAAGCTCCGGCGATAGTTCAAATTCCAAATCCGGCTGGGATATAGTTTTAGGTAGCGGCGATAAGAATGAATTAAAGGCTATCGTATCAGAATTTTATAATGATACGGACTTGAGCACATCCAAGCTTAATTCGGCTCTTAATCCTAGCGACGTTGCAAATCTAAACACCATCTCGAGCATCAGCCAAGAAGATGCTTTAAAAGACGATGCTTTCTTGAGCCAAGATACCGTAAATAAGATCATAGAGCAGCTAAACGTCTACGCCGATAGCTCGGAAGCTTTGGAATTTAACCAAAGAGATATTCGCAAGGATGATATGCAAGTTTATATGAGTTAAGGGCTATTTAGGGCTATACTGACATTTCGCTTGCTGGCATAGCACTTTATAGATTAAAATTTTAATGAGGCGGCACATTTAAAACGCCGCCTCATAAGTTGCTATCTTTCTAAATAATAGCGAGTGTATGATTAAATTTTGATACGGTAAATTTAAAATGCTCGCATGAGGATAGACAAAATTCCGTAAATATCTCTACGTGTATTTTTACGCTTGTAGCCTTCACCATTCATTAAAGAATTTTAAAGGAGCGGGATTGATTCTATAAGTTACACGTTTTACCCCTTTGCGCTCTTAAAAGCTCAACTCGCACACGTCCTTCAATCAAAATATCTGACTCTAAACCGACCTCGGAATCATCCGCGCAAAACACAATCCTAAAAACGAATGTTCTATCTTTTCATAATTTCCTACCTCTCATACCCCAAAACATCCGCAATATCAAATTTTACTATTCTCTATCACCAAGTCTTTTCTATAAAAAACAACGAAGCTTTTAAAGAATAACAAAGCTTCCTACCATTTTTTTATTCCTCCGTTATAATAGGAGCGGTAATCTTTAAATTTACCACAAAATCTATTGCAAAGGAGCAGATATGCACTACAAAAATCTTTTAAAAGTCAAGAAAGGCATAAAGGTCTTTAACGACAAAGCTCAAGAAACTGCTAACCAGAATGAGCTTATATGGCTAGTAAATACCTTTATCTCATATATTAGTAGAGCAAGGCACGATAAGAAAAGAGCGGATAATGCACTTAATGGTATATTGCACTATTATAAAGATATGAAGGTAGATAAAAGAGCTTTAAGCGAAGTAGTAAATAAAGAGTATAAAAAGCTACTAGGCCCAAAGAAAAAACCGACCAAATCAAAAATAGCAGATTATAAGGATTGCTTAAAATCCCTACACAAAAGCGGCCATAGCTATCAAAAAATAGCGGATATTCTATGGAAAAACTACGGCATACAAACCAGTAAATCAAGCGTAGCAAGACTATTAAAAAGATAAAGGTATATATAATCATGGCTCTGCACACTAGAATGAACGCTAAGGCTATTATCTCACAAATTATGAAGCAAGCAAACGGTATCGGAATATCAAAAAGTAACATAAGACGTAATAGCAAGCTTAAAGGACAAAACGGTCATGCAAAGAGCGTATACGCCCATAGCATTAAAAGCATTCAAAACTTAAGAGCCGTAACGACGCAATATATAGAATTTCTTAAAGCCAAACACGGTCAAAAAATAATGCAAAACATTAATGCCGGTAGTGCAAGAGAGTGGCTACTACTAAAAGCAGATGAAATAAGCGGCGGAGCGCTTAATACCTATATATCGGCATTAGCTAAGAGCTTTGATAATTGCCGTAAGCTAGGGCTAAACGTATCCGGAGAAGATATTACGGATATCCGGAAAGAATTTAAGAAAAAGGGGATAAGCCTTCGTAAGAGACATTACAACAGAGCTTATGAAAACCCATATAAAATCATAAGCAATATGCAATTAAGCTCACTGTATTATATATCTGCTAAGCTTCAATTAGAGGCAGGACTAAGACTGGATTACGCTATCAATTCAGACAAATGGCAAATCAATGATGATAATAGCATAACCGTACTGGGTAGTAAGAACGGCTTATGCTATAGTACTAAAAAGCTAAGCGATAAAACCATAAAGCAGATAAGGCTTGCCAAAGAAGCGGGATACTATGCCCCAAAGAATGCTTACGTAAAGGATCTAAAAGCAGCAGGAGCGGACAAAAGAGGAACACATGGGCTTAGATATAACTTCGCTCAAGAAAGATACGAAGAGTTACGTAAAGAGGGTATGAGTCATATGCAAGCTTTAGCACAGGTATCTATAGATATGGGGCATTCCAGAGTGGAGATAACTAGGCATTATTTGGTTGGGCTATAAGCATTATTGGTTTGATTATGGGATAGGCATTGCTTGGCTTGATTAAGAGATGGGGTGACCTGATAGATACCTTTGGGCGCTTAAATTCCTTTTTAATGCTCAATGATGCTTAAATGATTTAAATATTCCGATGTCTTCAATATCCTTTCGATACTCAAATTCCTATTAAAGCAAAGCTATGCATACCTAAAGTAAGGTTTTACATAAAATATCTATCAAAGAGATAGATGGAGGTGTACTACCTACCTGTAAGAGTAATGCTTTAGCAAAGAATGCTCCTAAAAGAAATAAAAGAGGCGAGTTTAAAATTTAACCAGAAAGGCTTTTATAAGAAAATATCCCTGCAATGGATAAAATGCTGATTTGGTTGAGAAATTTAAGCTACCTATATATGAAACTCATGGATTATGGAATTAATGGACTAAATGGGCTTACTAATAGCTTTAGAATATCTGAAATACGTAGTAAGCTCGTCCCGGTTATTTTCTATAGACTTAGCTATATTAGAAAATCCTCTGTATGTTTATAGTATTTATCCGTTTATGGCAAGAGCTTTGCTATTATCTATAGTATTTGCCGTATATATTACTTTTTTAGCTTGCCAGATGTATTCTGTTCAATCAACAACTGTGCAAACCCCCTAAGAAACTATCCTTTTTTTAACTCATCCTTGCTTCTCCCCTCAAAATTTAAACCCTAGTCCCTTTAAATAACCTAGCCACCATGTTAGAACCCTACGAGTATTCTCAACGTTCGTAGCTTTGTTATAAATCTTTTGTATCTCTCTTTGTGCATGAAAAAGGGTGCGTTCAATGCTATAAGGATCCAGCTTGTTCTCATGGATTTTTTCATATGCAAATGTTTCTAGTATCTTTCTAAAAGAGTGAAAAACCAGTCTATTCTTAGCTATTACGGGAGCATAGGTTTTAAGCGCTTTAACTAGAGTCATATCGCTTAGTACCTCTCCTTGCGTATTGGCAAAGCATAGCAAGCAGCTACTATTATGAGCGTGTAACCTTTGCAGCCATTGCCCTACTTCTCTAGGAAGTCCCAGATGTTCATCTCCATTGCTTTTTACTTTATTCTCATCTTGCGGGAATAGTAAGTAGTATTCTCCATCATCACCTATTTTTAAATGCTCATGGGTTAAATTTCTTACATTTGAGCTTCTTAGCCCGGTAAGCAGTCCGAATATTAAAGCGTTTTTAACGCCGATTTGATGCGGATAATTCATAATAAATTTAATAAGTACGGTTAAATCCAAGTCATCTTTTATATATGGGTATTCGCTATGGCGAGGTATATTATAAAAGTCCTTAAACACCTCTTCTGCAAATAATGGATTTTTAGAAATATCCCTTATGCGAGCATATCTGAATAGTCTTTTAATAAGTTTGAATAAAATTTCCAAGGAGGCGTATTTTTCATTATCGTAGTAGTAATCCAGTATCGGCATAATATCCTTTTTGCTTATCTTGTTTATATCTTTATCGCAAATATCCCTTAAAGCCTTAAAGCTCATATCTCGTCTTTTAGAGGTTGCTAATGCAACATTGCCGTTATGTCTGCAAAATTGTCTATAAACGCTTGCCAGAGTATTACTTGGGGCGGCTAGTTTAGTAGAACCATCTACTATTAAACCTTTAAGCGCTTCTCTGGCCTCATTAAGACTTATCTCATCTGCATTGCCTAAAGACTTAATCAGCTTGCCGCCTATGCAATAGTGATAGTGCCTATGGATAGTTTGCTCTCCCTTTTTATTAAATGAGCGATATAATCTAACTGCTATATGCTCACCTATCATTTCTACCATAGTGTTTTTGCGATGAGGCAGGGAGAAATTTCTTATCACTTTATCGGGATCTGTTTTAAAAGTTGGATCGTCTTTAATCTTAGAAAAAACCTTCATAACTGCTTGTCCTTTAAAATTTAATATAGTTTCATAGGACAAATTATAAAAGTTTCCAAAGAGTTTAACAAGCTTGAGAGCTACTATACATTTTTTAATATATAGTAGTTTCTCTTAAACTACCTGTATAATCTAGCGTTTTTAGCATTTGAAATTTTTTTGAAAAAATTTGAAAAAGCCGTAAAACAGGGCTTTTAAAAAAATCAAAAAACTAAAAATAGGGGGAAAATTTGATAGATGGTGTCCTGCGTTGGATTCGAACCAACGACCCCCTCATTAAAAGTGAGATGCTCTACCTACTGAGCTAGCAAGACATCGTAAGAAGTGGCGCGACGAATGGGGCTCGAACCCACGACCTCCGCCGTGACAGGGCGGCATTCTAACCAGCTGAACTACCGTCGCACCAAAAATCACACTCGCAGCGCAAGTGCTAAAGAAGTATGAAATCCAAGGATTTCAAAATGGTGGTCGCTGTAGGGATCGAACCTGCGACATCCACCTTGTAAGGGTGGCGCTCTACCAGCTGAGCTAAGCGACCGTTTGGGTTTAAAAAAGAAATGTGATTATATATCCAATACGATTAATTTTCACTTAAACAATGATGAAAAGACTGAAATTGTGCTATACTTGCGACATAAAATTTTATCAAAGGCTCGGTAAATTTAGATGAAAAAGTTGGTTTTCGCCCTGTTTTTAGCGCTTCAAGCCCCCGCTTACTCGCCGAACGAGATCGTAAACGCCATCGCCGCAGTAGCGCAAAACGAAGGGGTAAAGCCTGAAATTTTATACACCATCGTCAAAATCGAAAGCGACTTCGAGCCCTACACGATCTCCTTTTTGACAAACAAAGCAAACGCCGATTATTTCGCGAGCCTGCGCAATCAAAATATCCGCATCAAGACGAGCAACTACAGCCTAAATTCCAGCAAATGGGTCGTTACGATCATACCTGCAAACGAAATTTACGCCGTGCAGATCGCCAAGTATCTGTACGAGGACGGCTTTAGCATCGACGTGGGACTCGGGCAGCTAAACGCCGTAAATTTCAGCCAAAACGAGATCGATTATATATTTAATCCGATGTATAATCTCACCAAATGTGCTAAAATCCTACGCAAATGTTGGAATGCTAAAGATAAAAATATCAAAGACACGATCGAGTGCTACAACTACGGCATGCGCAAACGCTACTCAAACCCCTACTACAAGCGATTTTACGAACATTACGAGAAATTTTTCGGCAAGCCCTATTAAGAGTTAGTAAAATTTCGCTAAAATCGCGCAAATTTTAAAAAAGGATATTTCATGATACTGATCGCAGGACCCTGCGTGATCGAAAGTCGCGAGCTGATAATGAAAGTCGCGGAAAGTTTACGCAAATTTAACGAAATGGACGGAGTGGAATTTTACTTTAAAAGCAGCTTCGATAAAGCCAACCGCACCAGCATCTCAAGCTTCCGTGGCCCGGGGCTGCAGGGCGGCTGCGAAATTTTAGCCGAAGTAAAGGAAAAGTTCGGCTATAAAATTTTAACCGACATCCACGAGAGCCACCAAGCAGAGCCCGCCGCGCGCGTCGCCGACGTACTGCAAATACCCGCGTTTTTGTGCCGCCAAACCGACCTGCTCGTCGCCGCAGCCGGCACGCAAGCGGTAGTAAACATCAAAAAAGGCCAGTTTTTATCGCCGCAGGCGATGAAACACAGCGTCGAAAAGGTGCTGCAAACCCGCAGCGCACGGGCTTATACCCCGCAAAGCACCGCGGCATCTAGCGGTACGAATGCCGCTCAAAACAGTGCCTGCTCCGGCGATGCCGAAATTCGCGGCGCACAAAGCGGCGCCCAAGGCGGTGCGAATGACGGATCTTCAGCACTAGGCGCGCAAAATTCTTGCGGTACCGCTCAGGACGCACAAAATTTTATTCATACTTACGGCGCTGGAAGCGGTGCCGAAAATGCCGCTAAAGGTACGGCGACGCCTTGTACCGCACAAAGCGATAACGAAGCGCAAAGCGCTTTGCAGCCAAACTTCTCTCATACTTGCAACGCGCAAGACGGCTCGATAAGTGCCGCGCAAAACTCCTCGCAGCCAAGCGGCGAAGGGATGCACGATCTGGCGCGCCGCTACGGCGTTTGGCTCACCGAGCGCGGCAGTACCTTCGGCTACGGAAATTTGATCGTCGATATGCGCTCGCTGCCGATTATGCGCGAGTTTGCACCGGTCATTTTCGACGCGACGCACAGCGTGCAGATGCCTAGTATCGGCGCTACGAGCGGCGGCGACTCGCGCTTCGTACCGTATCTCGCACGAGCGGCGGCGGCCGTGGGCGTGGACGGCTTTTTTTACGAAACGCACCCTGATCCCGCCCACGCGCTTTCGGATGGGCCGAATATGCTAAATTTGCAACAGCTAGAGCGCGTCGTAGTCCAGACGCTCGCAATTCAAAAAGCGCTCGGATTTTAGAGCGAGCGGCTATAAAATTTCAAATTTAGGCTAGCGAGCTTAAATTTTAATTTCGCCCCATTGCGCGCGCTAGCCGGTTCCACACTTTGCAACAACAAATTCTATATTCACAAGAGCAGGCTTTAAGCGCAGCGAGTTCGTATGCCGCACGCTAAAATTTCAAACGTATCGCGCGGCTATAAAATTTAGCGCATTTATAAAATTTACCCCGCACGCTTCATTAAGCCTTAGGGCTTCGATAAAATTTATGCGGCATAGGGCGATCGTCAAGCCGTGAGCGGGGCAGTTTCGCGCCGCTAAATTTACAAGTTTAAAAGCCTAGTGTGCAGAATTTAACTATAAATTTTGCACCGAATTTCGCAGCCGACAAAGTAAAATTTAATGCAAATTTTACGCGCAAATTCCGGTTGTCCAAGCCGCCATTGCATGAGCCGCCGCCGCATAAAATTTAAGTCAAGATTAATGGGACGGGGATATAATTCAAGCCTAAAATTCTTTTAAAGGATATTTATGGGTTACGTAGAGTATAACCTTCTAAATGGCGAAAATGTGATTGCCAAAGCCAAAATTCACCGGGCGGTTTTTATCTCCGCTATCGTCATATTGATTCCCGCGATAGTTGGGATCATAAATAAAGACGATAGACTTTCATTCATATGTTTTGGCGGTTTTATAGCGGCGCTAATTCACGGGTTTATCGTTTTAAAGACAAACGAGCTTGCTATCACAAATCAGCGTATAATCGGCAAAAAGGGTCTTATCAGTCGCGAAACGGTGGAGCTAAAATATGAAAAAATCGAAAGCATATCCGTGGCGCAGAGTATTTTGGGGAGAATTTTAAAATTCGGCACCATAGTGGTGCGAGGTACCGGCGGCACGGCGGTTAGCTTCCAATTTATCGCTAATCCCGTAACGTTTAAAAACAAGGCGATGGAAAAGATCGGCTAGACTTTTTTCATATATGAAATTTCAGCCAAATCATAAAATTTACGTCGCAAATTTTATCTATGCCGCGCCGGCTTTTAAAATTCCAAGCAATTTGCGCTTGCACCGCCGCAGGTATTTTATCTAAAATTTTGTTTTTGTCGCTATAATGCGGCTTCTTGACCTTTTCGT
>ERZ772772.271-NODE-271-length-31852-cov-11.582162_pt1 | contig 31852 bp, 26 predicted proteins | sample MGYA00511484_ERZ772772 | MGnify/ENA primary metagenome ERZ772772 (study PRJEB29015, sample SAMEA2737913) | human oral metagenome | biome: human oral; feature: human-associated habitat; material: dental | place: China | collected 2088 ... | reverse complement strand
GCTAAAGCAAGTGCTGAAATTATTTTCGTGAAAACAGAGTTTTTTCAGGTATTTTACCATAGGAAAAGCACAATTTCTCTTCCGGAGTGGTAGAGAATCACCGACACCGGCACAGACGATAATCCGATCTTACTTCAGGCTGATATCCACCCTATATCCACCCTGACTGTTTTGAACTTTCTTACTTTTCTATCAGGTCCTCAATGCTGCAGCCCAGTGTCTTTGCAATGCGGTACAATGTTTCCGCACCGGCCTTGTTGATGTCCTTTCGGCGCTGCTCATACATCTGGATGGAGCGGAGCGTTGAACCGGACTGCTCCGCAAGGGCGGCCTGTGTGCAGCCGTAGGCTCTGCGGATGCGTTTCAGATTGGTATCCTTGAAATATTCTCTGATCCTTTCATCCGCAATGTCCGCGAATTTAGAAATATCGGCTTCATGGAGCGTATAGTACATTCTCTGAAGCTCATTAAAGGATAGTGCTTTGAATATTTCGGAATAGCTTCTCGCCGAATACCATTGGTAATAGGCCACGGCCCAGCCGATCCAGTATTCCCTTGAGCGGCCGAGCTTCCCCGCAGGCTCTGCGCCAAGGCTTTTTCCTGTAGTCTCAAGCATCACGTCCAAAGCAAGCTCTATCCCGCTTTTACCCGCAAGAACGGACGGCTCGCCGTTTTCCATGCGTCGGCTTATCGTGCTTGTGATAAAGAGCTTGATGAAATCCTCACCGGGTATTCCGCAGGCGTTCACAGCGTAGTCGAAGGCATCGCCCAAGGCGGCCTGTGCCTTACTCAGATAGATTTCTCGGTATGCGCGGGTCATCGTTCGCAACGCCTCCTCTCATGATATCCTGTATATACAGACTGTCCGCCTCTTCCTCAAGAATATTCAGATAGGCCTGATTGACATCGTCACCCCTTGCCTTCCGAAGGACGTAATAGGTATCCTTTTCCGCAGCCTCAAAGCCCTCATACTTGATTTTTGAAAAAGCGAATTTTGACTTGACCACGATCTGCTCCCCCGGCTTTCCGAGGCGCATGGCGCACGAAAGCTGCTCCACAGTGATTGCGTTGTTTAAAAACGCTTCTGCGTAATCAAAATAGGAATCATCGGCTCTGTAGCCCGTGATTAGATCGTAAGCATTGACGTTGACTCCAAAATTGTCAATCAGATAGGATTTAGCTCTTCTCGCCACGGGTGTCTTAATGGAAAACAGTCGGTGTGCAACAAGGACTGCCATCCAGTTGAGTATGGTATAATCCGGGCTGTTGAGCTTAAGAATGTTCAGAAACTCCGTGTCCAGCGTATATCGGTTGGAAAATCCGTCTCTCAGAGAAGAAACCGCCCATTCCTTGGCAAGGTCGTTGCTTTCGGTGCAGTAAAAGCCAAGCCCGAAATCATTATTCTTTCGCCCTTCTCCGAAGGTCGGTGTTTCTACGATCTGCTTTGAGCCGTGGTATATCGTCAGCAGTTTATCCATTTTGAATCCCTCCGCTTTTTTAATTATATCACCACAGTGATACAATTAAAAGAACGATGGATGCATTACGCCAAAATAACGATCTCCAAGGTGATGCTTAGGGGGGGGCGGACATTTTTTAGACAGCCGCCCCCAACTCCTTTCTATACTGAAGAGGACTGAGTCCTCCGAGTGTTGATTTGATTCGATCTGTGCAGTACCAGCGAATATAACTGTCGATCTCATATTTTAACTCAGCAATCGAACAGCCTTCCCAACTGCGGTTATAGAACATCTCGTTTTTTAGATGTCCGAAGAAGCCTTCACAGGCAGCGCTGTCTGGTGAACAGCCTTTTCTCGACATAGATCTTGGGAGTCCTGCGTCATTAACTATTTTGATCCATTCCGGCCATCGGTAATGACATCCGCGATCTGAATGGATCATGGGTTTCTCTTCTGGATCCAGTGTATTAATACTTCCCCAAAATTCCGGACTATAGGAACAGGTCCGAAATCCGGGATTTGCTAACGATTATAGCCGAAATTCAGGCACCGGACGGAAAAGGTATCCGATAAAACGCTGTTTTTCGACTGTTTGAGGGGCCTTGTACCCCAAAGTTCTTTGACAAAATGTGTATAAAAGCCTTCCATATATAGTCCGCATATTATATAATAGGACTATATTTAGGAGGTAGTTTTATGGCTGTTCCTGCCGAGATCCGGGCCGTGCCAAGACCGGTCAATACCGTCATCGATGATAACGGCAAAGACGGCCCAAAGCGTTATGCAGTCCGCCAGAGGGGTGTTTCAAAATACGTCTCCGGCGGAAACCCGCAGCCTCACAATGGTAAAGTGATCGGACACATCATTGACTTCAAATTTGTCCCGATCGAATCCAATGTGAGAGACAGGGAAGCTTCTCCATCAATGCTTTCCTATGGAGCATCAGCACTGGTCAAATCCGTCACCGGAGACATTTTTGAGGATCTGCTGAAGGTCTATGATCCATCGGATGTCTATGCGATGATGTCCATCGCAACACTCCGCGTGATCCGGCCCTCCATCGCGTCCAACAGGTTCTCGACGCATTACAACCGCACTTTTGTATGCAGAGATTATCCTGGTGCGGCGCTTTCAAAGAATTCTGTCGGCAGTCTGTTCCAGCGGATCGGCAGCGACGGCAGCAAGCGGAAAAAGTTTTATCAGCTCCGCTCGCTTCGGACCGTCAAGGATCACCACATCGCTATTGATGGGATGCTGAAGCAGGACAACAGCATCGTTAATGATCTGGCTGCTTACTCCCATAAAGCGAGAGTACGTGGCTGCTGTGAGGTCTCTGTTCTCTATGCCTATGACATTGAGAAGATGGAACCGGTATGCGCCGAGGTGTTCCCCGGAAACAGCATCGATGCCAGTTCCTATCCGGCCTTTATCCGTGACAATGATATCCGCAAAGGGATCATCGTTGCCGACAAAGGCTTTCCGCCCGGCAAGATAAGGGATGAGCTTCGGGACCGCCCGGATCTTCACTTCCTTACTCCAATCAAGCGGAATGACGTACGCATTTCTGACAATGGAATGCTTTCTTTTGAAGGCATCCTTGATGGAATCGATGCGCATGTCGTCTACAAAAAGAAACCGATCAAGGGCGGGCGGTTCCTGTACGCCTTCAAGGACACAAAGAAAGCAGGCTGCGAAGAGGCTTCTTACCTGGCAAACGCCCAGAAGAAAAGTACCTTTTCCCCCGAGAAGTGCGCCATCAAGAAGGACCTCTTTGGCGTGATCGTCCTGGAATCCGATCAGGACCTTGATCCAAAGACTGCCTACCTTTGCTATGATGATCGGTGGCTTCTGGAATTGGTATTCAACCGTTACAAGAACGATGAATGCCTGGACCACACCGACTGCCAGGGCGACTTTTCTGTGATGGGAAGCGAGTTCATCAACTTCCTCTCTACAGTTGCCACCTGCAGGATCATCAGGAAGGCAGGGAAAGCCGGCCTTCTCGATAACATGTCCTATGCAGAACTGATGGACGACCTTTCCTCTGCATGGAGACTGATGGATTCCCCGGCCGAACCGGCAACAGACGACGGCTGCTGGGTGCATACCCTCAAGACCGTATTTGCTGAGCTGGAGGCTCTTGGATTATCCAAACCGGTTCCAAAACCAGAACCTAAGAAGCGTGGGCGCAAGCCCAAGCCGAAGGACTCGGCAACTATGAAGCCGAAACGTCCGCGTGGTCGTCCGCGGAAGAATCCCTTACCTGCCGGCTAGCTATAGTCCGGCAGATCGGGAAACTATTAGTGTATTGACAGCATCTCTCAGCATTGCGTTTACCAGATTGCCATTAGGAGAGACTTCCATCCTCCAACTGACAGGCATTCCATCAAAACAGTCAATGACAGGGGACAGATATCCCTTCCCGGACGGAATGGAAAACTCCGTGATATCCGCGAGCCACTTTTCATTCGGTTTATCCGCATGAAAATCACGATTGAAGAGATTCTCCGGGGCCATGCTGAGTTCACCCTGATAAGAGTTGTATTTACGTCTCCTGCGTATCTTGACAACAAGGGATTCCTCCTTCATGATTCTGCGGACGATCTTTTCGGAAACGATTGTTCCCTTCTGCCTCAGAGGCTGATGGATTTTTCTGTATCCATAAACACATCCGTTGTCCTGAAAAGCCTTGATGATTCGGCTCCGCAGTTCGCGGTATTTATCATCTGCCCGTAATGCAGCCTTCTGATAATAATAGCTGCTTCCAGGGATTTCCAACTTAAAGCAGAGTTTTGGCAGTGAGTATTTATTCTTCAGGGCGCCGATGATCACTGCCTTCTCTCTGTTCCTGAGAACTGTCTGATCGACGCCGGGGTCTTTTTTTAAGACATGGATTGTCTCCTTCAGGATATCGATCTCCATCTGCATATCAAGCATTTTTTCTTTCAGATCCTCGATATTGTCCACCGCCTGAAGATCGGAGGGAGTCGTTTTCTTTGCTTTTTTCATGTTGAAGCAGATTCCTTTTTTCTGTAAGACCGCAGCCATTGATATACAATGGACTCAGTGTATCCGATATCTTCTGCTATTGATCTTACAGGCTCGCCATCAAGCAGGCAACGACGAATTGCCTGCTCCTTCCATTCGGCTGTTGCTTGCTTATAGTGTCGAACATGTGGCTTAGATATAAAGCATTGGATTTGAAGGATATCCCAGTGTTTGTTTGACCGTATTTGCCGAGCCCGTTGCGCTATATAATGTCAGTGCGACGATAATCTGCTCCTTGGTGTACCTCATCTGTTCTCACAAGGGTATCAGGTATCATGGTGTCCAGGTTTTTGTCCGCACCCCCATCCCCTCGCGGGGAGCGACCCTCCGCCCGAGAGATCATGAATGACCAATATGTTATTTCAATCCACGCTCCCCTCGCGGGGAGCGACTATAATCTTCGCCCTTAAGATTTCGAGCGGAAGCATTTCAATCCACGCTCCCCTCGCGGGGAGCGACCAAAGGGGTCCAGACAGAGCACATGGATGCAGTATTTCAATCCACGCTCCCCTCGCGGGGAGCGACTACGCTATGGCCTTCGCCTCTCTGGAGAGAGAGACGATTTCAATCCACGCTCCCCTCGCGGGGAGCGACTAGTAGGGAAGGCGATTGATCAGACTACAGATCCATTTCAATCCACGCTCCCCTCGCGGGGAGCGACATCACAGCGAACTAGTAAATGCCATATAAGGAGATTTCAATCCACGCTCCCCTCGCGGGGAGCGACGTCGCGAATGGGATCATAAGTCGGGATTTCTTTGATTTCAATCCACGCTCCCCTCGCGGGGAGCGACCTTTTGTCTACAGTCCTTCGATCACAGTGCAGGGATTTCAATCCACGCTCCCCTCGCGGGGAGCGACCTTCTGGAAGGAGCTTTGCGACGATGTTGTGCTATTTCAATCCACGCTCCCCTCGCGGGGAGCGACCCAGTGCTAGTGTTGACGATGGATGGGTCTGTTTATTTCAATCCACGCTCCCCTCGCGGGGAGCGACCAAAAACGTGATGCCTGTATATATCGGAGCGAGAGATTTCAATCCACGCTCCCCTCGCGGGGAGCGACGATCAATGCTTGATATGACGCGATTTGTAGAGCTGATATTTCAATCCACGCTCCCCTCGCGGGGAGCGACATCCGGACTATGCGGGAGATCCGGGAAGGATATCAATTTCAATCCACGCTCCCCTCGCGGGGAGCGACTGAAAAGCCGCTCATTATCACCTACTCAGGAGGATTTCAATCCACGCTCCCCTCGCGGGGAGCGACCGCTGACGGAGTATGACCAGATCAACCTATTTGGATTTCAATCCACGCTCCCCTCGCGGGGAGCGACGCACGATAAGGAGATCGGAAGCCTAAAGCACCGAATATTTCAATCCATGCTCCCCTCGCGGGGAGCGACAAAGATACATTTATCCCGGCTTCTCGGCGAAAGGAATTTCAATCCACGCTCCCCTCGCGGGGAGCGACGGTGACAAGAGGATATCGCCCATCGGAGCAGGTGGGATTTCAATCCACGCTCCCCTCGCGGGGAGCGACGACTTAGAGCAGGATATGATTCGCTCTTTTCTGAGATTTCAATCCACGCCCCCCTCGCGGGGAGCGACCTTGCACTACGGTGCAGTGTGATCTTAATCATGATTTCAATCCACGCCCCCCTCGCGGGGAGCGACCATGGCAAGACCCTAATAGTAGATATTGTATCCATTTCAATCCACGCCCCCCTCGCGGGGAGCGACGTGTCTTTGTTTTGTCTGGATCGAGGAGGCTTATATTTCAATCCACGCCCCCCTCGCGGGGAGCGACAGCGTGGAGCAGTCGCACTTTGTCAGGATGTACCATTTCAATCCACGCCCCCCTCGCGGGGAGCGACAGACGAGAGATGGTCAAAGGCAAGGATTTTACAGATTTCAATCCACGCCCCCCTCGCGGGGAGCGACAAAATTGCAGTCACGGGGTTTTACTTATCCCGGCAAATTTCAATCCACGCCCCCCTCGCGGGGAGCGACTCGGGATGTATTTGAGAATCAATTAGCAAAAAAATTTCAATCCACGCCCCCCTCGCGGGGAGCGACGAGTTAAACGTGCCTGATCTGAAGGCAATGGCAATTTCAATCCACGCCCCCCTCGCGGGGAGCGACTTGAAACTGAATCAATATCTCATGTTTATTCAGATTTCAATCCACGCCCCCCTCGCGGGGAGCGACCCGCGTGTAGGCGTGAAGGAGGCGCAGTAAGAATGAATTTCAATCCACGCCCCCCTCGCGGGGAGCGACGGATTAAGAGCGTTTGGATTTTGCTTAAATGAAATTTCAATCCACGCCCCCCTCGCGGGGAGCGACGAGAGAATCACACTGAATGATTAGGCTCCCGGGGATTTCAATCCACGCCCCCCTCGCGGGGAGCGACAAGGATTATATGATATTTCTGGAAAGAATAACCAATTTCAATCCACGCCCCCCTCGCGGGGAGCGACGTTTTACTTTAATAGCCTTTTCTCTATCCCACCCAAAATTTCAATCCACGCCCCCCTCGCGGGGAGCGACTTTATTTCACTATTACCGAAAATATCTACTTCAATTTCAATCCACGCCCCCCTCGCGGGGAGCGACTAAGCGGGAGGCGACGGCATTTTTCAATATGATTATTTCAATCCACGCCCCCCTCGCGGGGAGCGACGATACTGCTAAAAATACAGAACTACCGGACAAAAATTTCAATCCACGCCCCCCTCGCGGGGAGCGACAGTGAAACAAACAAATATTATCTCTTGTTTCGTGATAAAAATAGCATGTTTCCCGCGATATGTACAGCGAAGTCGATAAAACCTTCTCTCAAGCCGCGGTTTCGAACGCGGTATGTTCATTTTTTCGGTGCGAATCCTTCGGTCATTTTATGATCTCTTCCTTCTCGCACCAAAAAATTAAAACTAGAAAATCAGAGCCTCTTCCACTTGAATTCCCTGTTTCCTTCCAATCTGCTCTACTTTACCTTTATGAGAGTTTCCAAGATTATAAAAGCGAAGACTGTCCATTTTCTCATCAATAATTTCAGAAAGAATATTTTTTAATACCAGATACTGCGTGTTATCCAGGATGCATTCAAACACAGAGTTCTGCACCCTGCTTCCATAATTCACGCATTCTTTGGCGATCTTCCGGAGCCGTGTCTTCCCTGCGTACGTCTCTGTATTGACATCGTAGCACACCAGTATCAGCATACTTTTCCTCGCATTCTGTGCAGACGGATCCTGTCTGTTTCACCGAAAAGAAATTGTTTGACTGTTTGAACAGCCCAGATGAAATATTCGAAATACTTCATCCCATTCTTTACTCAATCACAATCCATAGAGAAGGTCGACTTCTCTATTTCCAAAGAAACGGCGGATAACTCTCCAGATCGCCTCTTAGATACCGGCTAAGAAGCAGCGCCTGGGCATATGGCACCATTCCCCACTCCATGGTCTCTTCAAGGTAAGGATGTTTCAGGTTCTCCTTCTTGTGCTTCTGCCACTCTACGAGAACCTTTTTTCTGCCCTCATCCTTTAAGAGCACCGCCCCATTTTCCTTATGGACGAAGTCCTTCCGATCCACAATTCTCTTATTGATCAGGCGAAGCACGAAGCGGTCCGCCATCACAGCTCTCAGCTCTTCCATCATGTCCAGCGCCAGCGACGCCCGCCCGGGTCGATCCGCATGCATCATCCCGATATAGGGGTCCAGCCCGACTGCCTCCAGGGAAGCACTCATCGAATTGCTCAGAAGAGCATAAATAAACGACAGAAGCGCATTCACATTATCCATCGGCGGTCTTCTGCTTCTCTTTCGAAAGAAAAAATCCTTTTTCTGCTGAAGGATCAACTCGTCAAATACGGAAAAATAGCAGTTTGCAGCCTCTCCCTCTATCCCCCTGAGACTGCTCTCATCGATGCAGTCCTGTGCTTTCGAAGAGGCCTCCCGCAAAAAAGCTGATATCTTCTTTAGCTTTTCGATATCCACCAGCAGCTCATGGTCTCTCGTAAATCTCTCCAGCACCCAGCGCGCATTATATAGCTTTCCGAAGATGCAGTTCCTTGCGATTTCGAGCCTTTCCTCCGAGGCGGCTACAGCATACTGCTTCCGACGAAGGAGCACATTACCCTTCGTCCGCCCTGTGACTCTCGCGAGAAACCTCCCCTGTGGACTCAGATAACAAAGCGATATCCCGCGTTCCGCACATGCTCCCATCAGAGCAGGGCTGGTGCCCCTGTACCCAAGTGACACCACGCCTTCCAGATTATGAAGGGGAACCCGCGCCAGCTCTGCATTTCCCTCCAGGATTACGATATTTTCTCCATCCAGAGCCAGATAACTGTTTTCCGAGCTGATATAAAGCGTGTTCAGCAGTCTTTTCATGGCTCTTCCTCGTACATCCGATTCTCAATATAAGTCCGCACGCTTCTCAATTTCTCCAATTCCGGGAGACAGATCTCCTTCAGAGAGCAGGATCTGCACTTTTTCCCGCCCTTCACCTTCGGTGTATACCCTCGCTCATAATATCGCCGCATCTCCGAACATATCGCTTCCATTCTCTCTCGAAGCTCTTTCGTAATTTCCACGGTCTCCCTTCTCCGGGTCTCCCCATAAAAAAGAGCGCCCTGCGGAATCTCCGTAGAAAACATCTCCTCCAAACACAATACTTGTGCGCTGAGCTGCAGGATGTCCTCTTCTTCTGTCTTGGGCCGTCCTTTTTTATACTCCACAGGATAGGGGAGATATTCGCCTCTGTGCCCGTAGAGCCGAATCCCTCCCTCTCTCCTGTGAAATTCAACGATATCACATTCTCCGCTGATCCCCAGTCTTTTGGATGAAACCGGCAAAGCCCTCACGATCAGCATATCCTCTCTCTTTTCCCGCAGCAGGGGATCATGAGCCCTCTTGTGCATCAGATCCCCCGCTACGGTATGCTCATTATCTGCCCACTGCTGCTCCACATGAATCAGGGCCCACTGCCTTCTGCAAAAAAGGAAGTGCTGAATTCCCGAAATCATAAGGTAATCTTCTTCTCCCACGTTCATTATATTTTCTCAATGAACTCGACGCTGTCCGGAATCGACGCATCCTTCCTGATCTCAATCCTGTAGTCGCTGTACTTCCTCGGGAACTGCACCTCCGGAAGCTTCTCCGCATGGACTGTCTCAAACAGCTTATAGGCCGGGCAGTTCCCAAGCTCCGTGCTGTGCTTAAATACAATCAAACGTCGAGTCGACATCTTTCCTCTCGCCGCCGAATGATCATTCTCAAACATATTGATCATCGCCTCCCAGAAAAGCTCCAGATCCTCTTCTGAGAAACCGGTCGTCTTTCTCGCGAGGTTTGCGGAGATGAAGCCCTCCGCGCGGTACAGCGCATAGGGAACAATATACTTTCTCCCCCATTCTATACGCTTTTCCAGCGCATCCTTCTCCGTTGTGATAGCCATGCGGGTAATCGTCACCTCCTGACTCACAATAGGATCGACACTTCTCGCAAAGCTGAGCTGGACCGGGCCTCTAACCTGCCCACAGTTCAGATGCCCCGGAGCAAAAGTGGTCATCACTGCACCGAAGCTTCGAATATCATAGAAATTCCGACACATGAATTCCAGGATCTTTTTGTCGGCATCCGGATCGGTTCTCTTTAAGGTTTTGACGTCCTCAGGCTTTCGTCCGATATAGGACAGTGCCCTTTCATCACTTTTATTCAGAGTAATGTTTTCCTTGATGTAGATCCCGAAGCCCTCCTGATCCTCCTTTACCGTCTCCACGTAATTTCGAATCTTCCTCTTCAGGCAGACGTCCGTCACAAGTCCGTATCCGCTCTCCGGATCGATGCGGGGCATATTTCCCGCATCGGGGTCTCCATTCGGGTTCCCGTTCTCGACATCGAAAAAGAGCACAAACTCATACCGGTTCTTAATCGGCTCACTCATCTCACTTCTCCTCCTTCTTTCTTTTCATAGAACTTCTGCCTCTGATGGTAGTATCCCAGGATAAACATCCCCTGTTCGTTTAGGGACAGGCGAGAGGGGAAGGCTCCGACCGACTCCGACACCTCAAGCATTCCCTGAAGCTCTGTCAATATTCTCTCGTAGAAAACGGCCATCCCGGGATTCCCGTTTCTTATTTTTCTGAGATGGCTTTCCTTCAGCCGAAAGAGAAGCGGAAAAACCATCGCCGGCGTGCCGCACGCCGAATTAAAATACCGATCCCGAATCGTCGCGTTTATCCCCGGATTTGCCGCTTCCTGTATCTTCTCCAGGACGGCGAACTCCCTTCCGAGTATATACGCCCTGTCCCTGCAATTCTCATTCAGTGCCACAAAATCCTCCCCCTTTCCCAAATAAAGCTCTCCGTAATTTCTGAGAAGAATCGCCTTGATCAGCGCCGCACGCCTACCGTTGATCTTATTCTCCCCCTGATCGGCGCGAATGCGGATCAGGATGCCATGATATAAGCTCGCGGGAAACTTCCCGTGCATCAGGATCGCCTGCAGACATCCGGATCCCAGTGCAGGCGGTATCGACTTCTCCCGGGAATTCTGATTGACGGTCTCCCCCAAGAGCTTCCAAAGCGCCGGCTGCTCTTCCTCCCATTTCGGCCCTGCGATTTCGAGCTCTTCGTAAAAACGCTGAAAATTTCGAAGGATATCACCAAAGGAATTCTTTAAGAAGAGACGGACTGCCAGTCTCCCCTTATGTCCCGAAAGGCCGAGGATGCAAAAGTTCTGCTCCGGATTCAGATGAACTCCTTTGTAATCCACCCCTTGCTTCCCCGCAATATTCCGAAGGACGTTCCTGACAATCTCCTGATTATCCTCTCTTCCCCCCAGGCATGAAGAAAAAATCTCCCCGTATTCCTTCTCTCCGCTCTCCGCCCAAAATAGCAAACATAGATCTCCAAGCTGCACATTCTGCTCCTTTTGGGATAAAAGAGACTGCAGTGCCGTCGTATAGGCAAACGTCGCATGTCTTCCGACCGGAGCGTTAAAGCTTTGTTCCTTTCCGTAGGAGTAGAAAGCCGGCGCATTAAAGGAGACCAGAGCGGCACCGCTTGTCTGAGCATTTTTTATTCCCTTGATCAGGGTATGCGTTCTTGCAATCTCCGAGAACTCTCCCGTCACGAGGCAGCGGCCATACTCCTTGATCTCCCCCTGCTTCTTTTTCCCTTGCTTCTTTTCCTCCCCCTTCCTTTTCTCTTGCTTCTTTCTCCAACTCTCCCAGGCCTGTTGCAATTCCGGGATGTCCTGCGCATATTTCCCCTCGATGGAAAAGATCAGATTCCCGGCCTTTGTAATCTTGCTGTCCTTCTGCTTGAGAAATTCCTCTGCCCGGCTCGGATCCCAGCTTTGAAAGAACTTTTTCAGCGCACTCGCCCCAGGGCCGTCACAATCCCGGAGGATGTCCATCAGCTCTTCCTTTGTCGCAGCGAAATATGCTTGGCCTTTTCCGTCCGAAGTGCCGTCACTGAAGCCAAGCATATGCTCTGCATTATCGCAGAGGAATATGGCAGCCTTTCTGTGGTTTTGGGCTCCCTCTTTTTGGGGGACCCTCTTCAACGGAAGTTCCCTCACGCTTCTCTTTTTTATCTTATCTTCCGATCCCAGGGAAAGAATTTCCAGAAGTTTTCCCTCAGCATTGAGTTCCAGAGAATAGGCTACCCTCTCATCTCTCCAGCCATCCGGAGCGATCCCTCCCCGCTCTGCGAGCGTCTCATAGTATTTTACAAGCTCCTGTAAGATCATCGCAGTACCTCGCAATTTCTGAGGTCTATGACCCCGTTTTCCATCTTTGCTCGGAAAAAGGTTGGACGGATATCCTCCGGATTCGAATAATCCATATCATAGAGCATCAGCCCGAGATCCCGGCTTTCTCCGCCTCTATGCTCCTCTTCCTCATCCCATGGGCAGAAGAAGGCCGGAAACTCCCGGCATCCCAAGTACGGCCGATGGTAACACTCTCCCTTTCTCAGACGCCTGGACATAATATCCTTGAATTTTCCGGGATTATCCCCGGGGCTCGCCTTCTCCGTCATCTCAAAATGTGCCTCTATCCCATAGGCCACATCTTTCAATATAATGGATGAGCGCTGCACGATGTCTGCCTTTGTATTTAAAAATAAACCCTCCCCTTTTCCCCCATTATAGGCGGTCAACAGCTTGCCGCAGAGGATTTTTGACTCTACCTCATTCCTCCGGATCGAAGTGAAACAGATCGGCTTCAGCACATGGATCCGATCAATTTGCCACCTCAGGCCGGGATGCCAGTAGATGGCTTCCAGGATGCCCCTGGCCGCCGACGGCGTAATAACATCATAGCTGTAGCGCTCGACCCGGAGCTCCGGTCGGGAAAAAAGCGCATAATCCCCCCAGATTTTCACCTTCACCCCCACGCTCACTTCACTTCCCTCCCCTCTATGGATCACGGTATTACTTTATACATTTTTATTAAGATATGCTTTAATCATAGCGCTGTTTTCTTCCATTTACAATAAAATTTATTACATTTTAATGTATATTGTTTTCGTCAGGCATCAAAATAGATATCCTGCCTGCATGTGCAGGTATCTCCGCGTCCGGTTTTTCCGCAGGGATCCTCTTATAGATAAATCCCCTCCCCAAGCTCTGCCTCCAGCAGGATTCCCTTTTCCTCACTATAATCCTCCTTCTCCCTCAGAACATAGAGATTCCCCTTGGCACCGGATTCCAAGGCCCGAAATTTCCCCGAATCAAAAAGCTGCTGAAAGAGATTCTCATAGAGATTCACGGAGTACTGCTGCATGGCCCTCGCTCTTTTTCGACTCATCCCCTCCCGCTCAATCTGCGAGAGCAGTTCCCTTCCCTCCTCATCCCAGGGGACGAAGATGGTCTCTCCGTTTTGTTCGATCAGTCTGAGATCCTCCGCCTGTTTCGGGAAGGAAAAGGGGTTCCTCTCGATTTCCTTCAGGATAGCCTTCTTGTCCGTCTCCTGCATCCCCAAGATGGCTTTCCTATCCGAGCGTTCCGTCCCCGGAATAGCTTTCCCTCCCGGCTTGCCCGAGCGTTCCGTCCCCGGAATAGCTTTCCCTCCCGGCTTGCCATAAAGCCGCCAAAAATACTCCCGTATCGTATCGGGATCTGCCGGATCTCTCCCCATCTCTAAAAGCAAAGAGCCGATTTCAATCCTCTGTTTCTGAGAAAGCGGCGCTGACTTGCTGTCTGCCAGAGAAAAGATATGGCAGACGCTCTCTTCCCTCTTCCTTCTCCCTTCCCGATTGCACCTCCCGGCCGCCTGGATGATCGAGTCCAGCCCCGCGATCTCACGATAGACCGAAGCGAAGTCCAGGTCCACTCCCGCCTCCACGAGACTGGTGGAGATCACGATGCAGCGCTCCCCGTCTCCCTTCTTCAATCTCTCTCGGATATCTCCCAGCACCTTCCGCCGATGCTTTGGGATCATCAGCGTGGATAGATGATAGAGTCCGTCCTCCCCCCCGTCCTTTCGGAGAAGCTCATAGATTTCCTGAACCTCTCTCCGAGTATTCAGGATGCAGAGGGCCTGTGTCTCTCCCCTCAGCCTCTCGAGAAGCGTCTCCTGCTCGAGCGCCCCCAGGGAACGGATCTCACAGCGCCGGAAAAACGAGAACTGCTCTGTCATATCCGGGCAGAGCTCTTTCACTTCCCCGGCGGATTGCAAAAAGGGATCAATGTCTGGCTGTGTCGCGGTACACAGGACCGCACTGCAGTGGTATCTTCGGATCAGCTCCTCAATGGATGAGATGCATGGCTGGAGATAATCCTTCGGCAGCATCTGCGCTTCATCAAAGATCAGCACGGAATTCGCAATGTTATGGATCTTCCTGCATTTGGAGGGACGATTCGAGAAGAGCGACTCAAAAAACTGCACATTCGTTGTGACGATGAGCGGCATATCCCAGTTTTCCGCCGCAAGCTGCATCGGGCAAAGCTCCTCATCGTCCTCATAGTCCACGTTGCTGTGATGCTCCAATACGTTCTGCTCCCCCAGTATCTCCTTAAAGACAGCGGCATTCTGCTCGATGATGCTGGTATAGGGAATCACGTATATGATCCTCTTCATTCCGCGACAAAGCGCATGCCGGAGTGCGAAGGCCAGCGATGCGATCGTCTTTCCGCCGCCGGTCGGCACACTGAGACGGTACAGCCCCTTCTCCCCCTCCCCGGCGAGAAGACAGCTCTTCAGGATCTCCGTCCTTCTCCTATTGATCTCCGATTTGGGATCGTCCCTGAGCCACGGCTCAATATAGTGATCCAGACACTTTTTTAGCTTCTCAAGGCTTTCTCCCTGCCCGCGCCCCCGGGGCTTTTCTCCCCGCATGAAGCTCTCCGTATCCAGATAATCGGCGTCCACCAAGCAGGAGTACAGAAAGCGAGTGATAAAATTCACTTCAAATCCAGGCGTCTTCGATCCTTCCGAAAGGTTCACTTCGGTTCGGATTGAGGGAAGCTTTACCTCACTCTCGTATGCACTGTAATCCTCCAGTTTTTTCTTCATCCTCCCGCAAAATGTCTTTCTCTCCGACGTGTCGGAAGACCCGCCCCTGTCCGGAAGCCCCGCATGATGCCCGGCGATGCAGTAAGATGCGATGGCATAGGCAAGCCGAAGCGTTTTCGGCCCCTCCCCCGTTCTTTCATAGGAAAGCTTCGCCCCTGCCGTAGAATGATCGACACGGACCGCGCTGCCCCGCAGTCTCCTCTGAAAGGCCTCACTGTACTTTCCGATATCGTGCAGCATCCCTACATAATATCCCCAGTCCTCACAGCCGAATTCGGAGGCAAAGCCTCCGGCCAATTCAGCCGTGCCCTTTAAATGAGAGAGCACGCTCTGCTCCCTTGTCTTATCCTCACTGATGTGCGCAAGATAGTTCATACTCCAATCCCCCAAAAATCTCACAGCCTCCCGTAAAATCCAAGATCTCCCCCCGCCAATATAAGCCTGCGCTGTCTTGATTACAAGATAAGAGGAAAGACGAACCATAAATACGGGAAACATAAACACAGATTCCCTGCACAGCCTCCTGATGAGCACAGAAAGGAAAGCTGCGGAAATTATGCTATACTAATTCCGTCGCTAAGGCTCCGGCTTCCGCAGCCCGCACGTGCGGGAGGGAAGGAAGGAAATGGATCGGGCCGCCTGCCGCTTGAAACCTATCTTTTCCGCAGCATACATCGGAGGAGAGAAGGACACGACCGTCCTATACGGAAGCAAGGAGAAACTCGGCATTTTCTGCATAAAGGGAAAATGCAGCTTAGACCCTTTTTATTCCTATAAAGTCCTATAAAGACCTGTAAAGATGGAAAAAGAAAGAAGGAATCTCATGATGGAGACGGAAGGAGAGCAAGATGAGAAAAATACTGCTGGTAATTGATATGCAAAATGACTTTATCGATGCGGCTCTTGGAAGCCGGGAGGCGGAGGCCATCGTCGATGCCGTAAAGGAAAAGATCCGCTCCTACCCGGCGGAAAATGTCATCGCCACTATGGATACCCACGGGGAAAACTACATGGATACGCAGGAGGGAAGGAACCTCCCCGTCATGCACTGCATCAGGGGAACGCACGGCTGGCAGCTCCAGGCGGACATCGCGGAGCTCCTGAGGCATGCGAAGATCTATGAGAAGCCAAGCTTCGGGAGCATGGAACTGGCCGAAGAGCTGAAGAAACTTTCGGAGAAGGAAGAGATCGAGCTGGAGCTAGTCGGTCTGTGTACAGATATCTGCGTGGTCTCCAACGCTCTCCTCCTAAAGGCGGCGATGCCGGAGGTGAAGATCAGCGTAGATGCCGCCTGCTGCGCCGGTGTGACAACGGAGAAGCACCGGGCCGCGCTGGAAACCATGCGCTCCTGCCAGATCCATGTCGTAAACGACTAAAATATGCCGGGCACGCTTCCATCCTCAGCACCGGCAGAAAGGACTACGATTCTAAGGGCCCGCAGCGCTCTGGCGTCGTCTGTGCGCTGCGCTCTTCTTCGTGCCGACAGGAGCATTCCCCGCATGTTGTTTATCCCTGAGATGCAGCGGAGAGGGAAGCGGGCAGACTGCGGCGGATCCTTCTCCCGAGCCAGAATGCGAGGCCGATCTTGCAAAGGTCTCCCGGAATAAAGGGGAGCACACCCATCATCAGAGCGTCCCAAAGGCCAAAGCCCGGTTTCTTGGGAAGCAGCAGCGCGCGAAGCCACAGTGTGCCGAAGAGATAGCAGAGCAAAAGCCCGATCAGCATGCCCAGAAGCTGAAGAACGGGCTTATCCGGGAAGCGCTCCAGGAAAAAGCCCGCGCATAAGGCGCAGAAAATCATGCCGAAAAGATAACCCCCGGTGGGGCCGAGCAGCTTCGCTGCCCCTCCCGCGTAGCCCGAAAAGACCGGAAGGCCGAAAAAGCCCAGAAGAAGGTAGAGAAGGAAGGAGAGAGTCCCGAGCTTCATCCCGAGGATCTCCACGGAGAGAAAGAGCACAAAGAGCGTGAGAGAAAGGGGCACCGGCCCGATCGGGATTGCAAGCGGACCGAGCAGGCATAAAAGAGCGCACATCAACGCACATATACTCATCTTTCTCACAGAAATCTGTCTCATCCTCTTTCCTCCTCCCGGGAAAATAAAAAATTCCGTCACTATAAGCGGCGCCGGAATCCGTTTACGCTTCTCAGTGAAGTCAGTATACGGATTCCGGCGAAATTAGTCAACTATTATTTTTCCTAAGGTTTACAATTATTTCAAAAGCTATTCCAAAAACGAATCCCTGGAGATCGCTGCCTGAAGCAGGCATGGCCGGCCCTATGAAGACAGGGCGCAGATCCCCTGCTTCCGGAGGCTTATCCGCAGCAGAGAACTGCCTCCCGGAGGGAGGTCTGCTGATGCGCAGATCCCCGCTTCCGGAGGCTTATCCGCCCCTTCCGGAAAAGCCAAAGCATGAAGCCTTAAATGCACTCCGGAAAAGAGAGGGAAGAGAAGCGCCGCGGGGGAAGCGGTGCATCCATCTTGTACTAAGAAGCTGCCATAGCAGGACAGCAGTGGAGAAGAACAGCTCCGCAGGGAAAGCGGAGCATCTGCCCGGGTATAAGGCAAAGAGCACTCTCCCCCTTACCCTAAAAACAATCCTGGTGCGGCTTACAGCAGAGGGCACTTTCCCCGCGCGGGCACTCAGCAGTAGCGGTCCCTCTTCGGATCGATCTGTCCCTCCACGGAGATGAGGTCCATATACTCCGCGCCCTCCTCCGAGAGGCACTGCTTTACGCGGGAAAGCCATTCCTCCTCAATGAGCAGAGACATCCCGCAGGCAAGCTTCCTCCCGTAGCCGCAGCGGGGCGTCGGCGCGATGCGGTTTTCCAGTCCGTGCTCATCGAGGAGGGCATGGAGCGCAAGGCCCTCCTCGTAATTTCGAAAAAGGATATAGTAGCGTGTCTTAGGCATGAAGCATTTCCACGAAGGCTCCGATTCTCGTCCGAAGCTGCTCCGCGTCCGTATCCGCATAGTCCGTCTCCAGACTGAGGACCGGGACTCCGGCCTCCTTCAGCGCGCGGGAGACCACGTACTTCTCCGTATCGTAGAGGCAGCAGAATTTTAAACTCGTGTCGATGACGCCGTCGACCTTATACTCCTTCACCATCCGGAGAAGGTCGTCGATCCTCCCCTTATTCGGCGTGAAGCAGGCGCAGTTCGTCTTCATATAGCGCTCGGAGAGAGCCATGAACTGCTCCTCCAGGGTCTCCCCTCCCTCATCCACGAGATTCTCGAAGTAGCGGGTGCCGGTACACATCTCCTCACAGACGACGGCAGCCCCGCTGGTCTCTATGATCTGGTGAAGCTTCCAGTTCGGGATCGACATCGGGGAACCCGTGACGAGGATTCTCTTCGTCCCCTTCGGCACGACGCTCACGCCGTTTCGGATCCTCTCCTCGAGCTCATCCGCGAGACGATTGCACATCTGCGTACAGCGGGCGGGATCATCGAAGAAGGAAATCTGTATCATGAGGAGCACGTCCCTCCCGGAGATCGGAAGGCATTCGGACTTACGGCAGTCATAGACCCTCTGGATCGCCTTCCGCTTCTCGTTGATGAGATGAATCGCCTCCCTGAGCTTCTCCACCGTGATCCGGTTTCCCGTGACCTCCTCGACCTTCTTCGCGAAAGCGGCGATCTCATCCTTCCAGCGCGCGATATCCTCCGCCCGCTTCATCTGCGGCACATCCATGACATACATCGGCACATCCTCGCCGAGGATCTCATAGGCCTTCTTCTTCCCGTCGCAGGTGGTCTCTCCGACATACATATCCGCGATCCGGAAGAAGGGACAGGTCCGGGAGAGTCTCGCACCGACCGAGGCCTTTACGAGGGGGCAGGTGCTCTTCGGAAGCACGGCCTCCCCGGCGGGGACCCAGAACTGGGATCCGCTGCACAGTCCCGTCACGATGCCGTTTGCCGCGATCACCACCTCATCCGGCACATAGACACAGAAGGTGCCGAAGACCTTTCTCCCCTTTTTCTGCTCCTCGATGAGCTCCGCGGGGCGGATGCCGTGAACCTCCGAGATGACGAGATCCCAGAAGTCCATCGCCTTCGGGCGGTTCTCCTGACTCAGGAAGACATCTCCCACCGCGGTGGGAAGCACCTGGCAGAGGGTGTCGTGCATATCCACGTCCATCCCGATATTTTTCCACATCTCTACATAATCAGCCATAACGCACATTCTCCTTTTCCGTCGGCTCCGCTCTCCAATGCGGGACAGTCCGACTCAAAACTCAGCGGGCGAGCTCCCTGACCGCCCGAATTGCCGACTCAACTTCATCCTCGGTATTAAAAATGGAAAAGCTGAAGCGCACCGCTCCCTGCTCCTCCGTCCCGAGCGCCTCATGCATCCTGGGGGCGCAGTGCGCCCCGGGCCGGGTGGCGATCCCGTAGTCCTGAGCGAGACAGTCCGAGATCTCCGCGGAGCTGTAATCCCGGATGTTGAGAGCCGCGATCGCCGCCCTCCGTCCCTCGAAATCCCCATAGAGCGTGACGCCCGGGATCTCACAAACCGCCTCACAGAAACGTCTCAGCAGCCTGCTTTCCTTCTCCTCGATCTTCTCAAGCCCCATCCGATCGATGAAGTTCACCGCCGCTAAAAGCCCCGCGATGCCGTGCCCGTTCAGGGTCCCGGCCTCCAGTCTCGTGGGATAGTCGGAGGGCTGCTCCCTGAGATAGGAATGCACGCCGGTCCCGCCCCGCTTAAAGGGCCGAAGCTCCACTCCGCTCCGAAGACACAGTCCCCCTGTCCCCTGCGGGCCCAGCATGCTCTTGTGCCCCGTAAAGCAGAGGATGTCGATCCCCTGCTTTTCCATATCCACCGGCAGAGCCCCGGCGCTCTGCGAGGCATCCACGACAAGAAGCGCGCCGGCGCGGTGCGCGATCCCGGAGATCCGCTCGAGCTCCAGCATATTCCCCGTCAGATTCGAGGCATGCGTGCACACGATCGCCCTCGTCTCCTTCCGGATCAGCCGCTCAAAATCCCGGTAATCGACCTTCCCCCTCCGGTCCGCCCGCACAAAGTCCAGGAGCAGTCCCCGGCTCTCCAAGTCATAGAGGGGGCGGAGCACGGAGTTATGCTCCAGATCCGTCGTGATCACATGCTCCCCCGGGGAGAGAAGGCCATAGAGCGCGATATTCAGAGCCTCCGTGGAATTCTGGGTGAAGATCACATGATCCGCCCTCTCGCAGTGAAAGAAGGCAGCCAGCCTGCGGCGGGCCTCGTAGACGGACTGAGAGGCGGAGATGGCCGCGCTGTGGGTCCCGCGGGAGGCATTGCCGGAATGCCGCATGGCTTCCATCACCGCTTCCAGGACCTCCTCGGGCTTACGGAAGCTCGTCGCCGCATTGTCCAGGTAAATCATGACTCCAGCTTCGACGCGACAAGCGCCGCTCCGATCGCCCCAGCATATCTCCCGTTCGGAGAACTCACGACCTCCCTGCCCAGGGCCTTTCCGAGGGAAGAGCGAAGATACTGAAACTCGCAGAGCCCCCCCGTCAGTACAGCCTCCCCCTCCGGCGGGAGCAGGTGCATCGCCTGTGCCGCGACCTTCTTCACGATGGAGTCCACGACCGCAAAGGCGATGTTCTCCCTCTTCTCCCCTCTTCCGATCAGACTGATGACCTCCGACTCCGCAAAAACCGTGCACATCGAGCTGATGCTCGCGTCCTTCCCCCTCGAAGCCAGCTCGCAGAGCTCCTCCGTCCGAAGTCCCAGAGTATTCGCCATGACCTCCAGGAAACGGCCGGTTCCGGCGGAGCACTTGTCATTCATCAGAAAATCCGTCACATTCCCCGACTCGATCCGGATGATCTTCGTATCCTGTCCTCCGATGTCGATGACCGTCATGCTCTTTGCCTGATAGAGATAATCCGCCCCCTTTCCGTGACAGGTGATCTCCGTCACGGACTTGTCCGCATAGGGCACACAGACCCTGCCGTAGCCGGTCGCGACGACAGTTCCCTCCTCAATATAGGAGGCGAGCCGCCGTCTGATCTCCTCCGCCGTATCCGCGCTGCTCCAGCCCGTCGGAAGCAGCAGCTTCTCCTTCAAGTCCTTCTTCTCGTCCAGCACCGCGGCCTTCGCGCAGGTCGATCCGATGTCGATGCCGATTGCAAATTTTTTCATAAAGTCCCTCCAGACCAACTCAAATTATTATAAATTTTTGCCTCATTTCTGTCAAATTATATGCAGTATTTAAAGCTTTTTTGTATTTATTGCTTGAATTATAATAAATCTCTATCAAAGAAAAGGAGAGGGGGAAGCGCCTTCTCTTTGGCGCTTCCCCCTCTCCTTCTCTGAGATCTCTTTCCCGGGGAAGGATGCATTCTCTTTCTGATCTGCGACTGCCGGCCAACGGGAATGATGCCGATCCCCCTGTGAGAAGATCCCCCTCGCAAGGGCAGCACAGCGATAAGCATCTCTTCTCAGCGGCCGCCGATCACCCGGGACTTTCCCCCGTTCGGAGCGGAATTATCCGATCCGCCGACCTCCGCCCCCGCACTCGGGTGCTTCATGAGATTGGGATCTCCGGGTCCGATCACGCCGGGTCCGCTCTGCTGGCCGTCTGTGCTCGCAGACTCCGGATTGAGCTGCCCCTGCCCGTTTTCGTCCGGGCGCCGCGGGAGCCTCTTCACACGCTCTATCGCGTTCTCAAGCTCCTCTGTGAGGTCCTCCTCTCCGTCCCTCGGCTTATAATCCGCGAGGATCTTCTGGGCCGTCAAAAGCATGGCATCCGTATCCTTATCCTGATACTCCGCTTCCTCCAGCTTCTGGATCAGAGCCCGAATCTCCGCAAGGCGCCGCTCCCGCTCCCTGGCGATACGGCTCTCCTCCGCCCTGGAGGCCGCGATGGAGCTCTGTACTCTGGACTCCTCCTCGCTGGATTCCTCGTAGCTTTGGATCTCCTCCCGCATGCTGTCCTCGATCTTGTCGAAATACTTCTTTCTCTCCGAGAGGCGGGAGAAGATCTTTCTCCTGCTCTCCGCGTCGCTCACGATATCCGCGTCACTCTTGATCTGCTGATAGAGCTCCCTCTCTGTAAAGATGTCCTCTACCCTGCTGATTATCATGCTCTCGTATTTCGTGAGCAGCTCCTCCGCCTCCGCCTTCTTCTCCTTTTCGGTCTTCTTCCGGAGGGAGGCCGCGGCACGGACCTCGGCTGTCGTAGAGACAAGATCCTCGATCCCCGTCTTTTTGTCGGTCTGCGTCTCCACCGTGGACGGCTTGTCCCAGTCCTTCACAGGAAGATCCTTGTGGAGGACATTCATGGCATCCCTCCAGATCTTTCCGGCATAGGTCGCGCCGTAGATCCCCGGCATCGGCGCAGGCAGATCATGTCCCACCCAGACCGCCATGGTGTAGTATCTCGTATAGCCGCAGAACCAGGTGTCCTTTGATGCGTTGCTGGTCCCGGTCTTCCCTGCGCAGGGCATGCTCTTATCCAGCGCGAGGCCGCGCCCGGTGCCGTAGGGCTTCGTGATCGTCCCCTTCAGGATGTCCGTCATCATGTAGGAGCTGTCCTCCCGGTAAATCTGGACATCGCCGGGATGATAGTTCTTCGTGATCTCTCCGTTTTTCTGGTGCACGATCTTCTGGATGCAGCTTCGCTCGCTGAAGCGCCCTCCGTTTGCGAGAGCGGCGTAGCCCTTCGCCATATCCACAATCTTCGTCCCGTTGGTGAAGCCTCCGATGGATACCGCCGCCGACGTATTGTCCACCCAGCTCAGCCCCTGAAAATGCATGCTCTTCAGATAATCCAGGCCGTAATCCACCCCGATATCGGAAAGCACCTGCCAGGCCACCGTATTCAAAGAGCGGTTCACCGCCTCCCGGAGCGTCACCTGTCCGTAATAATGATCCCCGGAATTCGAGGGCCCGTTCTCGAACTTGTGGTCATCGATGAGACTGCCCGGACTGTATCTCCCGCTGTCCAGCGCTGGGGTATAGTCCAGGAGCGGCTTGATGGAGGAGCCGGGCTGACGGACGCTCAGGTAGGCCCGGTTATACTTGTCCTCGGTCCCTCTTCCCCCGACCGCCGCCACGACATAGCCGCTCTCATTGTCTACGACCGCCGCCGCGCCCTGCATGGAGAACTTGCCGTTCTCCTGCAAATCCTTAAACTTCTCGAGATCCTTGTCCAGCTTCTCCTGCACGATCCTCTGGATCTCCGGATTCAGCGCGGTGTAGATCTGATAACCCCCTCTGCGGATCTCCTTGTTGTAGAAATCATAGCTCTCGTTATACTTCTCCTCGTAGGCCTTTTGCTCCGCCTCATTCTCCCAGAGGTACTCGAAATGAAACTCATTCAGATCCATCAGCGTGAGCGTCGCCGAGTAGAGGGCGTAGGAGGTGAGATAATCCTCGTCCGTCTCTCTCTGAATGTTCCGGGAGACGCCGAGATCCATGGCCTTGTACTGCTCGCACTCCTCCGCCGTAATATAGCCGCAGACGCTGAGGGAATTGAGCACCCGGTTCCGCTTCGCAAGACAGGCGTCCGGATGCTTCAGCGGCTCGTAGCGCGAGGGGGCATTGGAGACCCCGGCCAGCATGGCGGCCTCCGGGATCGTGAGATCCGCCGCGGATTTATTGAAGTAATAGAGGCTCGCGGACTCCACGCCGTAGCAGTTATTGCCATAGAAATTCGTATTGCAGTAGAGCTCCATAATCTCACTTTTGGAGTAACGCTTCTCCAGCTCCTGGGCGAGCATCATCTCCACGATCTTCCTCGTATAGACCTTCTCGGAGCTTAAGTAGGTATTCTTTACCAGCTGCTGCGTGATCGTCGAGCCGCCCTGCGTGATCCTGCCGCGATGGCGGATGAGCTGAATCAGGGCCCGGAGCGTTCCCATATAGTCCACGCCGTGATGCTTCATGAACTTCCGGTCCTCCTGCGCGATGTAGGCATGCTGCAGGTTCTCCGAGATCTGGTCGATCTTCACATAGACATAGTGTCCCGCATTGACGATGCCGAGAATCTCCCCGTTCGTGTCATAAATGACGGTGTCCGAGAGGCGGGTGAGGTCCTCGACATTGCCGGAGGCCAGCTTATCATAGGCGATCTTCTTCAGGCGCTCATACTCCGGGCGCAGATAGAAAAACCAGCCCACGGCCATAAGGACGAGGCCGACCAAAAAGCCGCCGAGAAGGAAGCCGCCGATCCAGCGCAAAATGCGGTGCGGCTTTTTTCTGGTTCTCCCCATTCTCTTCATTCCTCTCCCCTCACGCCCTTCCCCGGGGCTTTCAAATCCTTTCGGCTCAGTCCGCCCCGTTTCCGAAAGAGGACTCCCCGCGCATTTCTCCCCCTCCGCTCTCGCGGAGAGCTTTGGAAGACGGACCCGCTTCGCAGCGCGGAGATCGCGAAGATGAGTGCGGTCCGGCAGAAAAGTCCTCTCCGTAAAACGCTTTTTTGCCGCAGAGGGCCGGCACAGTCCCTCGGGGGATTTCTGCGCCGACCCTCATATTCTCTTCTCCGTCACTTCGCGTAGCCTACCGCTCTGGATTCCCGTATGATATTTACCTTGATGACGCCGGGATACTGCATCTGATCCTGGATCTGCCTTGAGATATCCCTCGCCATGATCGCCATCTCATCGTCGTTTACGAGCTCCGGTATCACCATGATCCGGACCTCCCGGCCTGCCTGCACGGCGAAGGACCTCTCGACGCCGCGATAGGAGTTCGCGATATCCTCCAGCTCCTTCAAGCGGTTCGTGTAGCTCTCCAGCGACTTTCTCCTCGCTCCGGGTCTCGCCGCGGAGATCGCATCCGCCGCCGCGACCAGGCAGGAGATCAGACTGCTCGGCTCCGTCCCTCCGTGATGAGACGCGACGGCATTGATCACAAGCTCCGGCTCATGATACTTTTTGCAGAGCTCGACGCCGAGGTCCACATGGGTCCCCTCCATCTCGTGATCGATCGCCTTTCCGATATCGTGCAGGAGCCCGGCCCGCTTCGCCATGCGGACATCCAGCCCCAGCTCCTCCGCGAGAAGCCCCGAGATCTGCGCGACCTCCATGGAATGCTGCAGGGCGTTCTGTCCGAAGGAGGTTCTGAACTTCATCCTGCCGAGCAGATAGACAAGCTCCGGATGGATCCCGTGTATCCCGAGCTCCAGCACCGCGGACTCGCCCTCCTCCTTGATGCTGTCCTCCACCTCTTTCCGGCTCTTCTCCACGACCTCCTCGATGCGGGCGGGATGGATCCTTCCGTCCACAATCAGCTTCTCGAGGGCAATGCGGGCCACCTCGCGGCGGATGGGATCGAAGCCGGAGAGCACCACGGCCTCCGGAGTGTCGTCCACGATCAGCTCCACACCGGTGAGCTGCTCCAGCGTGCGGATATTCCGGCCCTCCCGGCCGATGATGCGGCCCTTCATCTCGTCGTTTGGCAGCTGCACGACAGAGACCGTGGACTCCGTCACCTGATCCGCCGCGCAGCGCTGGATCGCTTCGACGATATATTCCCTCGCCGTCTTCTCCGACTCCTCCTTCGCGCGGTTCTCGTATTCCCGGATCATCATGGCCGTATCGTGCTTGATATCGTCCTCGACGGAATGCAGAAGCTCGGACCTCGCCTGATCCCTGGTAAGCCCCGAGACTCTCTCAAGCTCTGTCAACTTCTGCGCGTGCAAAAGCTCGATCTCCGCCTCTCTCTCCTCGAGTCCCTTCTCTCTCCTCCCGAATTCCGCTTCCCGCTTCTCCAGAGACTGGGCCCTTCGCTCCGAGGCCTCATCCCTCTTCAGCATCCTCCGCTCGAGCTCGGAAACCTCCTTCCGGCGGTCCTTGACCTCCCGGTCCAGGTCGTTCTTTGCCCGGAGAGCCTCTTCCTTTGCCTCTAAGAGCGCTTCTCTCTTTTTATTCTCCGCTGTTCGAATCGCATCATCTATGATCTCCCGGGACTTTTCTTCGGCTGTGCCCACCGTCTTCGCATACTCAGCCCTTGCCTTGCTCTGCCCGAGGATAAACGCGACGAAACCCACTGCGGCCGCCACGACAACCGCGGCGATAATGATGCCCACTGGGTTCAACTCTGTACCTCCTCCGCTCTCTCCAACTGACAAAAACAGACATGACCCGCCCCCCGGCGAATCAGTCTCATCTAAGCATCGATCGCTCCGGGTCCGCGGCACTGCCGCAGTAAATCGTCCGAAGCTGCTAATTCATTTCAATACAATCTATAAGAATATTGATATCAGGCGCGTCTTAACGTCTCTCTTCCACTCCCGTGCCCGCACGTCGCGGACGTGAGACTTCCTTTCGCCTTTCAAAGGATTCCCGCATGCTTTCGCCGCTTCGCGTCTCCCAGCATGCTCCCGTCATTCGCATTCCCGGGGGAGTCCTGCTCCCCCTCCATGCTCATGCCGGGGCGCGTCTTAACGTCTCTCTTCCGCTCCCGTGCCCGCACGTTGCGAACGAGAGACTTTAAGACGCTGGAATCATTTTATAAAAATAAAAAAGTCCTGTCAACTTGATTCATTGGCAGGGTGCTGTCTGCGGGGCCAAATTCTTTAGTCCTCCATCGAATTTTCGATGCTGTAGAGGGTTTTATAGAGCAGTGAGTAGAGTGTCCGAAACTCCTCTCTCGTTAGCTTTATGCAGTCTCCCATATCCCTCGGTATTGTGAGTGCGAGGTCCCGGAGCTTCGTCCCCTCTTTCGTGATTCGGACCTCCAGGGAGCGCTCGTCCCGCTCGGAGCGCTTTCTTGTGAGAAGTCCCTTTTGTTCCAGGCGCTTTAAAAGCGGCGTCAGAGTACCCGAGTCGAGATAAAGGCTCTCTCCCAGCTCCTTGACGCTCAACTCTCCCTTCTCCCAGAGCACCATCATCGTGATGTACTGCGTATAGGTCAGGCCGATCCGGTCGAGGAAGGGCTTATAGCGCCTTGTAATCTCCTTTGCACAGGCGTAGAGCGGAAAACAGAGCTGATTTTCCAGCTTCAAAGCATCATAATCCGACATCGTCACTCCCTTCTAAGCTTCGCTTCCGGGAAAGCGCAGAAAACCGCCGCCCGCCGCACCAAAAGGCGCGGCAGACGGCAGAAATTCCGGTTTCAGCGAGGTTCTGCATCGAGGTAGGAAGCCGCCGCGAGTGCCGCAACTGCCCCATCCGCCGCCGCTGTGGCAAGCTGTCTCACTGCCTTCGTCCTGCCGTCTCCCGCGGCAAAGATCCCGGCTGTCTTGGTGAGGCAGTCCTCCCCGGCCACAATATACCCCTTCTCATCCAGCTCCACCAAGGAGGAGAAGGCCGCGTTGTCCGGGCTCTGCCCGATGGCAACGAAGAGTCCGTTCACCGGAAGCTCTCTCTCCGCCCCCTCCTTATCCTTTAATTCCAAGGCTGAGAGTCCGCCCTCATTCTCTTTGAGAGCGGAGATCGTGGTATTCAGGATGAACTCCACATTCTCCCTCTTCCTCAGACGTTCCAGATCCTTCTCCGCCGCGCGGAAGGCATCCCTCCTGTGGATCAGATAGACCTTCTTCACGTAATTCGAGAGAAAGAACGCGTCCTCCACTGCGGTGTTTCCTCCGCCGTTCACCGCGACAATACGGTTTCGGAAGAACATCCCGTCGCAGGTCGCGCAGTAGGACAGTCCTCTTCCGACGAGAGCCTTCTCATTCGGAAGGCCGAGCTCGCGCTTCCTGGCCCCCGTCGCCAGGATCACAGCCCCCGCCTCGTACTCTCCTCCCGTTGTCCTGACCTTTTTCGTCTGCCCAAGGTCCTCGATCGAGAGCACCTTCTCGATGCGAAGCTCCGCTCCGAGATCCTTCGCCTGCTGATAGAGCCCTGTCGCGAAGTCATAGCCGGAGATATGCTTAATTCCCGGATAATTCTCGATATCCGGCGTATTGACGATCTGCCCCCCGTAGGAGCTTCCGTCGAAAAGGAGCACGGATTTCCCGGCCCTGAGTCCGTAAATCGCCGCGGATAATCCCGCCGTCCCCGCTCCGACAATGATAATATCAAACATGGTCTTTCCTCTCCCTGCCTCCGGCCCTTACTTCAAGAGCTCGAGAATCTGCTCCTTGGGAATGACGCCCACGGACTGCTTCGCGATCTCTCCGTTCTTAAAGACCAAAAGACTCGGGATGGAGCGGATGCCGTAGCGGCTCGCAAGCTCCGGCTCCTCATCGACATTTACAGCATATACCTTAAAGTCCTTCGCCTCCTCCGCAATCTCAGCTACAACGGGAGAGAGCATCTTGCAGGGCCCGCACCAATCCGCCCAGAAATCCACCAAAACCGGGAGATCCGAACGTAAAACCTTTGCCTCAAAATCACTTCCACTAAGCTTTTCTGCTGCCATGAGAGCTGTCCTCCTTTACTGACCGGCGCCCGGGAGACGATTTCGCTCACCGCCGCTCTCCCGGACGCGTCCGCCGGCTCTGCCGGAATATAGAATCTTGTGCATTTATTATTCGGCGCCGAGGATCCTTCATTTCCTTTGCGCAACTACATTGTACGCAATTTAGTTTCCTCTGTCAAGCCCCTGCCGAAAACATTTCTTCCGCATTCTTTGCCCCGCTCAGGGATCCGGCTCCCAGATCTCCTCCGCGCAGAGAGCCGCTCTGACTCTCTCATAGGAAAAGCCCTTCCGGCAGAGGGAGGCGCAGAGCTTCTGCTTTTCCCTGGGATCCAGCATGCGGGGATCTTCGCAGCGCTTTCGGATCTGAAGGAGAAGCGCCTCCTCTTCCCGCTCGGAAAGAGCCTCCTCCTCCCGGAGCTCCTCCTCGGCGAGCCGGATCTCCTCCCGGGAAATCCCTCTCTGAAAGAGCTTCTGCTCGATCTCCCGGAGGGACTTCTTCCCCGCATAGCTCTGGATCATCCTCTTCGCATAGCGAAGATCATCGAGGTAGCCGTATTCCTTCAGGAAGGCGATCGCCTCCTCTATGATGTCCTCCGGGTACTTCCCGGAGCGGACAAGCTTCTCCCGTATCCTCCGCTCCGACTTCTCCGAATCCGTGATGAGATAGAGGCAGCGCTCCCTGCAGCGCCGGAGGAGGCCTTCTCTTTCCGGCGAAGGACTCCCCTCCGCCCCCGGCTTATTGTCCCGCATCGCTCTTCTCCGAATCCGCGGGATCCGGGACCGCTGCGGCGGCGGCCTCGTAGGGATCCGGTTTCAGTCCGAACTTCTCCCGGACCTTCCCCTCGATCTCCGCCATCACCCGAGGGTTCTTCTTCAGATACTCCTTCGCATTCTCCCGGCCCTGACCGATCTTCTCCCCTTCATAGGCGAACCAGGCTCCGCTCTTATCGACGATATCCTCATTGACCGCAAGATCCAGCACATCGCCCTCTCTCGAGATGCCGCTCCCGAAGCTGATATCAAACTCGCACTGCTTGAAGGGCGGCGCGATCTTGTTCTTCACAACCTTCACCTTTACCCGATTCCCGGAGGGCTCTCCGCTGGCACTTTTGATCGGCTCTCCCTTTCTGATGTCGATGCGGATCGTCGCATAGAACTTCAGCGCGCGGCCGCCCGTCGTGGTCTCCGGGCTTCCGAACATCACTCCCACCTTCTCGCGGAGCTGATTGATGAAAATGAGGATCGCGTTCGAGCGGGAGATGATGGAGGTCAGCTTCCGGAGCGCCTGCGACATGAGACGGGCCTGCAGTCCCACATGGCTGTCTCCCATCTCGCCGTCGATCTCCGCCTTCGGAACCAGAGCCGCCACAGAGTCGACGACCAGGATGTCGATCGCGCCGGAGCGAATCATGGTCTCCGCGATCTCCAGCGCCTGCTCTCCGGAATCCGGCTGCGAGATATAGAGATTGTCGATGTCCACGCCGATCTCCTTCGCATAGCGGGGATCGAGCGCATGCTCCGCATCAACAAAGCCCGCGATCCCTCCGCGCTTCTGTACCTCTGCGACCGCGTGGAGCGCGAGAGTCGTCTTCCCCGAGGACTCCGGACCATAAATCTCGATGATCCTCCCCCGCGGAAATCCCCCTGCTCCGAGCGCGATGTCCAGAGAAAGCGCCCCGGTGGGCACCGTCTCGATGTCCTTGTTGACACGGGACTCGCCGAGCTTCATGACGGAGCCCTTCCCGAAGTCCTTCTCGATCTTTGTCAGCGCGACATCCAGTGCCTTCAGCTTCTCCTCGTGATCCGTGATCGCCGTAATCGCACTGACCGGCGCCTTATTCGCTTTTCCTGCCATGGCCTTTCTTCCTCTCCCCCTTCTCCGCCTCTGTCCTCAGACGAAAATATCCCGATTGAAATTATTATAAGTCATTGCCGAAGTCAGCAGCGGCAGCGTCTCCTAGATCTCCATAACTCCCTTCGTGACGGCCTGCTCGTAATCATAGATCGACTGCTCGTAATCGAGCTTCGCGGTCTTCGCCTCGCTCTCCTTCTGGAGTGCGGCGAGCTTCAGCTTCGCCGTGTCCTGGCGGCTGCTCATGCCCACTGCCGCGAGGTGCTCCGCCTTCTCTGCCTGCGCCTTCGCGATCTCCGCTGTCGTCTCCGACGCCTCCCAGGCGGCCGCCTTCTCCCTGGTATTCCGGGAAAGCTCTCTCACCGCAGCGCGGACTCTCTGCTCCGTCTCCGCGATACTGATTTCTCTCTTGTCCCAGGTCGTAAAATCCTTGTCCGCGATCCTCTGCGCATCCCCGAATTCCTTGTTCTGCTGCAGGGCACTCTTCGTGTCCGCCTCCAGATTCCTGCTGTCCATATAATTTTTGGGGTAATCCGGCGTATCCCCGAAGGAAATCCCCCCGCAGTTCTCCGGCTTCCAGCCCAGGGAAACCCCGACCGCGCGGCGAAGACTCGAAAGGCCGTTCTCCGCGGTCTGAAGATCCGCCTTCGCGCCGTTCAGATCGACAAGCGCGCTCTGCAGCTCCTGCTCTGTCGCCTGCCCCAGCGCCTTTTTCTTCTCCGTCTTCTCGTACTCCGCCTGATAGAGCGCCACTCTCTGCTCCTGCAAAGAGCGTGCGAGCTCTTGCTTTTTCACGCTGAAAAACTGCTCCTGCATTCCATTTTCCAGAAGCTTCTTCCCGGTATAGAAATTCGCCTTCACGGCGGTCTGCGCACTCCTCCGTGCCTGTGCCACGGAGTCCTTCGTACTGCGAAGCTGCGAGAGCGCCTCACTCACCGCGCCCAGACTCTGATCCAGTCCGCCCACCAGCTTCCTGCTGTCCCGGACTCTTTCCATCTCCCGGATCCTGGCGGAGAGGCTGTTTCTGAGCGACTCATCCCTGCTCTCCGTCCTCTGCGCCTTGAGCTCCGAAATCTCATCATTGAGCTCCGCGACGATATCCTTCCTCTGCGCATCCACCGCATTGTCCACCGCGCTCATCCCGGCGGTACTGCTCTCCATCACGGCCTGCTCCAGCTTCGCGATGCCGCTGTATTTCTCCGTCAGCGCCGGGACCTCATAGAACTCAATCGTATTATCCTCCAGATTCCAGGAGCTCTCCTCCGCAAGCGCCGCGCCCGTCTGCGAAAGCGCGAGACAGGAAAGGAAGAGCGCTGCTCCGGCGCACAGAGCGCCCCTTCGTCTCCATTTCTTCATTCATTCTCCTCCTGTATAATGTTTCTTGTGTCTTCCGAAGGGCTGCCGCTTTTTCTGCCGTTTTACCCGCCCGGCAAAGGACGCTCTCGCTCCGACTGCCGCAGCCAACGGCGCGTAAGCGATTTACAGAACCAAATCGCTAAGCGCCGGGGCGGCAGACGGCCTGTGCCCGGGCGGATAAAAACGGCAGAGCGGCAGGCATCCCTGTGGATCCCCCTGAGGGAGATCAGCTGATGCCTCCCGGGCGAAGTCGAGTCTCGAGCGCAGAAGTCTGCCATCAGGCAGACTCGGAGCGTTCTTGACCAC